>Ga0335072_10009205_pt1 | contig 14254 bp, 14 predicted proteins | sample Lox_Sample_21_FD_206725 | JGI IMG/M metagenome (GOLD analysis project Ga0335072, IMG submission 206725) | Soil microbial communities from Loxahatchee National Wildlife Refuge, Florida, United States - Lox_Sample_2.1 | ecosystem: Environmental > Terrestrial > Soil > Wetlands | place: USA... | reverse complement strand
CATAGGTGTTCTTCGGCGGGCCGGGTTCCGGACCGGTGGCGCTGGTGTAGCCGTGGCGGCACCGGTAGGCGGGCCTGCCGTTGGACCAGGCTGATTCCAGCCGCAGCCCGGACCGTCCGCAGGCCAGCAGCCCGGCCAGCAGGTACCGACGCGCGGCCGGGCCAGCCGGGCCGCGGGGCGCGGCGGCGTCCTGGGCGGCGATGAAGTCGGCCTCGCTGACCAGAGCCGGATGCGCGGGCCGCCTGGAGATCACCCAGCTCTCGGGGAGGTTCCACCGCTGCACCTGCTTATATGACCTAGCGTCGCGTTGTCCGGGTCGACCAGGTCGAAGTCGGTGCGCTGGCGGTTCCATACTTGCCGACCGGTGTACCGCGGGTTGGCCAGGATGGCCGCCACCGTCCGCAGCATCCACCGGGCACCACTGCGATGCGGGTTGCGCTTCGGGTCGGCGGCCGACGGGCACGGGATCCCGGCATCATTGAGCACCCGGGTGATCCGTGCCGCGGAGTGCCCGGCCAGCCGCTGAGCGAACATCCACGCCACCACCGGCGCCGTTACCGGATCGGGCTCCAGGCGGTGCGCCCGTTGTCCCCACGCCGCGTCGGCCTTATTCGGACGCGGCCCGGCATCGGCCAGCCGGCAGCCATACAGCGGGCGCCCGCCGAGGTAGCGGCCCTGTTCGCGGGTCTGCGCGGCCATCGCCGTGCGGACCCGGATCCTGGTACGGGTGATCTCCCGCTTGGAGTGCAAGCCCAGCGCGAGCATGGTCTGCTCATGGTCCTCGGCGTGGTAGTCGATCCGCCCGTGAAGCGTGACCTCCAGTGCTCGGATGCCGTTAGCACCGGCCCTTCGGGCCGACTGGTGGTGGGGAATCGGCTCAGGCGCCGCCGCGGGCGGTGAGGGCGAGGAGGGTGTCGACCGCGGTCTCGAGAGGACGGATGTCCTGCCGGACCTGGGCCAGCAGGAGGCCGCCCTGAAGCGCGGCGAGCAGAGTTATGGCGAAATCGTCAGCGTCGACGGCAGCCGGGAGGCGCCCGGCGGCCTGAAGCCTTCGCAGGCCGTCGCTGATGGCGGCTGACCATTGCTCGAATCCGGCGGCGATCAGGACGCGGGCACGCGGGTCGGTCTCGGCCAGCTGTCCGGCGAGCGAGCCGAGCGGGCAGCCACCCTTGCCGTTGCTGCTTTTGGCCTCGGCGATTACTGTGTCGCGCCAGGCCCGGAGTCCGTCGGGCCTGCCGAGGTCCGCCTGCCGCTGATTGCCGGCAATGGTGCGGGCCTGGTGGTCGATGACCGCCTGCACGAGGTCGTCCTTGTCCGGGAAGTAGTGGTACAGCTGCGATCCGCTGACCTCCGCCGCTGCCTTGACGTCCTCCAGCGTGGTTCCCGCGACGCTCCGCTGGTGCATCAGCCGGGCAGCCGCCTCGACGATCCTGGTCCGGGTGCGCTGGCCTTTGGGAGTCAGCGTGGGCCGGTCACGCGCGTCGCTGGCCATGAGTCACCCTACCAGGTTTCTGGGTTTGACAACCCAGTCTGCAGGCGGCAAAGTGAGTCGTGCAACCCAGACGGGCGGGCAGAAGGAGGCTCACCGTGATCCTCGTGACCACGGCCGGGAAGGTCGGCGCCGAAACTGTCCGCCTGCTCAGACAGCAGGACGTGCCCGTCCGGGTGCTGGTGCGCGACCCCGCGAAGGCCAAGACCCTGGCTGCGGTCGGCGCGGAGGCCGTCCTCGGCGACCTGGACGTGCCCGCGAGCCTGGACGAGGCGATGACGGGCATCGAGACCGTGGTGCTCGTCAGCCCGGCCGTGCCCGCCCAGGAGCTGAGCGTCATCCGCAGCGCAGCCCGTGCGGGCGCCGGGCACGTCATCAAGGCAACCAGCAAGGCCTCGGCCGACTCACCCATCGCGCGGCGGCGCTGGCAGGCCGAGATCGAGGCGGGCCTGGCCGCTTCCGGAATCCCGCACACGCTTTTGCGGTCCAACGCCTACATGCAGAACGTCCTGATGCTGGCCCCGGCGATCGCCGCAACCAGCAGCTTCGGCTCCGCGGCTGGCAAGGGCCGCACCGGCATGGCCGATGCCCGCGACGTCGCCGCAGTCGTCGCTGAGATCGCCGCCGCCCCCGCCGCGCACGCCGGCAAGACCTACTGGCTGACCGGCCCCGAATTGATCTCCAACTACGACGTGGCCGCCGTGCTCTCCAATCTGCTCGGCCGGGCCGTCACCTACCGCGAGCTCACCTTCGAGGAAAACAGGGACGCCATGATCCGCGCCGGCGTCCCCGCCCCGATCGCGGAGATGAACGCCCAGGCGTTCAGCCTCACCGCCAAAGGCGACGCCGAGTGGGTCACCGACGACGTCCCCTCACTCCTCGGCCGCCCCGCCCGCTCCTTCGAGCAGTTCGCCGCCGACCACGCCACCAACTTCTCCTAAGGCCCGGCAGCGCGCAGTTGATGCTGCTGGCACCAGGCCGGCGAACTGGCGGGCGAACTTGTCGATGGCGGCCCAGAATCGGACACGCTCGCTCGTCGGCACGAACGGGCGACTCGAACGACAACGGTAACTCGCTAGCGCATCCGAACCGACCAGATATGTGTGCCCACCTTCGGCTGACAGTCTTCGTCGGCGGCGTCCAGATCGGCGGGACTGCGCGCGTTTCTCACGAGAGGTAAGGGTTACGCGCCTTGAGGTTATGCCGACCATGTAGCCGCTTCGGTCGTCCCGGAGTCGGCCGTTTCCAGGACCGCCTCCCGAGTTGGACCGTGGCGCCGCACGCCGGCAGATACGGTATCGAGCATGCGGCGCGAGGTGCCATGAAGATCAGCCAGCGGGTTTACTTCGACATCAGCAGCGAAACCATGCCCGCCGCCGACGTCACCGCCCGCCTTGGCGCCGAGCCCGACCGGCTGCAAGTCCGAGGATCCAGAAGAACACAGCCGCCCGTACCGGCACTGCACTCCTGGTCGGTCCAATGCCAAGAGCGCGAGATGGCACTCGATGCCCAGATCGGCACCGTCCTGGCACGCATCGAGCCGATACACCAGCGGCTGCTCGACCTGGCGGCCAGCAGCACGGTGGCCCTGCGCCTGGTCATCGTCCGCTACTTCGACGACCCGGACGGCGACGAAGAACGATTCGACGCGGTCGTTACCGGCGACGGCAAGCTCCTGGAACGCCTCCCCGGGCAACACCAGCTCCTCGGCTGGTCTCTCACCTGCGAGCAGCTGAGTTTCCTGGCGTCCATCCGCTGCTCCATATGGGCAGATGGATACGGGTAGAGATGCTCACTCAACGCCACGTCTAGGAGAACCCAGCGCGGGACGTGCGGGAGAACCAGCACCATGGCACGCAGACGCCGCCAGCCCGAGTCCTCAGCAGAATCTGCCGAGAAGATCGCCGCTCAGCCCGGGCCAGCGGGGACCGCGCCCCATCGGTGGCCCGCGCCGCTCGCCGACAAGCACTGGACTGATCCGCAGGGTAACCAATGGAGTATGCGCGGCGTGCTGACCGCTAGACAGGCACGTCGGCTCTTCCGATCGCCCGACGTTGCTGTACTGCACGTCCATGGCGCTGACGCTCGCCAGGTCACTGGACCCCGGCGGGACGCTCTGACCGACCGGATCGAGCAGTTCTTCGCTGGTGCCGCGCCGCCGATGAGCACTTCGCGATCGCCGAGTTCCGTAACGACCTGCGCCAGGCGATGCTTGTCGTGCAGGAGTCCTGTTAGCTTTTCGTCCCGGCCTGGCGCGCACCGTTACTGGGCGTGTATAGGAACAACTGAGGCCGATCCGTTACGTTAAGGATCAAGCGAGGCTGGGCACCCTGGCTAGATTCTGGCTGCCCGCGAGCACTCGATCTTCATGACCGGGACTGTGCGGTTCCGGCTCTGCGACCCTGTGCTGGACCGCTCCCGTGCTCGTAAACTGACCACCTCGCTCGGATGCACCGGGCTGACGATGGCTGCGTCCGCGGACAAGGTCGCTGCGAATGACATCTTGGCTTCACCCGAACGAGCCCGCACCCGCCTCGTCGCTTTCCGCTGTCGCGCCGATTCCCGGCCGCGCGCTCCTTGCCCACGTTCAGGACCTGCTCCCGCCTTCGGGCCGCGGGCCGCTGCCGGACGGTGGTGAGCCGCTTCCTGACGAGCCGCCGCGAGATCCCTCCAAGGTCCGCTTCGGCGGCGGTTCGCTCGACGGAATCATGAGTGTCCGAGGTGGCCGCGGCGACGGAGACCAGTCACTAGCGGCGGCTTCGGCGGTCATCAGCCTGATCCCCGCTAACGCCAGCCGCTCGGTGCTGGTGAACACCGGCGTGACGGGGACGAGGGCGGCGGACGGGGTCGTGGCAGCCATGGGGCACCTCCGGGGCTCGGGCTGAGACCCCGATGCTGGGCCAGCCAAGGCCCCAGCAAGACGACGAGAACCTCACGGTAAATCGGTCGTGGCAGTTACACCAGGTCACGCCATCCGCCACCTGTAAACCCGCCGTCCGCGCCAGAGCGCCGAATATTCGCTCGTCTGCGGTCCAGCAGGCTCGGCGCGACGCGAGCGCAGATTCGCCACTTCGGCGCGCCGGGACACCTTCCCAAGGTTGCCCGGGAACAACCGCCGACCGCACACTGGAACCTCCACCTGCACGCCGATCGGTCCTGCCTAAGCCGAGCCTGCCACGCCTTGCCAGCCGACTGCGGGCCGACGTCAAGGTCGTGGGCTACCTGGCGCGCAGACCCGAAGGAGCAGAACGGGCATGACCGGCAACTTTCTCGAAGAACCCCCGGTGTCCGCCCAGGTGCAGGCGCTCTACGACGAAGACCTGGCAGACGACGGCTATGTGTGGAACGTGTCCCGGCTGTGGGCGCACCAGCCAGACACCCTGAAGCAGCTGTTCGGGTTGATGTCCGAAGCACTCACGCCAAGCGGTTTGACCTTCCGCCAGCGCGGGATCCTGGTGACCGCCGCCGCCTCGGCCCTCGGTGACTCGTACTGCTCGCTGGCCTGGGGCGGGAAGCTGGGCAACGCGTCGGACGCCGCTGTCGCAGCAGGGGTTCTGAATGGCAGCGACGCCGGGCTGACCGACCAGGAGAAGGCCATTGCCGCGTGGGCCAGGAAGGTCGCCAGGGACCCGAACGCGACGACACCCGCCGACATCCAGGCGCTCCGCGATTGCGGGCTCGATGACGGGCAGATCTTCGCCATCACCGCCTTTGTGGCACTTCGCCTGGCGTTTTCTACCATCAACGACGCGCTCGGCGCTCAGCCCGACGCACAACTGGCCCAGTCTCTGCCCCCGCAGGTGCGGGAGGCCGTCACCTATGGCCGACCTGTAACTAAAGCGTCGGCCGTCTGACCTGGCCTGCTGCCAACCCGCGGCATCTTGAAGGGAAAGCGGGTGGCGGTCGTGGCAACTCCTCGCAGGCCTTAGGACCTGGACTGCATGTAGGGCCGGGCGCCATGAGGCCAGCGGCGATCGACGCTCCCGCAACGCCTGCATATACGCCGACTTCAAGATCGTTCGCCCGCGTACCTGATTTCCCCCAGGCCGGCGACACTGCCGTCCGGCTCGGGTTCGGCCATGATCGTGTAGGTGCTGGCCGGCTCCATCGCATCGGAACCCGGCACGCGATCGAAGGGCCTTCCCACGTCCTGGCCTTCGCCGTTCTTCCAGGTAAGGAATTCGAGGGGTCCGTTGAACCAGTGGCCCGAGGGGCACTTGATCATGACACTGTCGAGCGGTCCGTCGGTGGATTGCATCGTGTAGCTGCACCTGACCTCGGCGGGGAGCCCGCATCGCGCGGCGCCCTCATCGTCAAGGTAGGCGGGGCAGTCGAGGAACATCATCTGGGCTTCCTTCCGGTTGGCGTGGAAGACGTTGTCGGGGGTCGTAACGCCGCTGGATCTCGGCGAGCTGGTGGCAGTTGCCAGCGCCTTGCGATCGTCTTGTTCTGCTCACCTATGTCGTGTGCTTTCTCTTGTAGGTCGGCCTCGTCGTTCCGTCGAAGGTCTCAGCCAGCGGGCTGGATGTTCTGGTTGATCCGGAACAAGTTGGTCGGGTCGTAGATGGCCTTGATCTCGGCGAGCCGGTCGTAGTTGTTGCCGTAGGTGGCTCGCACCCGGTCCTGGCCCTCGTCCATCATGAAGTTCACGTACGCGCCGCCGGCGGAGTACGGGTGGGTGGCGTCCCAGTAGTCGACGGTCCATTGCTTGATCGCGGCGGCGTTGGCCGGGTCCGGATCGACCCCTACGATCACTTGCGAGAAGGTGGCGTCGCGGTAGGCCCAGGCGGTGTCCCTGGCGGGGACCTTGTTGACGGCTCCGTCGACGGGATAGAGGTGCATCGTCGAGTGCATGGTCGGCAGTTCGCTGGCGAAGTGGGCATGGGCATCTACGGCAGCGTCGGGCATGGTGCCGAAGAAGTCGCCTCGCCAGTACCACTGCAGCCCGCGCGGGTAGAGCCCGTCGAAGGCCGACTGCAAGCCGGGATAGGGCGCCTCGCCGATGCCGTCGAACGCGGGCTGCAAGTCGCGGACCGGCTTGAGCGCCTCGGTCGCGTTGGCGGGATCGCCGGTGTAGCACCACACGATCGCGCACGCCTTGTGCAGGTGGAATGCCTCGGGGAACGTATCGACCGGCGGCACGGTCATCACGGCGAAGAACCCATAGAGGTCGTCGTCCTGGGCGGGCAGGAAGTCGCGGAACCACGACAGCACATCGCTGGTCGCCGCCACAGGCCACGCGGTCGGGCCGCAGACGACATTGCCCACCGGGTGCAAACGGAACGTGAACGAGGTGACGATGCCGAAGTTCCCGCCTCCGCCGCGCAGCGCCCAGAACAGATCGGGGTGCTCGGACTCGGACGCGGTGACCACGCGCCCGTCGGCCAGCACAACCTCGGCTTCGAGCAGGTTGTCGATGGTGAGGCCGTACTTGCGGGACAGGTAGCCGTGGCCGCCGCCTAGGGTCAGGCCGCCCACGCCGGTCGTGGAGATGATGCCCGAGGGGGTGGCGAGGCCGTGCTCATGGGTGGCCGCGTCGACCAGGCCCCAGGTGGCACCTCCGTGCACTCGTGCCGTGCGCTGTCCGGGGTCAACCTCGACCGAGCGCATGGGCGACAGATCGATGACGATGCCGCCGTCGACGGTGCCAAACCCCGGCCCGTTGTGCCCGCCCCCCCGCACCGCGACCGGGGCGCCGGCCTTGCGCCCGGCGTCGAGCGCCGCCTGCACATCGCTGACACCAGCGCAGCGGGCGATGAGCGCCGGGTGCCGATCGATCATGGCGTTGTAGACCGACCGGGCGTCGTCGTAGCCGGCGTCGCCGGGGCCGATGACCTCCCCGCTGATCCGTGTGCGAAGTTCCGGTGTCGTATCCACCAGGTCGGTCATTTGCGTGCTCCTTGTCTCCGTGGCGCGCCGGGTATTCGGTCCGACAGCAGCACGGTACGAGGGGCCGCGGCCGGGCGTCATGACCGGATCTGATCCATTCCGGGCGGCGGCCGATAGTCAGATCTGACTACCGGGCTCTCGCTGGGCGGTCACATGAGGCCGTTGTGGGCGGCATAGATCGCCGCCTGGGTGCGGTTTGCAGCCCCGGTCTTCATGAGGATGCTCCGCACGTGGTTGGCGGCGGTGTTGGCGCTGATGTGGAGGTGAGCACCGATCTCCTGATTGCTGAGACCGGTGGCGAGCAGGCGCAGCACGTCGACCTCGCGCTCACTGAGGCCATCGGGTCTGGTCGACGGCGCGACCGGGGCAAGGATCCGGATGACACGGTCATGGCCGATCGGGTCGGCGAGGTGGCGAGCCTCATCGGCAAGGGCCCGGGCTTGATCGCGATGGCCGGCCGACGCGGCGAACAGCGCCTGGTAGGCGAGGGTCTCGGCCACGTGGATGACTGACCGCATGCGGCGATCCATCGCGAGGGCCACATCGAAATGGCGGGCGGCGGCGGCGTGGTCGCCCGCCAGCGCAGCGACTCGTGCGAGGAGCCGGTCGGCGCTGCCGAAGGTGGCAATCAGCGTGCCCGACACGAGGTTCATGCCCGCGTACTCCGCGAGCAGCGGCCGCAACGTGCGCGCCGCGTCGAGGTCGTCGAGCGCGAGCGCGGCCTCGGTCATGAAGACCAGCTCCATCGGCCACTGGGCCTCGTCGGTGCGGGCGGAGAGCTGGCGGTCCAGCAGGTGGTGCAGGGCGCGCCGGATGCCGGTCTCGACGCCGAGTTCGGTGTACAGCGCGAGCAGCCCGGGTACCCACCGGCCGGCGAACGACTCGCGGCCGTCGAGGAAAGCACGGAACCGTCCTAGCGAGTCGGTCTCGCGTCTGATCATGAACAGCTGCACGCCGTGAGGGCCCTCAGCCAATTCGCCGCCGACCGTGTCGGTTTGCGTGAGTGTCTCCTCGGCCCACCGTTCGGCACCCGGGAAATCGCCGCGGAGGAACGCGTCGGCACAGGCGAGGCAGCCGTGGACGTGCCGGAAGTACGGCTGACCGGTGGCCTGTGCAGCGCGCCGCGAGTCTTCGATGGCCTCGCGCAGGCCGGCCGGCCGGCCGGCCAGATAGCTCACGGTCGCGTGGAAGTTCGCCGCCGCACCGAGGGACTCGTAGTCGCGGGCGGCACGCGACAGCCGTATCACCTCCGCGCTGCGCTCGCGTTGACGCTCCGCCATGTCGGGCGTGATCCCGTGCCAGAGGCCGGCGGTGAGGGCGTGCAGCACGACAACCTCGTCGCCCAGCCCGCGGGCCAGATCGATCGCCCGGCCGCCAACCTCGCAAGCGCTGGCCGTCTCGCCGCCAAGCGCCAGCGCCCGGCCGAGGCTCGCCAGCGCACGCACGTAGGTCGGATCGCGACCGTCGAGCTGGCACCCCTCGACGGCGGCCGACAGCAGATCGGCGGCGCGGGTGCCGACCGCGCCGGGCCGCCAGGTCGCGTCCTCGAACCCGACGGCAGCCGCGAGCCTGACCGCCGGATCGTCGGCCGTAGCGAGCTGCTCGTAGATCGCTTGGGCGTGCGGGAAGTGGCAGGCGCGCACATAGTCGGCCCCGGCGGCGAGCAGCAGCCCCGAGCGCAGCCCGGGTGCGCACCCCGGCAGCGACGACGCTCGTTCGAACCACACCGCGGCGTCTTCGAAGGCGAGGCTCTTTTCCGCCAGCAGGCCAGCCTCCCTGCTGTAGCGCACTGCCCGGTCGTGGAACCCGAGGATGTGGCCGGCAAGATAGTGGTGTGCGAGGCGCGGCACGAGAGAGGCATGGGCCGGCTGTCGTTCCAGCGCCTCGGCGGCCTGGACGTGAAGTCGGGCCAGCCGAGACGGCGGCATGCGGTCGAGCACCGCCTGCCGCGTCAGCGCGTGGACGAACGAATAACGGCCGGCGTCCGGATCGACCACGTCGATCAGCCCGAGCGCTGTTGTCGAGTCGACGAACGCCATCGTCTGCGCGAGATCGGTCCCGTCCGCGGCAAGAAGCGTGGCCAGGTCGAACTCGTTGCCGAGCACCGCCGCCAACTCGATGATCTGCCGGATCCCCCCGCCGAGCCCGTCGATGCGGGCCGTCAACGTGTCGCTGATCGACGCGGGGACCCGCTGGGGGAAGCGAAGCGCCGAGACGCCGCCCCGCCGTTCGAGATCGGCCCACAGTTCGCGCAGGAAGAACGGGTTGCCGCCGGTGCGGTCTCGCAGCAACGCCGCCGGCGCTCGAGCCTCCCGCAACGGCAGCCCGCTGCGCAATACGACGTACTCTGCGATGGCATCGGTGTCGAGCCCGCTCAGGTCGAGTCGGCGAACACCATCCAGGCGGTGCAGCTCCGCCACCCGGGCTGCCACCTCGTCGGAGCGATCCGGTGCCGTGCTGCGAAACGTCACCAGCACCAGCATGCGCGTGCCGTTCGAGGCATGCACCACGTGCTCGAGCAGCGCGACCGTCGGCAACTGCGCCCAGTGGAGATCCTCAAGGACCAGCGCCAACGGACCGTCGTCAGCCAGCCGGCGGAACAAGCCGGCCACGGCGTCGAACAGATCGCGACGGACCTCACCTGAGCCGGCGAGGGATTCGCGGACCTCGGGCCAGTGCCGGGTGACGTGGGCCGAGAGGCGCTGGAGCTCCACCCCGCCGTCGTCCAGGAGCGCGGCGAGACTGCCGGCGGCGGTTCCGGTAAACAGGTGATCGAGCATCTCGGCAAAGGGCTGGTACGGGACGCCGGCATCGGGGTTCGACTCCCCGACGAGCACCATCACCCCATCGTCGCGAAGCGCGCCCGCCACCTCAGCGATCAAACGCGACTTCCCGGCCCCCGGTTCTCCGCCGATGAACACGAGCTGGCGGCGACCGCGCTCGACCTCGGCCCAGATCGCCTCGAAGGTCTCAAGCTCGGAACGGCGACCGACAAGCGGCAGATCCCGTGACGCGGCGACACGAGCCGGCAGCGAAGGCGGAGCCCACGAACTCATAGCCAGACGCGCGCACGCCAGTCAGATCGGCGCTGGCGCCCCGTCGGGGAGGAGACGGTCGGTCACCTCGACGATGACGTCCGCTGGCAAGCCCGCTCGTGTCGCAGCCCGCCGGATCGCTTCCGGCGACGGCGCCTCGTACAGACAGTAGGTCTTGCGTCTATCAGCCGACAGGAACGAGTAGAGCCAGCGCACGCCCTCTTCGCCGTTGATGCGGTTGATCCCGTCAACGACGTCAGCGACGCCCTCCAACTCCTCCGCGAACTGGCGCTCGACCATGAAAATCGGCACGTTGTCACCCCCAGAGGCCGCGACGCCACGAGCCCGACAAAAATTCTACGCCAAGCGACCCTCGCGTGGTCGACGCCGCGACGATCATCTCGCCACCCACCCGATCGTCGCCCGCCTGAACCACCGGGCCGCCCGCCCAGTCACGACAAGCTCCCGAGGGGAACCCCGCCCGTCGGCCCGCCTGCGCGTGATCGACACCCAGCGGGGCCCGTGACTTAGCGCATATCTCCCAGATCTACATCCGTGCGCCATTGGATGAGCTTGAATCGGACATCGGTACCGAACGGCGGCTACTTGCTCGCGCCCATGATCGTGTTCGTGACACAAGGTGACTGGGACTGGCTCGCACAGTCAGTCGCTGAGGACCGGCAGACCGCGGCGGCGGCGGTCGCACGACTGCTGTCGACAGCCCCGGTAGCCAGTCCCCCACATCCGCCATCCCCGCCGTGCACAGGCCGGGTGCCGGAGCAAATAGCGAACACCTGGCAGAATATCCGTGCGCCCGGGCACCGCTCTGTTACCTTAGTTGCATGATTTCCCTGGACCAGGGAAATCTCCTGGGTTTCCGTGTTCAAGTCTAGGACACAGTAATTCCTCATATTTTGGCGTTTGCGGGCATGGCGGCGCTGCGCGGCTATGAGCGGGCGGGCCATGTTGGTATCAAACGTGATACCATGTGGGTATGGCGATGACGTTGCGCCTCAGCGACGCTGACGCTAGAGCGCTGCGCCGGCGGGCAGAGCATGAAGGCCGTCCCATGCAGGAAGTGGCCCGCCAGGCCATCCGCGAGTATGTCGAGCGCCACAGCCGCGCCGAGTTGCTCGACCGTGTTCTTGACGAGGAACTGCCCCGCTACGCCGAGGCACTAGAACGACTTGCGCAGTGATCTACCTGACGCTGTCCGAGTTACTGCATATCGCCGCGCGAGTGCTGGGCAGCGATCCGCCCGTCCGCGACGCAGGATTGCTGGAATCAGCCGTCGCACGGCCCCAGGCCACGGCCTTCGGGACCGACGCCTACCCCGATCTGGACAGCAAGGCAGCCGCGCTGCTGCATTCACTGGCAAGAAATCATGCTCTGGTGGACGGCAACAAGCGGCTCGCCCTGGCCGCGGTCATCGCGTTCTACGGTGTCAACGGACGCCGGCTCACGCTCACCAACGGCGAGGCCTACGACCTCATCATCGACGTCGCAACAGGCCATCTCGACTCGGTCGAAGAGATCACGAGGCGACTCCGCGCTGCCACCGAACCGCGTTAGCAATACGGCACAGCACATGCCCGCGCTGCGGCAGAAGGGTGCATCCGGCACAACCGCTGGCCTGACAATAGGTTCGTGAGAATCGACGGCGAGCTTCCCTTCCTCGGTGAGGTTGTCTGGCTGACCAGCCAGCAGGGCGGCCGTTCATCTGGTCCGCCGCCGACTCCCGCCGGCGACGACTACGCTGCGACGGCCTATGTCCCTCCGACCTCAAGTTCGGATGGCCTGGCCTCGATCGTCCTGCGCGTCGCCGACCGCAACGCCTGGCGCTCGGCGGCGACGGCCAGGTGGCTCGTCGTGGAGAACGACGGTCTGCAACACGTCGAGGCGGGCAGCGTGTTGGTCATTACGGAAGGATCCCGGCCCGTTGCCTACTTCCACGTGGCCCAGGTGGCAGCGTTCGCATAACTGCCCACCTCGTGGCAGAACAGGACGTTGGCAACCAGCTTGGCGATGCATTGCTATGCGGCCCGACTGCCGGCCTGATCGGCGACGGCCTGGATCGGCAACGCTGCCGGGAGAGCTTGATAACCACGCACGGAGCCGTCGATATGCTTGGTATTCCTCTTTTCCCGGAAGACCAGGAAAGCACGATCGATCTATCTCCGACATTCGTTGATGTCATCCGCGAACGAGATCATGGCGGCCTGTATGACTGCCGGCGTGGTTGCGGTTCACGAGCGGGAGGGCCTGCCTGGCCGTCGAGCCCGCGGGCCAGGAGGGCGGCCTTGGTCCGGTCTGCGACCTGGAGCTTGTCGAGGATCCGGGAGACGTAGTTCTGCACCGTCTTGACTGACAGCCCGAGCGCGCGGGCGATCTGGGCGTTGCTGGCGCCTTCAGCCAGCAGGGCGAGCACATCGCGTTCCCTGCCGGTAAGGCCGTCAGCCGGAGCGCCGTCAGGCGTGGTGCTGCTTGCTTTGCTGAGCACCTGGGCCGCCACACCGGAGCCGAACACCGCACCGCCCTCGGCGATGGCCCGCACGGCCGCGGCGATCTGCCGGCCGGAAGACCCTTTCAGTATGTAGCCCCGCGCTCCGGCCTGCAGCGCGGCCGCGATGGTGTCCTCGTCGTCGACCATGGTGATGACGACGACGGCCGGAGCGCCGGGCAGCGCGCAGATGCGGCTCGTAGCCTCGATGCCGGACATGCCGGGAAGGCTCAGATCCATCGCGACGACGTCGACGTCCGCTGCGGCCGCGAGCGCAACAGCCTCGTTCCCATCACTTGCTTGCGCGGTGACCTCGATCCCGGGTGCCGCGGTCAGCGCGGCGGCTAGGCCGTCACGGAACACCGGATGGTCGTCGACGATGAGCACCCGGATGGTCATGTGAAGCCTGCCCCGGCGGGCTCGGGCGCTACGGCATCCCTGGCGGGCGCCGCGGCCAGCGGCAAGTCGGCGATCACGGTCGTGCCGACACCGCGCTCGATGCGCAGCGAGCCGTTGAGTTCCTCGGCGCGCTCGCGCATGCTGTCGATGCCGTGACCGGGACTCGCCCCGCCGGGCTGGCTATCGCCGGAACCGTCGTCGCGCACGGTGATGCGCAGCTTGTCGTCGCTGGCCTCGATCGCGACGCTGCACGTGGCCGCGCCGGCGTGCCGGACAACGTTCGTTACGGCCTCGGTGGTGATACGGAACGCGGCGACCTCAATCGCGGCCGGCAGCGGCGGAAGCTTTCCGATCGCGATATCCGGGCCGAGCGCGGTGCCGGCGGTCAGCCGCCGGACAGCCTGGGTGATCGCCGCCCCCAGGCCGAGCTGGTCGAGCGCCGCTGGCCGCAGACCGTCAACGAGCCTGCGGATCCCGCTCACGGTATCGGCCATCTCCGCGTGCAGGGTTTCCAGGCTGGCGGCGATGCGGTCGCCCGTTGCGCTGGCCGGGCGCTGGGCTGCGCTGGTCAGCGCCTCGATCCGCAGCACGTGCCCGGCCAGCGCCGCGCCGAGACCGTCGTGCAGGTCGCGGCGCAGCCGGCGCCGTTCCTCCTCGCGGCCAAGCACCAGGCGCTCGCGCGCGCGGCGCAGGTCATCGGTGAGCTGCCGGGCATGCACCAGCCCACCCAGGTGGCCAGCCAGATCGTCGAGCAGCCGGATGTCCCGGCTGCGCAGCGCGCCGGCGGGCGTCCGGTAGCTCAGCGTGCCTGTCGGCGAGCCATATGCCGTCAGCGTGATCGCCGAGGGCGGCGCGTGCGTCTGCGGACTCGCCGTTTCCCGCTGAGGACCTGGCTGCTCTTCCGCTCCACCGCGCCCGGCCAGCAGCCGGCCCTGCCGGTCA
>Ga0335072_10009203_pt1 | contig 14257 bp, 10 predicted proteins | sample Lox_Sample_21_FD_206725 | JGI IMG/M metagenome (GOLD analysis project Ga0335072, IMG submission 206725) | Soil microbial communities from Loxahatchee National Wildlife Refuge, Florida, United States - Lox_Sample_2.1 | ecosystem: Environmental > Terrestrial > Soil > Wetlands | place: USA... | reverse complement strand
CCTGCTGGCCGGGTTCAGCGGTCTGACCTCGTTCGGTCAGAACGCCTTCATCGGCGTCGGCGCCTACGCCCTGTACCTGGTCGCCGCGCACGGGGTGAACCCGTTCGCGGGCATACTCCTGGCCGCGGTCGCCGGCGCCGCGGTCTCACTGCCGGTGTCGGCGGTGGTCCTGCGGCTGTCCGGCGGCTACTTCGCGGTGGCCACCCTGGTGGTGGCCGCGGTGTTCCAGATCGTCGCCACCTTGTCCCCCTCGGTCGGCGGGACCACCGGTGTGAGCCTGCCGGGGCTGGCCGGCTACAGCGACGTGCTGCGTGAGGCGCTGACCTACTGGGCGACGCTCATCGTCGCCGTGGCCAGCGTGGCGGGGGTGTACCTGCTGGTGCGGCGGACGTTCGGGCTCGATGCCAGGGCGGTCGGCAGCGACCCCGTCGCCGCCGCCAGCTCGGGCGTGCGCGTCGGCCGGATCAGGCTGCTGGCCTTCGTCGTCGCGGCCGGCGGCACCGGCGCCGTGGGAGCGCTGATCGCACTGCAGACGCTGTACGTGGAGCCGACCTCGATATTCAGCATCCAGTACAGCGTGGACATGCTCTTTATGGTGCTGATCGGCGGCATGGCGACGATCGAGGGCCCGATCGTCGGGGCGCTGGTCTTGTTCCTGCTGCAGGAGACGCTCTCCGCCTATGGCGCGTGGTACCTGGTGATCGTCGGCGGCCTGGCGGTCGTCGCCACCCTGATCGCCTCGCGCGGGATCTGGGGCTTTGTCACCGAGCGGCTCGGCTGGTCGCTGCTCCCGGTCGGCTACCGCGTCCGCATCTTCGCGTCTGGTTCTCTTCGCGGCCACAGGCCGGGCCCCGGCCGCGGCCCGGCCTCGCCAACTCAAGACACGCCGCAGGCCCAGCCGGGCGGCTAGCGCGCGCGTAGCCGACCATCAGACAGTGTCGGTTTGCCGCGATCCACCCCACCACTCTGCTGCACGTTGTTGCACTCCCTGCCTGCGTCGCCAGTGGCTCCTAAATGACCAATGGTGAAAGGATGGAGAAAGGGAGGGGTAAATGGCGACGGATCCTCTGGCGCGGATCGAGGAAGCCATGGCCAGCCGGGCATCCTCACTCGACCTCGCGGGGCTCGGCCTGGAATCGCTGCCACCCGCGCTCAGCCGTCTCACTCAGCTCACCGGACTCAACCTGGCCCGCAACCACCTGGCCAGCCTGCCCGACTGGATCGGCGGCCTCACATCGCTGACTCGCCTCAACCTCACCGGGAACCGGCTCGCAGGCCTTCCGGACCGGCTCGGCGACCTTACCGCGCTGACCGAACTCAGCCTGCGCGGAAATCACCTCACCGCCCTGCCTGATGCGCTCGGCAACCTGAGCGCGCTTGCCGACCTTGACGTGACCGGGAACCGGCTGACGGCGCTGCCCGACCGCATCGGCGATCTGACCGCGCTCGCCAGCCTCGACCTCACGCGCAATCGGCTGACCCGGCTACCCGCTCGCATCGGCGATCTCCGCGGGCTCCTGAGCCTGAGCCTGACCCGCAATCAGCTGATCGCGCTGCCCGAAGAGATCGGCCGGCTTGTCCAGCTGATACACCTTCACCTTGCCTGGAACGTGCTGACCACGCTGCCGGACAGCATCGGCCGCCTCAAGGCGCTCACCCGGCTTGATCTCAGCCATAACGACCTCAGATCACTGCCGGCCCGCATTGGCGACCTTCTGGCCCTGACCCGGCTGGACCTGGACGGAGATCAGCTCACCCAGCTGCCGGAGAGCATCGGCCACCTGCCGCTGCTCAACAGGCTGGACCTGACCGGCAACCAGCTCACCGAGCTGCCGGAGAGCATCGGCCACCTGCCGCTGCTCAACAGGCTGGACGTGACCGGGAACCAGATCACCACGCTGCCGATCAGCCTGGGCAGCCTGAGGTCACTCGGGTACCTGGTTCTGGCCGACAACCAGCTAACCGGCCTCCCCGATGAGCTAGCCGGCTTGGCGAATCTCGTCGACCTTGACCTGAGCGGCAACCAGGTGACGGCCCTGCCCGACCGGATCGGGGATCTGTCCTCCCTGACCTACCTGAACGTGGCGGGAAACCGCCTGACCAGGCTGCCGGTCAGCATCGGAAACCTGCCAGCCATTAGCTATCTCAACGTCAGCGCAAACGAGCTGAACGATCTGCCGGACCGCATCGGCGAGCTCAGCACCCTGGCTCAGCTCGACCTTAGCGGCAACCATCTGTCCAACCTTCCGCGTTCGCTGGCCTGCCTGAGCCAGACCGTGATCGCCCTGAGCGGCAACCCGCTGGTGCCGGAGCTGCAAGCCGCCTATGAGGAAGGGCCCGACGAGCTCAACACCTTCCTCAGGCTGCTGCGTGATGAGGGCGAATTCATCCACGAAGCCAAACTGGTGCTGGTCGGGGAGGGTGCGGTCGGCAAGAGCACCCTGCTCGCTGCCCTACGCGGCGAGGAATGGGTCGCGGACCGGCCCACGACGCACGGCGTCGAGATTAAGCCTCTGGTGCTCCGATCGCAGGGCGCCGAGCTGACCCTGAACGGCTGGGACTTCGGCGGTCAGCGCGCGTACCGGCCGACGCACCAGCTGTTCTTCAGTGCATCCGCGCTTTATCTGGTCGTGTGGAATCCGAGGGTCGGGCCGGAACGAAACTTCGTCGACTATTGGATCGGCCTCATCAGGCACCGAGCCGGCCGGTCGGCGCGGATTCTGGTCGTAGCCACCCATGGCGGGGCCGCGCAACGCGGCGCATACCTGGACGAAGCCGGGCTACGAACCCGCTACGGCGAGATGATCGTCGGCTTTCACCACATCGACAGTCTGACCCGGCTCGGCATCGACGAGTTGCTGGAGGTTATTGCCGGCACAGCGATCGCCCTGCCCCATATCGGGCGCTGGTACCCCGCTAGCTGGCGCAGGCTACGGCAGGAACTCCGGCAGCGCGATGAGCCCTATCTGAGCTACGACGCCTATGTGTCGGCCGCGCAGGCCCACGGGATAAGCCGGATCGCTGCGATGTCGCTGGCCCGAAACGCCAACGCGCTCGGCCACTGGATCTATTACGCCGATGACCAGAGGCTGTCTGACCTGGTGATCTTCAAGCCCGACTGGCTGAGCACCGCCATAAGCTTTGCGCTAGACGATCTTGAGACCAACCGGGCGAACGGGCTCCTGCCCCACTACCGGCTGCCGCAACTCTGGAACGATCCGGCGCGCGCGCCGGAGCAGAATTACCCGTCGCAGATCTACCCCGTCTTCCTCCAGCTCATGGAGCGTTTCGATATCTCGTACCAGGTGATCGACCGCTCGGGCCGTGGCGAGCCGACCAGCCTCATCGCGCAACTCGTTCCGGCCGGCCGGCCGGACCTCGCGGCCTGGGACGGGTACCACCCTGAGTTCGAGACGCGCACGCAGATCTGCGAGATCGTTGAGGCCAGGTCGGACGTCCCGGCCATCCCCGAAGGTCTGATGTACCAACTCATCGTGCGCTTCCACCGGTTCTCGCTGGGCCGGGATGACTATCGCAAGAGCGTGCACTGGCAGGCCGGCATCATCCTCGACGACGACTACAACGGCCGGGCGATCATCATCGTCGAGCGGAACCGGGTCCAGGTCAAGGTGCGCGCCCCGTACCCGCAGTTCCTGCTGCACCGGATAACGCAGGACATCCGGGACCACGTCCAGGCCTTCTGGAAGGGCCTCGAAGTACGGGTGATGGTGCCGTGCGACAGCGAATGCGAGGACGTCCCGGGGACCGGACTGTTTGACGTGGCGAAGCTCATCCACAGCCGGGAATGGGGACGAGAAGAGTACCCGTGCTCGCGGTGCCCCAAGTGGCAGAACATCGACCGCCTCCTGCTCGGCACGCCACGTGTGCCGCCGACCGACGAAGACCGACTTGTCCGGGCCGTCCGTGAAGCCATGGCACCGGAGTTCAGCGGGATGCTCAGCCGGATCAGCGCCAGCGGCCGCCTGGCAGAGGGCGCTGTCAACCGACAGGCGACCGAGATCAAGCGGGCGATTAGCCAGACCGAAGAACGGTACAGGAACTTGATTCTGGCCCTCGATGACGAGGCGCGGGAAGGGCCGCGGCTGTTTAGCCTGGTGCCCCTGAAGCCGTCGCTGCTCCACCCGGGCATCGCCATGTACTCGGTACGGCTAACGCTCTGGTGCGAACACTCCCGTCTCCCCGTCCACGTCCTGAACGCGGGCCGCCCCCCGACAGGAATCTATGAGATCGACGTGCCCAGGGAGTGGCTCGTCAAGGCGGCACCCTGGATCAGGGTCACATCGATCCTGGTCCGCAACCTGCTCCCGGTGAGTCTTGACGGCCTGAAGATCAGCCTGCCTCATCGTGACTGGCGCGCCCTGGCCGACCAGTTGCAACTCGCGGAGGACAGCCTCGACGCGCTCACCGGCATCCCGGCCGATAGCCTCCCAGACGACCAGCAGCCCGCAGGGCTGGCGCCGGACGGGCCGGACTTCCGGCTTGACGGATCCCTGCTACGCACAGTGCACGCATTTCTTCGCGAGAAAGATCCGTCTTTCGCAGGTCTAGAGCGCGTGCGCGACCGTGACCGCTACCGGTGGGTCCATCCCGGGTTCGTGAGCTACTACCGGCCACCACCTCCGGTTGTGCCGCTGCAGCAAACGGGTAATTGAGACCGGCTAGATAGAAACCCGGCCCGCGGCGACTTCATCGAGGAAGTTGCGCGCATTGGGAGAAAGCTCCGAGCTCATCTTATCCAGCGCTGTCATACTGAAGTACCCGCACTGATCGTGCACTCGAGGTTCCTGGATAGCGGCGACGCCATCGATGATTTCGGCCAGAAACCAGGTGTAGCTCATCGTGAACGAGTCCTCGTTAAACTCACGGGTACCTAGTTCACTGATGATCTCAACCTCTATTCCGGCCTCTTCGCGGACCTCGCGCGCGGCCGTCTTGCTGGCGTCCTCATCCGGATCGAGCTTGCCGCCGGGGATCTCCCATTGCTTGCGCTTGGCAGTGTTCCGGTGAAGCAGCAAGATTTCTCCGTCAAGATTCTTAACTATGCATCCGGCAAGCCGCAGCTTCTCCATTACGCCTCACTTACCACCCGTCTAATACTTTTCGCGTCCTAATTGTCTCGCCCGATCTGCAGGTCCCGCGAGCAATGCGGTTCAAAATGGCACACTGATCCTTTGCCGGCCTACGGGGCGTTGGCTTATGGTAGCGCAGTCGCGCCGCCTGCGGGGCAGGATAGATCCTAACCGTCACGGAACGGCTTGGGGAAGGCTCGCACCGGGTTTCGACGGTGCGCGAAACCAATGGTTAGGCAGGGATTCAGACTCTGCGCGAGTCTGGTCCTGAGGCCAATCCAAGATCGAAAGCGCAAGCGCCCGGCCGCCTGGTGGTCTGCGAATGGATCTCATCGGCCGCGGTCGCGGCCTCTCCGTTTCGCGGGCACGACGTTGATCGGTCCCAGAATGGCAGATATAGTGACTCGCTAAGGATTAAGCATCCCATAGCCTCCGGGAGGTCGGCCGATGGGGTCGGGCGCGCGCGGGAGAACCGGAAGGCACATTTGCCTCTTCGGTCTTACCGCTGCGGGTAAGACGACGCACGCTAAATTGCTGGCTCAGCAGCTTGGTTGTGACTATGTCTCAGCATCGCAATTGATGTTCGACGAACTGGGGTACCACGATCCCGGTGATCACGGCACCTGGGTCCGAAGCTCTTCAGAGATATCGACGAAACGCGAGGACGGATCCGTCGATCGGGAAGTGAACCGGAAACTGCTTGCGCTGGCCCGCGGGACTTCGCGCATTGTCTTCGACTCCTGGACTCTCCCCTTCATGGTCCGCGAAACGTCAGACCTGGGAGGTCAAGTGATATTTCTCAGGCTTGACTCGAACATGCGCTCGCGCGCAGTGAAGTCTCTCGTCTCACTGGGTGCCGGCGCGCAACTCAGTGTGACGGCGGCAACCAGGCTGGTCGGTGAGAAGGATGCGTCGAGCCGGCAGATCTTCGTTAGAACATTCGGATTTGATATTTTCAGGCCAGCCGATTACTTCGGCCCGGGCGAGCAATTGATCATCAACGTCGGGGAGTTTGTTTACGGCGTGAACCCGGACCAGGTACGCAAGGGCGTCAGAGACGCTCACCAGCGCGTCATGCTCCGCATCACCGAGTGGCCAGGGGGACTCTGAATGAAGCTATCCGTAAGTGACCTTGGCTCGCTCGACGAGGCAATGGCGCGTGCCGAGTACCCGGACTACGTCTACACGTACCCCCCGAGGCAGGCCTATCGCCGGCTGACCAGGTGCGTCCAGGAGACCCGCTCGATCGTGCGCACCTCTCTGGCCGACCGACCCGACGTCAACCTGTACATCCATATTCCGTTCTGCCGCCAGGTCTGCCGGTTCTGCAACCTGTACACCACCACCGGGCAGGGCGATGACTCGGTCCGTGACCAGTACATCAACCGGGTCCTTGTCGAGGCGGCCTCGTACGTGGAGGAGGGCCTGCTACCGCAGGAATGCCGCTGGCGGACGCTGTACCTAGGCGGTGGAACGCCCTCGGTACTGTCGATCGCCCAGCTCGACCGGCTTGTGTCCGGAGTCAGACGCTGCTTCTCGATTACAGCGGTGGAGGAAACGGCTATCGAGGTCGCGCCGGAGACGGCCTCACCGCAATACTTGCGGGGCCTGAGGGCGGCCGGGTTCGATCGAGTCTCCATGGGATTCCAGAGCACGCTCACCGACGAGGTCAGGAGCATCGGCAGATCGTATCCGATCTCGCGCCAAGCGGAGATCGCCGCGGTCGCCATAGATGCAGGCTTTCGCAACCTGTGCTTAGACCTCATCTTCGGGCTGCCGGGCCAGGACACCGCCTCCTGGCGGCGGTCGGTCCGTGAGGTAATCGATATGAGGCCGCACACAATCTGCTGCTATCAGTGGACCTCGCGGCCGCACACCGGCTTCCACCGGATGGGCCTGACCAAGCCAGGCGGGCGCTGGCTGCGTGAGCTGTATGAGCTGGCCTGCGCGGAGCTCGCGGCGGCCGGTTACGAGCAGGAGACGCACGTCCGCTGGGTGACCGAGGGTGGAGGTTACCTGCAGAAGCAGTACCACTGGGGTCTTCAGACGTTGATCGGCCTCGGTGCCGGCGCGCGAAGTTACCTCTGGCACACCGACCTGAGGAACGGTTACTCGCTGCTCAACCGGCGGCAGGCGCTGAACTCCTATCTGTCGTCGGCCGGCCCGGGCTGGGAAGGGCCGCTGGAGGGCTACGAGATGTCGGCAGACGAGCGACGCCGGAAGGCGATGGTCCTCGGCCTCCACGAGCTACGGCGCGAGTGGTATTTCGAGGAATTCGGGGAAGATGCACTCGTCTCCTTTCCCAAACAGATCCACGGTCTCGCCGAGCGCAGGCTGGTGGACGTCACCGCAGACGTGATCCGCTTGACCGAACGGGGACGGTCCCACCGAGACGCGATCGTGCAACTCTTTTTCAGCGACCTGGTCCGGAGCCGGGTCCAGAGCTGGACCTATGACGAATGAGACCGCAGCGCTGCATGCGCGGCTAGCCCGCGAACGCGATGCATTCCGGCGGAACTCACTACTCCAGGCCATGTGCGATGCGCAGGACGGCGCCGCGTCGGTCCAGTTGATGCGTGAACTCGATGGCTCTGCGCTCCGCCGAGCCCTGAACCGGGGTGACTTTCTGCGCCGTTATGGCGCGGCTGAGGGCTTGCTCACCGAGCCGTTGCCCGACGCGCCGCACGTAACCGACTGGTCGGTGGCCCGCCAGAGGTTTCTTGACGAAGCCCGCGAGAGCGGCTCCGGTTCGGACCGGCGGCCCTTGCGCGAGGCACTCGACCTGTACACGTTCTTCGACTTCTGTGTGACGAGAGGTGAGCAGATCCACGGTCAGGACGCGGCCCTGCTGGCGGGCCTGGTCGACGCCTTCTGGAACGAGCGCGTGATCCCGGTAGAGATCGCCGCCCGCCTGCTGAGCCTGGCGGCCATCTGCTTGATAGAGCCCTAACCAGCTGTAAGCGCTTCGCTAGCCCCTGTCCTTGCGGCCCACTAATCGGAAGCCGTGACGAGACCGCCTGGAACCTGCTTCGGCTTCAGCCCGGTAGCACCATGCCACCCGTCAGGCGCCGCGTCGGGTACTTGGCTGACGCCCCCATCGCGAACAGCTGACCCTCCAGGGGTTCGCGGCTCCGGCACGCTCGCCGGCGCTAGCCGGACGCGGTGTTGAGGGTGACGCCGTAGGTCGCGCAGTCGTGCTGGAGTGCGGCCAGGCCGGTGACGGGATAGTAGTTCGGCGCGGAATTCTTGAGCGCGCCGGAGTTGAAGTTGATGAGATTCCAGTCGAGCGTCATCAGGTCATTCCCGAGCGCGGTGTATCCGGCTTCCTCCTCATCGAAATCCAACTGGCTGGTAAAGCGCGGCTTGGTCTGGCCCGAAGCCCCTGCTAGCCAGCCGTTCAGATCCCGGCAGATCTTTGCGCCATGAGCGGTGCTGAGAGCGGCGGCCGTAACGGCCGGTTTCGGATCTCGCCTGGCGGCGGCGGCGGTCGGCCGCGGCCCTGATCCCGCCAAGGCGCCGATCAGGGCACCCGTCGCGATCACTGTCGCCGCGGCGATCAGGGCCCGGGCGCGGGCCGTAGTGATCTTGGGAATGGTTATTGTCACGTCGCTCCCCCGAGCGTCAGCGTCGTGGCGGTAGCCCCGGCCTGAATGGCGAACGGAGCCGAACGCCTGCGCCGTTACCGGCGCAGGGTCACCATTCCCAGGTATGGCGCCGGGCGAACCCTTTTACGTATTGGCCGCAGCTAAAGACGACACCAAGAAGCATTCCCGGCCCGGCGTCGTCCCACCAGCCAGGCTAACGCGCCGGTCCCCCGGGGTCGGCTGAGCTCACCGCGCTGCCCGCCTCCGCCGCGGCACCGGAAGCCGGCCCCGCGGTCGCGCCCTGGCGCCGCAGCAGGTCCGGCTTGGCCAGGACGGCCGATCCCACCGCGCAGACCGCCATCACGTAATAGATGTCGGTGTAGTTGCTGAGGCTGGCGATCAGGCCGGACATGGGCGCGCCGACGGCGATGCCGACATCCCAGAACGAGGTGAACGCCCCCAGCGCCGCGCCTCGCTGCGACTCCTCGCTGTGGTTGATGACGATCAGAGCGAGGGCCGGGAACAGCAGCGACAGCCCGGCCCCGATGACGAACCCGCCGATGATCACCGTCGCCAGGTTCGTCGCCAGCGCCACGATCACCAGGCCGACCGCCTCGACGATCGCCGACCAGAACGCCACCAGCCGCGGCCCGAGCCGGTCCGGAACGTTGCCGATGAACAGCCGGACCCCGATATAGGTGAAGCCGAACGCGTCGAAGGCGGCGATCCCGTTGGATACCCCGTGGGCCAGCATGTGCAGGGAGACGAACGCCGCGAGCGCGGCATACCCGAGCGCTGCCAGCGACACGGATAGCCCGGGGACGACCGCGGCGCGCGGCAGGATGGCGCTGCGGCCGGCCGCGGCGGTCGCTCGGCGCGGCGGCGCCTTCTTGGCCGAGACGGACAGGAAACCGACGAACCCGGCGGCCGCGCACAGGCCCCACACGGCGGGGAAGCCGGACACCCGCATCGCCACGGTGCCGACCAGCGTGCCGACGGTGATGCCGAGCCACATGAAGATGCCGTACAGGCCGACCACCCGGCCGCGCCGGTCCGGCGGGCAGAGGCTGACCAGCCAGGCCGCTCCCCCGGTGTAGACCGTGCCCTCACCGAGCCCGTTCAGGACCCGGACCACGATTAGGACGCCGATGTTGGCCGCCCCGAAGTATGCGAGGCCCGCCGCCGTGCAGATGATCGTGCCGCACACCATCACGAGCTTGTAACCGTGCCGGTCGGCGAACCGTCCGGCCACCGGCCTGCCCACGACGGCGGCGACCGACAGCGCGGCGACGGCCACGCCCACCTCGACGTTCCCGCCGTGCAGATTGCGCAGGACGTAGAACGGCACGGTGGCCAGGGACGCGCCGACCCCCAGCAGGCAGCAGAAGATGCCGCCGAACATGGGCAGGAACGGACCGTACAGGTCGAGTGTCCGGCCGACGGGCCGCATTCCGTGCTCCTGGTCGTGAGGTGGCTGAGGGAGGAGGTGTCTGCTAGGTGGCGGGCGATCCGGCCGGGACGGCGAGGAACAGGTTGGTCGGCAGGTGAACCGCGAGTCCTTCGTAGACCTCGCCGTACACGGCCAGGCCAGGCGCGGCGAACGTGCCGGGCGGCGGCTCCGCCACCCGGATCACCGACCGGCCCGCGTCGAGCAGCCGCACCGCCTCGGCGAAGTCGCCGGCCAGCGCCTGGCCGGCCGGGATCATCCGGGTCCGGCTGATCAGCGTGCCGTTGGCCGCGAGGTCGGCGAGCAGGCTGCCCCGTCCGGCCAGCCGCCGGTAGAAGTCGGCCGGGTTGACGATCATCGCGTGCGCGGTGGATCCGACCTGCTCGATCTCGTCCAGCGCGGCCAGGATGCCGTCGGCGTAGTCCCCGCCGTAAGGCAGCCGGGCGATCCCGGGATGGTGCAGCAGCCCGTGCGGGCCGATCGTGAGCGCCTGGTTCTCGGCGGTCGCGATCCTGACCAGCAGCCGGTGGTCGATGTACTCGGCCAGCCCGGCCATGTCAGCGGTCAGCGCATCCGGGATCTGCACCCATGCCCGCACCGGGTAGACCCGCGCGTGCGCGACCCCGGAGCGGAACGCCGCCTCACGCCGCAGCTCGTGCTCGGTGACCGCGGCGGCCTGCGCCAGGCTGGGGCTGCTCTCACACCAGTAGGACAGCTCATCGCCCTGGACCGGGCGCCGCTTGAGCAGGCCGCGGACGGTGAGCCGCGGCTTGGGGCGGTCGGGCTTGTGCGCGTCGGTGATCGTGTAGTCGTATGTCACCTCGGCCCGCTCGCCCGAGCTGGCGAAGGCGGCCGCGAACGCGGTCCCCGGCGAGACCGCGGTCTCGGCGGGAACACCGGGCAAGGTAGCAAGAGCCATGCCTACTCCATGTCAGCGCGCGTACTGGACGATTCGCTGGTAGAAGGGGTAGTGGTGGTCATAGAAGGACCTGAGCACGGGGTGGTTGTCGACCGTGACCGGGTAGGAGTTGTCCGCGCTGGCGAACCCGGAACTGCGGATCGCGTCCAGGTGCCAGGCCCGGTGCCGCCGCCACTCCGGCCGGTCGCCGGGCGCCCAGTGCAGCGCTGAGGTCACGAACGGCAGCCCTACCGCCCGGCAGTAGCCGCCGACCGTGGCGGCCGGGTCGCGCAGCAGGTCTTCCGAGCGGATCACCAGCGGCGGCCGGCCGGCGGCCGACCACAGGAGCTGGAACAGCTCCCACAGCCACTCATAGCCGATCTCAGGGCAGGTGACGGTCGGCTTCATCGCGTAGTGCGAGCTGATCGCCTGCCGCGGGTCGCGGACCAGGAACGTGTGCGTCATCCACGCGAGCTCGTCGGGATGACCGAAGGCGTACTCGTACCGGTAGTCCAGCACCTCCTTGACGAAGACCGGCCGGGACCGCCGCGGGCCCGCCAGCAGCTCGACCAGCTCACGGCCCGACCGGGCCACGCCAGGGACGCCACCAGGGCCGCCGCCAGGGACGGACCCGGGCCCTGGCACCAGCACCTCACCCCCCTGGGTCAGCGCGAGGAACGGCTCGTGCAGCACGTCGACGTCGCCTCGCTCGATCATCATCCGCACGAACGCCGTGGACGCCGAGCGCGAGTGCGCCCACAAGACGATCACCGGCTCCGCGGCCGGCTTCACCCCGACCACCAGGCTGGGACCCGGTCCCAGCGATGCCCGCGCAGGTCGCCGAGCAGGCCCGGGTCCAGGGCCGCGCCGTCGCTCACCCCGATGTTGGCCCGCACATGCCCGGGCGTGCGCATGCCCGGGATGACCGTGCTCACCGCCGGGTTCGCCAGGATGAACCGCAGCGCCAGCTCGGGCAGCGGCATCCGTCCGGCGACGGCCTCACGGAGCCCGGCCAGGTGCTCGACGCTCGGCCCCAGGTTCTCCGGGCCGAAGTAGGTGTTGCGCCAGTCCCCGTCGGGCCACCGGCTCGAGGCCGTGATCGTCCCGGTCAGTGTCCCCTCGTCGAACGGCACCCGGGCGATCACGCCGATGCCGTCCCGCTGCGCCCGGGGGAGCAGCTCGTCCTCCGGAGCCTGGTCGAAGATGTTGTAGATCACCTGGATGACGTCGACCAGGCCGGTATCCAGCGCGGCCACGCAGTTGGCGGGCTCCCAGCGGTTGACGCTGATCCCGACGGCGTCGATGACGCCCTCGCGCTTGAGATCGCCGAGCGCCTCCTGCCACCTCTCGTCCTTCGCCCAGCGGTCTTCCCAGACGTGAAGCTGCAGCAGGTCGATGTGGCTGATACCGAGGTTCTCCAGGCTCTTGTACGTGCTCTCGCGCAGGTACTGCGGCGGGAACACGTCGTCAAGCGTGTCCTCCCGGCCCGGCGGCCACTCCATGTTCTTCGGCGGGAGCTTCGTCGCGACGTACAGGCGGCGCCCGGAGTGGCGGGACAGCAGCGCGCCGAGCATCTGCTCGCTGATCCCGCGCCCGTAGGCCTGGGCGGTGTCGAAGAAGTTGCAGCCGAGCTCGACGGCAAGGTCGAGGCACTCGGGGGCCGTCTGGTAGTCGGCGCCGGTGAACCCGCCCGGGCCGCCGGCGATGCCCCACATCCCGTACCCGATCTCGCTGATCTCCCAGCCGAGCCTTCCCAGCGTGCGGTAGCGCATGTCACAGCCTTCCTGCCAGGTGATGTGCCGCGGGCGCCGCGGCCAGGTAGTCGCGGTAGGCGACGATCGGATCGCGCAGGTCGCCGTCGGTGAGCTGCCAGCGTTCCTCCAGCCGCAGGCACTCGTCCTTGCGGTAGAGGGACGCGTTGTCGGTGAGCAGCGCGGCGAGCTCGCGCCGCAGCGCAACCTCGTCCCCCGCCCCGGGCGCGGGAAGCAGGGCGGCGAGCGCCGCGAGCTCACGATCACCGCTCTCCCCGGCCGCCGAGCGCAGCCGCGCCAGGAACTCCGCGCAGCCCACCTGCCGGACCGGTGCCCCGGCGTCGGGCAGGACCAAGGCGAAGTCCACGCTCCGCGGGTGGAAAACGTGCAGCACCCGGCCCCACGCCGCCCGGTCCAGCACCGAGGCCACGATCCGGGCGGCGGCGTAGTCAACCGGGGTGTAGTCGGACAGGATCTGCGCATCAGGCGCGACGCCGAGCCGGTAAATGGCCGAGAGCAGCAGGTGGGTCAGGGCCCGGGTGTTCGGGTGCGGGCGGTCCCGCCCTGGCAGCACCTCGCCGAGCCGCAGGACGGTGACGGCGGCGCCCAGGCGGCGGGCCTGCGCCAGGTGGCGCTCGGCCACCCACTTGGACCGGCTGTAGCCGCGTTCGGGCGGCCACGCCGCCGACGGATCGGCCTCCGGCAGCGGCGAGGCCCGCCGCAAGGCCTCGGCCTGCATCGCGGACAGCGTAGAAACGTAATGCACCGGAACCGGCCGCCCGGCCATGGCCAGCCGGAGCAGCTCGGCGGTGCCCAGCACGTTGGGCGCCCGGTGCGCCGCGTAGCTGAACAGCAGGTTGACCAGGGCGCCGTTGTGCAGCACCAGATCGCAGGTCCGGGCCAGGTGCTGCCAGGCGACCTCGTCCAGCCCGAGGCCGGGCCGACCGAGGTCCGCGGCGTAGCCCTCCAGGCGGCCGGCGAACCCAGGTTCCCAAAGTTCCCGGTCAGCCAGCGCATCGGCCACCCGCTGCGCCGCCTCGTCGTCGCTGCCCGCCCGCGCCAGGCAGCGCACGCGTAGTTCCGCGCCAGCCAGCAGATCGTGCACCAGGCGGCTGCCCACGAAGCCGGTGGCCCCGGTGACGAGCACCGTCCGCAGCTCGCCTGGCGGCGCGGCCCGGACCACGACGCGCGAGCCCACGGCAGCGTCGCTGTTCATCTGCTCGGCCTCCGCCTCGGCGGCGGCGGTGCTCGGCTCCCTGGTCGCGATCAGATCGGCCAGCATGTCGGCGGTGGGGTGCTCCAGCAGATCCAGCACGCACAGGTCGGGGACGCCGCACTCGTCGCTGAGCATCCGCACCGCGATCAGCGCGCGCAGCGAGTCGCCGCCGGACTCCAGGAAGTCCATGTCCCCGGTCAGATCGGGCTGCCCGAGCGCGAACCGGAACGCCCGCAGCGTCAGCCCGGGCCAGGACTCCGGCTGCGTGGCG
>Ga0335072_10009201_pt1 | contig 14258 bp, 11 predicted proteins | sample Lox_Sample_21_FD_206725 | JGI IMG/M metagenome (GOLD analysis project Ga0335072, IMG submission 206725) | Soil microbial communities from Loxahatchee National Wildlife Refuge, Florida, United States - Lox_Sample_2.1 | ecosystem: Environmental > Terrestrial > Soil > Wetlands | place: USA... | reverse complement strand
CCTGCGAGCGCCCGGTCGATGCGGTGGCCGACGGGATCGACGTGACCCGGGCGGAGTTCGAGTACGCCATCACCCATGAGGGCGCGCTGACCGTCGACGACATCGTGGACCGCCGCACCCGGATCGGTTTGGTCGCTGCCGACAGGGAGCGGGCGGTCGGCGCCGCGCAGGAGTTGCTCGCGCAAAAGCGACAGTGACTACTATATAGTAGTAACTGTTACTTTTGGCGCATGCGTGGGAAGGCGGTGACCAGCATGAACGTCACACATGTTCCGGTTTTGATCGTCGGAGCGGGCGTCGGTGGGCTCGCCACATCGGCTCTGCTGACCAAACACGGGGTCGGCTCGTTGGCGGTCGAGAAGCGGCGCGAGGTCTTCATCTACCCGAAGGCCCGCAACCTGAGCTTTCGAAGCCTGGAGATACTTCGCGGTCTGGGTCTTGACGACGAGGTCCACGCCATCGCCGACGGTGTTTCTGACATGTTCGTCAGGCCGACGCTGAACAGCGACGAAGAAAAACTGGCCATCGACATCGACTCGTTCTTCGCCGGCCTGGATTACTTGAGCCCCGAGCCTTCGGCGCAGTATTGCCCGCAGAGCAGCCTCGAGCCGATGCTGCTTGCCGAAACCCGACGGCGCGGCGGCGAGGTGCGCTACGGGACGGAAATCTGTTCGTTCGAGCAGGACGACACCGGCGTCACGGCCGTACTGCGTGACCTGGACTCCGGCGAGTCGCAGACTTTCCGCGCTGAGTATCTCGTCGCCGCCGACGGGGTGCACAGCCCGACGCGTAAACGGCTCGGCCTGACCACTTTCGGCTACGGGGCGCTGCCCATCTTTGTCGTCTTCATGTACTTCCGTGCACCGTGGCGCAAGTTCGTTTCGCATCTCAAGGATGGCGATGGCGTGCAGGTCAAAAGCGCCGATGTGGACGGCATATTCCTAACGGTCAAGGACGACTTCGGCATGTTCATCACCACGTATTTCCCTGACAAAGGGGAGACAGCGGCGCAATTCACGCCGGAATACTGCCGCGAGGTGCTAACCAAGGCCATTGGCGAGCCCATGGAAATCGAGATCATCGAAGCCGCAGCGTGGCAACCGTACGAGCAAGTGGCCGACCAATTCCAGTGCGGGCGAGTCTTTCTCGTCGGAGACTCCGGACACACCATGCCACCGTTCAAGGCCGGCGGAGCCAACACCGCCATTCAGAGCGCACACAACCTGGCCTGGAAGCTGGCCGCGGTGTTGCAGGGAACGGCGCAGCCCGAACTGCTGACCACCTTTCACGCCGAGCGACACCCGGTCGGACGGTTTGCCGCTCATCAGTCGCTGACCGGGCCCACGGTGGCGTTGATCGACTTGGACAACCAGGGTCCGGGGCTGCCACTGGATGAGGAAGCGTCAATGTTCTCCCTGCTCATCGGATACCAATACCGCTCAGCTGCGGTGGTGTCCGACCAGCCCGCTCCCGCGGACCGGGACGCCGCGTTGTTGGTGGACGAATTACGTGGCCAGCCGGGCACCCGGGTGCCGCACGTCTGGGTGCAGCACGCTGGCCGGCGGGTGTCGACGCTCGATCTGCTCGGCCACGACTTCACACTGCTCACCGGCGAGGGCGGCGGCCCTTGGGCGGAGGCGGCCGCGGCGGCGTCGGCAGCTCTCGGCGTCCCGATCGCGGTCCGCCAAATCGGGCCTGCGGGAGACGTTTTCGATCCCGACGGCGCGTGGGCGCAGGTCACTGGACTCCCGACCGATGGGGCCTTGCTTGTGCGTCCGGACGACTTCGTCGGCTGGCGCACAGACCGGCTGCCTGCCGATCCCGAACACGAGCTTCACCGAGCGCTTTCGGCCATCCTCGCGCGATGACTGTTGACCAGAATCGTATTCTGGTCATAGAGTTGTCGAGATGATGGCAGAACGGCCCGGCGCCGATCGGCAACAACGGGCCGACCGGATTCTCGATACCGCCCGAGACTTGTTGCTGTCGTGGGGCTACCGGCGCGTGACGATCGACGAACTGGCTCGCCGCGCCGGTGTCGGTAAAGGGACGATCTATCTGCACTGGCGCTCTCGCGAGGAGGTGTTCCTTGCGGTCAGCGCGCGTGAGGCGGCGTCGATGGCTGACGCGATTGTCGACGCGGTCCGCGATGACCCGGCCGAGGTTGCGCTGCACCGCTACCTGCGACGGTTATTTGTCGAGGCGATGAACCGGCCAGTGCTGCGAGCCATCTACACCCGCGACGCCGACACGCTCGGCACTTTCCTCGCCACGGCGCATCATCACCGGTTGGAGGAAAGCAAGCTCGATGTCAACCGTGACTATCTGAGTGTGCTTGCCGCTGAGGGACTGTTGCGGCCTGGTCTGCATTTGGCGGATCTCGACTACACCCTGCCCACCATCGTCTTCGGCTTTTTTGCCGCAGAACCCTTTCACCCGCCGGCGATCACGTTGACGTTGGAACAGAAGGCCGATCAACTCGCCGAGACGATCCGTCGGGCTTTCGCGCCCACCAAGCCGCCCAGCGGCGACGCGGTGAAACGCGCTGCGGTGAAAGCTCTTCCGATCCTTCAACAACTGGCCCGAGACCACCGGGCGGCCACCTACGGAGGCGATCACGATGACTGAACCGGCAACCGATCTCGCCCGCCCGCGCGGGCAGTACGGCGTTGATGGGGACTACCAGATCGACGAAGCGTTCCGTGTGCTGCGCCCGGGCGGCCGCGTGGTGATCGCCGACCTCGGCTTCACCCGCCTATATGCCAGCCGCCTCCGGCAACGCGGCATGGCGGACGTCACGCGCCGAGACCTCGGTTGGCGCGCGTGGTGGGGACTACCGTTCTTCCGCACCCACGCCGTCACCGCGACCAAGCCCGGGCCACACCGGTGAGCACAAAGTCGGTGTCCCGAGTGGTGGCGTTGGAGGAGGCGTTTGCGCACCCGCGGGTATGGGAGTTGTTTCCCGAGTCATTGCAACGGAAATACCAGCCCGTCCGGGCCCGGCTCAGCGACGTCGGAGCCGAGCGTATCCGTCTGATGGACGCAGCGGGGATCGACGTGCAGGTGCTCTCACACGTCCAACCCGGTATCCAAGTGCTAGCCGACGAGCAGGCGGAGTTGGCGATCGCGGTGAGCCGCGAAGTCAACGATTGGTTGGCAGAGGCGATCGCCGCATACCCCGCGCGGTTCGCGGGCTTTGCCATGCTGCCGACCCAGTCACCGGCGCACGCCGCGGACGAGCTGGAGCGCGCCGTCGGCGCACTAGGGTTCAAAGGCGCGCTGATCAACGGACACACCAACGGGCGTTATCTTGACGAGCAATCGTTCGATGTGCTGCTCGGCCGGGCTGAAACATTGGGCGTTCCGATCTACATTCATCCCACCGACCCGCCGCAGGCGGTAACAGATTGCTATTACGCGCCTTTCGATCCGGCGCTGGTGCCTACCTGGGGGTGGCCGGTGGAAACCGGAACGCATCTGCTCAGGCTGATCTGCGCCGGCGTGTTCGACCGTCATCCGAATCTCAAGGTCATCGTCGGGCACATGGGAGAACTGCTCCCATTCTGTTTCACCAGGCTGAACGTCGGCATGACGATGGCCGGGTGGTTGCTATCGGCCGACGCCCACGACCCACCGATGCGCAACAGTGTCGGCTATTACCTGCGAGAAAACGTCTTCATCACCAGCAGCGGGGTGTTCGATGTGCCGGTGTTCGATTGTGCCCGAGCGATGTTGGGCCTCGACAACCTCATGTTCTCCGTCGACCATCCGTTCCAGGACAACTTCGCCGCGATGGAATTCCTGGAACGGTGTGACCTTTCCGCGGAGGACAAGGAGCGGTTCGCGCACCGCACCGCGGAGAACCTCTTGAAGCTCGGCCAGCAGGAGAGTGAGACTGGCGTTGGGAGTTCTGCCGTCGGGGACGCTTGGTACCGGTGGTCCAGCCGCGCCAAGTCGAAAATCGGCAGGACCCTGATCTCGGCACTCGTCAAGTGACGAGTGAAAACCCTTACAGCGGAATGTTCTTGTGACGTCCGCGGCGCGGCGGCGCCGAGGCCAGCGCCTCACTGAGCTTGCTTCGGGTGTGAGCCGGGTCGATCTTCTCGTCGACCACACCGATCTCGATGGCGTTGTCCACACCGCCGGCGATCCGCTCGTGTTCGGCGGCCAGCTCGTCGTGCAGCGCCTCGCGCTCGTGATCCGCCGCGGCGGCCAGCGTCTTCCTGTGCAGGATGCCAACGGCCGCCTTAGCGCCCATCACCGCGACCTCGGCGTCCGGCCAGGCGAACACCTTGGTGGCGCCCAACGAGCGTGAGTTCATCGCAATGTAGGCACCGCCGTAGATCTTTCGGGTGACCAGGGTGACTCGCGGAACGGTGGCCTCGCCGAACGCGTGTAGCAATTTGGCCCCGCGGCGCACCACCCCGCCCCATTCCTGGTCCACACCCGGCAGGTAACCGGGAACGTCGACGATCACGATCAGCGGGATCCCGAACGCGTCGCAAAGACGCACGAAACGTGCTGCCTTCTCGGCACTTTCCGAGTTGAGGCAACCGCCGAGCCGCAGCGGGTTGTTGGCCAGCACGCCGACCGTGCGGCCCGACAGCCGGCCCAGTCCGACCACCATCGACGGTGCCCACTTGGCCTGGAACTCGTCAAAGGAGGGAGTGTCGTCATCATTCGAGTCGAGCAACGCCTCGACAATCGGATGCACGTCGTAGGCGCGCCGCGGCGACTCCGGCAGCAGCGCGTGCAGGTCGGTGTCGTGGGCCTCGGCCTTGCTGCGATCGAAATGGCCTTGCTGGCAGAACAATCCGACCAGCCGGCGACCGCGCTCGTAGGCGTCGGACTCGTCGTCGGCGACGATGTGGCACACGCCAGACTTCTTGTGGTGGGTGTCCGGGCCGCCGAGCGAGGCCATGTCCACGTCTTCGCCGGTAACGCTGCGCACGATGTCGGGTCCGGTAACGAACACCCGGCCCTCGGGCGCCATGATGACGACGTCGGTCAGTGCCGGCCCGTAGGCGGCGCCGCCGGCGGCGAAACCGACCACCACCGAGATCTGCGGGACGTACCCGGACGCCCGGATCATCGCCTCGAACACCAGCCCGACGGCGTGCAGTGCCTTCACGCCCTCGGCCAGCCGTGCACCGCCGGAGTGCCAGAGGCCCACGATCGCGCTCTGCTCTTCGATGGCTGTGTCGTAGGCGTTGACGATGTGGGTGCAGCCTTCGAGACCCATCGCACCGCCCATGACGGTCCCGTCGGTGGCAAACGCGATGGTGCGCACGCCGTTCACGGTTCCGCCGGCGGCCAGCACACCGGAGCGGTCACGCTCGTGCAGCAGCTCGATGCTGCCGTCGTCGAAGAACCTGCTGAGGCGCAGCAGCGGATCGCGCGGGTCGAGGGACTCGTGTACCGCGTCCGGGGCCAGGGTCGTCATCGCAGGTCTCCTGTTGGGTGCTGGTTCGATTTAATAGCGGCCAAACGTGATTGCGACGTTGTGTCCGCCGAATCCGAACGAATTGTTGATGGCGTACCGGTAGTCGCCCACCCGTGGTTTGCCGGCCACCACGTCGAGATCGACCTCCGGGTCCAGGTTGACCAGGTTCAGGGTGGGCGGTACGACCTGGTCACGCAGGGCCATGACGGTCAAGATCGATTCCACCGCGCCGACCGCGCCCACCGAGTGGCCCAGCGCGGACTTCGGTGCGTACACCGCCGCGTTGCCACCGTGCGGGCCCAGCGCGTTGTTGATCGCCTTGCTTTCGGCTACGTCACCAACCGAGGTGCCGGTGGCGTGGGCGTTGACGTGGTCGATGTCGGCCGGGTCGAGGCCGGCGAGCTGGACCGCCCGCGTCATCGCATGCCCGGCGCGCTCCCCGTTGGGGTCCGGCGCCACCATGTGAAAGCCATCCGAGGTGACGCTGGCCCCCATAATCCGGGCCAGGATGTTGGCGCCGCGCGCCTTGGCGTGCTCTTCGGTCTCGATGACCATCAGCGCGCCGGCCTCGCCGAAGACGAAGCCGTTGCGGTCCCTATCGAACGGGCGGCAGGCGCCGGCGGGGTCGTCGTTGGTGTTGGACAGCACGATGCGCATCTGGGCGAACCCGGCAATCGGCACCGCTTCGATCTTGGTCTCGACGCCACCGCAGATCGCGATATCGGCTTCGCCGAGCGCGATCTGTTGCCAGGCGCGGGCGATGCCCTCCGAACCGGACGCGCACGCCGACACAGCAGTCATGACCCCGGCTTTGGCTTCGCGCTGTAGTCCGATCGCCGCGGCGGCGCCGTTGGGCATGTACATCTGCACGACCAGCGGAGAGACCGCCCGCAAACCACGTTCGCGCATGCCGTCGTAGGCGAAGATCAACTCTTCGCTGGAACCTATGCCGGTGCCGATCGACACCGCCAACCGGTTGGTGTCCACCTCGGGCGAGCCCGCGTTCTCCCACACCCGCCGGTTGAGCACCGTGGCCATCTTCTGCAGGTAGCCCATCCGGCGGTTCTCGACGCGATCCAATTGGCTGTCGAACTCCTCGAGGAGATGCCCGCCGATGCGAACCGGCAGGTCGTACTCCTCGACGAACGGGTCCTCGAGCTTGCGGATCCCACTTTGCCCGTCCAGCAACAGCTTCCACGTGGTCTCGGCATCGGATGCGAGAGCGGTCGTCATGGCGATGCCGGTGACAACGATATCGGGGAAGCCATTCCCCGTAGCCAACCTTGACGATGTGGACATTGAAACTACGAACGCTTCCTCTCAGTACCGCCCGAAGACCAGCGCGACATTGTGGCCGCCGAACCCGAACGAGTTGTTGATGGCGTACTGGTAGTCGCCATAACGTGGCTCGCCCGCGACGACGTCGAGGTCGATCTCGGGGTCAGGGGTGTGATAGTTCAGTGTCGGTGGAATCACGCCATCTCGCAGCGTGAGCACCGTCAGCACGGATTCCAGGGAACCCACCGCGCCGATGGAGTGGCCCAGCGCCGATTTTGGCGCATAGACCGCGGCTTGCTGGCAACCGGCCTCCCGCAGCGCATTTGCCTCTGCCGTGTCACCGATCGGTGTGGCAGTCGCGTGCGCGTTGACATGGTCGATGTCCTTGGGGGACAAGCCCGCCAGCTCCAGCGAGCGGGTCATCGCACGGCCGGCGCGGACACCGTCCGGTGCTGGGGCGACCATGTGGAAGGCATCGGACGTGATGCCGGCACCCATTAACCGGGCCAGCGGCTTGGCGCCGCGGGCCTTGGCGTGCTCCTCGGTCTCGATCACCATCAAGGCGCCGGCCTCACCGAACACGAAGCCGTCACGGTCCTTGTCGAACGGGCGCGACGCCCCTTCGGGGTCGTCGTTGCGGGTCGACATGGCGCGCATCATCGAGAACGCCGCGATGGGCAGCGCTTCAATGGGGCCCTCGACGCCGCCGCACACGGCGATGTCGGCGTCGCCCATGACGATTTGCCGCCACGCGTGGGCGATGGCCTCAGAGCCGGACGAACAGGCCGACACCGGGGTCATCACGCCGGCGCGAGCGCCAAGCTGCAACCCCACGGTCGCCGCGGCGCCGTTGGGCATGATCATCTGCACGGCCAGCGGCGACACCTTGCGGGGGCCGCCCTCGTTCATCAGGTCGTAGCTCTCGACGATCCGCTCGGCACCACCCAGGCCCGTGCCGACGACGACGGCGAACCGGTCCGGGTCGACCTCGGGACTACCGGTGTTCTCCCAGAGTTGACCGCTGAGCAGCTTGGCCAGCCGCTGGACGTAGGACATCCGGCGCAGGTCGAGCCGACTCATGTGGTCGTCGACGGATTCCTTGAGGTGGCCGCCGATCTTGACTGGCAGATCCCACTTCGTCACGAACTCGTCTTCGAGGACGCGGATGCCGCTTTCGCCGGCCAGCAAGCCCTTCCACGTGCTCTCGATGTCCGGCGCGATCGATGTCGTCGCCGCGACGGCGGTTACCACAACACTGGGGTAACCGCCGTTAGCAGTGGAAGGTTTGGTCACTGGTGGTCGGCTTCCATCCTGGCGCGAACCGACTCGACGGCCTCGGGGTTCTCGGTCTCGAGCTTGGCGCGCAGGGCCTGGGCGGCCTCGGGGTTCTCTTCCTCGAGCTTCTGGATGTAGCTGACAACGTCACCGACGGTGCGAAGCCCGGCCAGGTCCTCGTCGGGGATCTTGACGCCGTACTTGTCCTCGGTCTGCACCGCGATCTCCACCATCGACAGCGAGTCGATGTCGAGGTCGTCGACGAACGACTTCTCCGGGGTGATCTCCGAGGGCTCGATGCCGGTGACCTCTTCGATGATCTCGGCGATACCGGCGATGATTTCTTCCTGACTGACGGACACGTTCTGTTCCCTTCGTAATGTGTTTTCTAACTGCTGATTTGACGTGCATATTTCGTTGTGGATGGACGGGTTTGGGTGATCTGGCGTTGCGGCCAGGGTTTTACAGCTCGGTCAAACCATCCAGGTCCGCGGGAATCTTGACGGCGTGCGTCGGTACCCCGCGAAGTTCGCGCTTGGCGATGCCACTCAGAGCGCCCGCGGGTGGGAACTCGACAATCGCCTTGACCTCGCGTTGACGCAAAGTCTGGTTGCACAAGTCCCACCGAACCGGGCGGGTCAACTGCGCGACCAGCTTCTCGATGGCATCGGCGGCTGACGAAACCGGCTGCCCGTCGCGGTTGGACAACAGCACAACGGTCGGTTCCGAGGTTGCGACATCTTGTACCGCCGCCGCGTAGCCGTCGAGAGCGGACGCCATGAATTCGGTGTGGAAGGCCCCGGCGACGCCCAGCGCACGCACCCGCGCCTTAGCCGGTGGGTCTTCGGCAAGCTTGTCCAACGCGCTCAGGCGCCCGGCGGCCACGATCTGACCGGCGGCGTTGCGGTTGGCGGGGACCAGGTCGAGCTGCTCGAGGCGGGCCAGCACCTCGGCTTCGTCACCGCCGAGAACGGCGGACATGCCGGTCGGCTCGTTGGCGCAGGCCTTGGCCATTTCCGCACCGCGGGTGGCGGCCAGAGCGATGGCGTCATCCGCGGAGATCACACCGGCGATCGCATAAGCGGCGATCTCGCCGACAGAATGACCGGCCACGATGACCTCTTTGTCGGCCTCTTTGTCGGCCAGAAGCCCCCGCTGCGTCAGCTCCTGGTGAGCGAGCAGGGTGGCCGCGACAATCAGCGGCTGGGCGATCGCGGTGTCGGTGATCTCCTCGGTCGAGACGCTGGTGCCGAGCCGGGTCAGGTCCAGGCCGGCGGCTGTCGACCAGGCGGCCAGGCGGTCCGCGGCGCCGGGCAGTTCCAGCCACGGCGACAGCATCCCCTCGGTCTGCGACCCTTGTCCGGGCGCGAGCAATGCAATCACGTTTTTAAGGGAACACTGTGAAGAGGGTTTCGCGCCGTGTAACAGATTATGAACCTGGTCTTAGGTTTTTGTGGAAACTCCACAAAAAGGCACGGGATGCGACGTATTCGATATCGCACCGCGATCTGTCAACCGGTGGCCATCGTCTTCGACGGTGCGACCAGGTCCTTTTCCACGGTCGGCGTGACAGGGGTCACAACATTGCCGGCGACGCTGGACTGCTGGGCCTGGTAAGCGAGGTGGCCGACGGTCGCGGCCACCCGGAGCACATAGGCGTCGCGCGGCTGGGTGGGATCGCGGCCCGTGAAGTCGGCGATCCGCCGCAATCGGTAGCGGACCGTATTTGGATGAACGAACAACTTGCGGGCGCAGGCTTCGATCGCACCGCCGCAATCGAGGTAGGCGTCCAGGGTTTCGGTGAGGGTAGGACCGGCGTCGGCGAGCGGTCTCATGACGTCGGTGTGCAACGCCGCGATCGCCGACGCATCGCCCATCAGCGCCCGCTCGGGCAGCAACTCTCGCGCCTGCACCGGCCGTGGCGCTCCCCGCCAGCCGGCCACGGCGTTCATCCCGGAGATGGCCTCACTGGCGCTGTGATAGGCCGCGGTCAGCATCGGCGCGGTCGGGCCGATCACCACCGGACCGTCGGAGAAGGCCTCCAGCAGGTCGCCGAAAACCTTCTCGGTCGGCGTCAACTGGCCGGACACGATCGCCACAAGATAAGTGCCGTGCACATCGGTGAGCGCGGCGCGGCCATGACGGGCGGCGCTATCCCGAACATCTTGGCTGGCGTGATCTTCCCGGTCGAGCGCCGGAGTTCCCACTACCACCGTCGCGGGAGCGGTGGTGTCCCAGTTCAGGGCGGCCGCCCGAGACAACAGCTCGGGACCGGTGTCGCCGCGGACCACCGCGTCGACGACGCTGGCCTCCATTCGGCTGTCCCAGGTTCCGCGCGCCTCGGCCGCGTCGGCGTAGGCCGTGGCGGCACTGAAAGCGAGGTCGCGGCTGTACTTCAAGATTCCGACCGTCAGCGCGGTCAGCTGTTCGTCGTCGCGGGTCAGCAGCGGTACGACCTCTTCAAAAAACTCCAGGGTGACCCGGATCATGTCCACCGAGTGGCGCAACGGCATGCGTCGGGTCAGGTCTTGCGGCATCAGTTCGAACGCCCGCGCGGTGTAGTTGATGTTGCTGCTCGGGTCGGTCATCCACTCCACGAAGTTCGCGACGGCGGTCTGCACCACCAGCGCCACGCTGGCCCGCTGGGAGGCTTCCAGCTCGGCGAAGAACGGCAACCGGTCCTGCATTGCCGTTACCGCCTCGGTGGAAAACCGACCGGAATATTGCTTCAACCGCCGCAGCAGCGACTCCGGAACCTTGTCCAGCAGCTCTAGCGTTGGTCGTGGCACCGCAAACTGCTTGTCAGTCACCCCTAAAACTTACGCCAGTTTTGTGGATGGTCCCGCCAAAGACCCGGCGTTGACCTCCACTGTCACACCAGCACCAAGACCCGGCCACCATGTTGTTTTCCAAAACGTGGCGTATGCGATATCAGCGCTGTGGTGATATCGCCCGCGCCCCGATGAGCTCGGTGTGGCGGCCAGCAGGGGTCGCAGCGATCCTGCGTCGCTAGGCGCCCGGCCCGGGATCGGAGGTCTGCACCGGCGCGGCCTGCACATCGTCGATCCGGTATTGCCGCGCGGCCGCGACCGGCACTGACGGGTCGATGTGGCCGTCGCGGGCCAGCGCTTCGAGCACGGCGACCACCTGGGATTCGGCGTCGGTGTTGAAGTAGCGGCGCGCCGCGGGCCGGGTGTCGGAGAAGCCGAACCCGTCGGTGCCCAGCGTGACGTAGGTGCCCGGGACCCAGGGCCGGATCTGTTCGGGCACGGCCCGCATCCAGTCCGACACGGCGATGATGGGGCCGGAGCATGTGGACAGGGCTTGCGTCACGTAGGCCTGACCGGCGGGACGGTCGGGGTGGCGCAGCTTGTCCTTCTCGATGGCGATGCCGTCGCGGTTCAGTTCGCCCCAGCTGGTCACCGACCACACGTCGGCGGCGACGTCCCATTCGGTGGCCAGCATCTCGGCCGCTTTGAGCGCCGCGGGCATCGCCACCCCGGACGCCAGGATGTGGGCCGTATTGGCACGGCTTTCGGTGGCCGTCAGATAGCGGTAGATGCCCCGCAGCACGCCTTCGGGGTCGAAGTTGTCCGGCTCCGGCGGCTGCACATACGGCTCGTTGTAGATGGTGAGGTAGAAGAACACGTTCTCGGGGTTCTCGCCGAACATGCGGGCCAGCCCGCTTTCGATGATGTAGGCGATCTCGTAGGCGAAGGCGGGGTCGTACGTCACCGCCGCTGGATTGGTGGCGGCCAGCAGCAGCGAGTGGCCGTCGGCGTGCTGCAGGCCTTCGCCGGTCAGGGTGGTGCGCCCGGCGGTGGCGCCGAGCAGGAAGCCGCGCGTCATCTGGTCTGCCGCGGCCCACAAGCTGTCGCCGGTGCGCTGGAACCCGAACATGGAATAGAAGATGTAGATCGGGATCATCGGTTCGTTGTGGGTGGCATAGGAGGTGCCGGCCGCGGTGAACGAGCCCACCGACCCGGCCTCGTTGATGCCCTCGTGCAGGATCTGCCCGACTTCACTTTCCTTGTACGCCAGCATCAGGTCGGCGTCGACGGCGGTGTAGAGCTGGCCGAGGCGGTTGTAGATCTTCAACGACGGGAACCACGAGTCCATCCCGAACGTGCGTGCCTCGTCGGGGATGATCGGCACGATGCGGGGCCCGATTTCCTTGTCGCGCAATAATTCTTTGAAGGTACGCACGGTGGCCATGGTGGTGGCCACCTCCTGGTGGCCTGACCCCTTCTTCAGCGCCTTGTAGGCATCGCGGCCCGGCAGGCTCAGCGCCTTGGCTTTGGTGCGCCGCTCGGGCACAAAACCGCCCAGTGCGCGGCGCCGATCGAGCAGATAGCGGATCTCCGGGGCTTCGGGCCCCGGATGGTAGTACGGCGGCAGGTAGGGATCCTCCTCGAGCTGGGCATCGCTGACCGGAATCCGGATGGCATCGCGGAAGTCTTTAAGATCCTGCAGCGCAAGCTTTTTCATCTGGTGCGTCGCGTTGCGGCCCTGGAAGTGGGCACCTAGCGAGTAGCCCTTGATGGTCTTGGCCAGGATCACCGTCGGCTGTCCCTCATGATCGACCGCGGCGCGGTAGGCGGCATAAACCTTGCGGTAGTCGTGGCCACCGCGTTTGAGGTTCCAGATCTCGGAGTCGGTCATGTGCTCGACGAGTGCCTTGGTGCGCGGGTCGCGTCCAAAGAAGTGGTCGCGCACGTAGGCGCCGTCATTGGCCTTGTAGGTCTGGTAGTCGCCGTCGGGGGTGGTGTTCATCAGGTTCACCAGCGCACCATCGCGGTCGGCGTGCAACAGCGCGTCCCACTCGCGTCCCCAGACCACTTTGATGACGTTCCAGCCGGCCCCGCGGAAGAACGACTCCAGCTCCTGGATGATCTTGCCGTTGCCGCGCACCGGGCCGTCGAGTCGCTGCAGATTGCAGTTGACCACGAAAGTCAGGTTGTCCAGCGCCTCCAGCGCGGCGACGTGGGCCAGCCCGCGGCTTTCCGGCTCGTCCATCTCGCCGTCGCCGAGGAACGCCCACACGTGCTGATCCGAGGTGTCCTTGATGCCGCGGTCATGCAGATAGTGATTGAACCGGGCCTGATAAATGGCGTTCATCGGGCCCAGGCCCATCGACACCGTCGGGAACTCCCAGAAGTCGGGCATCAGCCGCGGATGCGGGTAGGACGGTAGGCCACCGCCGGGATGGCTGTGCTCCTGACGGAACCCGTCCAACTGGTCGGCGGTCAACCGGCCCTCCAGAAAGGCGCGCGCATAAATGCCGGGCGACGCGTGGCCCTGGATGAAGACGTGGTCGCCGCCACCGGGATGCGATTTCCCGCGGAAGAAATGGTTGAAGCCGACTTCGTAGAGCGCCGCGGACGAGGCGTAGGTCGAGATGTGGCCGCCCACGCCAACTCCCGGACGCTGGGCACGGTGCACCATGATCGCGGCGTTCCATCTGATCCACGCGCGGTAGCGGCGCTCGACGTCCTCGTCGCCGGGAAACCACGGTTCCATCTCGGTCGGGATGGTGTTGACGTAGTCGGTGGAGGTCAGCGCCGGAATGGCGACCCGCTTCTCCCGGGAACGTTCCAGCAGCCGCAGCATCAAGTAGCGCGCACGCGACGGCCCCGAACGCTCCAGCAGCTCGTCGAAGGACTCCAGCCACTCGGCGGTCTCCTCCGGATCAATGTCGGGCAGATACGACGCCACCCCTTCGCGGATCACCCGCACCCGATCGGGTTCGCTTGCGCCGGTTGGATTTTGCGCCAGATCGTGGCGTACGAACTCGGTAGTCAACTCACTACTCCTTGTGTGACGGTTCGTCTGCTTTTGGCGATCTAGCCGTCGGTTGGTGCCGTGGCCCGTGTCGGGTACTCCCTATCGTGCCGCACTGTCGATCACGCTGCGTAGTCCCCGTCGAAGCCGTCCCACGCCGCGACCCGGTAACGTCATAAACTGTGCTGATCGGAGGGCGTCGCGGCATTCAGCCGACATCTCGACTGCGCATCGGCGCGCAGGCGATCGGCTGCGTGGCGACGATCCTGATGGCGATCGTCGGGTGTACCAGCGTCACCGAGGGCACGGCGAGCGTCGACACCGCAATAGCCCCGGCGTATCGGGCGTCGGTGTCCGCGTCCGTCTCGGCGTCGGCCGCGACGTCGAGTCTGCAGGAGACGCGTCGTCAGCAGTCGCTGACGACGCAGGCAGTGGTCCGCGCGTGTCGGTCGTTTGCCACCACCAGCAAAGACGCCGTCGA
>Ga0335072_10009199_pt1 | contig 14260 bp, 11 predicted proteins | sample Lox_Sample_21_FD_206725 | JGI IMG/M metagenome (GOLD analysis project Ga0335072, IMG submission 206725) | Soil microbial communities from Loxahatchee National Wildlife Refuge, Florida, United States - Lox_Sample_2.1 | ecosystem: Environmental > Terrestrial > Soil > Wetlands | place: USA... | reverse complement strand
GGCGCGCTGCTCGACGAGGTCGCCGGGTACCTGGCCGCCGGGTACGTCCGGATCAAGCTGAAGATCCAGCCGGGCTGGGACGTCGAGCCGGTGCGGGCCGTCCGCGAGCGGTTCGGCGACGACGTGCTGCTGCAGGTCGACGCGAACACCGCCTACACGCTGGCCGACGCGCGGCAGCTCGCCGGGCTGGACGAGTTCGGCCTGCTGCTGATGGAGCAGCCGCTGCCGGAAGAGGACGTGCTCGGGCACGCGCGGCTGGCGGCCCTCGTGCGGACGCCGATCTGCCTGGATGAGTCGATTACCTCCGCCCGCACCGCCGCCGCCGCGATCACGCTGGGCGCCTGCCAGGTCATCAACATCAAGCCGGGCCGGGTCGGCGGGTACCTGGAGGCCCGTCGCGTTCATGACGTCGCGGCGGCGCACGGTATCGCCGTCTGGTGCGGCGGCATGCTGGAGACCGGCCTCGGCCGGGCCGCCAACGTGGCGCTGGCCGCGCTGCCCGGCTTCACGCTGCCCGGCGACACGTCAGCGTCGGACCGGTACTACCACGCCGACATCACCGAGCCGTTCGTGCTGCGAGACGGGCACCTGGACGTGCCAACCGGGCCCGGCCTGGGCGTGACGCCGCTGCCGGGCCGGCTGACGCAGGCCACGGCCTCGGTCGAGTGGATTGACCTGAGGTAGCCGCCGGGACTACAAGCCCTCGCGATGGGCGATGGCCGCCGCCTCCGTGCGGCTGGCCGCCCCGAGCTTGCCGAGGATGTTGGAGACGTGGACGCTGGCGGTCTTCGGCGCGATGAACAGCTCCGCCGCGATCTCCCGGTTGCTCTTGCCCAGCGTGACCAGCCGCAGGACCTCCCGCTCCCGCCCGGTCAGCCCGGCGGCCGCCTCCTCATGTGGCCCGGCATCAATCCGCGCCCGTCGGCGCAGGCCGTCCAGCGCGGCCCGCAGCGGCGCGGCACCCAGCGTGTCCGCCGTGGCGGCGGCGGCCCCCCATGCGTCGGCGGCCTCCTCCCGCCGCCCGGCCTCGGTGAGGGCCTCGGCCAGCCGCCACTGCGCCCTGGCCGACTCGTACACGTAGTCAGGACCGAACTCGGCGAGGACCCGCTCCCAGTTCTCCGCCCGGTTGCGGCCGAGGGCTCGCTCGTACTCGGCCTCGCAGCGGGCGAGCCAGCCGCGTCCTTCGGGCCCGAGTACCACCGCGGGCCGTGACGGGTAGCGGGCACCCTCACGAGCCGCCTCCAGAAGTTCCGCCGCGAGGCGCAGCTCTTCCTCCAGCGCGACGGCGTCCCCCCTGGCCCGGGCGAGCATCGCCCGGTCGGCCCGCGCGCTCAGCGCGACCGCGGCCGGGCGGATGACGGAAGGCGTGTGCGTGGGCCAGCCGTCGGCGCTGATCGACGCGCCTGCCTCGGCGAGGGCGAGGTCGGTGTCGCCCTGCCACAGCGCGTGCTCGGCGTACAGGCCCCGGGCGATGAACGCGACGAATTCATCCCCCCAGAACGGCTCCAGCCACGTCCGCCTGTCATCGGCGGCATGGTTGCCCCTGGCCACGTCGATGAACAGGGCCATCGCGGACAGGATCGCCTCTGGCTGCCCGGTCACGTGGACCGTGAAGCCGTCCGCTATCTCCTGCGCGTGGTTCCACTGCCCGTCGGCGTAGTGCGCCTGGAAGTGCAGGTACTGCAGGTCCATGCCGTACGGCGCGAGAAGCAGCCCCTCCTCCTGCGCCCGGCTGACTCCGATGTGCGCGACCCGCGCCGCCTCGGTCAGCTCGCCCCGGTAGAGCCGCTCCTGCGCCAGGTGGGCGGCGGCCCGCAACTCGACGCTGAACATGTCTGTCCCCGCCGCCTGCTCATAGGCGGCGGCGAACTTGAGGATCGCCGTTTCCTTCTCGCCGGCCCGGCTGGCCAGCAGGCCGATGGTGACCTGGGCATCCGCCTCGACCCACGGCGCGTCCGCCTGCCGGGCGGCGTCCTGGGCGCGCTGTGCCCACTCCAGCGCGACGCCGTACTCCCCCGCCACCATGAGCGCGAGCGCGTACGTTGCCATGGCCCGCGCCCCGTAGGCGGTTGGCGGCTCGTCCGGCACCTGGCCGACGGTCGCGTGCGCCATCCGCAGCGCCTCCTCGCGCGCCTCCGAGGAGTCCACCTGGAGCAGGAAGTACGCCAGCCGCTCGCCGATGCGGCTGCGCAGTTCCGCGTCGTCCGGGTTACCGGCCAGCGCGTCCCGCAGCCGCCGCAGTTGCTGCACCGCCCGGGGCACGTTGCCGGCGTGCGCGGCCGCCGTCGCCGACCGCAGGCTCAGCAGGCCCCAGGTCACGCCGGCCAGCTTCTCGGCGTCGGCGACCCGGTCCCACAGCGCGAGGGCCTGGTCGTAGTGCCGGTGGGCCACGGCGGGCGCGCCCAGCATGTGAGCCTGCGTCCCGGCCCGGACCGAGGCGGCGAACGCGCCGGGGATGTCATGGCTGGCCAGGCTGTGGTGCGCGAGTTGCGCCGCTACGCCCGGCGCGTCCGCTGCCCGGGCGGCCAGCAGCCCGGCCAGCCGGGCGTGCAGCCGGGTTCGCTCACCGGGCAGCAGGTCGTTGTAGACCGCTTCCCGCAGCAGCGCGTGCCGGAACGCGTATCCCGAGTCGGCCTGGTACTGCGCGTCGGCCCGGTCGGGCACCAGGAGCTGATGGGCGACAAGCTCACGGACGGCCGCGTCGTACTCGGGATCGGCCAGCCCCGAGGAATCCCTGACGAGGGCGCGGACGATGTCGTCGTCGGCCCGGCGTCCCTCGACCGCAGCCGCCCGCAGGACCTGCTGGGCGGCGTCGGAAACCCGCTCGACCCGGGAGAGCAGGAGCGCCGCCAGCCCCGAGGGGAGCGGTCCCGCGTCCGAGGAAGCGGCCAGCAGTTCCTCGGCGTAGTAGGGGTTGCCGTCGGCGCGCTCCACGATCCGGTTGAGGATCGCCGCGGACTGGGGACCGGGGGCGGGCCCGTTCTGGAGGGAGGAAAGGAGCTCCGCCATCGCGGCGGCCGGCAGCGAGGAGAGCTCCACCGACGTGATGTCGGAAAGCCGCAGCAGGTCGGCCACAACGGCGCGCAGCGGATGGCGGCGGTGCAGGTCGTCGGTGCGGTAGGTGAGGACCAGGGCGACCCGCTCGCGGTGCAGCATGCGAGACAGGAAGGTGACCAGGTCACGGGTGGACGCGTCGGCCCAGTGCAGGTCCTCCAGGACGAGCATGACCGGAGCCTGCCCGGCCAGCTCGGCGAGGAGCCCGAGCATCGCTCCGAACATCTGTTCCCGCGCCAGCCCGGACCGGTGGTCAGCCTCGGCCGCCTGGCCGCCGGAGCCATCGGGCAGCAGCCGGGCGAGTACCGGTCGCCTGCTGACCGCCTCGGCCAGCCGCGCGGCGTCCCGCGGCGGCAGCCGCACGCCGCGCAGCGCGTCGGCGAAGGGCAGGTAGGGGACGCTGTCCCCGATCTCGGCGCACTGGCCGGACAGCACCGTGACACCGTTGCCCGCCTCGAGGGAGGAAAGCTCGCTGACCAGCCGGGACTTGCCGATGCCGGCGTCGCCGCTGACGAGTACGCCAACCGCGCGGCCCGCCCCTGGCCCGGTCAGCAGAGCGTCATCGAGCAGGGCGAGGAGCCGCGCAAGCTCAGCCTCGCGCCCCACTAGGTCCGTCATGCCCCCAAGTATCCCATCGGCTCGTCCGGGGACTCGATTCAATTAAGCTGTCTGCCATGGAGAAGGTGAACCTGACCGACGCGCAGTGGCGTGACCGGCTCACTCCCGAGGAGTTCCACGTGCTGCGGCAGGCCGGGACCGAGCGGCCGTTCACTGGCGAGTACACCGACACCAAGCGGCAGGGAATCTACCGCTGCCGCGCGTGCGGGGCGGAGCTGTTCCGCTCGGAGGCCAAGTTCGACTCGCACTGCGGCTGGCCGTCGTTCTACCAGCCGACCGCGGGCGACGCCGTCACGCTGATCGAGGACCGGTCGCTGGGCATGGCCCGGGTCGAGGCACGCTGCGCGGCGTGTGACTCCCACCTCGGCCACGTCTTCACGGGCGAGGGTTACCCGACGCCCACCGACGAGCGCTGGTGCATCAACTCGATCTCCCTGACCCTGGAACCGGAGGAGTAGCCGCACGCTCATCGGTGCGATTTAATGCACCTGGGGTCTTGGTGCGCGTTTGAGATATTGAGACATGAGGCGGGGCGAAGACATGAGTTTCCCCGGGGCGGGCCCGAGTGGGGGCAACGGAGGCCCGGCGGGCCTGAGATTCAACCCGGCACCCGGCTGGCCCCGCCCGCCGGCGGACTGGGTGCCGCCGGAGGGCTGGCAGCCCGACCCGTCGTGGCCGCCGGCCCCGCCCGGGTGGAGCTTCTGGGTGCCCGCCGAGGCAAGCCCGGCCGGGCCGGGCCCGGCCGGGCCGGATGGCCCCGAGATCCGGGTGTCATTCGGGGAGCAGTCGTTCTCGATCAGGCCCGGACGGGAGATCCGGATCGGGCGGGCGCCTGACAACGATGTCGTCGTGCCAGACCCGGCCGTCTCCCGGCAGCACGGGGTGGTGCGCCACGGGCCCCGCGGCTGGGAGTACGCGCAGGCCGGCGCGGCCCCGACCTTCATGAACGGCGAGCAGGTCAGTCAGGTCGTCGTGGACCACGGGCTCGACCTGGCCCTCGGCAGCCTCACCGGGCCCCGGCTGACCCTGGAGCCGGCCGAAAGCACGCGGCGCCTTACCCCCCAGCCGGCGGCAGCGCCGGATCCCGCCTGGCGGCCCGCCGGCGGGACCGCGGCGTACGGGACCGCGGCGTACGGGGCCGGCGGCGGGCCGAACTGGCCACCGCAGCCGGGCTATCCGCAGCCGGGCTACCCCCAGCCGTCCTGGGGGACGCCTGCCTGGGGCGGGCCGCCCATGGGAGCACCGCCCGTGCATCCTCCGGGGGCACCGGGGGATGACACGGGCAACGCGCTGCGGATCTTGTTCCCCGTGCAGAGCTGGCTGCATAACTCGGGCTGGCGGCAAGGACTTCGGCTGGGCGTGATCTTCTACGCGCTGCTGCCGCTGATCTTCCTCACGGTGCTGGACTCCTCCACCAGCCTGCAGGCGCCGGGCTGGGCCTACAGCCTGTACGTGGCGCCACTGTGGCTCATCGGCTTCTGGCTGCTGATCCGCCCGCCGGACCGGCCGGGCAAGCAAGAGATCATCATCGCCGGCGCGATCATCGTGTGGACCTTCGTCTGGCTCAACACCGTCACGGTCACCATCAACGACGCGCTGCCCATCCAGAACGGGATCGGCGTGCTGCCGGCCCTCGTGATCGGCGTCAACGAGGAGACAACGAAGGCACTGCCGGTCCTGCTGGCCGGCCTCATCTTGTACAAGACCCGCAAGGTCAAGCTGGACGTCCGGATGTGGATGCTCTTCGGCACCATCGCCGGGCTCACCTTCGGCGTCACCGAGCAGGCCATCTACACCTCGACCGACATCCTCCTCATCGCCCAGGCGCACTCCCCGAACGCGGCGGTCCAGGCCACCCTCGCCTTCGCCGAGCGGGTCTTCGTCGACGGGTTCCAGCACGCCGTGTGGGCCGGGATCTCCGGGTTCTTCATGGGCCTGGCGATCAACTACCGCAAGCGGCGCTTCCAGCTGATCGTGATCGGCATCGGGACGCCGGCGCTGCTGCACGCGGCCAACGACTGGCTCTCCAGTTCCTCGCCGTGGATCTGGATCGCCATCCAGGCGGCGTCGCTGCTGCTGTTCCTCGGCTACACGATGACGGCCGCCTCGATCGAGGACGCCGTCAGGCACAGCAACGTGTTCCGCGGGCAGTCAATGATCATGGAGGCGATCCGGCTCCCTGGTACGCCTAACGACGGCGGCCGCCAGTCATAGATCTTGTCCAGGCCGCGCAGGGCCGCGCCCGGATTGAGCTTGCCCATGACGGTCGCCAGGCCGTCACGCAGCGCGACGGCCACCGGGGAGGTCCACGTGGTCATCGCGCCCGCGCGGCGCGACCACTGGACGACGTACCGCGTTCGTTCCATCCGGGCCGCCGAGTAGGCGGCCAGCGCGGCCTCCACGCCGCTGGCCCCGCTAGCCTGGCTGACCGAGGCCGACACTAGGCGGGAAAGCACGACGGCATCCTCCAGGGCCTGGCAGGCGCCCTGGCCAAGGTTGGGGGTCATCGGGTGCGCCGCGTCGCCGAGCAGCGCCACCCGCCCCTGGTGGAACGACGCCAGCGGCCCGGCGAGCTCGGCGACGTCATGCCTGAGCACGTCCGCGGGGGTGGCGCTGGCCAGCAGCGACGGGATCGGCTCGTGCCACCGCCCGAACCGGCGCACGAGCTCGGCGAGCTCACCGCCGTCGCCCCGGGCCCGCTCACCCGGCTCGGCAGGCGCCGCCGCGTAGCAGTACACCCGCCCGTCAGCCAGTGGCATGACGCCGAACACCGCGCCCCGCCCCCACGTCTCGGCCATCGCGGGCGTTTCGCCAGTCCCGGGGACGAGTAGCCGCCACGTGGTGAAGCCCGCGTACCGCAGGCCGGGCTCGCCCGGCCACAGCGCGGCCCGGACGCCGGAGCCGACGCCGTCCGCCGCGACGACGAGGTCGGCCCGCAGTTCTCCGCCCGAGGTGACGACCTGCCCGGTTGACGATACCGAGTCAACGGCCGTCGACAGCGCGAGCGCGCCCTCGGGAATCCGGCTGAGCAGCAAGTCGACCAGCGCCGACCGGGGCAGCATGATGATGGGGTCACCGAACCGGTCGCTCAGCGTCGTCGCGGACTGAGCGCGCATCAGCCAGCGCCCGTCCGTGCGCCGCATCCCCATCGCCTGGGGGATCGCGTGCTTGCGCGCGTCATCACCCAGGCCGAGGACGTCCAGCGCGCGCAGCCCGTTCGGCGCCAGGCCCAGTCCCGACCCTACCGGCTCGACGGACGCGGCCCGCTCGCAGACCGTGACGTCCCAGCCGGCCGCGGACAGCCCGGCCGCCGTCGCCAGGCCTCCGATTCCGGCCCCGATCACGACCGCCGCCGGCCGCGTTGTCACCTCGCCCATGGTAGACCTTCTATCACCCCGCCCTATCATCTCTCTACTAGGGCGGCCACAGATCGTGCGACGACGGTCACGCCGGGACGGGTCAGGCCCGCAGGGCGGCCCGGGCGGCGGCCCCGGCTCGCGTCCCGTACGGCTCGCCGAACAGGCTGGCGTGCACGAGCAGCGGGTGCAGCTGGTGCAGCGGCACCCGCGACCGCCAGCCGTCGGCCAGCGGCGCCACCGCCTGGTAAGCCGCCAGGATCTCCGCCAGGCCGGGTACGCCGAACAGGGCCAGCATCGCCAGGTCGGTCTCCCGGTGACCGCCCTGCGCGGCCGGATCGATCAGCCAGCCCCGCCCGCCGGACCAGAAGACATTGCCCGACCACAGGTCGCCGTGGATCCTGGCTGGTGGCTCGGGCGGGCCGGCCAGCTCCCCGATTCGGTCGGCCACCGTCGTCACCAGGCGGGCGTCCGCGCGGGACAGCCCGCCCCGGTTCACGCCGGTTTCCAGGTACGGAACGATCCTGTTCTCCGCGTACCACGCGGGCCAGATCGCCGCGCCTGGGGAGCCGGCTGCCGCTGAGCCCGGCAGCGGCAGCCCGGCGATGAACCCGGGCCACGGCGCGCCGAACGAGGACGCGCCCGCGGCGTGCAGTCGCGCGAGGGCGGCGCCGAGCTCGCGGGCGGCTTCCCGCGTCGGGCGCCCGGGCGGCAGCAGCGCCAGGACGAGCGTCTCGTCGTCGACGGCGATGACCTCGGGAACGGGGACCACGCCCGGCTCCGCGAGCCAGCGCAGCCCATTCGCCTCGGCCGCCAGCTCAGCGGCCCGGTCGCCGCTGGCCGCCTGCTTGACGAAGACGTCCCGCCCGTCGGTGAGTGTCGCGATCAGGTGCCGCATCCCGTGCGACGTGCCAGCCACCCGGGTCCCGTGCAGTTCCAGTCCCACCCGGGCACTATCCCACGAGCGACGGAACGGGGCTTAGGAGCCGTTCTTGAGCGCGTCGTACTGCTTCTGGAACAGGGCCTTGGCGTCGGCCTGGTCCGGCGTGGCCGCGGTGAACTCATGCACGACGAGCATCTCGTCGCCGACGGTAGCGGCGAACTGCACCTGGGCGTTGCCGAGCGAGTCCAGTGTCGGGTTCTGCATGCCGATGGAGCCCGCGATGGCCGGATCGGACAGCATCGTCACCGGCTTGGCCTGCCCCTTGAAGGCTCCCCGCAGGTCATCGAACGCGCTCGTTGCCCCGGCCGCGGTAGCGAAGCGGGCGATGGCGATCGACTGCTGCGAGCCGTCGGCGTTGATCCACCCTTCGATCACCCCGGACACGAAGCCGCGGCGGAGGTACTGCCCGTCTTCGTTGGACTGGGCGCTCGTGATGTAGAACGTCTTGACGAAGGCCGTTCGGCTCATCAGGGCGTTGGTGTTCGCCTTCCACGGCGTCGCGCCCGCCGGAACCGCAAGCACGCCGAGCGGCCCCTGGCTCGCGGTCGGTGTCGTCGTGGCCGAAGGCGAGGCCGACGCCGGGGCCGCGGCGGATGAGGAGGCGGCGGCTGAGGTGCCCGCCTTGCACCCCGCGAGCGAGGCGATGATCACCAGCAAGGCCATGTGACGAACACGGACGCGCATGAAGTCCTCTCCACGACGAGCAATCTTGGGGCAGACGGGGGAAATCCAGGACAGAGTACTGCCCGCCGGGCCAGTGGGCTAGAGGCGCCACGAGCGCGCCCGGACGCCGGGCCGACGTGGCCTTCGCCACGATCGGGGCACCCTCGTCGTGCCGTGCGGGCCGCCTGCCCTACACTTGAATCGTTCGCCTATTTGGATCGTTCAAGAAAAGTTTCACGGAGGTTTCCGCCCGATGGCACTGATCAACACGGAAGTGAAGCCCTTCACGGCCACCGCGTTCCGCAACGGCGAGTTCGTCGAGGTATCCAGCGAGGACCTGCGCGGCGGGTGGACGATCGTGTTCTTCTACCCGGCCGACTTCACGTTCGTGTGCCCCACCGAGCTCGGCGACCTCGCCGACTACTACGAGGAGCTCCAGGCGCTGGGCGTCGAGGTCTACTCGGTCTCCACGGACACGCACTTCGTGCACAAGGCCTGGCACGAGGCGTCCGACACGATCGGCAAGATCAAGTACTACATGGTCGGCGACCCGACCGCCGCGATCGCCCGGAACTTCGACGTGCTGCGCGAGGGCCAGGGCCTGGCCGACCGCGGCACGTTCGTGATCGACCCGGACGGCATCATCCAGATCGTCGAGATCCACCCCGAGGGCGTCGGCCGTAACGCCGCCGAACTGCTGCGCAAGGTCAAGGCCGCGCAGTACGTCCGCTCGCACCCCAACGAGGTCTGCCCGGCTAAGTGGGAGGAAGGCGAGGAGACCCTGGTCCCGTCGCTCGACCTCGTGGGCAAGATCTAGCCCTCCCCGATCGCCCCCAGCCCCAACGCCTTGGCCCAACCCGCGCTTACTTCCAGGGAGGTCCCCCGTGCCCGTGCTTGGCCAGCTGTCGAAGCAGCTCGAACAGCACTTCAAGCTCCTGAGGCAACCGGTCGAGCTGGCCGCCGCGCTCGACGACAGCCCCAGGTCACGCCAGCTCTCGGAGTTCCTCGACGAGGTGGCGGCGCTGTCGGAGTTGATCACCGTCACGCGCTCGGATGACCCGCGCCGCCCGTCCTTCGCGATCAGCCGGGTGGGGACCGACGTGTCGGTGCGGTTCGCCGCGATACCGCTCGGCCACGAGCTGACCTCCTTCGTCCTCGCCGTGCTTCAGGTGGGCGGGCACCCATCGACCGTTCGGCCGGAGATCCTCGAGCAGGTCCGGCAGCTCGAAGGCGACTACGAGTTCGTCACTTACCTGTCGCTGACCTGCCAGAACTGCCCCGAGGTGGTACAGGCGCTCAACCTGATGAGCGTCATCAACCCGCGGATCAGGCACGTCGCGGTGGATGGCTCGCTCTTCAAGGACGAGGTCGAGGCGCGCAACGTCCTGGCGGTGCCCACCGTGTACCTCAACGGCCAGGAGTTCGACCAGGGCCGGATGACGATCGAGCAGGTCCTCGCGAAGCTGGACAGCTCCGCTGCCTCGAAGGCGGCTCATGCGCTGGCGGGCAAGGACCCGTTCGACGTGCTCGTCGTGGGGGCCGGCCCGGCCGGGGTCTCCGCCGCGATCTACGCTGCCCGCAAGGGCATCCGCACGGGCATCGTCGCCGACCGGATCGGCGGTCAGGTACTCGACACGATGGCGATCGAGAACCTCGTCTCGGTCCCCTATACCGAGGGTCCCCAGCTCGCGACCGCCCTGGAGCAGCATGCGCGGTCCTACGACGTTGACATCATGACCCCGCATAACGCGGTCCGGCTGATCCCGGGTAGCGAGCTGCACGAGGTGGAGGTCGAGGGCGGCGCGCTGCTGCGTGCCCGCACCGTGATCATCGCCACCGGGGCGCGCTGGCGGCAGCTGGGCGTGCCCGGCGAGCAGGACTACCGCAACCACGGGGTCACGTACTGCCCGCACTGCGATGGCCCGCTGTTCAAGGGCAAGCGCGTCGCGGTGATCGGCGGCGGCAACTCCGGCGTGGAGGCCGCCATCGACCTGGCTGGTGTCACCGCGCACGTGACCTTGCTGGAGTTCGCCGCGGAGCTGCGGGCGGACGAGATCCTGCAGCGCAAGCTCTACTCACTGCCCAACGCCGAGGTGGTGCTGAACGCCCGCACCACCGAGGTGGCCGGCGACGGCCACAAGGTGACCGGTCTTCGCTATGCGGACCAGGTCTCCGGCGCCGTTCGCGACGTCACCCTCGATGGGGTGTTCGTGCAGATTGGCCTGCTTCCCATCACGGAGTGGCTGGCGGGCGCGGGGCTGGAAATCAACGAGCGTGGTGAGGCGGTGGCCGACGACCGGGGCACGACGGCCATCCCGGGCGTGTTCGCCGCGGGCGACTGCGCGACCACGGCCTACAAGCAGATCGTGACCGCCTTCGGCTCCGGCTCGACCGCCGCCCTCAGCGCCTTCGACTACCTCATTCGCACCACCGCCGGAACGGACGCCGACGTGGCGGTCGCGTAGCCAGGATCGCCCGGCGACCGCTACTCGTGCCGCCACCGGGGCAGGTTGAATATCTGCCCGTACGCCTGGTTCCCGTACCGGTCCACGTAGACCTGACGGTCCGGGCCGGCCTGGTCGATGGCGTTGGCGTAGAAGACCGGCGCCCCGGACGGCGGCTGCAGCAGCCTGGCCTCGGCGAGGGCCAGGTCGCACCGGATATAGCCCGCGGTGATCACCGCCACCTTGTCCGCCTGGACGAAGCGCAGCTTGTGGTGCTCGAAGGTCTCGATGAAATGGGCGGCGGACTGGGGGTTGCGGCTCAGCTCGCGCCGGAGCATCCGGTCGGCCCAGCCTCCCCCGCCCACCCACACCACGATGCCCTCGAAGATGTCCTCTTCCTCCACCGCCAGCACGTGCTCCAGGAGGCCGAACTGCTCGCCCTCCCTGGCCAGTACCGGAACGCCAGGCCTGACGCCTTCATACGAAATCTGTATTTCGTCGTCCATACAGCCGCACGCTACCCTTAACGGGCACAGCGCTCCAGCCGTGAAGGCTAGGCTCATGCGGGTGTCGGATGGACCAAACGGAGGTCTACGGTGAGTGACCCGCGGCCGGAATCGTGGATGAGCCTTCGGGCACCAGAATCAGAGCCGGATAACGCCGGGCAGGCGACGCCGGCGATTGACACGTCGGTGGCGCATTCTGCCCGGCGCTATGACTACTGGCTTGGCGGCAAGGACAATTTCGCCGCTGACCGGGAGTCGGGGGACGCTATCGCCGCCGCGTTCCCGACTGTGCGGATAGCCGTGATCGAGAACCGCCGGTTCCTGCGGCGCACGGTGGCCTTCCTCGCCGAGCACGCGGGCATCACGCAGTTCCTTGACATCGGCACCGGCATCCCCACGAGCCCGAACGTGCACGAGATCGCCCAGCGGATCGCCCCCGAATCGCGCGTGGTCTACGTCGACAACGACCCGATCGTGCTGGCGCACGCCCGGGCGCTGCTCACCAGCTCCCGGCAGGGCGCTACCGCCTACATCGACGCCGACCTCCGTGACCCGGACAAGATCCTGGGCGACGGCGACCTGCGCAAGACCCTCGACTTTTCCCGGCCGGTGGCGCTGATGCTGGGCGCGATCCTGCACTTCATCCCGGACGGTGAGGACCCCTACGGGATCGTCGCCCGGCTTGTCAGCGCCCTGCCGGAAGACAGCTACCTGGTGGTGTCGCACGCTACCAATGACTTCCTCACGCCGCAGGAGGTCGCCGAGATCGTCTCGGGCCGCTGGGGGCCGTTCTTCGCCCGGAGCGAGGCCGAGTTCACCCGGTTCTTCGAGGGCTGCGAGATGGTTCCGCCGGGGATCGTGTCGGTGGCCGAATGGCGGGCCGACGCCGAAGTCCAGCCCCGGCCGACGGCCGCCGAGGCCTACACCTACTGCGGGGTCGGCAAGATCATCGGGAGCTAGCGCGGTTGCCGGGGGCTAGTCACTCGTCCGGGGCGGGAGCTGGCGGTTGCGCTTGGTATCAGACCTGCGCTTCTTGTCCGCTAGGCGACGCTCGCGGGCACCCTTGGTCGGCTTGGTCGGGACGCGCGGCCGCTCGGGCGGAGCGACCGCGTCGCGCAGCAGGGCGGCGAGCCGGGCGCGCGCCTCCTGCCGGTTCATGAGCTGACTGCGCTCCCCCGAAGACGTGACGGTCAGGACGCCGTCGGCGAGCCGTCGGGCCAGCCGTTCCAGGGCGCGTGACCGTGCCCACTCCGGCAGCGCCCGCGAGCGGGCGACGTCGAAGGAAAGCTCCACGCGCGAGTCGGTCGTGTTGACCGACTGCCCGCCCGGCCCGGAGGAGCGCGAGAACCTTTCGCTGAGCTCGCTGGCTGGCACCACCAGCCAGCCATTCACCCGCAAGTCCGCGGTTACCTCGTCGCCGGCCACGTGTTCTAGTATGCCAGCCCGGGCAAACCAGTTATTAGCTCGCCTTGTTGGCGGTGAAGGTGGTGCAGGCCGAATTGGTGACGACGCCGGTCAGGGTGCCCCCGTCGTTGACGAGCGGCCCGGCGTTCAGGCCCGCCATCTCATAATTGGCGGGCTGCTTGATCCAGTGCCCGGGGTTAAGGGAGATCCCGTTGGCCGAGTACGTTCCGGTCATCGTGAACTCCCCCGAGGGGACGCTGGGGTTGCTCGAGACAGCGTAGAAGTTGAAGATCGCCGTCGCCTGGCCGTTGGCGCCTGCCGTGATGTCCAGCCGCATCCCGGTCAGGCCCTGAGCGCACGTGTAGGTGCCCGTCCAGGTGCCGGTGAACTGCGACTGAACGGACGCGGCGGTGGGGGCCGGCGTGCTCGGCGACTGGTAGGGGGTCGACGAGGGGGTCAGGCTCAATGTCGGGGCGGGCGGGAGCGTCGTCGTGTGGGCCTTGTCCAGCGCCGCCGCCACGCCGAAGCCGCCGCCCAGGAGGACCACGGCGGCCACGGCCGCGATGATCAGCGCTATCGTGCCCTTCCGCGGCCCGGGGCCGCGCCCGGGCGGGATGGTGCCCGGCGACCAGTTCTGGGATCCGGGCTGGCCGGCCAGCGGCGTGGTGACGGGAAGCTGGGGCTGCGGGGCTGGCGGAGTCTGGTAGAGCGGCTGCCCCGGAGCCGGCGCGGCCCACGCGGGCGGCCCCCACGCGGGGCCCGCCGCCGGGGCCACCGGCTGGGCCGGCCCGGCGGCCGGGTCCCAGGCGGGTGCCTGGGCGGGTGAGCGCACCGCGGCCTCCAGGGCCGCGGCGAACTCGCCGCACGACGGGAAGCGGACGGCCGGGTCCTTGGCCATCGCCCGGCCCATCACGGCGTCAACCGCCGGGGAAAGCCCCGGGCGCAACGCCGCCAGGGAGGGCACCGGGTCCTGCACGTGCGCGAAGAGGGCGGCCATCGTCTCCTCGCGGGCGAACGGGACGCTCCCGGTGAGCAGGCAGAACGCGACGCACGCCAGGGAGTACTGGTCAGAGCGCGCGCTGACCGGAGGCTTGCCGGTGATCTGCTCAGGGGCACAGTAGTCCGGCGTACCGAGGAACATGCCGGACGCGGTGAGGCCAGTCGCGGACGAGGCGACCTTGCTCAGGCCGAAATCGGCCAGGTAGGCGTGCTCGGGCCGGCCGGGCGTGCTGTCAATGAGCACGTTGCCCGGCTTGACGTCACGGTGCACCA
>Ga0335072_10009198_pt1 | contig 14263 bp, 13 predicted proteins | sample Lox_Sample_21_FD_206725 | JGI IMG/M metagenome (GOLD analysis project Ga0335072, IMG submission 206725) | Soil microbial communities from Loxahatchee National Wildlife Refuge, Florida, United States - Lox_Sample_2.1 | ecosystem: Environmental > Terrestrial > Soil > Wetlands | place: USA... | reverse complement strand
CCTACCAGGGGCAAACGGACGACCGGCAGTTCGATGCTCCGGGCATTTACACTCTCCAGTGCGATGTCCACAACTGGATGCAGTGCTGGGTGCGGGTTCTTCCCGCCGTTGATGGCATGCCTGCCGCTTGCGCCGTCACCGATGCCAAGGGCGCTTTCAAGCTGGCCCAGGGAGAATTTCTCGCCGACGGCGATTACAAGGCCGATGCCTGGCACCCACGTTTCGCTCAGCCTCTCGAACAAACCATCCATGTGAAGAATGGCTCCGGCACAGTTGCCTTTCAGTTTGATGGCGCAAAATCGTTTTAATCTCTTTTCCAATCTCCACCGGAAAGGGCGCAAAAAATGGCACAACAAATGTTAACTTTGGATTCGACGCGGCGCAGCCATTCTAATACTTTTTACCCCAGGGAGAAATCTTTGGCGCATGCTTCGAAAAATGTGTACTTTTAACGCCATTCTTTAACCCTTATGCCCTATGGATGATCTTCCTCCCAGCGAAGTTTCCGCCACGCCATCTCATGCTCCATCGGCGCATGGCCACGACCACGGTCATGGGCACGATGATCATAGCCACGGCGGCAACGGTCACGGCGATCACGGCCACGAACACCACGAGCTTGGTTTCATCCGGACTTACATCTTTTCGACCGACCACAAGACCATCGGCATCCAGTATCTCATTGGCGGACTCGTCCTTCTCTTTTTCGGTTTCAGTCTCATGCTTCTGATGCGGTGGCAGCTTGCCTTCCCCGGCCAGGCGCTCACCTGGGCCAACGCCTACAATCATATCGCGTATCAGGCGCAGGAAGTCTGCTACCATCTCGGGCTATGCCGGATGCCCGATACCCCGGCGCCGGTTCCGCCCGATCCGAAGCATCCGCCGCTGCTCGAGATTATTTTCGGCGCGGACCAGATGCCCGGCGGCATCATGACGGGCGATTTTTATAACACCCTGGGGGCGATGCATGGCACGATCATGGTCTTTTTCGGCATCGTGCCGGTCGCCTTTGCCGCCTTCGGCAATTTTGTCATGCCGCTTCAGATTGGCACGGTCGACATGGCCTTCCCCCGCCTTAATCTCGGCAGCGTTATCCTCTTTTTCATCAGCGCCGTCCTGATGGTCGGAAGCTTTCTGGTGCCGGGAGGCGCGGCGAAATCGGGTTGGACCTCGTATACCCCCCGTGCGACCATTTCCGATCAGCCCAAGGACACGGTCTTCTGGGGACATGATTTCCATGTCATGTGGCCCATGTGGCTGACCGGCCAGTCGGTTTGGATTATCGCGATGGCTTTCAATATCACCTCGTCGCTCCTTTCGAGCGTTAATTTCATTACCACCATCGTTCAACTCCGCGCCAAGGGCCTCAATTGGATGCGTCTGCCTTTCTTTGTCTGGACCCAGTTCATGACCGCCTTTCTGCTCCTGCTCGCCTTCCCCCCGCTGGAAGCCGCCGCCATCATGCAGTTGATGGATCGCCTGGCCGGTTCCAGCCTGTTCAGCCCAAGCGGACTTGTCATTAGCGGCACACCGGTCATTAATGGAGGGGGCGGCAGTCCGCTCCTCTGGCAGCATCTTTTCTGGTTCCTCGGCCATCCGGAGGTTTACGTGCTCATTCTTCCCGGTTTGGGCATCGTGGCCGAAGTCATCGCCAACAATGCCCGCAAACCGCTTTGGGGCTATAATCAGATGGTCTATGGCCTTTTCGCTCTCGGCTTTCTTTCCATGGTCGTCTGGGCGCATCACATGTATCTCACCGGCATGGGCACGGCGATCAGCGCCTACTTCCAGCTCGTTACGATCATCATTTCGGTGCCAACCATTCTCATTCTGAGCTCTCTTATCATTTCGCTCTGGGGCGGCTCGATCCGTTTCACCTCGCCCATGCTTTGGGCCACCGCTTTTCTGCCTTTATTCGGCATCGGCGGCCTCACCGGCATTCCGCTGGCGTTCAACGCGCCGGACACCTTCCTGCACGATACCTACTATATCATCGCTCATTTCCATTACGTCATCGCGCCCGGCACCATTTTCGCTCTCTTTGCCGGGGTTCACTACTGGTATCCCAAAGCCACGGGCCGGATGATGAGCGAATTTTGGAACAAGGTCCATTTTTGGCCGACCATGATCCTCATGAATTGCATTTTCTTCCCCATGTTCCTGCAAGGCATGGCGGGCATGCATCGCCGCATGTACGACGGGGGCGCCACCTACGAAATGCTTAATCAAAACGTCATTCACTGGAATGTCTTCATCTCCGAATCCGCCTGGCTGATGGGGCTCGCCCAGATTCCGTTCATCATCAACTTCTGCTTCAGTTGGAAATACGGTCGCAAGGTTTCCGACAATCCCTGGGAAGCCACCACGCTGGAATGGAGCGCGCCCTCCCCGCCGCCTCACGGCAATTTCCTCAAGCCGGTCGTCGTCTATCGCGGCCCGTATGAATACAGCGTGCCGGGCGATCCGACCGATTTTACGCCGCAAGACCAACCGCCCGTTTCGGCCAAACCCACGCCTATTTCGGGACCGTTCCCCGCCGAAGAGCGGATCATCGGGATGCCTCATCTTCACTAAAACCGCTTCATGGAAATTCCCTACACTTTCACCGCCCGGCCCGATACCGGCCTCTATAACGGCAAACTTGGCATCTGGCTCTTCCTTGCGTCCGAGGTCATGCTCTTTGGCGCTCTCTTCACCGCTTACCTCTTCGAACGGATCGGCGCCGATCCGGGGACGTGGCCGACTCATGTTCTGGTGGTGGGATGGGGCTTGGCCAACACGATTATTCTTATCCTCTCGAGCATCACGATGGTTTATGCCTGGGTTGCGCTGAAAGAGCGCAAGTTCAACCAATTTCGCCTCTTTCTCGGCATCACCATCTTATGCGGAGTCGTTTTCCTTGGCATTAAGTCCTACGAGTATTACAGCAAATTCGTCCACTACGATTGTTATATCAGGGCCGACGCCTTCGACAAATACGCGGACGAGTTCAAGAAGGCCGATGTTCTGGTCAATGAAATCCCCACCCAGGGAGTCTTTGGCATCCGGGGCCATTGGGAAAACAAAGCCGACAAAGACGCCACTTTTTATGAAATCCTGCCCGATAAGAATTTCCATCCCATCGGCTACAAGCCTGCGTCCGGCGAGGCCGGGGCATCCTCTGGCGGCGAAGAGCAGACCTTCAAGGTCGACAAAGCCGATGTTTGGCGGTTCAGCGCTCTTCTGCCCGCCGACGGCACCTACTATGCCATCTACTTTACGGTCACGGGCCTTCATGCCATGCACATCATCGGCGGGGTTGTGGTGATGCTCTATTTCCTCACCGCCGGTTCCTCGCTCTATCGGCGCAATCCCGAGCAATTTGCCAACCGGATCGAAGTCACCGGCATTTTCTGGCACTTCGTCGATCTGGTTTGGATCACCGTCTTCCCCATCCTCTATTTGACCTGAACTTTTTGCCCTGCACCCTAACCTCGCGTAAATTGATCTCATGAGCGCCGACTTGCAAGAACACGCCGCCCACTCTGCGGAAACCTCCCACGCTTTCGACTCCCCGGAGGAAGTCGCCCACGCGAAGGAGCATGCCTTTCAAAATATTTGGTTTTTCGCCGGTTTTCTTTCCCTCATTCTCATCGCCGTTTTCAATTACGAGTTTTACGGCGTCGAGAACACCTGGATTATTCTCCTCCTCGCCGCCTCGCGGGTCGCGCTCATCACCGCTTTTTTCGCCTGGCTTTTCCGCCACTTTTCCTACGTTCTCCGAACCTTTATTTTCGCCGTCTTCTTTTTGCTGGGAATGATCTTTCTTTCCATGTGGGATTCGACCCTGCCCACCTTTGGCAATCCCATTTTGCGGACCGGCAATAATGACCAGCATCTTTTCCATCCCAAACCGCTGCCTCCGGCCAAGCCCTGATCCCATGTCCCTCAAAACCCTTCATCAAGTCATCATTTTTGCGGGAATCACCATCTCCCTGATCTTCGCGTTTTGGTGCTTTTTCAGCCCCGATGCCGCCGGCAGCATCGGTTATTTCATCGCCGGCATCGCTTCCATTTTTGCCGCCATTGCGCTCGTCGGTTATGAATTTTATTTTCTCAAGAAAACCCGGCGGCTCATTATTCACTAAGTCTCCCGCATGAAATCACGCCTTATCGCTCTCCCCGCGCTCGCCGGGCTTTTCATTCTCAATTCCGGCGGCTCCGCCTTCGGTTGCGCCTTCTGCGCCGACACCAGCGGCGGTCCAATGACTCAGGCCGCCAACTGGGGCATTTTTGCCATGGTCATCATCGTGTTCGCCATGCTTGGCGCCCTGGTTGGATTCGGTTTCTACCTCAACTACCGGGCCAAGCATCCCCTGCCCGATTACGAGGAACTGCTCAACGAAGGCGAAACCCGCCCTGAACCGGGCTCGTCCCCCTGACCATGACCTTCGCTCTTCTTATCGAGGCGCTGGGAATCGCGCCCAATGCGGCCCAGAACGGCTACCCCGTCGATCTCATGCTGGAGATGCTGCATTGGTTCATGCTCATTCTTTTCGTTGGCTGGGGCGGTTTCTACGCCTACACGCTCTGGCGTTTTCACCACAAAAAAAGCCCCAAGGCCAACTATGTCGGCACCACCAGCCATCTGCCCACCAAACTTGAAGGCGGCGTTTTGGTTCTCGAAGTCGTTCTGCTGATGGCTTTCGCCGCGCCGATTTGGGCCAGCCGGGTCGCCGCCTGGCCTCAAGGCCCAGATGTTATTCATCTGCGCGCCATTGGAGAGCAATTTGTCTGGAACTTTCAGTACACCGGTGCGGATGGCAAATTCGGCCGCCTCGACAGCACCCTCATCACTCCAAGCAACTCCATCGGTCTCGACCGTAATGACCCCGATGCCTTCGACGATCTCGTTACCCGTAACGAAATTCACGTCCCGGTCAACCATCCCATCGTGGTCGATGTCAAATCCAAGGATGTCATCCACAACTTTTGCATTCCCAACATGCGGGTGGCGATGGATGCCATTCCCGGCACCAACAATCCGACCTGGTTCGTGCCCATCAAGACCGGCACCTATGAGATTGTCTGCGCCCAGCTTTGCGGCACCAACCATTCCCTGATGAAAGGTACGCTCGTCGTCGACAGTGAAGCCGATTATCATAAATGGTTCGACCAGATGGCCAAGAATACCAAGACCCCGGTCATTGACGGCCAGCACGTCACTTATCCCTGATTTTTTTCATCCTAAGACGATGCGCTGCCGTAACGCCGCAGCCCGGCCTGAAAAATCGACGTGCTTACCGCCAGCAACAGGCCGGTCGCCAGCGCCATTTCAGCCAAATCGATTCCGTTGAGCCCGTAGAGGAGGGTTCGCGCCGGAACGTTCGCAATCAGAAGCAGCGGAATAATCCAGGTAAAAGCAAAACGGGCCATGCCATAGAATGCTTCGCGCGGCAGCCGGGCGATCTGAAAGAGGCTGTAGTAAGCGTTGATAAAGCCCGAGGCCCGCGTCATCCAGAAGCCGAGCGACATGACGGTAAGCATAAGCGAATAGTGAATCAACACGCCCAGCACGACCAGGACCGGAAAGAAGAAAAGACCGGCCAGGCTCAATTGCATTCCGAGCTGCGCGAATGCAACCAGACAGACGATCGCCGCCATAAGGGCGTTGGCAACCGATCCCGGCTCAAAATTGCGTGTGCTGATCAGGAATTGCGCCGGAGCCGGCTGCGCGAGGTAAAAATCGAGACGCCCGCTGCGAATCAGCTCCGGCAGCTTGGTCAGATTGATCATGAGAAAAGTCTGGAAAAGTTGCTGGATAAGGTTGTTCGTGCTTACCAGCAAAATCATCGCCCATTTGCTCCAGCCGGCCACCGTGTCGACCTGGAGATAGAGAAACTGGATGAAACCAAGCTGCACGCCAAACCAGCAGAGGTCGACGATCATCCAGAGGATGAAATTCGACTTGAACATCATCTCCCGCACCGTCGAATAACGAATCTGGGCCAGCCAGATACGGGCATAGCGGACGAGAGGCTGGGTAAAATTCTGATTCAAAACATCTCCACTGGCGAGCGCTTTCCATCCTCCACCGAGCGTATCGCCGCCGCTTCCTTGCCGAGTGTATCGACCCGCAACTGGTGGATTTTTCGATCCAATTCGGCGTGTGCCTCAACTGAAAACGCGAGGGGCGGATCGAGTTTTTCCCGCAATTGAGCGATCCGCCGTTCCGCTTCCGCCGCGCGCGACGGCGAAACCGACGCCAGCGCCCCGGCCGCATCCGGAATAAGCTCGGGCCGGTGGCAAAGAAGCACCAAATCGTTACCCGCCTCAACCGCGCGGACCACCGATTCGGCCAGCCCGTAATGACCGACAATGGCGCCCATGTCGAGGTCGTCGCTGATCACCGCACCCCGATAGCCCCATTCCTCGCGCAAAATACCGTGGATAATTTTGCGCGAGAGTGAAGAGGGAAAACCGCTATCGTCGAGCGCCGGATAATTCGCATGCCCAACCATCATGGCGTCGAGCTGCGGGCCGAGCGTGCGGAATGGCCGCCACTCTTCTTCCTCCAATTCCCGGCGGCTTCGCGCCACCACCGGCAATTCGTGATGGGGATCGACCGCCGCGCGCGAGTAGCCGGGAAAATGTTTGCCGCAGCTCAATATCCCCTGCTCCCGCATCGTCCGGTTAAAGGCTCCCGCATTCGCGATCACCTCATCCGGTGACAATCCCCAAGTTCGGTTTTTCAGCGAGTTATCAACGTCGCCCCCAAACGAGACGTCGAGCACGGGCGCCAGATTGAGGTTAAACCCGAACAACCGCAAAATCTCGCCGGTCAGCGCGCCATGCCGCTCGATCAGCCTTCTGTCGCCTTTTTCGCGCAATTGTTTCGCGCTCGGCGGTTCCGCGCCGCATTCTTTGAGCCGCGAGACCCTTCCGCCCTCCTGGTCGATGGTCAAAACCGGCACATGCCTAACCTCGCTGTGCAAATCGCCGGCCAATTTTCGCACTTGCGCCGGCGATTGAATGTTGCGCCCGAAAAGAATAAAACCAGCCGGCTGCACGCGGCGAATGATCTCGGCCGTTTTCGCGTCCAGTTCCGGGCCGGGGACTCCCATGAGAATGTATTGTCCGCCTTTCATCGCCTGAAGTGGGAAGGCTGTCTGAAAAATGGGCGCCGGTCACGCCGAAAGGATTTTTCCGGGTGGAGACACCTACCGCGCGAGATGCCTGCCATGCGCAAGACGGTGTGGATTTAAGCGCGACTTTCTGCTAAGTAAGGCCGATGCCGACTTACGAGTACGAATGTTCCAAATGCCACAAAGATTTTGAGATTTTCCAATCGATGAAGGATGACGCCCTTAAAGTCTGCCCCAAGAATCGTTGCCGCCAGAAAAAATGGGGCAAGGGCAAGGTTAAACGGAAACTCGGCGCCGGCGCCGGTTTTATTTTTAAAGGCTCCGGCTTTTATATCACCGATTACCGGAGCGAAGGCTACAAATCAAAAGCCAAAAGCGACAGCGCGGCTGCCAGCGGCGGATCTTCCTCCGATTCCTCCGCGGCCAAGACCGATTCAGCCAAAGGCGATTCCGCCAAATCGAACAGCAAACCCGCCGCCAAGCCCGCGCCGCAAACCGACGCATGATTTCGTGAACCGGTGCGCTCTCATCCTTTGGCTCCCGGCTTTGTTCCTCGGTGCCGGGCGCCTGCCGGCGGACAACAACACCCCCCTCTCCACCGCTGTTTCCGAGCGTTACCCGCAAGTCACCTGTACCAGCACCGATCCCGCCATTTGTGCCGATGCCATCCAAGTGGCGGAAGATACCCGCAGCCAATTGGCGCCTCTTCTCAAACTCGACCCGGTTTGGCGTTTTCCCGTGCGGATCCATATCGTCACGCCGGACGATCCTCTTTTTACCCAGGTTCATGAGGAAAACGTGTCCGCCGTTCTTGCCGGCAAAACGATTGCCATCAATCTCGTTCTTTCCGCATCCGATCCTGAAACACGTGAAGCCATTCAACGCCAATGCGTCACTGCTTTTCTTTGGGAAAAATTTTTCAGTCCCAGCCAAACCTTCGACACCAACACCCGGCTCGATATGGTCCCAGTCTGGCTGGTGGAGGGCCTCCGGGAATGGCTCAATGAGGATTCCGATCATGTGCGGGAAGCCGTGGTAAAGCGGGCTGCCCTCAACGGACGCGCGCCAACCCTAGCCGAAATCACAGGCTGGAAGGAACTCAGTTCCGACCGCCTTTACGGCCTCTGGCAGTGCGCCTTCTGTTATTACCTGGTCAATAGCCTGATCAGCACCGGCCCCCACCGTGACGACTTCCAGCAATGGCTTGCCAGTCTGCCCAGCGCCAATCCCAAGGCCGTCAATTATCTTTTTCCAACCGAATCGGCCTGGCAGCGCGAGCTTCTTCAGTCTGCCGAACGAAGCCTTGATCTCGTCTATACGTGGGACCAAACCGCCGATGAGTACAACACGGCCCAAACGCTAACCCTCGCCCTTCCCGGCGAAAAAAAAGCCCGCACATGCGCCCTCGACGACATCTATTCGCTGCCCCGGGACAAAATTCTCATCGAGGCCCTCAATCAAAAAATCGTTGTTCTGACCAATCTAGAACTCCGCGCCCATATTATGTGGCGTCCCATCATCGCTCTTTACCGTTTCGCCATTACGGGATTTATTTCGGGCGACGATCCGGCCCGGACCCGGCAACTTTTCGCCAAAGCGCGCGAACGTCACGAGGCCGAAGTCGCCAACCATCAAAAAATCGTCGACTACATCAATTGGTTTGAGGTTACCCATGACGACAGTTCTCCGAGCCATTTCAGTTCCTATTTTTCTCTGGCCGGCGAAATGAGGCAGGCGCAAGCGCCCCATCCGAATCCCATTCGCGCCACGCTCCTTCAAGTTGAGTCGCGGCTTTCTTCCGGCAATTGATCCTTTTGTTAAAATCCGTCCATGAAGGAGACTCTCATCGGCAATCGCTACCTTTTGCTCGAACCGATTGGATCCGGAGGAGAAGCCCGGGTTTTTCGCGCCCGCGACGAAGTGACACAAAATGAATTCGCTTTACGTCTTCTTCCGCAAACCGGCGCCTGCGCTTGTCCGCGCGATCTTCCGGTTGCTCATCCTCACTGGGTCCGGATTTTCAGTTGGGGGAACGATTCCCAACATGGCGCCTATCAAGTCATGGAACTTCTGCGGGGCCAAACTCTCGATCAGATCGTCCAGGCGGGGCCATGCGAGACTGCGGCCTGGATCGAATTTGTCCAACAGTCTCTGGACGCGGTCGGCGCTCTTCATCACGCCGGATTTATTCACGGCGATCTCAACGCCGGTAATTTTTTGTTCACGGCTGAAGGCTGGAAACTGCTTGAGCTCCCTTTTTTTGATTTTGAACGTCCTAAAAACAGGTCTTCTCTTTTCGGCAGCATCTATACGCTGACTCCTGAGCACCTCGACAGCAGGCCGCTCGATGCCCGCTCCGATCTCTACGCTCTCGGCTGCCTTTATTACTATGCCGCTTCGGGCCAGTATCCCCACGCCGCTTCAAGCAACCGGGAAATTGCCATCAACCGGCTTTGCTTTTCTCCGACTCCCTTGCATGAAATCGCGCCCTTGCTTTCGAGCGCCCGGAACGCCTGGGTCATGACTCTTTTACAAAGAAAGCCCGAGGACCGCTTCCCGAGCGTTTCCGAAGCGCGCCGCTTATTCCCAGCGGGTTAAAAGTCGACGCGAACGCCGCCGTCAACCGTGTTGGAGAGAAAGTCGCTTTGGCCAACCTGGGCGTCATAGTTGGCAAAGAAGCTGACATTGCCGTCCCAGTTCGCCGGAGTCGCATCGAAGCCCGCGCCAGCCAAGGCGAAGTCCCGTCCCTCCTCGTTGGTGGTAACCACAAACGATCCAATGGCGGGAGCGCCAGACAAGCTGTTGCTAACATTCTGGGTGTCATCGAGGCATTCATGATACCAAAAGGCATGTATTTGCGGGGTACACTTGACTCCCATCACTTCAAACGGACGGATGATATTGAAGCCGAGCTTGGTCCGGAGAGAATCGACATTCTGGCTACCGACATTGAGATCAAAGGCCCCGGCGCCGTTCTCACTGAAGGAGTCTTTGGTCAAATGGGTATACTGTAAGCCGACTTCCGGGCTGATGATCCAACCGGCGACTTTGAAATCGTATCCGCCGGCAAGGGTGGCCAAGGCTTCATCTCCTGTGGGCGAGGCGGTGGCCGTCGCGCCCGACAAAGTGTTCCGCTCCTGGCTGTAACTGCTGTAAGCGCCGCCCGCCAAAGCGTTAATAAACCAATGGTCATGGGCCCAATCGGCGTAAAGCCCACCCAGATAGACATCCGCATCGAGGGAGCTGCCATCATCGAAATCGACACCCGCCGTTGTATAGTTAAATAGTCCTCCCAACACCAGATCCTGGCAAACCCGGTAATCAAGGCCAATTGTTGGACTTCCGCTGGTAGCGTTGTAACCGGGCGCGCTTCCCGTACCCGATTCATCGGCAAAGGTGACGGTACCGGAAACCCAGACTCCCCAGGGTTGGCTGGAGGGGGCAGGCTGCACCTCGGTCATTTCTTTGGAATCGCTGAATGACGTGCCTCCAAGGAGGGAGGGCGCGGCAAGACGATTCAGGACGTTCTCTGTTTGGCCCAGGCTCGCGATCATGGACCGGGGAGTGAGATTCAAACCTGAAAAATTCAGGCCGGACGAACCGGAGCGCAGATCGTTGGCCCGGTTTTCCGCGAGCTGAGAAAAAGCCGTCGCGTTATTGAGGCCAATTTGGGTAAAGGCATCGAGAAATTCACGTCCCGACACATTGTTCAGCGTCGCCTCCGGATTACTGAAGCCCTTGTCGTAAATTAAGTCGAGGGAAATGGGCACATTGCCGGTATCGAGTTTCGTGGCCAAATTTTGCAGCCCGGAATCGACCGACTGCTCGAAGGAGACCGCGTGGAGAACGATGTTACCGGCGAGGAAACCGTCAAAGTTATAGGCATAAGCTCCCGCAGTAAAGGTGCCTGGGCCACCGTTTGCGGCGGCAATGGCCGCCTGCGCCGCCGCAATCTGTCCCGGAGTCATCCCCGCGATATCAAAGGTCAAGGTATTGCCCGTATCGCCATTGCCTTCAATGACCCCTTGTACATTGGTGCGACCCAAGATAGTCACGCTGCTGTTGTTCCCATTCAGGTCAATGGCATCGGCGCCGCCGATAATGGCGCCGCCGCTAGTCTTTACGGCGGCGTTATTGCTGTTGAGGGCAATGCCGTCAGTTCCACCCTGGATGACGCCGGCATTGGTCACGCTGGCGGTATCGGTGGCGACAGTGGTGGGGTTGGTAATGTCGAGACCGTCAGAGCCAGTACCGCCAACCATGCGACCGGAGCTGCTGTTAACCACGGTGATCGTATTCGTGCTGGTGCCGGTGACGCCGCTATCGGCGTTCGTCAAGGAGACTGCATTCGCCGTGCCGGTAACGGAACCCGAATTGGTGAAAGAGATGGTGTTGAGACTATTGCCGGCTGTGGTCGTATTGCCGTTGCTAATATTGACACCCACACCGTCTTCACCGTTAATCACGCCGCCGTTAATGAACGCAACTGTGTTGCTCGCGTTCCCGGCGCTGTTACTATTACTGGCTGAAAGATCAACGGCATCATTGGCCGTGGCAACAAGAGAACCGGTATTGGTGAAACTAACCGCATTGCTGTTGGGGCCGGTTCCGTCGTTACCGGTATTGCTAATTGCTGCATTAAAGGCCTGATCGTCAGCATTAATGGCGCCGGTGTTCATTACCGTGACCGTATTCGTGCCGCTGCCATTGGTATTGCTGTTGTTACTGATAAAGGGAAGATCGATGCCTGTTCCATCCGTCGCCGTGATGGAGCCGTTGTTCGTGACGGTCACCGTATTAGCGCCGCTGCCACCGTTGTTACTATTAGCAATCCCGCTAATGTAAATACCGGACTCGCCGCTAATGGAAGCATTATTGGCGTTAAGTATGGTTACGGTATTTGCGCTAGCGCCAGGACCGGTGTTGTCGAGATTATAGATCCCATTCTCGACCTCAATGCTCGTGCTATTGGCCGAATTAATGGTTCCGGAGTTGCTCAGGGTCACGGTATTGGTGAAGGTGTCTTCGCTGCCACCGGCATTGGCATTATTAAAAATACCAGCCACAAAAATTCCATTTTCGTTGGTTGCGGTAATCGTGCCGCTATTCGTAATGCTGACCGTATTTGTTCCACCTCCAGCGTTTCCCTGGTTATTGACGCCGTCATCGGTGTTAACGCTGGGATTGATGACGATGCCGGCTTCTGCGACGGTAATGGCGCCGGAGTTGTTTATGGTGACGGTATTGGTGTTGCTGCCGGACCCATTGTTTGCATTATAAACTGCGCTCAGCGTAATTCCCAGGCCATCAGTCGAGTTGATGGTGCCGGCGTTGGTCAGCGTAACCGTGTTCGCGTTGGTCGCGGCATCGTTGTTCTTCGCGTTAGAAATGCTGACCACATAGACGCCCGATGAGCTGCCGGAAATGGTTCCACCCGCGGAATTCGTCAGCGTAACCGTATTGGTGTTGCTGTCAGTCGTATTCTGGGAATTGGCAACTGTAACAATACGGACGCCGTCGATATCGGTCGTGCTAATGGTGCCGGAATTGGTCAGGCCGATGCTGTTGGTGCTGGCGCTTCCGCTGCTGGTTTGATTGAGGACTTCGAAGATATAGATTCCCGAGGAAGTGCCGGTGATGGAACCGGTGTTGCCCAGGGTAACTGTATTGCTGTTGGTCCCGGAGCCTGTATCGGCTGTATTCGTGGCATCGGCCCCTATGCCATAAAGTCCGGAGATCGTGCCAGCGTTGGTTGCGCTGACGCTGTTACTGTTTTCCGTCGTACCGGGGTTATTCTCATTGAAGAAAATGCCGCTCCCAGTGGTTGCGGTAATGGAGCCGGTGGCGGTATTGGCGACCGAACCGTTCACCGAACCAGTGCCACCTATGACAACGGCATAGTCGCTTGAGCTGAGCGCACCGGAATTAGTGATAGAGCCGTTGTTGATGTCGATCTGATCCTGGGTCGTATTGCCCAGATTCGCGCCAGAGGTGACAGTAATCGTATAGGCGGCGCTCGTTGTGCTGGTAAAGTAAGCCGACGTGGTGTTGGTTCCCGAGCCGGTTACTGTCGTGCCATTGACCGCGTATTGTGGACTGGCATTGGGAACCGCCTTAGCATGAGTAGCACAAGCAATTAATGAAGCCATGCATGCGGCATGGATGGCGCGGAGTATTTGGCGACGATGAAAATATAGTAATTTCATTCCGATTTCCCTTTCACAGCTTCTCTTACGTTTTCCCCCACAACCGTGTCTCTGACTAATTACCGTTTAAGACAGAAACTATTGTATTGTCAATAAAAAGATTTTAACATCAGTTAACTTTTCTTCAGCCGTCTTTATTATTTTTTAGAACATGAAATGATCTCATTGCAGACCGTTATAGAATTTTATCCGATTTTGGGTGAAAAATGTGTGATGATGGCGATTTCGGTTGATGGTCCGGGCAAAGTGTCAGGGGACTATTTGTCCCACCGCTTCCTGCGAAGCCTTTAATTCAGGGGCCGGTACTGGAAGGAGAAGGATTGGAGCCGGAAGGATTTTCTCTTCCATGGATTTTGAATTCTTTTACTATCTCGGCGGCGGCGGCATCTTTTGCGGCAATGTTATCAATGTCCTGAGCCAGCGAAACAAGCCGGTTTTTTGCGGTCAACGCCGCCTCAGCTTGCGGGGTCACCTGCTGGATTTGCTGTTCGTCCGCGAGCCGCGCCTTATTCAGTGTAAAAACGTGATAGCCAACCCAAGCAATCAAATAGACCACCAAAATTTGCAATGGCCAAAAGGGCGAATGAGAATATGGGGAGTCTTCCATAGTGATCCTACCGCTTTATTTTGGAGGAGGCGTCACCACTTTCGTGGAGGACGATGAGGGCGCCGTTGCACCGGCCGGGTTCATCACCGTTTTGGTGACATTAATCTGATGAAGCGTCAGCACATCCTTTAACACTGGATCCTGCGCGCTCATCTGATAAATCCGTACCGCCAATTGATCAAAACGGGAGGAATAGCTGTTGCCCTCTCCGGCAATTTTTTCCAAGATCGCAAGCTTGCGCTCATCATCTTGAACCAGCCGACTCAAAAAAATTTCCGCGAAAAATAGAGGCGCTAATACCATAACCGTGCAGGTCAAAATCCAAA
>Ga0335072_10009197_pt1 | contig 14264 bp, 13 predicted proteins | sample Lox_Sample_21_FD_206725 | JGI IMG/M metagenome (GOLD analysis project Ga0335072, IMG submission 206725) | Soil microbial communities from Loxahatchee National Wildlife Refuge, Florida, United States - Lox_Sample_2.1 | ecosystem: Environmental > Terrestrial > Soil > Wetlands | place: USA... | reverse complement strand
GCGCCGGCGCATCGCTTCTGCAGTTCCCCGAGCACCACAGCGGTGTTGGCCGCGTTGGCGACGACGAGGAACCGGCCGGGTTCCTGCCGGTAGATGATCAGGTCGTCGAGGACGCCGCCGTCCGGCCCGCACAGCATCGTGTAGCGGGCGCGGCCGGGGGCCAGCTTCGACGGCCAGCCGCAGACCGCGTAGTCGAGCGCCTCGGCGGCGCCGGGGCCTGTCACCGCGATCTCGCCCATGTGCGACAGGTCGAAGAGGGCGGCGGCGGACCTGACGGCGTTGTGCTCGGCGGTCTCGCTGCCGTAGCGCAGCGGCATCAGCCAGCCGGCGAACTCCGTCATGGTCGCGCCGAGCCGTTCGTGCACCGCCTGCAGCGGGCTGTGCCTCACGTCCGGGGTGTCTCCGGATGCGGTGTTTCCAGATTGAGAGACCACTCAGGAATGGTATGCCGTAGTCATGGACACGCTCACCTCGCAGCAGGTCACCGCGGAACTCGGCACGACCCCTGGCTGGGACGTGGCGGACGGGCAGCTCACCAGGACGGTTACCCGCAAGGACTTCCGCGACGCGCTGCTGTACGTTAACGCGATCGGCTACCTCGCCGAGCAGGCGAACCACCACCCGGACGTCGCCATCTCCTGGAACAAGGTGACGCTGAACCTGGTCAGCCACTCGGCGGGCGGGCTCACCGCGAAGGACTTCGCGCTCGCCCGTCAGATCAGCGAACTGGGCTGACGCTGGCGGCCCGCAGGTACGCCGCGCGCGCGGCGGGACCGAGCAGGGCGCCGTAGAGCACCTTCATGTTGCCGGCCAGCTTGTAGGTGGTGACGGCGACGATCGTGCCGGTGCCTGACCGCGGGCGGAACCCGGCGAACCACGGGCCGCCGCTGTCGCCGGCGGTCATCGTGCACCCGGTGTGCGCGCTGCCGCCGGGCCCCGGCTGGGCAGGGCCCGCGCAGTAGTTGGCGTAGAGCCCGCTGTAGGGCGCCACCGACGGGTAGCCGAACACGTACGTCTTCGCCGGCGCGGCCGGCCGCGCCTGGAACGCGACCGGCAGCCCGGCCGGCAGCCTGGTCTGCGAGCTGACCTGGACGAAGGCGATGTCGTACTGCTCGCTGCCCGGCCAGCCCTGCGGGATGAAGAACCGCCGCGCGGGGTAGCTGCCGTACGGCTCCGCGCCGTCGCGGTAGCCGGGCACGAACACCCAGTTGGCGGCCCGCCGGCCGTCGCCGTCGCTGACGCAGTGCGCGGCGGTCAGCACCACGTCCGCGTGCGTGCTGGCTACGGCCGTACCGGAGCACACGTAGTCCGTCCTGTCCAGGGTGAAGAACACCTTGCCCGCGGAGCGCGCCACCGCGCCGCCGTGCGTCCAGCGCAGCCCGCGGCCGCCGGTGTTCCCGGTGAGCCAGGCGTTCCGCGACGCGGCGGCGGCCGGGGCGGCGCTGGCGCCTGCGGGCACCGCGGCCGCCATCCGGGCACGGGTCCAGTACCCGGCGGCGGCGCCCTGCCCGGCGCCAGCGGCGACCGCAGCCGGGTGACCGGTAACGGCGGCGGCGGGCGCCGCCACGACGAGCGCCGCAGCGAGTAGTGGTGTAATCAGACGATTACTCTCTGTGACCATCATAGGTAACCGGAATGCTACACGTCGAGCCGCTCGTTAGGTCGCACCGACGGCGGGGCTGACGCAGAATGGGCGGGTGACTTCTGCGCCAGCCCCTCGTGATGTGGTGATCCTCGGCTCGACTGGATCGATAGGCACCCAGGCGCTCGACATAGCGCGCCGCAACCCGGCGCGGTTCCGCGTCGCGGCGCTGGCGGCGGGCGGCGGGAATCCGGGGCTGCTCGCCAGCCAGGCGCTCGAGTTCGGCGTCGCGGCGGTCGCGGTGGCCGATCCCGCGGCGGTCGCGGCTGTCGAGTCGGCTGTGAAAGAGCAATTCTCCGTAACGTCTCCGGCTTCCTCCGCGGCGCCACGCCTCCCCGAGGTGCTGGCCGGCCCGGACGCGGTCTCCCGGCTCGCCGCATGGCCCTGCGACGTCGTGCTGAACGGGGTGACCGGCGCCGCCGGCCTGCGCGCCACGCTCGCCGCGCTGGACGCCGGCCGGACGCTCGCCCTGGCCAACAAGGAATCGCTGATCATCGGCGGCTCGCTCGTCACAAGCCGGGCCAAGCCCGGCCAGATCGTGCCGGTGGACTCCGAGCACTCGACGATCGCGCAGTGCCTGCGCGCCGGGGCGAACTCTGAGGTCAAACGCCTCGTGCTGACCGCCAGCGGCGGCCCATTCCGCGGCTGGCCGAAGGACAGGCTCGCCTCGGTCACCCCGGAGCAGGCCCTCGCGCACCCGACGTGGCGGATGGGGCCGCTCGTCACGACCAACTCGGCCACGCTGGTGAACAAGGGCCTGGAGGTGATCGAGGCGCACCTGCTGTTCGGCTTCGGGCTCGACCGGATCGACGTGGTGGTGCACCCGCAGTCGATCGTCCACTCGATGGTGGAGTTCTCCGACGGCGCGACGATCATCCAGGCCAGCCCGCCGGACATGCGGATACCGATCGCGCTCGGCATGGCGTGGCCGGACCGGGTGCCGGACGCGGCGCCAGGCCTGGACTGGACGACGGCGGCGAGCTGGACGTTCGAGCCGCTGGACGACGAGGCGTTCCCCGCGGTGGCGCTGGCCCGCGAGGCCGCGCGGGCCGGCGGGACAGCGCCCGCCGTCTACAACGGGGCCAACGAGGCGTGCGTGGCGGACTTCCTCGCGGGAAAGATCTCTTTCCAGCGGATTGTTGACACCGTCGCCCGGATAGTCTCAGAGCACGACACGTCAGGTACCGGTGTGACCACGCTCGAGGACGTGCTCGCGGTGGACGCCTGGGCGAGGGCCAGGGCGCGAGAGCTCAACAGGTAGGGAGGGCACGGGTGGACCTGCTCGGCTGGGTCATTTTCCTGGTCGCCCTGCTGTTCTCGGTGATGCTGCACGAGAGCGGCCACTTCGTGGCCGCCAAGCACTTCGGCATGAAGGCGACGAAGTACTTCGTCGGCTTCGGGCCGACCCTGTGGTCGACCACTCGCGGCGAGACCGAATACGGCATCAAGGCCGTCCCGCTCGGCGGGTACGTGAAGATCGTCGGGATGACCTCGCTCGACGAGGTGGACCCCGAGGACGAGCCGCGCTCATTCCGCCGCGCTCCGGCGTGGCAGCGGCTCATCGTGCTCGTCGCCGGGTCGTTCATGCACTTCGTGCTGGCCGCGGTGCTGATCTTCGGACTGGCGCTCGGCATCGGCATCGAGAACGACAACACCACCCAGCTCGGCACCGTGGCGGCCTGCGTGCCGAGCAGCGACGCGGCCCTGAACAACGACGTCGCCTGCACCGCGGGCGAGCCGAAGTCACCGGCCCTGCTGGCCGGCCTCAAGGTCGGTGACCAGGTCACGTCCTTCAACGGCGTCCCGGTGAGCAGCTGGGATCAGCTCACCAACGTGATCAAGGACGTCAAGCCAGGGACGCCAGTCACGATCACGGTGCAGCGCGACGGGCAGCCGGTGACGCTGCACACCACGCTGGCCGGCGTCAGCGGCCGGGCCGGCGGCTACCTGGGGATCGCCGCGACCACCGTGTTCCAGCCGACCAGCCCGCTCGGCGCCATCAATTACGTCGGCACCGGCTTCGAGCAGGTGATCGCGGGCTCGGGGAGCGCGCTCGCCCAGCTGCCGAAGGCGATCCCTTCGCTGTTCGCCAAGGACCGCTCGCAGACCGCCGCGGGCAACGTGAGCAGCGTGGTCGGCGCCGCCAGGGAGACCGGGCAGGCGGTGGCGGCCAACGTGGGCTGGCAGTACAAGGTCAGCTTCGTGCTGCTGCTGATCGCCTCGCTGAACATCTTCGTCGGCGTCTTCAACCTGTTCCCGCTGCTGCCGATGGACGGCGGTCACGTGGCGGTCGTGCTGTGGGAAATGATCAGGAGCTGGTTCGCCCGGCTGCGCGGCCGGGCCGACCCGGGCCTGGTCGACTACCGCAAGCTGGTCCCGGTGAGCTTCAGCATTTTCGTGGTGATTGTTTTCTTCGCGCTGACGCTTATCCTGGCGGACATCGTCAATCCGGTGAACATTGGGTAGCGACCTGACGTGTGGGTCAGGGTGTGCGGTTGGCCGGCCGCGTGACTGGGTGAGAATAGAGACCGTGCCGATTTCCCGACGGGATGGAATCTTCAATGAGCGTTGACCTTGGCATGCCAGCAACCCCTCCGGCGCCGCTGGCGGAGCGCCGTCCCTCCCGCCAGTTGATGGTGGGCAGCGTCCCCGTGGGCGGCGGCGCGCCGGTAAGCGTGCAGTCAATGACCACGACGCTGACTGCGAACGTGAACGCGACCCTGCAGCAGATCGCCGAGCTCACGGCGTCCGGCTGCCAGATCGTCCGGGTCGCGGTGCCGTCGCAGGACGACGCGGACGCGCTGCCCGCGATCGCGAAGAAGTCGCAGATCCCGGTCATTGCCGACATTCACTTCCAGCCTAAGTACGTGTTCGCTGCGATCGACGCCGGCTGCGCGGCGGTCCGGGTCAACCCGGGCAACATCAAGCAGTTCGACGACAAGGTCGCCGAGATCGCGCGGGCGGCGTCGGACGCCGGCACCCCGATCAGGATCGGCGTGAACGCGGGCTCGCTGGACAAGCGACTGCTCGCCAAGTACGGCAAGGCGACTCCCGAGGCGCTGGTCGAGTCGGCGCTGTGGGAGTGCTCGCTGTTCGAGGAGCACGGCTTCCGCGACATCAAGATCTCGGTGAAGCACCACGACCCGGTGGTGATGATCCAGGCGTACCGGCTGCTGGCCGCGAAGTGCGATTACCCGCTGCACCTCGGCGTGACCGAGGCGGGGCCGGCCTTCCAGGGCACGATCAAGTCCGCGACCGCGTTCGGCGCGCTGCTGGCGCAGGGCATCGGCGACACGATCCGGGTGTCGCTGTCCGCGCCGCCGGTCGAGGAGGTCAAGGTCGGCATCGGCATCCTCGAGTCGATGGGCATGCGCCAGCGCGGCCTGGAGATCGTGTCCTGCCCGTCGTGCGGCCGCGCCCAGGTCGACGTGTACAAGCTGGCCGAGGAGGTCACCGCGGGGCTGACCGGCATGGACGTCCCGCTGCGGGTCGCGGTGATGGGCTGCGTGGTGAACGGTCCCGGCGAGGCGCGCGAGGCGGACCTCGGCGTGGCCTCGGGCAACGGGAAGGGGCAGATCTTCGTCAAGGGCAAGGTCATCGCGACCGTGCCTGAGTCGCGGATCGTGGAGACCCTGATCGACGAGGCGATGCGGCTGGCTGAGCAGGCGGGTGAAGATGAAGACGCCGAGCCCGGCCAGCCGATCGTCACGGTCAGCTAAACGAGTATCTCGCCCACCTGGTTGGTGAGGATCGCCTGCGCGTCGTCCGACAGCAGGCTGTCGGTCACGAGCACGTTGACCTCGTCCAGGGTGGCGAAGGAAGCGAGGCTGACCACGCCCCACTTGGTGTGGTCGGCGAGGACCACAACCCGGCGCGCCACCTTGATGAGCGAGCGGTTGGTCTCGGCCTCGGCCAGGTTCGGCGTGGTGAGGCCGACTTCGGCGTCGATCCCGGTGCAGCCGATGAACAGCGTGTCGAAGTGCAGCGACCGGATCGTCAGGTCGGCCACCGGGCCAACGAGCGCGTCCGATGCCGCGCGCATGCCACCCGTGACCAGCACCGAGGTGCCGTCGGGGCCGCGGTTGCCGGTGAACAGGTTAGCCACCCGCAGCGAGTTGGTGACTATGGTGAGCCCCGGCACGTCCAGCAGGCACTGGGCCAGCGAGAACGTGGTGGAGCCCGCCGCGATCGCGATCGCGGTGCCCGGCCTGACCAGGCTGGCGGCCGCGCGGGCGATGGATGTTTTTTCCGGGCGCTCGAGGACCAGCCTGTCTTCGAGGCTGGGCTCGTGGGTATTATGCGACCCGGGCAGCACCGCGCCGCCGTGCACTTTTTCCACGAGCCCGTCTCTGGCCAGGACTTCAAGGTCCCGCCTAATGGTCATGTCAGAGACGCCCAGTTGTTGTGTCAAGTCACTGACTCTTGCGCTGCCGTCACTCCTCACGGCCTGCAGAATCAGTGACTGGCGGTGTCTTGCCAGCACTGTAGTCCCCCCTCAGGTATGTCCGAACAGTTTAAAGTATGACGCTTGAGCGCCTTGTTCGGTTACGGCCAAGAGTGTCGGAAATCTGCCTTGTGCGCGAGAAGAAACTCTGAACTGAGATACTTGATCCAGAACACAGAGTTAATGGGCAGTGGCAGATGTCGAATTAGCATCGGCGCGTGTCGAATTGATGGCGGTCCGTGTCGAAAGCTGTCTGCCGCATAGGGCAAGATGGAGATCGTGTCGTTTCCCCGCCGCGGCGCCGTCGGCGTCGCCACGCTCTCCGCACTGGCCGTGAGCGTCGCGCTGTCCGCCTGCTCCGCCAGCACCGCGGGACCCGCGACGAACCCGGGCGTGAGCGTGAGCGCGGGCAACGGCGGCGCGGGGACGCCGGCCGTCGTGCCTTCGGGGACGAGCGGCGGCTCGCTCCGCTGGTCCGCGTGCGGGAAGGACCTCACAGGAATGCAGTGCGCCACGCTGCAGGTGCCGGTGAACTACGCGGACCCGGGCGGCCGCAAGATCACGCTCGCGCTTTCCATGGTCCCCGCGACCGCGCCGAAGAGCCAGCAGCAGGGCGTGATGTTCGTCAATCCCGGCGGCCCTGGCGCGCCCGGCCGGTGGCTGGCAGGAGCCACCGCCAGCAGCCTCAGCCCGCAGGTGGCCGCGGACTACGACATCGTCGGCTTCGACCCCCGCGGGGTCGGCGGGTCGGTGCCGGCGCTGAGCTGCGATCCTGGCTACTTCTCCGGCAGCCAGCCGGATTACGTCCCGGCGAACGCGGCGGCCGAGCAGGTGCTCATCAACAAGGCGAAGGGGTATGCGGCGGACTGCGAGCAGCGGTTCGGCTGGCTGCTGCCCTACATGACCAGCGTGAACATGGCCCGCGACATGGACCAGATGCGCCAGGCCTTCGGCGTGCAGAAGATCACGTACTACGGGTTCTCCTGGGGCACCTACCTGGGCCAGGTGTACGGCACGCTGTTCCCCGACCGGATCCGCCGGATGGTGCTGGACAGCACGGTGGACCCGGCCGGCGTCTGGTACACGGACAACATCGCCCAGGACTACGCCTTCCAGGCCCGGCTCAACGCGTTCTACGCCTGGACCGCGAAGTACGACAGCGCCTACGACCTGGGCAGCACGGCCGCCGAGGTGCGCAGCGCGTTCAACAGGGCGCAGGACCAGCTCGCGGCCAATCCGGTCACCGGACCAGGCGGGCAGCCGATCGGCCCCGACGAATTCGATGACACGTTCCTGATCGGCGGCTACCTCAACACGACGTGGCCCAGCCTGGCGGAAGCGCTGTCGCAGTACCTGACCGGCGGCACGGCGGCCGGGCTGGTCACCGCCTGGGAGAACTTCGGCACGCAGCAGGAAGACGAACCCCAGCAGGCCGTCTACGACGCCGTGCAGTGCGCGGACGTGAACTGGCCGCGGAACTGGGCCAAGTGGCAGGCGGACACCACGAAGGTGTACCAGACCGCGCCGTTCATGGCCTGGTCCAACGCCTGGATGAACGCGCCGTGCGCGTTCTGGCCGGTCAAGGGTCCGGCGCAGCCGTTGCAGATCAAGGGGCAGGGGCTGCCCCCCATCCTGATGCTGCAGGGCACGCTGGACGCGGCCACCCCGTACGCGGGCGCGCAGGACGCGCACAAGCTGCTGCCGAGCGCGCGGATGGTGGTCGTCGAGGGCAGCGGCAACCACGGCCAGTCGCAGGAGGTCCCGCCCGACACCTGCGTGCAGGACTACCTGAACAACTATCTCGCCACCGGCGCGGTGCCGAACGCCCCTGGCCTGGTCAACGCCACCTGCCCGGCCGTTCCCGACCCCACCCCCGGCAGCTAGCGTGCCGCTGCCGCGGTGAGCGTGGTTTCCGAGACCGCCGGGGGCCTGGGGCCGTATCGCCGGCTGCTCCGCGAGCCCGCGCTGCGCGGGCTCGCGGTGGCCGACGTCTGCGCGCGGCTGCCGCAGGGGATGACCGCCATCACGCTGCTGCTGGTGGCCGCGACCCACGCCTCGATGACCACCGCCGGCCTCGTCGTGGCCGGCTACACGCTCGGGCAGGCCGTGACGGGCCCGCTGCGCGGCCGGCTGGCGGACCGGTACGGGCTGGGCATGGTCTGCGCTGCCTGCGGCGGCGGGTACGCGGTCGCGCTGTCAGGCCTGCTGGCCGGGTCGATGGCCGGCGCGCCCGCCGGGCTGCTTGTCGCGGCCGCCGCGGCGGCCGGGCTCGTGGTCCCGCCGCTCAGCCCGGGCATGCGGAGCCTGTGGTCGGCGTACGCCGCGGGCGCACTGCGGCAGACCGCGTTCGCCCTGGACGCGGCCGTCTTCGACCTCGCCTACCTCACGGGGCCGGTGGTCGCCAGCTCCCTGGCGGCCGGCGTCGCCCCGGCCGCCGCCGTCGGCCTGCTGCTGGCACTGACCGGCGCGGCCATCGTCATCGTCAGCCGGCGCTCCCGGACCCCCGGCGGCGCCGGAGGCCGGACCGCGGCGCCCGCCAGGCGCGGCTACCTCGGGCCGCTGCGTTCGCCCGCCCTGCGGCGGCTGCTCATTACCGGCGGCCTGGTCAACGCCGCGCTCGCCGCCACCGAGGTGGCGCTGACCGGCTACGTGCGGGAGCACCACGCGCTGTGGGCGTCGGGTCCGCTGCTCGCCGCGGTCTCGGCCGGCAGCATCGTTGGCAGCCTGCTGCTCGGCGCCCGCGGGCCGGCTGCTCATGGCGCCCAGGCCGAAGCGGCAAGCGGCCGGCTGCCCCGGCTGCTGGCCTGCTACGCCCTTGGCCTCGCCGCGCTGACCGCCGCGGGCCTGTTCCCCCCGCTGGTCGCCGTCGCGGCGCCGCTGGCCGGGCTGTGCCTCGGCCCGTCGCTCGCCACGCTGTTCAGCCTCGCCTCTGCCGACTCCGGCGGCACCGAGGCGCAGGGCTGGCTGAACTCGGTGATGAACGGCGGCGCCGCCGCGGGCGCGGCGCTCGCCGGTGCCGCCGCGAGCCGGCCGGTGCTGGCACTCGGGCTCGCCGCCGCGCTCGCGGCCGCCGCCGCGGCCAGCAGCGCGGCGGCACTTGTAACCGGCTCGAGAGCGGGGCGTTAAGCGCGCCCGCCGCTGGGCAGTTAGGCTGACATTATGTTGCGCGTTAGGCAGCGGTCGGAGCCGGCCAGGCTGCTCGACGACCGCGACCGGGCGGCGGCGCTCGCGCTGTGCGATACCGACCCGGTGGCAAATGTTTTCGTCGCGTCCCGCATCCGGGCCTTCGGGCTCGAGCCGGGCCGCCTCGGCGCCCAGATCTGGGGCTTCGAGCCGGGCGGCCAGCTGACCGCCCTGTGCTACGCGGGCGCCAACCTGGTCCCTGTGCAGGCCACCCAGGCGGCCGTGCCCGCATTCGCGGAGCGGGCGCTGCGCCAGGGCCGCCGCTGCTCATCTCTCGTCGGGCCGTCCGCCGCGGTGGCGCAGCTGTGGGGGCTGCTGCGCCCGCAGTGGGGGCCGGCTCGCGATGTGCGGGCAGCGCAGCCGCTGATGGCTATCGACGGTCCGCCGGAGATGGCTCCTGATCCCGGAGTCAGGCGCGTACGTTCTGACGAGATTGATATCTTGCTCCCCGCCTCGATAGCGATGTTCACCGAGGAAGTCGGTGTCTCGCCGCTGTCGGGTGACGGGGGTGCCGCCTACCGGGCGCGGGTCAGCGAGCTGGTCCGGGCGGGCCGCGCGTTCGCGCGGATCGAGGACGGCCGGGTGATCTTCAAGGCCGAGGTCGGGGCCGCCACCCCGCAGGCCTGCCAGGTGCAGGGTGTCTGGGTCAGGCCGGAGTTCCGCGGTCAGGGCCTGGCCGCCCCCGGCATGGCCACCGTGGTCAACGAGGCCCGCCGCTCGATCTCGCCGATAGTGTCGCTGTACGTCAACGACTTCAACACCCCGGCCAGGGCCGCCTACCGCCGCGCCGGCTTCCGCGAGGTCGGCGAGTTCATGTCGGTCCTGTTCTAGCGGCTGGCTGCTAGCCGCTAGTCGCGGTCGCGGACCTTGCGGAGCCGGTCGAGGACCGGCTCGTAGGCGTCGGTGAGCACCTTGAGGTTCTCCGGGCACATCTGGTCGATGAAGTGCCGCCGGACGCTGTCCACGTGGGACGGCGCGACCCGCTCGATGATGGCCCTCCCGCGGGGGGTGATCACCGCGAACGTGCCGCGCTTGTCCCCGTCGCAGCCCTCGCGGCGGACCAGCCCCTTGGCCTCCATGCGGGTGATCTGGTGCGAGAGCCTGCTGCGGGACTGGGCGGTGAGATCGGCGAGCTCGGTCATCCGCAGCCGCGTCCCCGGGGACTCGGACAGCTCGACGAGGATCTCGTAGTCGTTGGTGGACAGCCCGAACGGGTGCAGGTCCCTGTCGAGCTGGCGCATCAGCATTTTCGCCAGCCGGATGTAGGCACGCCAGGCGCGCTGTTCTTCAGCGGTGAGCCAGTGCGCGTCAGCAGGGAGCGTCGTGCCCTCCGCCCGGGGCTCTGTCGGCATACCTCGTAACCTACCCGTCGCGGGCCGTGCAGGCTACAGCGTGATCTCCCTGACGGCCGGCAGGTAGTCAGGTGGGGTAACGTACGGCGAGATGTCGAAGACGCCAGGAACCGGGAGCAGGCTAGCGTGGCTGGACGCGCTGCGCGGGTTCGCCGCCCTCTGCGTGGTGTTCGACCACGGCTCGACTCTGCTGCTGCTCCCCGCGCGGAGCTTCCTCTATCACTGGCTCAACTTCGGCGAGTACGGCGTCTTCGTGTTCTTCCTCGTCAGCGGCTACATCGTGCCGGCGTCGCTGGAGCGCAAGGGCAGCCTGCGGTCGTTCTGGACGAGCCGCGGGTTCCGGCTGTACCCGATGTACGCGGCCGCCATTGTGCTGGCCGCCGTCGCGTACTGGAACAGGTTCGGCACGATCAGGGGCGCCGAGCACCACCCGCTGACGTCGGTCATGTCGTGGCTGCTCATGCTGCCGAACCTGCTCTCCGGCCCCAATGTGCCGAACGTGACGTGGACCCTCTCCTACGAGATGGTCTTCTACCTGCTGCTCGCGGCCTTGTTCAGCTGGAAGATCCATGCTCGCAGCGGCAGCTACGCGGTGACCTTCGCGGTCGGCGCGGTGGCGCTCGGCGGCATCCTGCCGATGGCGGCGCTCACCCGCTGGGCTGGGCATTACGGCCACGGGCCGCTCTGGCTCAACATCACGGCCGACGCGCTGATCATCGCCGGCATCGCGCTGGCCGTCACCGACAAGCGCTGGCCGGCGCGGATCGGCGGTGCCCTCGCCGCGCTTACCGCGCTGGTCCTGGTCAGCGTCAACCAGGGGTCGCCGTACCCGTGGTCGGGATACGAGATCCTCGCGCTGATGTTCACCGGGACCGTGATCTACCGGGCCGAGCAGGGACAGCTGAACCGGGTGCTGGCCGCGGGCACGGTGGCCGCGGTCCTCGCGCTCACCACCGCCGCCGGGCTGTGGCACGGGGCGCGCATGGGCCACCAGTGGCAGGTCCAGTGGGCGACCTCGATCCTGCTGGCCGCGGCCACGTTCGGGGTGGGGATGGCGGCGCGGAACCGGAAGGTGCCGCGGGTCGCGGCCTGGCTCGGCGTGATCAGTTACTCGGTCTACCTGCTGCACCCGCTGGTCTTCGACGCCTACCGCGACGTCCCCGCGCTGCATCGGCTGGACCACTCGTCGGAGCCGGTCCAGGCCGGGGTGTTCATCGCGCTCGCCCTGGTGATCATCGCGATCAGCGCGCTCACCTACTACGCGATCGAAAAGCCGATGCAGCGGCTGGGCCACCGGCTGGCCAGGCGCTCCCCCCGCTACGCCACCGGCGTCGGCGCGCCCGCTGCCGCCGACTCGGGCGCGGCGGCCGCCGACGGGACCGTCGGGACCGCGGCGGCGCGGAGTACCTCGAGCAACAGCGCCGTGGCCGGCGGGTCCGGCGGCTCGCCGTAGCGGACCGCCACGACGCTGCGGCGGCTGCCGCGCAGCCGCACCGTGCGGACGCCGGGGTTGCGGGACGCCTGCAGTGCCATCGCGGGCAGCGTCGCCACGCCGAGGCCGGCCATCACCAGGGCCTGCACGGCGACGAAGTCGTCGGTGGTGAACGAGACCTTCGGCGTGAACCCGGCGGCCGCGCACTGCCTGAGCAGGTGCTCCCGGCACCGGTCGCAGCCGGCGATCCAGCGCTGCCCGGACAGCCGCGCCAGGTCGGCGGGCCAGATTTCGGTCACCGCGGGGGCGAGCAGCGGCTCGCCCTTGGGCGCCGCCGGCATGATCAGGTACACGGGTTCTGACAGCAGCACCTGCTCGCGCATGTCGCTGGACTCGGCGGCGGGCGGCTCGCCGTCGCCCTCGCTGCTCCCGTCGCCCATCTCGCTTTCCGGCTCGTGCCGGAAGACCAGCGCGACGTCCACGTAGCCGGCCCGCAGCATCCGCACCGCCTCCGGCGGTTCCGCCTCGGTCAGCCGCAGGTCCACGCTGGGGTGCCGCTCGCGCAGCATCGCCGCGGCGGCGGGCACGATCGTGCCGAGCGCCGACGGGAACGCGGCGAGCCTCAGCCGGCCGGCCCGCATGCCGCTGTAGACCGCGAGCTCGTTCTCCGCCGCGTCGAGGCGGCCGATGACCTCGGCGGCGCGCTCGGCGAGCAGCCGTCCCGCGTCGGTCAGCCGGATGCCGCGCCCGGCTCGCTGGACGAGCTTCGTGCCGGTCTCGGCCTCCAGCCGGGCCAGGTGATGGCTGACCGAGGGCTGCGCATAGTTCAGCGCATGGGCCGCCGCGGTCACCGATCCGTGCCGGGCGACGGCGACCAGCACGCGGAGCCTGGTTACGTCCAGCATGGTCTGACTATAGACCGTATTTTTCTGTCACCCTAGGCCCATCCACGACATTTATCAGTTCGCCGCATAACGGTCCTGACCTGGCACTTCACCCCAGACCGGCGCATCATGTAACCCGATAGGCCGTGTAGCGAACGCGGTCGGCCTCCCTGATGGCCGACGCCACGAAGATCGACTGCTCGAGCCCGGCCAGCCGCGGCGCGGCCGTCTCCAGGTGCACCGCGACGCGGAAGTAGTACTGCGACGGCTCCACGGCCTCGCCGCGCAGCAGCGCCTCCAGGACCTCAGGCGCCCCGCTGCGCACCCCCGACGTCCGGAAGTGCACATACTCCCCGGCGGCGGTCCGCGCCGAGTACCGGGTATCGATCTCGACAGCGCCGTCGGGCCTGACGACCTGCCAGTCCGCCCCGCCGGGCAGGATCTCCGCCTCGAACAGCCCGCTGACCCGGCCGCCGGCGATCGGCACCACCCGCCGGTGCCCGGCCCGGGTCATCCCGTGATCCTCGAGCGGCCCAAGCCGCGCATCCACCTGAAACGCGGGCTCAAGCCCAGGCACAGGCGCGCTCATCGCCACCTCCTCAGGGATGACCGCGAGCGTATCCCACCCGACCAGCACCCCACCCAGGCAACACCCACCCGAATTTCATGATCACGGAAGATCGGGGCTGCCATGGCGACGGCCAATTTCTTCCGTGATCATGGGACGCGCGGTGAGTAAACGGTCACGAGGCCGGGGTCGGCAGCGGCTCGGCGGCCTGGTCTGCGCGCGGTTGCGGAACGGGCATCACTCTAGCCAGCCAGGACGGCAGCCACCAGTTCGCTTTCCCCAGCATTTCCATCACCGCCGGCACCAGCACGAGCCGGACCACGGTCGCGTCGATCAGCACCGCGACGGCGAGCCCGAGCCCGACCTGCTTCACCGACACGTCCGGCGTCAGGTCGAACGACAGGAACACGACCACCATGATCGCCGCGGCCGCCGAGATCACCCGCGCGGTGGACGACAGCCCGGACACCACGGCCGCCCCGTTGTCGCGCGAAACCAGGTAGGACTCGCGAATCCGCGACAGCAGGAACACCTCGTAGTCCATCGACAGCCCGAACAGGATCACGAACAGGAACACCGGCACCCAGGTGGTCACCGGCATCCGCTCGGGGAAGCCGAACAGCCGGCCGCCCCAGCCCCACTGCGTGATCGCCGTCAGCACGCCGTACGCCGCCGTGTTGGACAGCTGGTTCATCACCGCGGCCTTCACCGCGACGACCACGGAACGGAACACGTACAGCAGCAGCAGCATCGACAGCC
>Ga0335072_10009196_pt1 | contig 14264 bp, 14 predicted proteins | sample Lox_Sample_21_FD_206725 | JGI IMG/M metagenome (GOLD analysis project Ga0335072, IMG submission 206725) | Soil microbial communities from Loxahatchee National Wildlife Refuge, Florida, United States - Lox_Sample_2.1 | ecosystem: Environmental > Terrestrial > Soil > Wetlands | place: USA... | reverse complement strand
ACCTGGCGCGGCGGCGTCCCGTACCGGCGGCCGACCCGCTCCATGGACAGCACGCGCGTCATGGCTCGAGCTCCACCACGTCGCGGGCGGCGCCAGCGTCCTCGGCCTCGGGGGCGGGCAGGGGCTGCGGGCGCACCGTGGCCAGCCGCTCCTCGCACAGCTCGAGCCATCGGGCCTCCGCCTCGGCCTGGAAGATGAGGGCGTCGAGCATCATGAGCCAGGCCAGGTCGCCGTCACGCTCGGCGGTGGCCTTGAGCCTCGTGAATTCCTGGAGCGAGCCCAAGGTGGCCACGAGCTGGCGCTGCACCACCTCCCGCACCTGGTCGGGGCCGGCCCGCATGGCGAACACCAGCTTGATGGCCAGCTCCTGACGGGGCACGATCTCCCGGACGACCGGCGTGCCGTACCACCGCCGCAGGTCCTGTCGCCCGGCGTCGCTGATGCGGTACGTCTTCTGGCCGTCGTCGTCCTCGGCAACCAGCACGAGACCGTCGCGTTCCAGACGGCTCAGGGTCGAGTAGACCTGGCCGACGTTCAGTGGCCAGACGTTGCCGGTGGCTGCCTCGAACTCGCTCTTGAGCGCGTAGCCGTGCCTCGGTCCGGCGTCGAGGATCGCGAGGAGGCTGTAGCGGATAGACATGCTGGCTGTGCTCCCGATGATGAGGGCTGCATACCGAGTACTGCATACCGCGTATGGCATACCCAGTATGTACTCCCGGGTCCCGGGACGTCAATCCCTTTCCTGGGCCGGCACGGCGTGCGGCGACGGGCGGTCGCGGCGCAGCACCGTGAGCAGCTCCTCGTAGGGGCCGATCAGGTAGGCCTCGTCGTCCGGCTGGAAGCGGGTGGTGCGCCGCGGCAGGTGCTCGAGCACCGTCCGGTCCTCGGCGCGGCGGATCGCCAGCACCCGGGTGCGGGCCGCCAGGTCGAACATCTGCAGGCCCTGCAGGCCGCCGCCCGGGGTGATGGTCAGCCGGGCGACAAGCAGCGGCTCGTCGCCCGCGTAGAACGTGGACAGCACCTCGAGGCCGAGCGCCGCGCCGGTGAACCACGGCGCCGCCAGCGCCGCGGTCGACCGGACGTTCCTGAACCCGAACGTGTCCCTGACCGAGTGGGCGAGCTGCGGGTCGAAGATGCGCAGCACGACCGGGGTGGTGTGCCAGTGGTCCCCGAGCTGGTCGCGGACCGCCAGGCCGGTCTCCAGGTTCGCGAGGTCGTCGCTGGTCAGCACCGCGACAGCGGACGCGGACGCCAGCCGGACCGAGCGCAGCACCTCGGGCAGCGTGGCGTCCGCGATCACCACGGGGACGCCGAGCGCGCGCACCTGGCCGAGGTGCCGGTTGTGCTCGTTCATCTCGACGACCACGACCTCGCGGCCGGCGGCGTGCAGTTGCTGAACGACCCGCAGGCCGACCGTGCCGAGGCCTATCACGAGCACGTGGCCGCGCAGCGCGGTGATCTTCTGCCGGCCGAGTGACTCCTCGATCCGCCTGCTGACCACGACGTTGGTGAGCAGCGCGAAGAAGACCGCGACGAACAGCGCGCCGCTCATCATGAGCAGGATCGCGAACACGACCAGCCACGACGGCTCGCCGCGGAAGCTGTAGTCGCCGTAGCCGACGGTCGTCACGGTCTCGACGGTGAAGTACAGCGAGTCGAGCAGCGAGATGTGATGACCGGGCCCGGCCAGCTCGTAGGTGAAGCGCAGCACGAGCGTGGCGGCGATCAGCACCGCGACCAGCGCGCCGAGTGCGATCGCCAGCCGCCGGTCCGCGGCGCGCAGCAGCGACAAGGCGACGTCACGGAAGTAGCCGGCCACGCTCCGGCGAGCGGTGGGCGGGCGGGCAGAAGCCCGGGTCCGTTCGGAATAACTGATCGCGGCAGTGGCGCGGAGCTCAGCCGGGGTGGCGATGAGCGTCACCTCGTCACCGGCCTTGACCGGGGTGTCGCGCCCGGGGCAGACCAGCACGTCGCCGTCGGGCGGGACCACCGCGACCGGAGCGAGGTCGCCGTACAGCTCGCGGAGGGTGGCGGCGCGCGACGCGGTGGCGCGCACGGCCAGGAACCGCTCGCCGGCCAGCGTCATCTGCTGCACGCCCTCGCGACGGCAGGCCTCGACCACCGACGGCGCGGACAGGTCGGCCACGTCGAGGACCGCGACCCCGACCTCTTTGACCGCGCGGCCGACCGCGGGGTTGGTGATCTGCGCGATCACCGGGACGCCCGGGCGGAGCCTGCGGACCAGCAGCGCCGTCTCCAGCGTGGGCAGGTCATCGTGCTGGGCGCAGATCACCGCGATGGCGCCGGGCAGCCCGGCGCTCATCAGGGTCTCCTCGGCGCGCGTGCTGCCGGCTATGAGCGGCACGCCCCAGGTGTCGATCTGCCGCGCCAGCGGCGGATGCGGGTCGTCGTCGACGACCACCGCGGGCACGCCGGACAGCGTCAGCTGCTCGACGATCCGCAGGCCGACGCCGGGCAGGCCGCAGACGATGACGTGCCCGCGCCAGTCCGAGTACGCGCCCCCCATGCCCGCAGCATTCCCGTCCGTCATGTCCGTCAGGCGTCTGTTATGTGGCGATTCCGGGTCGGCGTTACTCGCCGACGGAGCCGTCGATCGCCTCGCGCAGCAGGTCGGCGTGGCCGGCGTGCCGTGCGGTTTCCTCGATCATGTGCAGCAGCACCCAGCGCAGCGTGAACCGCCGGTCGTTGGCGTCCTTGACCGCCGACAGTTGGTCCAGGCTCTCCGCCTGGGCCGCCGCCTGACGAGAGCGCTCGCACGCGTCGCGGTAGCGCTGCCGCAGCTGTTCGGGGCTCATGGAGGTCGCCGTGTGGAACTCCCAGTCGGGGTCGGCCTCCCAGTTGACGTTCGCCCAGTCCTCGTGCTCGGGCAGGCCGAGAAAGCGTTCCTCCAGCCAGCTTTCCTCGTTGAGCGCCAGGTGGTACAGGATGCCGGCGAGCGTCAGAGCCGAGGTCGGGATCTTCCGCGCCAGCTGGTCCTGGGTGAGACCTTCGGTCTTGAGCAGGATCGTTTCGCGCTGGTAGTCGAGGAATTGGCCGAGCGCGTCACGCTCGGCGGCGCTGGGGTCTGGGTCCTTGCGCACGGCGGCACTCCTGTCGCTACGGGTGACTGAGGTCTCACCGCCGACTCTAACGCGGGAGCAGGCGGCGGGTTAGGCTGGGCGTCAGCCGCTGGGGAGGTGTGCCGTGCCCATTCCGAAACGGGTGGCGCGCTGGAACAAGGCCGGGCTGAACCGGGTCGTGCGGCACGTCGCGCCCTGGGCGCCTGGCCTCGGCCTCGTCGTGCATCGCGGCCGCCGGTCCGGGCGCGTGTACCAGACGCCGGTCGAGGTGTTCGGGGCGCCGGACGGGTTCATCATCGTGCTGACCTACGGGGCGGGCACGGACTGGCTGAAGAACCTCCAGGCCGCGGGCGGCGGTGAGTTGCGCACCCGCGGCCGTACGGTGCGGGTCGGCGAGCCGCGGGTGTACCACGACGAGCAGCGCAGGGGTATTCGCCCGCTGGAGCGGTCGGTGCTGCGCCTGCTGGGCGTGGCGGACTTCGCGCACCTCAAGAACGTCGGCTGAGCATCCCTAGTGGCGCCGGGCCTTGCGGTGTTTCGCGGTACGAATGATCAGGTCAGCCAAGTCGTCGCCAAGGCTGGGAGGTGGTTTGTCGTCGTCTCCACAGCATGGCGGCTTAGCTCTCCGAGTCGCGTCGGGAGGATCAACGCCTAGCAGTCCATAGAGTTCGGCATAGACGTCACCGTTCGGATCCGTGTCATCGTGTGTACCGACCAGGAGGATGCATGCGCGGCGCGGCGTCTCAAACGCGACGACGACTCTTAACGTGTCACGAAGGTGCTTTACGCAGATGCGATTCAGGGGAACAGGGCCGGTGAGCCGGTAGGCCAGAGCCGCGCAGCCGCTGTGGGCGAGGTCGTCGAGAAATGCCGTGAAGACCTTGTGATGGGTTCGGTGCAGCGCCGCGATCTGTCGCTGCGCGCGATGTGTCGAAACGACCTCGATAGGCACATATAGTAGTTTATTCGTTACTTTCAGTATTGGGCGGTGGGACGGAGCGAAGTACGACCACCTCGCCACGGCGCATCTGGTCGATGCTCTCCTGCAGGTCCGCGCGGTCCAAGATGGCTTGGTCCTCAAGGCGATGCCACACGTGTTCGAGCAGGTCCCTGTCTAGGCCTTCGGCGCGGATCTCGCGCAGCACATGGCTGACCGTATGGACGCTTGGCACGTCGAGAAGCAGGCGAGGGGACTTCTGCCGGGTCGCGAGCAGGCCCGCGGCAGCCCAGGCGCGGACCGTCTTCTCGCTGATACCCAGGATCTTCGCCGCGATGACCGGCCGCACGGTTCCCTCCTCAGCGAGCGTGTCACGGGTAACGGCGAGGATTGTTGCTCGGCGTTTGTCGTCTTGAGGCAGGGTTCTCGCCACCTGTTCGAGAGCCTCAACGCGCTCGAACAGGTTGCGCATGTGCTGTTCCTCGGCTGCTACAGACACTGCAGGGGTTTCCCTTCCGGTGTGCTGCTTCCGAGTATGAACGATTTTTTCTGAACCGGCTACTGGGTGGCTGGCAGATGTTAGCTATCGGGCGGTTCGTCTTCCACTGCTGGCTGTAGATCTGACTCACTGTCGGGGTCATCGTAACCATCGGGGACGTCGCGCCTTCCCGTCATCTCATCGGCTACCGCTTGATGGCCGCGCATGGCGACCAGTTTTGCCACTTGGTCTGTGAAGAGGACGTGGGCGTCGGTGTTCGGCGGAATGCCAAGCGAGCCCACGAACTCCTCGAAGTGCTGTGCTGCGGAGTTCGCCGGTTGATGGTGCGCGCTTGTGTCATCCTCTGATGGGCTCGCATGCGCTGCCTCCGGCGCCTCGCCATTTCGAGAAGCCTTTGCGTTATTGACGGCATGGGAAAGCTGAGTAAGGAGGGCGATGTTGGCTACAGCCTTCTCGAGCTGATCGTCGTTCCTAGCTAGCCACCACACCACCGCGCTGCCAGGATCTCTCAAGACGTCTGTGCTGAGATAGTGCCGCTTGTTTTGCTCGAATCGTCTTTCGTATTCCCAAACTTCCTCGTTCTTGCGCATGGAGGCAAGCGTGTCCAAGCGTCTTTGATCCTCCTCAGGCAGGGCGAGTTGGACGGACTCGGCCATGACGTGGACCCGTCCCGACGTATCGCTGCGCAACCTGCTCAGGATCCGGCTCAGTTCGTGCGAGGCAAGAGAACGATCGCCCGGATCGCGCTGCTGTGTTAGCTCACAGGCGCGCCTGACGATCTCGTTGATCGCGAGATCCTTTAGGGCAGCCGCATTCCCGTTTGTGCCCGCGGCGACCGGAGTCCAGATCACCGTCGCGGCGAATCTGAACGAGTAGTCCGCGCGGTTGCTCGGAAGCCGGACATCTGCTAGCAGCTCTCGGTGGTACTCGATTGGAGGCGGATCAGGCGTGATCTCGGACACCGGCGGGGCACTCTGCGGCCTAGCCGGTCCATCGGGTAGACGGACAGCCACAAAAAGCCCACCGCCGCCAACGGCCGCGATCAGTACCACTTCGAACCACGTTGTCCAATGGGCGAGATGAGACAGTGGAATGATCAGAACGATGGCAATGACAACACTGGTCAGCACCATGTTGCGCCTAACTGTCATGACACACCTCTTCCGATACAGCTTCGGTCACGCGAACTTGACACCCTGCGCGGCAGTGATCTTCTCGAGTGCAAGGTCGCTGATGGCGTTAGAGAGCGCACCCGCACGCGCGATCGCGTATAGGCAAGCCAGCACATCGGGGCTGTTTGCCCCGCCGCCCACGAGTACGTCCAGCAGACTGTGGCGGTGTCTTTCATCTACTGCCGCGCGCTCAAGCCAGCGACGCACGCAGGGAAGCCATATCTCGTAAGCGAGATTGGTGAAGACCAGCCTCCAGCCGACAACCAGCTGCCCGATGGCAGCCCTCTCCGCCATTAGCGGCCTGTTACGTTCCCCGGGGTCGGTAAGAACCACTGGATCGGCAATGTCGAGGAAGATCGCCGGGTCAGCGTCCCATCTCCTCGCGTCGGACTCGGGATCCGTGAGCCTGCCGAGCATCTGCCGGAGGGACCGGCGGTCGATGCTGGCAAGGGCGACGAGCGCCTGGTGCGCCTCCCCGCCCTTTTTCCGCCGCGCCACGTGGTGCAGTCGGACCAAGGCCTCGTCCGGATGCGTGGTCGCTATCTCTTGTCGACAGGCAGCGACGATCACTGCTTCGCGGCGATCCGATATGTTTTGGCTGGTGGACCAATCGTAGATCTTCCTACGGAAAGTCCTCCCACAGTTATCTGTGCGGAGCCCACATTGTAGGATGAGGGCGGCGGCTGCGATCTGGGTATCTTTGGTATCTTGTCCGGTATACTTCTCGGCTAGGTCAGTCAATATTGAGCTATATCTGTCAGTGAGGCACAGCGCAGCGAAATTTTTAATGAGATTATCTCGTTCAGTTTGCTTGATGCTGTCGGTCTCAAGCACGACTTCAAGCCAGTCCCGCAAGGGCTTACGCAGGTCGGGTATGTGCGTCCAAAAATATGAGCGGACTGCGGAATCAAAGCCTAGAATCTTAAAGTGCACGTTTCCGGTACTGTCACGTTCCGCTTGGATATCGTGGAGCCGTAGATCGAGCGCCGGACGTTCAAGTAGGGAAGAATCGTCGAGTGAATGTCCCACCTTTCTCAGCAGTACCCCGGCAGCCTGGTCGACAATGTCAGCGTGGGCGCCGTGTAGCATAGCTGTGGTGAGCAGAAGCGCGCGTGATGTGCCGCTCGTTTGTTTGCTAATCAAGTCCTGGACTTCTATTCCACTTCCGGTTAGGGCTTGGTAGGCGATAGCACACCATTCGAGGAAGTCGTCTTTGCCGATAGCTCGTTCCTTTGCTTCAATGATAAGCTGAACGTATTCTGGAACACCCCCTAGCGGTCCGTTCTGTCGCGTGAAGTCAAGCTCTTCCATAGATTCGGACGCAGGGAACCCGGCCATACGAAGGTGGCGCTGTAGCACTTCCTGGAGAGACGGGCGATCGATGCGCACGCAGTAGTTTGTGATTTCAGGATAAAAGCGCATTTCCTGGTCCCCAAGAATAGCGACCAGGTAAGCGGCGCGCTGGCCCACGGTAAAGCGCAGTTCAGCGAACTCGTTTCGGATCTCGCTGCGTGACCAGCCGCCCGTGTCTGCCAGGTCCAGCCAGACGTAGTCGCCGTCACCGATATGCGTAAAGTCGATCGGGCGGTAATGATCGCTGTCTTTGTCCTGGACCTGTAGCTGGAGGATGCTGTCATCCGGGGTAGCCAGCTCTCGGAGAAGCAGCTGAGCAGCCGCGCTCTTCCCGCTGCCGTGCGGCGCGTAGAGGAAGACCGTCCGATACCTGCGCAGGGTATCGCGCGCCTTGCCGAAGCCCGCCGGATAAACAAAGCGCTGTGCCAGTTCGCGAAGATGATCCGTGGCTTGCCGTCGTGGGGATCGCCTCCTCGGATCGGTGGGCCACGGGCCAAAGTTGTACTGTGGTCCAGTCCCTGAATTCACGGGGCCGCGCGGCCCGATAAACTGAGAGAAGGATGGCTCGGTCACTGATCATCCTCTTCCGGTTTGGGCTGCGGGTGGGACTGAACGTCACCGGAGCCGGTGTGGACGTTCCCATAAGTTTTGCCAAAAAAGTTCAGATTTCCCGTTACAGGGCCGGTCTGGGCGACAGGTCCTGCAACTCCGGTCGCGGAATTCGCTACGCTGCTTACTGTGGGAGCCTCGTTCAACAGGGTTCTATCGGCAGCCTTTAGACTTGGCACGAGGTCGGCAAGGGCATTGCCGATGTTATCTAGGTCCGTTTTGCTTTTCGTATCGAGCCGCAGCGACTGCAGGTCCGCGAGCCACGCGAGGTCGCTTGGTAGGTGGTCGGGATCGAGCCGGGCAGTCTTTCGGCCATTCAATACAGGAATTACTCGGGCTGCGGACTCACGAGCCTCGTTAATTTCCCGACGCACCCAATCGCCCTCGTCATACAATTGCGGGAAGCCTGGCCAACTCGGTCCGATGATCGCCAGCAAAACCAAGCAATTTCGAACGTTTTCAAGTAGGGCCTTCGGATAAACGGCGCCAGGGAGAATAGACCGCGACGCCTTAAAAGCATGGCCCTCTCCAAAGCGGTCCGCGATGAACAGTTCCAGTAGCGCGGCGACGTCTTCACCGTCCCCAGTGCGGTAGTTAATGAACACCTCTGCCACGGTCAGCTCCTCTCGTTAGGGTGTGGCGGCGCGCAATGTTGTGCCGAGTCTGGGTGCTAGGTCGCGGACGCAGGGGTTCTTCTGGTGGCGCCCCAAGGTTCGTGCGAGCACTCGAAGGTCCGTGGCGATCGTGGCTGACCTGATGGACATGGCGTCGTCGAGCAGTCCGGCGGTGAGCCGACATGCGTGGTCGACCTCTCCGGCGGTGGCGTACGCGAGCGCGTGGCGAACGCCGTAGCGGACTCGAGCCCGTACCGCGTCTCCCGGCATCGCGGCTAGCTGCTGGCCGAGGATCTCTGCGGCTGCGTACGGGTGGCCTAGCTCGTACAGGCACCAGCCTTTGATCATCTCCGCAGGCTGCGAGAGGTTCCTGGTGCCTATGACCGGCTGCTCAGTTTCCTTGGCGTTCGCGTTAAGCAGCGTCTCCGCTTGTTCGAGGGCCAGCATCGACGCGTCATAGTCACACGCGAGGGCGTGGCCTTGGGCTTCACGCAAGGCAGCAAGCCCTCGAACCCTGAGAGAGCCATTGGCCCTCTGTGCCTGTCTCGCGAGATGGGTGGTCGTTGCTGCATCGCCACGATACAGAGTGACGAGGGCATGACGGACAAGGCCGTAGGCCGCGAACCCAGAGTCGCCTGCCGCGCTTGCAAGTTCGACCGCACGCTGCGTCCACCACAGCGCGGCAGAGTCGTTTCCAGTCTCTTGGATTAGCCACCCGGTATATTCGGCGTACCGTGAGCTCAGGAATAGCAGCTCTTTACTGCTGTGCCCTTGGGAAACCCTGGACAACTCCTGCAATGCGTGTGTCTGCGTGACTAACGTGGGTACGAGTAGTCGGGGATCAGTGACCTGGCCGAGTCGCCTGTATTGCTCGAATAGGGTGCTGAAAATAGTGGTAGGCGCTGCACCCTCTGCAGTCTCAGAGACGGCTGTCCCACTGATGAACGTGCCGGGAATCAAGAATGCGCCAGCCGCGATAATCTTGCGCCGACTCATCGGTTGAATCCAACTCTGACCGCTTGGCGACAGCTGAATCAACCACCTCTCGACACAGCCTTGGGGGGCGCCTCCTCCAGCTCTAGAGGAGGTTAGCCCATCTTCACCTGACCTCGAGCGGACCAGTGATACGAGTGATCCTTCAGCCCGCAGCACGGAGTCGCAGAGCCGCGCCAAGTCGCGGCTTGGCGGCTTCACTCCCCGCTCAACCTTGCTTATCTGGCTTTTGCTGTAATGCACCAGTCGCGCCAGCTGGGCAACGGTGAGTCCGGCCGCAAGACGTCTTCTTCTGAGATCCTCGCCAAACAAGAGCGACTCTTGTTTCACCCCGTTCCTCCGTTTACTGTCCGCCTGAACAGTCGGGGCTGTCTCGTACAAGCATCCGTTAAGCGTGCGTGGCGAGCAAGGCATGCCCAGTGTTTCCTGTTTCCTCTTCGGATTAGATAGGAAGAGCGGTTCGCTGCCTACGCGGAGGTACCGGTGATTACAGGAGTGGGGCCTGGCCGGCGTCGTAGACGAGGAGTCCGTCGTCGCGGAGGCGGACGCCGGGGGTGGGGCGGTGTTCTTCCAGGCGGCCGTCGTGCATCAGGTGGCGGACGTCGACGCCGCGGGCGACGACGGCGAAGTCCGCGACGAGGCGGCGGTGGCAGCGCCACCAGAGGCTTTCTGAGCACATGACCGTGACGTACTGATGGATCTCGGCTTCGCCGAGCACGGCGTCGATCGCGGACAGGAAGTCAGCCGAGCGCATGTGCTCGGCGTAGCCGCGGAACATGTCCTCGCGCCACACCACGTCCGGGTTGTCCGGGCTGGGCCGGCGGAACCCGCCGAGCCGCTTTTCCCAGCGGTACGTGATGCCCGCCGCGGGCAGCCACTCCTCGAGGGCGGCGCGGGCGAACTGGGGATGGCGCCGGCTGCCCGGCGCGGTGCGGATGTCCACCAGCGAGGAGACGCGGGCGGCGAGGAGAGTCGCGACGGTACGTTCGGACGAATCGGTTCCGTGCCCGTAAGTGAGCAGCATCTACATGAAGTTACGGGTATGCAGCGCGGAAAGCTCAGCGGCCTCGTCGTCGGGGAATCCGATGACCGCGAGCCGCCGGCGGCGGCCGTCGTCCATGGTCGCCTGGAGGTCGCGCACCGCCTGCCAGCCGCGGCTGATCGCCGACGGCTCCCACGAGCCCGCGGCGAGCAGGACGAGGGAGTCGAAGACCTCGGTGTTCAGGCCCGCGGTGTCGAGGAGGGTGGCGTGCCGCCGTTCGACCGACGCGCGGAGCAGCCCGAGATAGGACGTGTCGGCGTGGGCCAGGTGCGCGGTGTGCGCTACGCCGAACGCCACGTGCCGCGCCTCGTCGCGCACCGCCAGCCGGGCCACGTCGGCGGTGACCTGGTCCGGCGCGTGCCGGTGGATGAAGCGCAGCAGATCGAGGAAGGTGCCTTCGCCGAGCACCGACAACAGGAAGGACGCCGTGGTGAAGTCCGGCTCCGCGAGCAGCGTCTGGAGGGAGGCCCGGCCGCCCGCGCTCGACGTGCCGAGCGGGCCGCCGGTCAGCAGGCCGCGGCGGGTGAAGACCTCCACGTGCCGCGCCTCGTCGGCGGCCTGGGTGGCCAGCAGCTGCATCACCTCGCGAAAGTGCGGGTGGAGCTGGCTGAGCAGCCGGGCCGGGATGATCAGCGCCGCCTGCTCGTTCTCGACAAGGTAGGTCATGAGCTGCACGACCGCGCGCTCGATCTCGGGCGGGACGCCGTCGGTCGGGGCGGTCCAGTCCACGGCGGTCGCCGGGTCCCACTGGCTGGCGGCGGCGGCCGCGTAGAGCCGGGGGGCGATGTCGGCCCAGACGTGGTCGCGTTCGGTCCATTCGGCGCCGATGGGGGGTCCGCCGGCCTCGACGAGGGCGCCGCGGGCGGCGAGGCCCCAGCGCGGGTCGGCGCTCGTGTCCGGCGGGCCCTGCGCGACGCCGGCCCGGCGCGCGTCCCGCCAGCGCTGCTCGCCGGCCGCGCCTTTGATGATCGTGAACGTTCCAGCCGGGCCGCCGGCGGTGTCGTCGGCGTCGGCCAGCCGGTGGCCGTGCGCCCGGCACCAGGCGGCGAGGTGGACGCCCAGCGCCGGGTGCCTGCCGGTGACGGTCAGCCGGTCGCCCGGCCGCAGCTGAGCGAGCGCGCGGTCGACGAGCAGGTGCCCGCCTTCGTCCAGGCCGAGGTCCTCAAGGTCGGTAGTCGGCGGCACGGATGGTGCCCTCGGTGTCGTAGAAGCCGGTCTCGTCGACGGCTCGCTCGAGTTGCTCGTATCCCGACAGCCGTGGCGGCAGCCACTGCTTGAGGCCTTCCAGGTCGAGCAGCGGTCTCAGGTTCGCGTCGCCGTAGTCCATGCCGAGCAGCAGCTCGCCGAAGCGGCTGAGCAGCCCCGCGTCGGCGGACGGGCCCGCGGTCATCGTGCAGTGATCGAAGGGCGGGGTCTGCGCGAGGACCCGGACCGAACCGGGCGGCAGCACGCCCTCGCGGGCGAACAGCAGCAGGTTGGAGTCGATCATCAAGGCGGCGTCGGCCCGGTCCTCCGGGTGGGGCGCGAACAGGGCGCGGGCCGCCTCCCGCTCGCCGCCGACGTGATCGCCGTGCAGCCCGACGCCGATGTCGAAGCGGCGGACCTCGATGTCGGCGTCCGGGCCCTCGGTCCGCAGGCCCGCGGCGCGCAGCAGCGACAGCGGCAGCAGCGTGGCCTGCGGCGAGTCGACGGCGCCGGTCGCGACCACGCGGCCGCGCAGGCCGTCGAGCGACCGGGCGGGGGAGTCGTCCCTCACCACCACGAGGGACCGCAGGTCACAGTCGGTGTCGCGCATGGTGACCGGGGTCAGCGTGACGCCTCGCGCCGCGGCGAGCCGCCGGGCGCGGACCCAGGCGAGCGGCGAGTTCCATGCCACGTCGACCCGGCCCGCCACGAGGTCGTCGACCTGCCGTTCGTAGTTGGAGTAGAGGACGTAGTCGAACTCCAGGCCGCCGGGCCCGCGCAGCCAGGTGCGGAACCCGTCCCAGATCGTGACGACCTTGGGGTCGTAGGCGACCGCGCCGAGTACGAGGCCGGGCCCGGGGCCGGGGCCGGGGCCGCTCGCGCCGGGACCGCCGCTCACGCGACATCCCCGAGCAGCGGCAGCCCACAGAGCGCGCGCCCGATGAAGTCGTACAGCGCGTCGGTGGTCGGCGCCATCACCCGGGCCGCCCGCGAGTCCCTGAAGAGCCGCTCGACGACGGACTCCTTGCGGTACGCCGCGCCGCCGCAGGCGCGCAGCGCGAGGTCGGCGGCGTCCGCGGCGGCCTCGCCGGCCGCCGCCTTCACTTCGAGGACGAGCAGCTGGGCGTCCTCACGTCCGGTCTCGACGGCGGACAGCGTTTCCGCGACCAGCGCCCAGGTGCGGTCCGCCTCGATCTGCAGCCGCGCCAGCTGGGCACGCGGCTGGACCTGCTGGGCCAGCGACTGGCCGAGGTGCCGCAACTGCGTCCGCTGCAGGTGCGCGGCGGTCTCGGCGGCGAGCCGCCGCGTCAGCCCGGCGCTCATCGCCGCGCTGCCGATCAGGAACACCGGCAGCACCGCCCCCAAGGCCAGGTCGAGGCCGCCGCCGTCCGGGCCGAGCATCGCCGCGTCCGGCACCCGCACATCGTCGGCGGTCATCGGGGCGGACGCGTTGCCGCGCAGGCCGAGGCCGTCGAACGCGCCGGATACCGTCAGGCCCGCGGCGCCGGCGGGCACCAGCCAGAGCGTCATCGGGCCGCTGCCGGCGTCCAGCGGCTGGCTGGACCAGACGTAGCTGTCGGCGTGCCCGGCCGACGTGACCCAGCTCTTGCTGGCGTCTAGCCGCACGGTTCCGTCGCCCGCGGCGGTCGCGGTTCCGAGTGGCGCCCAGAAGTGGCTACGGGACCCGGTTTCTGAGAACGCGAGCGTGGACAGGTGCCGTCCGGCCGCGATCTCCGCGAGCGCCTCCCCGGCGCTGCCGTCGGCGTTGCCGGCGGCGGCGGCCACCAGCGCGGCGGTCGCGGCGTAGTGCATCGTCACGATCATCGCGGTCGAGCCGCACACCGCGCCGAGCTCACGGACCACGGAAGCCGCGTCGCGCAGCCCGCCGCCACCGCCGCCGAACTCGGTGGGCGCCGTCAGCGCGAGCAGCCCGGCCTGGGCCAGCGCGTCGATCTGCTTCCTGGGGAATTCACCGGACTGATCGACGTCCGTCGCGCCCGGCGCCACTACGTCCGCGATGACGCGCGCCAGCGCGTCGTCGAACAGCTGAGATGACATTGCCGCCTGCCTCTCGTGGTTCCGGCCAGACCGACCGGTACCTTCATGATTCACCAGAGCGCGCGCCGGGTGTCAAGGGGCCAGGCCCGCGCGGACGTGCTCGAAGATCAGCGACGTCTCGGTGTACGCCACGTCCGCGTTGGAGCTGAGGTCTTCGACGAAGACCCGCAGGCCTTCGGTCGAGGCGGCGGCGACGTGCAGCAGGAAGTCGTCCTTACCCGCCAGGAAGAACACGTTCAGCACTTCCGCGCGGCGGGCGACGTTGGCCACGAAGGCGCGGATATGCCCGCGGGCGTCGGACTGGAGCCGCACCGCGATCATCGCCTGCAGCGGCCGGCCGAGGGCCGCCGGGTCGATGTCCGCGTGGTACCCGCGGATCACGCCGCGCTCAACCAGCGCGCGCACCCGGCCGAGGCACGTCGAGGGGGCGATGCCCGCGCGCTGGGCGAGCGTGTTGTTCGGCAGCCGGGCGTCGCGGGCCAGTTCGCGCACGATGCGCTGGTCGACTTCGTCGAGGTCCATGACCGGGCCAGGGCTCCGAACACTGTTCGGCAGACCCCGCGTCCGGGTGGCCTGTCGTGAACTTTCTAGATCCACATCTCTAGTGTACAGAATAAAATTCAGCATTATAGGCAATTTTTCGACGATCGTGCATCATGGTAGGAGTCTTTGCGCCGTGAGTCGAAAGGCAGGCATGTCATGAAGGTGGGCGTCCCCCGCGA
>Ga0335072_10009195_pt1 | contig 14265 bp, 13 predicted proteins | sample Lox_Sample_21_FD_206725 | JGI IMG/M metagenome (GOLD analysis project Ga0335072, IMG submission 206725) | Soil microbial communities from Loxahatchee National Wildlife Refuge, Florida, United States - Lox_Sample_2.1 | ecosystem: Environmental > Terrestrial > Soil > Wetlands | place: USA... | reverse complement strand
AACGGCCCTGAGATGAGGGCACACGATGTCACGCAGAAAATCGTGGCTCACTCCGAGGCGTGGTTCACCGTCGCTTTCCCTGAGCGTTCCGAACCTGATTTCGCTCTCTATATCCGGCGAGGCCAGCACTCCGCTGGCGCCTGAGCTGATCAGTCGCATCTCGAATCCGGCCCGCTTGCCATCACGGCGCATCTCACCGCTGATCACGCCGTCAATCAGCAAATCATCGCAATCGCGAGCGAGTCGCTCAAGGCAACTCGATTTCCCGACTCCAGGAGGTCCCGTGATGAAAATCGCCTGCTCGTCCATATCAGCCCCTCAGGCGGAAGGTTGGCAGCTCGGCACCCTGATCCCCGCCGGAAAGGGTCGGGCACTGGCTGCCATTCGTCTTCTGGAGCACCGTCCGTCGCACATCCACGTAGAGCGATGCTACATCTATACGGTCAGTCCGTTCCGACCGCTCGGCTTGGCCAAGCTCGCTGAGCAGCGCATATGAAAATATCCCGTGACGATACTTCCTCGCCTCCCTCGCCGGTTCGTCATGGCGTGATGCCGACAAAACCACCCGGCCTTCACCTGGCAAAGGAGGCGCGGGGACCTGCAGCAGCGGCCTGCCGCTGGCCAGCATGCTGAGAATTTTCGGTCCGAGAACGGACCGGCCCCCTGGCTGCCCGGAGAAACAGCAGTCGAGCAAGATCACCACGCATTTAGCGTGCGATCCGCTAAGCAGGTCAAATACCTGGGCCAGAGGTACCGCGAAGTCCTGCCCGGTTACCCTGGCGCCCAGTCCGGCTGCGAGCAGAAGTTGCTGGCCTTTTTCTTCGTCAAACTCCCTGATCCCGTGCCCAGCGTAGAAAAAGATGATCGAATCTTGCGGTCCGGCGGCCTGCGCGGTCTTGATCACTGAGTTCAGGATCTCGCTGGCCGCATGACGGCCGATATGGGTGTGCAGCGCAACAGACTCATAGAGTCGCTGTGAGGTGAGGCTTTCGCACAGCACTAGCGCATCCCGCTCGGCGTAGCGCAGCGGCGCACCGCCCGGGCCCGCTGCATTTGCTCCTACGATGACGCAGTTGAGAGTTCCCACTTAGATCCTGTCAGCCGCGCGGAATCGTGTGCCCCTCGGCGCGCTTGCCATCGTAGTAGCCATTAAGCCGGCGCCGGTCCTGCGGATCGGCCACGACACTCCGTATGTCGAGGATGAAGCCAGCGTCGCGCAGCGGAACAGACTTCTCCGGATTATTGGTGAACAACGTCAGCTCCGTGACACCGAGAAACTTAAGTACCAGCGGTACCGCGTGGTATGTACGCGCGTCACGCGGATAGCCAAGCGCCTCATAAGCCTCGCCGACGGTACACGAGGCCATACTGGCATAGTCAGCCGATCGCATGAGCCCCGCATGCCCGTTTCCTCGTCCGTCTTGGTCGAGGAAGATCACTATTCCGCGGCCGAGCGCGTTCATCTCGCGCACCGTCACGGCCAGCTGCTCGCGGCAGTCACACTCAACGCTGGCCAGGTAATGCGCGCTGAAACAGGTACTATGCACGCGGACCGGCACTTTCCGGCAGCGCCATTCACCAAATGCCAGCGTGATAACATCCTCGTTGGCGTATCTGAACAGGAACTCCTCGGCGACCCCGTAGATAGTCCGCAATTGCCTCTTCGCCAGCAAGTCGAGCGCATTCATCCGAGCACCTCTGCATCTGACCCCTGGCTAACTATCTTTGCCACGGAAGGACCCAGCGCGAAAGCCCGCGGACATGACAATGCCCGGCCAACTTGGCAGATAGCTGACAGGGGCACCGGCCGCCGAGCGAAGCTTAGGGCTGGTCGGCGGGCGGGTCGCGCGGCAGGGCGGTGATCTGCCAGAGTTCCTTGGTCAGCACCTGGATCGCGCTGGCGAACGGTATGGCGAGCAGGGCGGCGACGAACGCACCGAAGATGCCGCCTATCCAGTCGCCGATCGAGGCGCCGACGAGGATGGAGACCAGGACGAGCAGCGGGCTCACGTGCACGGTCCTGCTCATGATCACCGGGTTGAGCACGTGGTTCTCTACCTGGGTGTAGATGAGGAACACGACGAGCGTGATGATCCCCGCGGCGAGCGAGTGACCCGCGGCGAACAAGACCGTGGGAATGCCCGCGAGCGCGCCGCCGATCATGGGCAGGAAGTCCACCAGCGCCACCCAGAGCGCCCAGAGGAACGGGAAGGGCACTCCGGTCAGCATGAGCGTCACCAGGACCACGACGCCTGCGATGATCGAGGTGAGCAGGTTTCCCACCATGTAGCCGGTCACCGAGCGGCTGACCTGGCCGGCGACCTTCGAAACCTCGGCCGAGGTCTTCTCCGGCATCAGCGAGAGGATGCCTTGCCGCATCCTCGGGGCCTCGAGCAGGATAAGCACGACGAGCACGAAGATCGTCAGCAGCGTGAGCAGCAGCGAGAACGCGCCCTTGCCGAGAGAGAGCGCCGGCTTGGCCAGATCCTGGCCGACGCTGAGCAGTTTCGGCACGTTGCGCTTTACCCAGGACTGAATGTGGTACTTGCGCACCAGGTGCCCGACCGGGCCCTTGCCGCGCTCGGCCTGCTTGACGTAGGACGGCAGGTCGTGCGCGAGGTGGGCAAGACCGTTGGTGAGCGGAAGGCCGAAGGCCAGCGCCAGTCCGAAGAAGACGATGAGGCCGAGCACGGTGACGATCAGGACCGCCAGGCCCCGGTTCCTGACCCGCCAGTTCTGCAGGGCAGTGACCAGCGGATTGAGCAACAGCGCGATAAAGCCGGCGACCAGCATGAGAAGTTCGACGTCACGTAGCCGGTAGGCGACCTTGGCCAGGACGTAAGCCAGGCCGATGACGGCGACCGTTACCAGGATCGTCCGCAGCGGGATGCCCCTGGACTCGGCGGCTACCCAGAGCCTGGTCACCCGCGAAGGCGGCGAATCGTCCTGCATCCGGCAATCATCGCAGGTTGCGCGAGTTCACCGCACCTGGTCGGCCTAGTCCCCGCCGGACCTGAGGAACTCGCTCTGCAAGGCCGCGCAGTCGATTTTCCTGTCTGGCGGCACCGGCCAGTGCACGATCACCGTGTATCCCTGGTAGGCGGGCACCAGGTGAAAGATCCCGGTGAGCTGAGCGACGATCTCCTCCTTGCCGCACGTCGCGAGGGCAGGGCTCGACTGCGCGCGCCTGAGCGCCCGCGCCTCGGCCAGCTTGAGTTCCGGCGCCGTGTTGACCGAAACGACAGGCAGGTGAAACAGCGAGCCGATAAACCCGGTAATGCCGGTCGCGGCAGCGCTGACCGGGCCTTCGCTTTCCTGCACCCCGTTGACGGCGGAGATGTACGTGGTGTTCTGCCCGATCTCGGGATCGGGCAGCGACAAGGTGATCGTCTTCGCCTGCCGGTTAACGGTCGCCACCTTGGCTTTCACGGTGGTGAAGTCGATCAGGCCGTAAACGGCCACCTGCGTTTTCACGTTGGTCGTCTTGTGCACGAGATAGCTGGTGATATGTCCGAGGAATCCTGGCGCCTTCAGCTCCGCCGTGAGGCTGACCTGGGTGTTGTAGACCAGCGCGTTCGTGCGCAGGCCGTCGTGCCCGACCTCGAGGCCGACTTCCCTGATGGAGTTCAGCCCGACCTTTTCCACCCGCGTGCGCAGGAAAAAGAACGACCCCAGGCAAAGCGCCGCGGTGAGCACGAAAATAAGCGCCGGCGCCAGCACGCGCTCACGGGGTTTCTTCACCAGCCTGAAGATGATGGCGCCGAGTGCGACGAGAGCCAGGGCGAGGAAAACAAACAGAGCCCATTCGGCTACGGCATAAGCATCAGACAGCACCCGGACGCTCCCCGCTATTGAACAGGCTCAGCATTCAGCTTTCCCCGATCTGGCAAGGTAAACCCGCATCCCGTGGCCGGCGTGCGAGCGGCGCATCTCAGTCATCGAACGGCTCGGTCATCGAACGGCTCAGTCATCGAACGGCTCAGTCACGTTCACCGCAACCAGACGGCGGCGATGCCAGTCGTAATGGTCATGAAAGCTCGAACCGTCCTTCTCGCATCCACTCTCTCATCGGGCGCGCTCCTGCTCGCCGCACCGGTCGCGTCAAGCGCGGCCGCACCGAACGCCACCGCGGCAGCAGGCACCGCCACCCGCCTGCAGGCGGTCGCGTTCACCAGTCCTCAGCAAGGTTACGGACTCTTCAGCGTGAACACAGGCTCGGCCAGGAAGTGCCGCGCCGACGTCGCGCGCACTACCGACGGCGGCAGCCGCTTCACCCGCCCCGTGCCCGCGGTTAGCTGGCCGTGCTCGGGGGACGTGCCCGTCTCGTCGATCGCGGCCGACGCGAGCGGCGACGTCTTCGCCTACGGACCCGCCCTGCGGATCAGCCACGACCACGGCCGGTCATGGACGTCATCAGGAGTTAAGGGGGCGGTACTGGATGTCGCTGTGGCCGGCCGGTCCGTGCAGGCGGTGACGACGCACTGCACCAGGGCTGGCAGTGCCCCCGACAAGTGCCAGATTCTGCTGCTCGACTCGGCGAACGGAGGCCGCACGTGGCGTTACGCAAGCGACCAGCCGGCTGGCGCGGTGATCCCTGGTTCAGGTGCCAGCCCGACAGGCGGAGCCACCTTGACAAGGACCAGCAGCAGGACGGCCTACCTGCTGGCCACCCCGGTGCTCAGCGCTCACGGACTGCCAGAACTCTGGATAACGAAGAACGGCGGATCGGCCTGGCACGCGCACCGGGTTCCCTGCGGGCTCGGCACGGCGGCAGCACTGGCCGTCGCCAGGAGCGGCGCGCTGTTCGTCGCCTGCGCTGGCCAGCCGGGCGCCGGGTTCCAGCTCAAGTCGGTCGTGACCTCCGCTGACGGCGGGCGCACCTGGCACACCATGAGCAAGTGCGGGACGCCGTCGTGCGGACCGCTCGGCGAGGGCTACCTCGAAGGCATCGCCGCGGTACCTGGCCGGACCTTGTTCCTCGTCGGTGACCGGAGCCCGCTCCTCGTCAGCCACGACGCAGGCGCGGCCTGGCACGTCAGGCGGCCCATGATCGGCGACGGAGGCGGCGGCACCTACCAGATCGCGTTCTTCGGCTCGCACGGCATCATCTTGGGCTCCGACCAGTCAGGTAACGAGCTGCCCGCGATCTGGCACACCAGCGACAACGGCGCGACCTGGCACCTCACCCGTCCAGTGGTCGCTTGACGCGCACGGCCGTGCGGTGCCATGTGGCGGAAAGGCAGGAAGAAGTCAGGCAGTCCGCACGATCGTCGCCAGCCAGGCGTGGGCGGTGTCGCCCCCGAAGATGCGGTTGACGTCGAACTCGGCAGGCTCGATGCTGCTGACCTGCCAGCCAGAAGCGAACGCCTCGCGCAGTTCTTCCTGCGTGACGCGGCGCGGGCCGAGGTCGCCTGGCTGGCGCTCGCTGAAGCACATGAGGTAGACGATGGCGCCCGGGTCGAGTACGGATGCGAGGCTGGTCACGTACCTGGCCCGGTCGTCGTCGCTGAAGACGTGGAACAGCCCGCTGTCGATGGCGACGTCGAAGCGCTGGCCGAGACTGGCCAGGTTCAGTATGTCCGCGACCTCGAACCTGGCACGCGCGCCACGCTCGTCGGCCTTGGCACGTGCCATCCTGATCGCATCCGGCGCGATGTCGACTCCGGTCGCGTCCGCGCCTGCCACGGCGGCCAGGATCGTCTGCTCGCCCGTGCCGCAGCCGGCGTCAAGCAGCCGTCCGGTGAGCCTGCCTTGGTTCGCCAGCTCAGCGAAGGCGGGCTGGGGACGGCCGATGTCCCATGGGGCAAGCTGAGCGCCCGTGTAGGAGTCGTTCCAGTCTGGGTGCTGCTGCGTCATGATCAAGACAATAGCCCGACGGTATTGAGTTCACGTGGTGTCACTCATCGTCGAGCGCGTACCTGAGGTAGCGCTCGGCGGAGCGGCGGACGGCGGCGGCGCCGTCGGCGCGGACGATCCGGTTCCACCATGCGCCGTAGACCAGGCTGAACGGATAAGGCTCAAGCAGCCGAAGCGCCCGCCGGATCGTGCGCGGCCGCTCGGGGATGTAGTTCGGGTAGCTGTACATGAAGCTGACCCACGACCGGTCGGAGACGACCTGAACGATGTCGCCTGAGAACAAGGCGCCGTCGCCGTCGCCATCGCCTGCACGGTGGAGCACCTGCCCGCCGTCGAAGTGCACCCCGGCGTTGATCAGCGTGAACCCGTCACCGAGTTCCTTATGATCACCGCTCCAGAACTCAACAGAGTCATCCGGCCTGGCCACCCACTGCCTGTCAGCCTCATGGAGGTACACGGGCGCGTCGAACGCGTGCGCCCAGTCAACCATCGTCCCGTAATAGTGCGGATGGCTGATCGCGATCGCCCGGACTCCGCCGAGAGCGCGCACTCGCTCAGCTAGCTCGTCGTCGAGATAGGTGATCATGTCCCACAGGACGTTGCCACCCGGGCCGCGCACCAGGAGAGCGCGCTGCCCGATCGCGGTCGGCGGATCGGCGCCGATCCCCGTGACGCCGGCTCCTTCTTCGGCGACCTTGCAACGGTGCCCGGCGGCGCGGAGGCGAGCCAGCGTCGTCCACCGCTGGCCGCCCCAGCCGACGTACTGTCGTTCGTCCAGGCAGATGGGGCAGTCCTCGCGCGGACCGCCGTACTGAACCCCGCAGGTCTCGCAGATCGGCAGGTCTGCTTCCATGGTCTCCACATATATCAGCCGGGATGACGGAAGGCCTGCATGAGCGACCCGTTCGAGCGGGAGGTCACCGTGCGGTGGCGGGACACGGACGCGCTCGGTCATGTCAACCACGCCGTGTTCCTCACCTATCTGGAAGAAGGCCGCGACGCGTTCTTCTCGCACGCTCTCGGCGTGGACCCCATTTACGTGGTGGCCAGGATCGAGATCGACTGGCGCGCCGAGATCAGGCATCCCGACGGGCACGTCATCGTGCGGATCGTGCCAGAGCGGCTCGGCACAACCAGCCTGACCACCCGCGAGACCATCGTGACCGCGTCAGGTCAGACGGCGGCCGAGGCCCTGGCGGTGACCGTGCGCTGGGACGCCGCGCGGCGGGAGCCTGTCCCGTTCAGCGAGACCGAGCGCGCGAGCCTGAAGGGGCTCCTTGGTTAGCTCGCCGCCCGAGCCTGCGAGGTAAGCTGGCAAGCGCTATGACGGAGCGCAAGCCGGCGGGCGTGAGCTTTTCCTCCTGGATCGACCAGCAGATCAGCGAGGCGGCAGAACGCGGCGCGTTCGACGACCTGCCCGGTGCGGGAAAGCCGCTCCCGAGGCGAGATGACTTCAGCGGCGACGCCTGGATCGCGGACTGGGTGCGCCGTTCCGGTGGTTCGCCTGCGGATTGCCTGCCGGCGCCGCTCCGCCTGCGCCGCGAATCCGAGCGCCTCGCCGAGACCGTGCACGAACTGCGCTCCGAGCAAGAAGTGCGCGACAGCGTCGCGGCGCTGAACGAGCAGATCCTTGCTCACCGGCGCATCCCGGCCGACCCGCCGGTCTTCGTGCCGCGGGTGGACGAGGAGGCGATGATCGCCAGGTGGCGAGCCGCCCGCCAGCCGCCCGCTCCCCCGGCTCAGGCTCCCCCGGCTCAGGCTCCCCCGACTCCGCCTGGAGGCCCGCTTCCCGGCGGGGGCGCCCCGCTGTTGTTTTTGCGACGGGTATGGGCCCGCGCCTCTTCGCGGTCCGGTCCTTCCTGAGAGCGATTCGCGAGGAACTCGATGACGGTGTCGAGCACCAGTCGCTCGATGATGCTCATGTGCTTGTCAGCATCAAGGATCCCCAGGTATGAGCCGAGCACCCCGGCGGCGCCGAGTTCGCGCACGCTGAGGGTCGCCCCGAAGTCGCCGCAGGCAGGCGCCTGCCTTTTCGACTCCCTGTACATCAGGCGCGAAGTCTCGATGATCCCGAAGGGCGCCCTGATGACCGCGGCGGACAGCGTCCGCATCGTCTCGGCCAGCACCTTGACGTGGAAGCTCGCCGTCGTCACCTCCGGCATGCGGTCTGCGACCTGGTAGTCCCGCTTCACGGGAGGAAGCGAGGTCTTGACGAAGTCCAGGCAGAGCATCTGGCCCTCAACCGCGACATGCACGAACGCCGAGACCGCAGAGCCCTGGTCAACACCGTCGATGACCTGCTGCCCGCCGACGTAAACCGGCTGGCACTCGTCACGCACCGACGCCCGCAAGTAGTAACGCAGACGCGCCTGCGGATGCCGGATCAGCGCTTCCATAGCCGGGCCGCTTGCCTGCGAATAAGCGATCTGGCTGGCGCTGTCGATCAGCGGGCTGCCAGGGGGCAGGCAGCCGCCGCCGGTCACGTGGTCGGCCACGGTCAGGGCCGTCACCCGCTCGCCGGCCGGCAAGGCCGCGTCGTTCAGCTTGAGCAGCCGCTGCCTGATCGCGGCCTGAAGCTCGACCGGATCGATAGGCACGTAACGATCATCCTTGCTGGCTTTGCGGCCAAGGTCGATCGCGATCGACCAGTGGTCACGGCCGCAGGTACCAGAGCCGATGAACGGATCTTCGCCCGCGTAGAGCGTGACGTTGCCCCACTGCGCGGCCTCGACCGCCCTGATCCGAGCCTCGATCGGCCCGGTGCCTGGACGGATGGGCGGTGACCCTGGCCGCAGGTCGCGGCTGAGGATTCGGAAGGCAGCGTATTTGCCGGCGTACTGCGCGACGCCGAACAGGCCGGTGAAGGCGATCAGCGGCCCGGCGACGAGCAGCAGGACCAGGATGGACGACCTAACCTGCTGGCCTCCGGTCACTGGAGAAAAGGACAAGACGTCCCCGGCGAAACGGGTCATCGCCGCGAAGATCAGAAGGACGATGATCGCGGCGATAACGGCCGCGAGCGCGAGCAAGGACCGGAGCTTGCCGCCTTCGCCGCGCCGGTGCCACCCGCCGCCAGGCATCAGGAAACCGACGGCGAACGCGATCACGAGGCCCAGGATGACCTGTCCCGGCCAGGTCAGTAATCCGGCGATGAGCAGAAGCGCGAGAGCCAGGTCACGGACGAGCGCGAGTTTCCTCGCGTTCAGGCAGTGCCTGAGAATCGGGCCGAGATCGATGCCGGCCGACGGCACGACCGCGCGGTGCGGAGCGAGGACGTTCCTGATGACCTGGTTGGCGAAAGCGGGGCTCAGGTAGGCCGCGGCACACAGGTATCGCGTGTCGTTGCTCATTTCGCCGGACGGCCGGCTCGGCGCGTGCCAGAAGAAGGGCTCATCGGCACCGGGTGTGCTCGCTGCGGGAACACCAGCCGGCCCCACGATCGTGTCGTTCTCAGCGGCCGGGTCGGGCAGGATCTGGCGGAGTGGAGGAACGGTATCGTCCGTTGCTGCCGGGGCTGCCGGGATCTTCCCTGCGGTCCACACCGAGGCTGCCGACCGGCTCGCGGCCTGCGGCTGCTGCAGCGATATGCCGCAATTACCGCAAAACTGGTCCTCCGCCGATAGCCGGAAACCGCAGCCTAAGCAGGTGCCCTGGTTAGCAGGCACTGGCCTGCGGCTGCCCGACCGATCCGACCAGGAGGTACTTGCCGGCATCGTCTTCGAGTTCGTACGTCACCGATTCCCAATCTGTGCATTCAGAGTCGGTGTGACTCTGCGCGACACTCTGGTGACTGACGAAGCTGAAGTTAACGTCGACGTCACCATCACCTACCTCGGTAATGGTATCGATAACGCCGTCGGAATCGCGGCTCGTGCTATAGCCCTCCTCGAAGGCGGAGTAGGTCTCGGTCTGCGCGAACTGCGGTGTCAGGACCGCCAGGTAGGCGTCATAGTCATTGTTGTTGATCGCGGTGAAGAAGCTGTAGAAGAACTGCTCGACGCCCGTGGCTTCCGTATCGCCCTCGGCGCCCGAGCCGAGCCTTATCAGGCTCCCGCCTGAAACCCCTGTCCCGCCGGTGCTCACCGGCGTAACCGACGGCGTGAGGACAATCGTCGAGGTGTATGTCTGCACGGGCTGGACGACTCCCGGCGCGGTGACTGTCACGGTCGGCGCGGGAGATGACCCAGTCCGCGGGGCAGGCGTCGATGACTGCGACGATGTCGGGTTGTGCACGTCCCCGGCCAGCTTTGACGGCCTGTTCACGAGCAGCCAGGTCGCCACGCCCGCGCCGACGGCCAGTACCACGATCACCGTGACGAACGTCGTCAGCGTGCTCGACCGCTTCTGCCATGGCGATGGCACAGGCGGCACGCTGTGCACGGGGAAGGGCCCGACCTGGCCAAACGGCCCGGACGGGCCTGCGGGCGGATAGCCGCCGATCACCGGGTTCGGCGGAATATAAGGCGGCGGCTGCTGAGCCGCCATCGTGTAGGCAGCGTTAACGGGGACACCGGGGTTCTGGGGATAGCCAGGTCCGGCCGGATAACCGGCGGGTGCCTGGTACTGCGGCGGCGGCGCCTGAGGCAGAGACGGCGGCGACTCTGGCGCCGGTGCTGGTGCTGGTGCCGGGCCTTGCATCGTGCTTACGTGACTAACCTGGCTAGGCGGCGGCCCGGGCACTGACCCGGGCTCCGGCTCCGACTCGGGCTCCGGCTCCGATTCCGGCTCCGATTCCGGCTCCGGCTTCGCCAGCACGGTCATCGGGGCGTTGACGGTAGCCGCAGGACTGGCCGGCTCGCCCTCAAGGTCAGCCTCCGCAGCCACCTCGGGCCTCGTCGGCGTCACCGTCACCGGCTCAGCCGCCACGGCCTCAGCCGCCACGCCCCCAGCCGTAACGCCCTCAGCCGCCACGGCCTCGGCCGATGACGCGGGTTCGGGGGCGTGCCCAGGCTCATGAAGATCTTCCGGCGTCACGGCGGCAGGCGAGGCCTCGGGCTCCATTTCCAGGGCGGACTCAGCTCCTGGCTCGGGCGCCGACCCGGCGCCGGGCGCGGCCACAGGTTTCACATTGATTCCCGCACCTTCTATTACAGTTATCAGCCAATCACGGCCATCAGCGGCCAGTGGCCACCTCAGACTGGTCTCAGCTTCACTCTGCTACGGCTGAGCCAGCACGACCTCATCACGTGATGGGTTTACCGCAATTCTCACTCAGTCCACCTCGCCGGCTGACCGGACAGCGGCAGCGGCGATACCGGCCGCAACAGCAACGATGGTCCAGCGACGTGGTTTCTCGGGCAGCGGCAACCGCAACGGTGGCTCGGCGATGCTGTTCCTGCGACGACGAAGTTCCACCGTTGCGGCAGCCGCGCGCCAGCGAACAGCATCAACGGGCCATGGTTGCTGTCGCCGCAGCAATGTGGGACCCGCCAAACCCCTTCGCTAGCAGGCGCGGTCGCTCGGCTCGTAGCCGAAGGGAGCCTGCCCGATCAGGTAGTCGCCAGAGTCATCTTCCAGGTAGAGCGTGATGACCCACTTCGTGCATCGCTCCGTGCCCGTGGCACTCTGGCTGGGCTTTTGATGACTCGTGAAGGTTATGCTCGCGGCCGTCGTGCCCGCGTCAGTGGTGGAGATCCTGACGATCGTGGCGGCGGAGTCAGACGATGAGCTAAAGTCAAATTCGAATTTGGATTTCGTCAGCATCGCACGCAAACTTGGTGACAGCAAGCTGAGGTATTGCCGGTAGCTATGGCTATTGATGGCCGCGAAATAGCTTTTGACAAACGCCAGCACCTCGGGCTCTCGCGGATCGGCGGCCGCCGAACGGCCGACCCTTACCAGCACTGCGGAGCCGGTGCCCGCGGGCGTCGGCGTCGGGCTCAGTGAGCCGACCGGCTCGGCAGGTCCTGACGATCCCGGATTCTCCGGCTGGCTGCTAGGAGTCTCGCTGCCCGGTGAAGGTGAGGATGACGGCACTTGACCGGCTGGCGCGCTCGACGAGGGCGAACTCACGGTCGCGTGGATAACCGGGATCGCGGACTGATGCTGAGGCCGGTGCAGCAGCACCCACGCGGCGGTCCCGCCCCCGGCCATGATGATGATGACGGCAATGACCACGGTCAGGATCGTGTCCCTGCGCCATCGGCCGGGCCCGGCAGGTTCATCGGGCGGGATCAGCGGCTTTACCTCAGACCGGCTGATGTTCAGCGGCGGGCGCGACGGGCGCCACGCACCGTGCGCCCCTGGTGCTTCGGGAGGCGGTACGGCGGCCTGAGCAGGGACAGCGGGCTCGGCCGGCGGGAATGGCGTGCCGCACTTGGTGCAGAAGTTGGCCGAGGCGTGCCTCGTTTGTCCGCATACTGCGCAGACGTTCATTTCCGCAACCTTAAGTCGAAGACAACCGTCGCTCTTTACATCATCACAGAGCAAGTTCCGCACGGCTACCGTCAGCCATCCGGCCGGCCTGCCTGCCGGGGACGCGCGCGAGGATCACCCGGCCGGCGAGCCGCCGCGGACAGGCCAAGCCGCTGGCAGTTATTTGTCATTTCCCGTACCACATGACATTTCGATAAACGTCGCTGCCACGTTACTTCAACTGGCAGAGAGCGCAGTAAGCTGGCCAAATCTCTGGTATTTCCAGTAATATCAGTCGCGGGTGCGGGATCTGGGGGGATGCCTTGACGGAAAAGCGCGGTGAGGCAGTACGGCGACTAGCGGCGCCTGCGGCCTGGCGGGAACAATCTTTCCTCGGCGGCCTGTCGCCGGCGGCGCGCGACGCGTTGCTGGCTCTTGGCACGTTGCGTGAGTGCGCGACGCCTAGCACGCTGATCAGAGCCGGAGACCGGTGTACTGACGTGCTGATCCTGGTGGACGGCTGGGCCAAGGTCATCGGATCAGCGGCCGACGGACGGCAGGCCCTGCTCGCGCTTCACTTCAGCGGTGACCTGATCGGCGAGCAGGACGCGCTTGATGACAGGCCTCGGTCAGCCAGCGTGATAAGCGCGGGGCCCGCGGTGGTTCACGCGGTCGCGAAATCGGCCTTCCTGAGATTCATGCTGGACTGGCCAGAAGCTGGCGTCACGATGAGCAGGGTGTTGTGCGCTCGGCTGCGCTGGGCGACGAGCCGCCAGCTTGATTTCAGCGGCCTGCCCGTCCTGGCACGGGTGGCCAGGGTCCTGAGCGATCTGTCAGAGCTTGACCGTGACTTCGGCTACGCCCTTACTCAGCCTGAGCTGGCCGCCATGATCGGGGCGTCGGAACCTGCCGTGCACAAGGCGATCAGGCAACTCCGCGTCGGCGGAGTCATCGAGACCGGCTACCGCAGGATCGTGGTGACGGATCAGGAAGCACTGGATTCCATCGCCGGTACCGTCCCGCTTGTTGCGATCAGTTCGCGTACGGCGGTTCTTCCTGCCAGGGAAGCCAGTCAGGCAGGTCTTTGCCAGGTGCCAGCGACCAGCGGGCCGACCGCTTTCGCAGGAGCGCGGTCACGCGCCCAGCCGCATCGGGCATCCGCCAGGTCGCGAAGATCGCGCGCGAATCAAGCCGGTGCGCTTCCGGCAGGTGAGCGGCTCCAGGCATCTGCCAGATTAGCTGCCTCGTAAGTACCGCGGACACCGGCGCGACGTCAACTGCCAGCGCCTCCCGGCACCGAACGTCGGCCGCGAGGCACCACCCGCCCGGCACGCGAGCGACCCCGACGTCGTCCCTGCGCAGAGGCCAGGTGTGCGTGTGGTGAACGGAGGGTTCGCCGCCAGGTCTCCGCGCGCCGCGCTGACCCCATCAAATCCCGGTTTGGTGGGGCGTGCACCCCATCAAACCGGGGTTTGATGTTGGCCGGGCGGGCCGGGCGGGCCGGGCGGGGCGGGCGGAGACTTGCGCGGAGCCCTCGCCCGCGCCCCAAACCCTCCGTGATCATGGAAACCAGCCCCCGCACGTTCCGCATACGCGCCAGGACACCCGCACAGGAGCAACCTGAGGGCTGAGTCTCGCGCCGAGCACGAAACTCCGGGCATTTCGGGCGGCGGGGGCACGGCGCCGGGACGGCAGGGGCACGGCACCGGGACGGCGGGGGCACGGCGCCAGGACGGCAGGGGCACGGCGCCGGGGCGGGCAGCATCGATGGTCCTGCGTTGTTGCTGGCGGGGCGGATCTGATGACTACGGTGACTACTTGATGCTGTCCCCGCGACATCGCCGGGACTTCGATGCGGTAGCCGGAGCCAGGCCGGCAGCATCGGTGGCTACCTGATGCTGCTGGCCGGGCCTCGCGGCCGTCGGCGGGTCGGCGGCGGGTGCCCGGCCCGCATCCGGATTGGTGTTGCGGCGGGCAATGCGGTGGTGCCGGGAACCGCGGCCGGCAAGCCGGTCACGTCAGGCAGTGGTACGGCCCGGGCCGGAAAACGTCAGC
>Ga0335072_10009193_pt1 | contig 14269 bp, 10 predicted proteins | sample Lox_Sample_21_FD_206725 | JGI IMG/M metagenome (GOLD analysis project Ga0335072, IMG submission 206725) | Soil microbial communities from Loxahatchee National Wildlife Refuge, Florida, United States - Lox_Sample_2.1 | ecosystem: Environmental > Terrestrial > Soil > Wetlands | place: USA... | reverse complement strand
TGACGGTGGCCTGATCCTGGCCATCCCGGCCGATCGGGTCACGCGCGAGCGCGTCGAGAAGCTCAGCCGGGGCGAGACGCCGGAGCGGCCGCGGCTCGGGATCGCGATCGCGCCACCGCGGGTGGCCCGGCGGCTGCGGCGGGCCGTGGGCCTGCCGGAGCGCGACGGCGTGCTCATCCGTGGCGTCGAGCGCGGCAGTCCCGCTGACCGCGCCGGGCTCGAGCGGGGCGATCTGATCGTCGCCGCCGCTGGGCGCGATCTCGACCGCATGGATGCCGTCTACGAGGTCCTCGACGCCGTGCAGACGGGCGGCCAGCTTGAGCTGACCATCGTCCGCGGCACCGAGGAGCGCACCGTCTCGGTGAGCCTGTAATCCAATGAGCACGACTGCCGAACGGCACGAGAACTCGGATGGCGCCCAGCAGCGTGAGGCCGAGGCGCTCGACGCCTACTCGAAGATCGTCGTCGACGTGGCCGAGCGGATCGCGCCCAGCGTGGCCAACCTGCGCGTGATGCGGCGCGGCCGCGGCGGGCAGGTGCCGGCCGGCGCCGGGAGCGCGGTGGCGCTGACGCCCGACGGCTTCCTGATCACCTCCGCCCACGTAGTCTCGGGGCCTTCCCACGCCCCGGGTCGCACCGGGCGGGCCACGTTCGTCGACGGCCGCGAGCTCAGCTGGCGCGTGGTCGGCGTCGACCGCCTGACCGACCTGGCCGTGCTCCGGGCCGACGGCGACGGCCTGACTCCGGCCGCGCTCGGCGAGGCCGAGAGGCTGCGCGTCGGTCAGCTCGTGGTCGCGATCGGCAACCCAAACGGGTTCGCCGGGTCGGTGACCGCCGGCGTGGTCTCGGCGCTGGGGCGCTCGCTGCCGGCGCGCGCCGGGCGGACCGTCCGCCACATCGACAACGTGATCCAGACCGACGCGGCCTTGAACCCGGGCAACTCCGGGGGTGCCCTGGTCGACTCATCGGCGCGGGTGATCGGGATCAACACCGCCGTCGCCGGCGTGGGGCTGGGGCTGGCGGTGCCGATCAACGCCGCCACCCGCCAGATCATCGGCGCGCTGATGCGCGATGGGCGGGTGCGGCGCGCCTGGATCGGGATCGCGGCCGGACCGCGCCCGCTGCCCCCCAACGCGCGCGTGAAACTGGGGCCAGACCCACGCTCGTCGGGCGTGGAGATCATCGAGGTCTCGCCGGGCAGTCCCGCCCAGCGGGCCGGCCTGCGGGCAGAGGATCTGATCGTAGAGATGGGTGCCCACCCACCCCAGGCGATCGAGCGGGTCGACGACGTGCAGCGTCTGATGGGACAGGACGCGATCGGGCATCCCATGCCGATCCGCATCCTGCGCGGCGATCGGTGGCTGGACCTGGAGGTCTCGCCGGTCGAGCTGGTCGAATGAGCGACGCCCGCTCGCTACACTGAGGACCGGCGCCGGGCGGCGTACGTTTTGACGCCCGCAGTCCGGCCGCCGGATCCTGACCATCCAGACAAGAAGCGCCGACCATGGCTCGTGGAGACGTTCGGATCGCTGCCACTCTTGCGTGTGAAGAGTGCAAGCGCCGCAACTATCAAACCAACAAGAGCAAGCGGAACAACCCGGAACGGCTCCAGCTGCGCAAGTACTGCCGCTGGTGCCGGCGGCACACGCCTCATCGCGAGACGCGCTGAGCTGACCGGAGGGCCCGTGGCTCGAAACCGCAAACGCGCCAACCAACGGCGACCCCGCCGGCCCGCTCAGGCTGCCGATCCGCGGCAAGGTTTACCGACCGCGACCGAGCCGTCCTTCGTGGATGAGCATGAGCGCGAAGCGAACGGGGCGCCCGGCCCGCTCGAGGAAAACGGCGCTCCCGACGCAATCGACGAGAACGGCGCGCCGGACCCGCTCGAGCACGCCACCCCGGACGTCGAGCTGGCGGAAGAGCAGCTGGCCTACGGCCGGCCAGCGGAGCCTGAGCCCGACGACGAGGCCGACGAGGAGGAGTTCGAGCTCGAGGTGGAGGAGTCGATCGAGGATGAGTCGATCGAGGATGAGTCGATCGAGGATGAGTCGATCGAGGATGAGGCCCCCACCGACTCCCGCGGCCGGAGACGTGGTCGCCGTGGCGGCGGCCGTGGCTACGATGGTGGAGCCGGCGGCGGCGAGCTAGCCGTTCCCAGTCGCGGGCACGTAGAGGCGCGAGAGAACCTGCCGACCCGGCTGATCGGGTTCCTGCAAGGAAGCTGGCGCGAGCTGCAACGAGTACAGTGGCCCGATCGCCGTCAGGTGATGCAGGCCACGGGCGTCGTGATCGGATTTGTGATCGTGGCGGCGGCGTTCCTCGGGGCGTCCGACTGGGTCGCCGGGAAGCTCGTGACTTTCATCTTGAAGTAGGCGCCACCCGGCGCCGAGGCTGGAGGGCCTCTAAGGCGGCAAGCGCCGAAAAAACCCAAACCCACCCACAGAATGTTTCGCTGGTACGTCGTCAACACATACTCGGGTCACGAGAACAAGGTCAAGCACAACCTCGAGCATCGGATCGTGTCGCTCGGGCAGCAGCAGGCTGTCCGCCAGATCGTCGTCCCCACCGAGTCCGTGTCGGAGATGAAGGACAACCAGAAGGTCACGGTCGAGAAGCGCACGATGCCCGGCTACGTGCTCGTGAACATGGACTTGAACGAAGACTCGTGGTCGCTGGTCAAGGGCACTCCCGGGGTCACCGGGTTCGTGGGTGCCTCGAACGAGCCCGTGCCGCTGACCCAGGAGGAGGTCAACCGCCTGCTCCATCGCGAGGTCGCGGAACGGCGCCCGAGCCGCGCCCAGTTCTCGATCGGGGAGTCGGTCAAGGTGGTCTCCGGTCCGCTGTCTGACTTCTCGGGTGAGATCTCCGAGGTCAACGAGGACGCGCAGCGGTTGAAGGTGCTGGTGTCGATCTTCGGCCGCGAGACGCCGGTGGAAGTGGGATTCGACCAGGTGAAGAAGATCTAGGTGGCCAAGAAAGTTCTGACTCAGATCAAGCTGCAGGCCGTCGGCGGACAGGCTTCGCCGGCGCCACCCGTCGGGCCGGCATTGGGCCAGCACGGCGTCAACATCATGGAGTTCGTCAAGGCGTTCAACGCCCAAACCCAGGGCGACCTGGGAACGGTGATCCCGGTTGTGATCACGGTCTACGAGGATCGGTCGTTCACGTTCGTGACCAAGAGTCCGCCGGCCGCCGTGCTTATCAAGCAGGCGCTGGGGCTCGAGAAGGGCTCGTCCGAGCCCAACCGCACCAAGGTCGCGCAGATCACTCAGGACCAGCTGCGCCAGATCGCCGAGAAGAAGATGAAGGATCTGAACGCGGGCGACGTGGACGCGGCCGCGCGGATCATCGCCGGCACCGCTCGCTCGATGGGTGTGGAGGTCGTCTAGGAGACATGGCACATCACGGAAAGACATACGAGGAAGCCAAGAAGCGCTACGACCGCGAGCGCGAGTACTCGCCGGCCGAAGCGGTCGGGCTGATCAAGCAGCTCGCGCGCGTGAAGTTCAACGAGTCGGTCGAGGTGCACGTGCGCACGGGGCTGAACGTCCGCCACGCCGACGAGCAGCTGCGTGGCACGATCGCCCTGCCCAACGGGCTCGGTAAGGACGTCAAGGTCGCCGTGTTCGCCCAGGGCGACAAGGCCCGGGAGGCCGAGGAGGCCGGCGCCGACGTCGTCGGCGCCGAGGATCTCGCCCAGCGAATCCAGGACGGCTTCGACGATTTCGACGTCGCGATCGCCACGCCCGACCTGATGCCGGTGGTCGGTCGCCTCGGCCGGATCCTCGGCCCCGCCGGCAAGATGCCCAACCCGAAGGTCGGGACGGTCACGATGGACGTGGCGCGCGCGGTCGAGGAGTCCAAGGCCGGCAAGGTCGAGTACCGCACCGACCGCAACGCGATCGTGCACCTCGTGATCGGCAAACGCGAGTTCGACGACCGCAAGCTGCTCGAGAACTACGCAGCCGTGATCGACGAGCTTATCCGCGCCAAGCCGTCGGCGGCCAAGGGTCGCTACATCCGCTCGGTGACCGTGGCTACGACGATGGGGCCGGGCGTCAAGGTCGACCCCACGCGCACGCGCGACATCGTTGAGGAACCCGTAGCGGCGTAAACTGATCGATCAGAGCACTGCCCGAGACCTCCGGCGGGAACGTAAGTCCGGGGGTAGGCGGAGCCTCGAGCTGGATTTCGTTTCCCGCATTCGACGCCCGCCTGATGTGCGGGCGTTTTGATTTAAGTCCCACCCACCACCCCACCACAGAGATGAACCGAGACCAGAAATCAGCAGTCGTCGACGAGATCGCCGAGCAGATCAAGTCGTCCGACGCCATCTTTGCGGTCGACTATCGCGGGATCTCGGTCGAGCAGGCCGCCGAGCTGCGAGGACGGCTGCGCGAGTCCGGGACACGCTTCAGGATCGTCAAGAACTCGCTGACCGAGCGAGCGGCTGACCAGGCCGGCGCCGAGGCGCTGAAGGCGCTGCTCGAGGGTCCGACCGCCCTGGCGTTCGTGACCGGCGACGCGGCGCTGGCGGCCAAGGCGCTGAACGACGCGGCACGGACCCTCCACACGCTCGAGTTCAAGGGCGGCATGATGGACTCGGCCGCGCTGAGCGCGGCAGACGTTGTGGCGATCGCCCGCCTCCCGGCACGCGAGGTGCTTCACGCCCAGCTCGTGGGCACGGTCGCGGCGCCGATCACGGGCCTCGTGCGCGGGCTGAACGCGCTGATCGCCGGACTCGCCATCCAGCTCCAGCAGATCGTGGAGCAAGAATTGGTGAGCGGCGAGGCGCCGGCGGCGGCCGCCCCCGAGCCCGAGGCGCCGGCGGCTGAGCCCGAGGCGCCGGCGGCTGAGCCCGAGGCGCCGGTGGCTGAGCCCGAGGCGCCGGTGGCTGAGCCCGAGGCGCCGGTGGCTGAGGCTGAGGCGCCCGCTGCCGAGCCCGAGGCCGAAGCTCCGCCGAGCGACACGATCGTGGACGTCGACGCTGAGCCGGGAGTCCCGACACCAGAAGAAACTGACCAGGAAGCGGCGCCGGACGAGGAATCCGGCGCGTAAGGAGGAACCATGCCCACCACCCAGGAGTGGATCGACGAGCTCAAGTCAATCTCCGTGCTTGAGTTGTCTGAGCGCATCAAGGCGCTCGAGGAGGCCTTCGGCGTCTCGGCGACGGCGGTCGCGGCGGCCGCGCCCGCAGCCGGGGCCGTAGCCGCCGACGGCGGCGGCGAGGAGGCCGAGGAGCAGACCGCATTCGACGTGGTGCTCCAGGCTGCCGGCGACAAGAAGATCCAGGTGATCAAGGTCGTCCGCGCCGCCACCGGACTTGGTCTCAAGGAGGCCAAGGCGCTCGTGGACGAGGCGCCCAAGCCGGTCAAGGAAGGCATCGATCGGGCGGAGGCCGACAAGCTCAAGGCCGACCTCGAGGAAGCCGGCGCCACCGTCGAACTCAAGTAGTAGTCCAATTGCCGGCGGCGCCTGACGGCGGCGCTTCAGCGGGAGGTGGACGCGATGCCGGTGGCGGTGGCGGTGGCGGTGGCGGACGGCCGGGTGCTCAAGGTCGTGCTCGCTGGTCCACCGGATGGAATACCGCTCGTCACCCATCACGGTACCCCCGGCGCGGCGGATACGTTTGGTCCGCTCGTCGCCGCCGGCGCGGAGCGGGGTTTCCGACGGCTCCGGGGGTGGTCCCCACTCGATCGCGTGCGCGGCGCTGCTGCCGCGGCGGGTCATCGCCGCCGCGTCGATAGCGTCGCCGGCGCCGGTCGATGCGGAGGGTCTCGAGTGGACGGCGGGAATGGGACACGAGAACGTCGATGAACTCGCGGCGTTTCGAGCGGGAGAGTCCGAGCTCGAGGCGTTCCTCGAGCAGAAGGTCGAGCAGATGGTGGGAACGACGGCCGAGCAGGTCGTCGCGGCCCTTGGGGATCTCGTGTCGGACGTGGACCGGCGCGCGTTGAGCGGGGAGTTCGCCGATTTCATCGTCCGCCAGACGAACCACGCGCTGGCGAGCGGCGTGTGGGGTTGGTTCGATGACGATGGGGCCTTCCTACGGGACTGGGGCTTCGACCTCGACGGCATCTGTGTGCCGCTGTCGGTTTGGCACGGCGGGCAGGACACGTTCGTCCCGGTCGCTCATGGCGAGTGGCTCGCGGCGCGTCTGGGAGCCGACCCGCACATCCGGGCGGGTGACGGCCATCTCTCCCTTTCGCTGAGCTCGTACGGCGAGATCCTGGACACGCTGCTCGAGCATTGAGCGAGCCGGCGGCTGGCCGGCGGTGTGAGGCCAACCCGCGCCCGATTCGGTGGGATCATTCCCGGTGTGGGCGCAGAGAAGGGGACCGTCCTGCCCGACACATCGATGCTCGCTCCGTACATGCCTCGGGCGGTGCTGGCGCGTCTGGCGAGACCGATCGATGTCCTGTCCGAGACCGTCGAATGCACAATGGTGTTCGCCGACGTGTCGGGCTTCACGCGGCTGTCGGAGCGTCTGGCGCGGCGCGGTCAGGAGGGAGCCGAGCAGCTCGTGGACGTGATCAACGCCTGCTTCACCGCCTTGCTGGCGGAGGCGTACGGGCGCGGGGGCTCGCTGGTGAAGTTCGGCGGCGACGCCATGCTGCTGCTGTTCTACGACCAGCGGGGCGACGAGCAGCACGCGGTCCGGGCATGCTGTGCGGCGGCGGAGATGCGACGAGTCCTGCGCGAGGTCGGGCGGATCCGCGTGGGGGACGCGAACGTCACGTTGCGGATGTCGGTCGGCGTGCACAGCGGCGAGTACGCGATGTTCGTCGTCGGCGGATCGCACCGCGAGCTGCTGATCGGCGGGCCGGCGGCGACGACGGTCGTCGAGATGGAGGCGGCGGCTTCGACCGGCCAGATCCTGATCAGCCCCGACACCGCGCGTCGGCTGCCGCGAAGCTGCGTCGGTTCTTTGAGCGGGCAGGGCGTCCTGCTCAGCCGGTCACCGCCCCCGTGCGAATGGGAGCCGCCTGGCGGGCTGCCCGCGCCAGCGCCCGAAACGATCGCGGATTTCCTCCCGCCGGCGGTCCGGGCGCACCTCCTGAGCGGCTCGGCCGGCCCGGAGCATCGCAACGCGACGATCGCCTTCGTGCAGTTCGGAGGACTCGATCGGTTGATCGCGGAGGAGGGGAGCGCTGGCGCCGCGCGGCGACTCGACGAGATCGTGCGGCTCGTACAGGAGGCGGCCGAGCGCTACGACGTGTGCTTCCTGGATACGGACATCTCCGCCGATGGGGGCAAGATCCGGTTGAGCGCGGGCGTCCCACGGGTAGTGGGCGATGACGAGGAGCGGATGTTGCTGGCGCTGCGGCACGTTATCGAGGGCGATCCGCCGCTGCCCGTGCGGGTGGGGGTGAACCGCGGTCCGGTGTTCACGGGCCCGGTCGGGCCGTCCTACCGACGGTGGTACGCGGTCATGGGCGACAGCGTGAACCTGGCGGCGCGGCTCGTGGCCAAGGCGCCGGCGGGACACCTTTACGCCACCGGCGAGGTCCTGAGCGGAGCGAAGACGAGGTTCCGCCAAACCGGGCTCGAGCCGTTTCCGGTCAAGGGAAAGTCGCGACCGGTCAAGGCATGGGACGTGGGACCACCCGTACGCGGCTCCTCCGTGCACGCGTTGCGGCTAGAGGTGCCGCTGGTCGCGCGCGAGATCGAACTGGAGTTGCTGCGGGCCGCGGTCGTCGGGGCTCAGCACGGCTCGGGAACGCTCGTCGAACTGATCGGCGAGACGGGCAGCGGCAAGTCGCGCTTGCTCGCGGAGGCGAGCAAGCTCGCGAAAGGGATGGTCGCGCTCCGCGTGGCCTGCGAGGTGTACACGCGGGACACCCCTTACTCGGTCTGGCGGGATCTGCTGCGCCCGCTGCTCGGGCTGGGCCCGGACGAACCGGACCGCAATGTGGTCGATCGGCTGCGGCAGGAGATCGCGCTCACCGATCCCGAGCTCGAGCCGTGGGTCTCGATGATCGGGATCGTCCTCGACGTGGATATCGCACCATCGGCCGAGGTCCTACAGCTCTCCGAGGCCTCCCGCGCGACCAAGCTGCACGAGGTCGTGCTGCGCTTCCTGCGCCGCTCGCTGGTGGTGCCGACGATCGTGGAGGTCGAACAGGGGCACCTGATGGACGCGGCCTCGGTTGAGCTGTTCCAGGCGCTGGCGGGCGAGCTCGGGTCGACCGCCTGGGTGGTGCTCGTCACCCGCCGCGAGGAGCCGGGCGGCCTCACCCTCGCCGATCATCCGCATCCGCGCATCGAGCTCACCCCGCTGTCGGCCGAGGAGACTCGCACGCTCGCCATGTCGACCACGGAATCGGCCCAGGTGCCGCCGCACGTCGTGGAGCTCGCCGTCGAGCGCTCGGGCGGGAGTCCGCAGTTCCTGTTCGACCTCCTGGCGGCCGCCGCCACGGGGAATCGGGAAGCGCTCCCCGACACCGTCAGCGCCGCGACGATGGCACGTCTCGATGCCATGTATCCAGCGGACGCAGCGATCGTTCGCCGCGCCGCCGTGCTCGGGCAGACGTTCCACGCAGCGCGCCTGGCGGACGTTCTCGTTCCCGACTTGCTGGCGCCGGATGCGGGGTTCTGGGACCGGATGTCCGTTGTGTTCACACGCGAGGCCGACGGCCAGGTGACCTTCCGCCGGCCGGCGCTACAGGAAGCCGCCTACGCCAGCCTCCCGTTCAAGCTTCGACGCCGGCTGCACCAGGCCGTCGCGGAGCGGCTCGAGCGCGACCCGGCCAGCGAACACGACCCCGGGCCGGCCGTCCTGTCCCATCATTTCGCGAGGGCGGGCGACCACGAACGCGCGCACCATTACGCGATGCTCGCCGCCAAGCGGGCGACCGAGCGGTTTTCGCACGCCGACGCGGTGCAGCTGTACCGGCGGGCGATCGAGGCCGGCCGCGCGCTGGGGCCTGGGTCGGACGGTCGACCACTGGCCGAGGCCTGGGAGCAGATGGGGGAGGCGCTGCGGTGCATGGGCGAACCGGTCGAGGCGAGCCGGGCCCTGACCGAGGCTCGCCGGCTGCTGCGCGAGGACCCGATCGCCCAGGCCCGGCTGTGCGACCGGCAGGCCGAGGTGGCCGAGCGGAGCGAGGCGCTGAGCGGCGCGGTCAGGTGGCTCACGCGCGGGCTCAGGACCGTCGACGGTCTGGACAGCACGGAGGCGATGCGCAGCCGCGCACGCCTGCATTCGCACCTGGCGGGCGTTCGCAACCGACAGGGTCGGTGGGCGGAGGCGGTGCGCGTTTCCAGGCAGGCGATCGCGGAAGCCGAGGCGGTGGGTGAGCCGCTGGCGGTGGCGCGCGCCTGCTACGCGCTTGACTGGGCGCTCCGGGAATGCGGGCACCCGGAAGACGCCAACTACTCCTGGCGGGCGCTGCAGATCTACCGGGAGCTGGGAGACCCTGAGCGCGAGTCCACCGTGCTCAACAACCTGGGCATGTTCGCGTACTTCGAGGGGCGGTGGGATGACGCGCTTGCGCTCTACCGCCGCTCGCGCGCCTCCAGCGAACGCGCCGGCACGCCGGCCGACGTCGCACGATCGGATTGCAACATCGGGGAGATCCTGTCCGATCAGGGTCGGGTCGAGGACGCGGAGGAGCACCTGAAGCGGGCGCGTCACGTCTGGCGCGGGACGTGCGAGCCGCACTCGGTGGCGTTCATCGACGTTCTCCTGGCCCGATTGGCGACGCGCCGCGGCGATGGGCGCGACGCGGTCCCCAGGCTCGAAGCCGCGACGGACGAGCTTCGAAGGTTCAGCATGGACGCTTATGCGAGCTTCGCCCAGGCACTCGTGGCCGAAGCGGAGGCCTTCGGTGGCGACCCGGAGCGGGCGCTCCGGCTGGCGCGAAAGCAGCTGCAGGCGCGCGATCGAAACGCCCCGCTGCTGAGACGGGTCGCGGGCGTCGCGCTGGCACGGCTCGGACGCATCGAGCAGGCACGCGGAGAGCTGGCCGCCGCGCTCGAGTCGGCGCGTGAACGAGGTGCCGAGTACGACGTGGCGGCAACCATCGATGCCATGGAGGCGGTGGGCGCGACCGATGCCGAACTCCTGCGAGAGCGGGACGAGATCCTCGACCGGTTGAAGGTCGTGCGACTGCCGGCGCCGGCGCTGGGCGAGTCCGCGATTCGCTAGGGGGCGGCCGCTACGAGCCGCCCCACGGATCGCCGACCTTGGTCAGCACCGGGACCCGCACCCTCACGATCACGTCGACCGTGGTTGAGCTTGCCGAGTCATGGACGGTTGTGACCGGCTCCAGGCACGGCGCGGTGGCGGGCGTGTTCGCGCAGCCGGGCAGCAGGCCCACGTGTCCCGATGTCCCATCGGGCAGACGGGTTGGCGGTGCCTGTCCGCCGGAGAGCGTCTTGAAGGCGAAAGGCGCTGCCAAGCAGAACTGGATCCCCGCTTTCGTGGTGTTCGCGATCCGCTCGGTGACCACGTATGTGATGTGGAGCGGAGTCGCGGTCAGAAGCTGGAAGGCCAGCGTGTCGGCGGACCGCAGCTTGTAGTCCGGGCACGTGATCCGCCGGCCGAGCAATGGGTTCACGACGAGGTGGCCCGGGTTGCTCGCGGTGCCAGGCGTAGACGTGGGCGCGGTGGTGATCTTTAGCGCGAACCGGCCCTGTGGCTGCGGCGTTTGCGTGGCGGTGGGCAGGGGGGGAGGCGCAAGCCCGGAGATCGCACAGGAGCTGATCCGGAGGCAGGTCTTCGTTTGCACGCGTGCAATCGCGCTTGAGGCCGTGGCCGCCAGCAGCACGCCGGCGAGCAGCGCCGCCACGGCTGATGCTCGGGCGGGTCGTGAGTACCGCCGTCGTGGAAGTCGCATAGGTCCCCCTCCTTCTCCGACTTGGGCACGGCGATGCGGCGCGCGCGCCCCTATAGGTGCGGAGCGTACCGGCGGCCCGGGGCTGAATGGCGAAAACCCGCCCGTTGACGGTGGGCGCCGCCGGCGATCGGCGCATGTGCTCCTCTACGGCGGGGCTTGATTTATCGGGTACACTGCCCCGGTCAGCCAATAGCCGCAGCCGCCCGAACACAAGCGGCGCCGCGCCACATACGCGGCGATCCGGGGCGGGGTCCGTGAGAGCTGAGCGTCCCTGCACAGGGCATCGGTGCCGTGTGCTATCTTTGATGGTCGCGCTTCGTGGGGAGTACGTGCCTCGGGAAGCGCTGACCTACCTCCCTCTCGACCGTTCCGAGGAGTCGCCGTCTTGGCAACCACTCATGCCCCCCGGACGCGCCGGAGCTTCGCGCGTCTGAACAAGGTCCTTGAAGTCCCCAACCTCATTGATATCCAGCGCAAGTCCTTCGATTGGCTGACCGACCCTGCCGGCGGCGGCCTGCGCGAGACGATCGACGACATCTCACCGATCGAGGACTACACCGGCAACCTCGCCGTCCAGTTCGGCGAGTTCACTTTCGACGAGCCCGTGGCCGATCTCGAGCAGTGCCGGGAGAAGGATCTGACCTACGCCCGTCCACTGACCGTCACCGTCGCCTTCATCAACCGCGAGACCGGCGAGATCCGCGAGCAGTCCGTCTTCATGGGCGACTTCCCGTGGATGACCGAGCGCGGCACGTTCATCATCAACGGCACCGAGCGCGTCGTGGTTACGCAGCTGGTCCGTTCCCCCGGCGCCTACGTGATGGAGCCAAAGGATCGCGAGAAGCAGGTCTTCATCGCGAACCTGATGCCCGCCCGTGGTTCGTGGCTCGAGCTCGAGATCGACAAGAAGGGCCGCGTCTACGTCCGCATCGACCGCAAGCGCAAGCTGCCGGTCACCGTCCTACTGCGCGCGATGGGCTACGCCTCGGACGAGGAGATCCTGAACCTCTTCGACAACTCGCTCTACATCCGCCTGACCCTCGACGCCGACCCCGAGATGGTGCGCAGCGAGGAGGGCTCGCTGATCGAGCTGTTCAAGAAGCAGCGCCCCGGCGAGCCGCCCTCGGTCGACGCCGCGCGATCGCTGCTGAACCAGCTGTTCTTCGACCCAAAGCGCTACGACCTCACGCGCGTGGGGCGCTACAAGCTGAACTCGCGCCTTGGACTCGACATCGACCTCGAGACCCGCACCCTGACCCACGACGACATCATCGCCCTGGTCAAGGAGTTGATCACGCTGCCGCGACTGCTCGGGATGCCCGAGGACGACGGCGTCGACACCAAGGACTATGCCGCCGAGGCGCTGGCGATGCCGCGGGAGCCGATCCAGGACCACCTCGACGAGTACGAGCACTTCGGCAACCGCCGTCTACGCACGGTCGGTGAGCTGATCCAAGAGGCCTTCCGCATCGGCCTGTACCGGATGGAGCGCGTCGTACGCGAGCGCCTCACCACCGAGGACGCCGACACGATCACGCCCCAGACGATCGTCAACATCCGCCCGGTCGTTGCGGCGCTGAAGGAATTCTTCGGCTCCTCCCAGCTCAGTCAGTTCATGGACCAGACGAACAGCCTCGCGGGCCTCCGGCACCGCCGCAGGCTTTCCGCTCTCGGTGCCGGGGGACTCACGCGCGAGCGCGCGCCGATCGAGGTGCGCGACGTGCACCCGACCCACTACGGCCGGATGTGCCCGATCGAGACTCCGGAGGGGCCGAACATCGGCCTGATCGGGTCGCTGTCCTCCTACGCGGAGGTGTCGGAGCACGGGTTCGTGACCACCCCTTATCGGGTCGTCAAGAACGGCAGGGTGACCGATGAGATTCTCCACCTCGACGCCACCCAGGAGGAGGAGCGGATCATCGCTCAGGCGAACACGCCGGTCGACGACAAGGGTCACCTGACCGGCGAGGAGATCCTCTGCCGGACCCAGGCGGGCCAGTACGTGACCGTCACGGCGGACGAGGTCGACCTGATCGACGTGTCCCCCGAGCAGATCTGGTCGGTGACCACCGCGATGATCCCGTTCCTCGAGCACGACGACGCCAACCGGGCGCTGATGGGCTCGAACATGCAGGCCCAAGCCGTGCCCCTGCTCGTCACCGACGCCCCGCTGGTCGGCACCGGAATGGAGCGGCGCGCGGCTATCGACACCGGCGATTTGGTGGTGGCCAGCAACGCCGGCACCGTCTCCTACGTCGATGCCGAGCAGATCGTGGTCGACAAGGACGGCGGCGGGCAGGACGAGTACCTGCTCCAGAAGTTCATGCGCTCCAACCAGGGCACGCTGATCCATCAGAAGCCGATCGTGGACGTCGGCGTCAAGGTCGCCGACGGCGACGTGCTGGCCGACGGCTCGGCCACCGACGCGGGTGAGATGGCGCTCGGCAAGAACCTGCTGGTCGCCTTCATGTCCTGGGAGGGCTACAACTTCGAGGACGCGATCATCCTGTCGCGGCGGATCGTCAAGGACGACGCGCTCACCTCGATCCACATCGAGGAGTACGAGATCGACGCCCGCACGACGAAGCTCGGCGACGAGGAGATCACCCGCGACATCCCGAACCGCTCGGAAGAGTCACTCAGAAACCTCGACGACCGCGGCATCGTCCGCATCGGCGCCGAGGTTGGTTCCGGTGACTTGCTCGTCGGCAAGGTCACGCCCAAGGGCGAGACCGAGCTCACGGCCGAGGAGAAGCTGATCCGCGCGATCTTCAAGGAGAAGGCACGCGAGGTCCGCGACACCTCGCTCAAGGTCCCGCACGGCGAGGGCGGCGTCGTCATCGACGTCAAGACCTTCAGCCGTGACGAGGGCGACGACCTGCCGCCCGGCGTCAACGAGCTCGTGCGTGTGTTCGTGGCCAAGAAGCGCAAGATCGCCGAGGGCGACAAGCTCGCCGGGCGCCACGGCAACAAGGGCGTGATCTCGAAGTTCGTCGACGTCGAGGACATGCCGTTCCTCGAGGACGGCACGCCGGTCGACGTGATCCTCAACCCGCTCGGCGTTCCAAGCCGTATGAACCTGGGCCAGATCCTCGAGACGCACCTCGGGTGGGTCGCGGCCAACGGCTGGTACGACGACGGCTCGCAGGCCTACAGGGAAGCGCACGACGGCAACGGTCAGGGCAACGGCGCCAAGGTCTACGTGGCCACGCCGGTGTTCGACGGCGCCACCGTGCGCGACGTCGACGAGGCGCTCGTGCGCTGGCAGGACGAGCACCAGGGCCGCATCAAGATGGATGTCGACAAGCGCCGGCGCGAGGGCGATCAGGCCTCGGGCAAGACGACGCTGTTCAACGGCCGCAGCGGCGAGCCGTTCGAGGAGCAGGTGACGGTCGGCTACATGTACATCCTGAAGCTGCTGCACCTGG
>Ga0335072_10009192_pt1 | contig 14270 bp, 15 predicted proteins | sample Lox_Sample_21_FD_206725 | JGI IMG/M metagenome (GOLD analysis project Ga0335072, IMG submission 206725) | Soil microbial communities from Loxahatchee National Wildlife Refuge, Florida, United States - Lox_Sample_2.1 | ecosystem: Environmental > Terrestrial > Soil > Wetlands | place: USA... | reverse complement strand
AGGCGCCGCCGCGGCCTGCCCGGACGCGGCGCAATGGTACTTGCCGGGCCTCGCCGACGGCTCGGTGATCGCCACCGTGGCCCTGGACGCCGACGTCACGGCGGCCGGCGGAACCATAACCGGCACGGCGCGCAACGTCGTGGACGGCGCGGCCGCAAGCCTGCTGCTGGTGCGCGCGGGTGATGAGCTGGTCGCCGTGGCGGCGGGCGACGCCGCCGTCGAGCCGCTGGGGACCCTGGACCAGACCCGCCGCCAGGCGGCCGTCCGGTTCGACGGCGTCCCGGCCCTGCCAGCCGGGCCCGCGGCGACGGCAGTCGCGCTGCAGCGGGTTTTGCTCGCCGCCGAATGCGCCGCCGCGGCAGAGCACTGCCTGGATGTCACCGTGGCTTACCTGATGAGCCGCAGGCAGTTCGGCCGGCCAATCGGCGCGTTCCAGGCCCTGAAGCATCGCGCCGCGGACCTGAAGGTCGCGGTGACCTCGGCACAGGCGACGGCGAGGGCCGCGGTGCGTTCAGCGGAAACTGACGTGACCCTCCTGCCCCCGCTGGCGGCGCTGCACTGCGCGCGCACGTTCGTCCAGGTGGCAGGCGAGATGATCCAGCTGCACGGCGGGATCGGGTTCACCTGGGAGCACGAGGCTCACCTGTTCTTCAAGCGCGCCAAGTCCACGCAGCTGCTGCTGGGGCCGGCGAGCGTGCTGCGCACCGAAATCGGCCGTGAGGCTGGCCTGCTGCCGGGCGGAGCGCCAAGCTAGGTACAGGCCTCCATCTGGTCTCCACACCAGCCACGCGCCGCGACCACGCCGGCGGGCTAGGTGTGCAGCGCGGCCCGTGAAAGGAGCGGCCGATGTCTGCGATCAGCCGGATCATCACCGGGGTGAGCGGGTCCCCGCGGAGCCTGCCCGCCCTGCGCTACGGCGCGATGCTGGCCCGTGATCACGGTGCCGTCCTGATCCCGTTACTGGCCTGGGTGCCGCCGGGAGGGGAGCTCGTCAACTCCCGGTGCCCGGCGAAGCATCTTTACCAGGAGTGGGAGCGCACCGCCCGGCGGCGCCTGGACGATGCGATCTGCGCCGCGCTCGGCGGCGTGCCCGACGAGGTGCCGACGGATCCGGTGGTGATCCGCGGTGAGCCGGGCTGGGTGCTGGTCCATGCCGCCGGCCGTCCCGGGGACCTGCTGATCATCGGCACCGGCCGCCGCGGCTGGCCAGGCCGGCCGGCGGCCGCCGCGGTCAGCCGCTACTGCCTCGCCCGGGCAAGCTGCCCGGTGCTCGCGGTCCCGCCCTCGGCGCTCGATCTGCGAGCGCGGCATGGCCTGCGCGGCTGGGCGTTCCGCCACCGTGGCCTGACCCTGCGGGACCTGACCGTTCCGGCCGGCAACTAGGCTGCCGCTGACCGAAGCCGCCAGCTGAGCGTTGCCTGGCGGGTCGCTAGTCCTGGGCGGAGCCGGCGTCGCGCGCGGCCAGGAACCGGGCCGGGATCTCGCCGCCGCCGTGCACGGCCAGATCGGCGCCGGTGACGTACGGGGCCAGGGGTGAGGCCAGCAGCAGGCAGGCGGACGCCACGTCGGCCGGTGTCGCCATCCGGCCCATGGGGATCGCCCGCGCGACCGACGCGCCGCCGTCCTGGCCGTAGTGCTGCGCCGCGTCCTCGGTCATGACCAGCCCGGCGGTGATGTGGTTGACCCGGACCTTCGGTGCCCACTCCAGCGCCAGCGACCGGGTCAGCTGCAGCAGGCCGGCCTTGGCCGCCGAGTAGGCGGCGGACAGCGGCGCCGCCTGGTGCGCCGACACGCTGCCGATGTTGATGATCGAGCCGCCGCCGTCCTGCCGCTGCATGACGGCGTTGGCGGGCTGGGACACGTAGAACGGCGCGAGCAGGTTCAGCTCGACGATCCGCTCGACAAACCGCGGTGAGACCGTGCCCGCGTCCGCGTTCGGCGATCCGCCGGCGTTGTTTACCAGCACGTCGAGCCGCCCGAACGCGTCGACCGCGGCTGCGGTGACGGCCGCGGCCTGTGCCGCGTCGCGGACGTCGGCGGCGGTGAACACCGCCCGGCGCCCGCCGCCGGCTGGCAGGTGCCCGGGCTCGGTGCGCCCGCAGACCAGGACGTCGGCCCCGGCGGCGAGGAAGGCCTCGGCGATGGCCCGGCCGATGCCGCGGGTTCCGCCGGTGACGATGACCGCCCGGCCGGTGAAGTCGACCGGGCCGCCGTGCCCGGAGAGGGCGGGGCCGTCCATCTCAGCCCAGGCGCTCGATGATCGTGACGTTGGCCTGGCCGCCGCCCTCGCACATGGTCTGCAGGCCGTAGCGGCCGCCGGTGCGCTCGAGCTCGTGCAGGAGCGTGGTCATCAGCCGGGCCCCGGTGGCGCCGAGCGGATGGCCGAGCGCGATCGCGCCCCCGTTGACGTTCACCCGGTCGGTGTCGGCGCCGGTCTCGGCGGCCCAGGCGAGCACGACCGACGCGAATGCCTCGTTGATCTCGACCAGGTCGATGTCGGCGAGCGTCATCCCGGTCTTGGCCAGCGCGTGCGCCGTCGCCGGTATCGGCGCGGTCAGCATCCATACGGGATCCGCGGCACGGACGGACATGTGGTGGATCCGGGCGCGGGGCGTCAGCCCGTGCGCGCGCAGCCCGGCCTCGCTGACCACCAGCAGCGCGGCGGCCGCGTCCGCTATCGAGCTGGACACCGCCGCGGTGAGCCGCCCGCCCTCGACCAGGGTCGGCAGCGCCCGGATCTTCGCCCAGTCCGGCTGGCGCGGCGGCTCGTCGGCGGCCAGGCCGAACACCGGCGCGATCTCCCGGTCGAAACGGCCCTCGGCGGCGGCGCGCAGCGCCCGTTCGTGTGACGCCACCGCGAACCGCTCCATGTCCTCGCGGCTGATGTCCCACTTCTCGGCGATCATCTCCGCCGAGCGGAACTGCGAGATCTCCTGGTCGCCGTAGCGGCGCTGCCAACCGGGCGAGCCGCGGAACGGGTCCGCGAAGCCGAGGGCCTGCCCGGCGGTCATGGCGTAGGAGATCGGGACCGCGCTCATGTTCTGCACGCCGCCCGCCACGACGACGTCGGCGGTCCCGGACATGACGGCCTGCGCGGCGAAGTGCACGGCCTGCTGCGAGGAGCCGCACTGCCGGTCGATGGTGGTGCCGGGCACGTGGTCAGGCAGGCCGGCGACGAGCCAGGCGGTCCTCGCGATGTCGCCCGCCTGCGGGCCCACCGCGTCCACGCAGCCAAGGACCACGTCCTCGACCGCTCCCGGGTCGATCCCGGTTCGCTCAATCAGCGCGGTCAGGATGGACCCGCCCAGGTCGGCCGGGTGCACGGCGGCGAGCCCGCCGCCACGCTTGCCAACCGGGGTGCGGACGGCGTCGACGATGTAGGCCTCGGGCATACTCAGAATCTACCAAGCGCTTGCTCGGAAGACCAGGGCGGTTGATGCCGGGCCTGGGGCATCAGGGCGCGACCTTGGCGGCCTTGGCCCCGGACGGCGCGGCGGCCTTGGCCCTGGACGGCGCGGCCGCCTTGGCCCTGGACGGCGCGGCGGCCTTGGCCCTGGACGGCGCGGCCGCCTTCTTCTGCGCGAGCGCCGACGCGGCGAAGCCGTGCAGGAACAGTGCGGTCACATCCTCGGCCAGCTGGTGCGTGGAGTACGGGCCGTCGGGCCGGTGCCACCGGATGGACAGCCAGACCGCGTCACGGATCAGCCGGTAGAACACCCACGACGGGATGTCATCGCGGAAGACGCCGTCGGCCACGCCCGCCGCGATCACCTGCAGCCAGGTCTGCTGGATCTCGGCGGCCGCCGACTGGATGCTGGCGAAGCCGGCCAGCTCGCGCAGGTACTGAGCCTCGTTCTGGTAGATGGCGGTCGCGTGCGGCTGCTCCTCGGCTATCTCGAGCGAGGCGACCACGAGGTCGTGCAGGCTCTCGGCCGGTCCCTTGCCGCTCGCCAGCACCACCGCGTACCGCGCGCGTATCTCGTCGAGGTACCGGCTGAGCACCTCGTCGACGATGGCGTCCTTGGACGGGAAGTGGTGGTACAGACTGCCGGAGAGCACGCCGACAGCGTCCGCGATGCCGCGCACCGTGGTTGCCCGAAGGCCCTTGCGAGCGAACATCTCCGCGGCAGTGGAGAGGATCAGCTCGCGTCGGTCCTGGACTTCTGCCATCTGCAGACCTCCGGCGATATAGTAAGCCGCGACCGCAGCACAATGCCGGTCCTGTTTCTCGTCATCCTACCCGGCAACCTACCAAACGCTTGCTTGGATCGCGTTTCTGAGCGGCTGCGCCGTCACTGCGCGCTTACCCGCGGGTTACCGGGTTCCGGTCACTGGGTGACCGTCCAGCCGCCGTCGACCACGAGCAGCGCGCCATTGATATAGGACGCGAGCGGGCTGAGCAGGAAAAGGATGGCCCACGCGATCTCGTCTGGCCGGGCCATGCGCCCCGCCGGGATCCGCTGCAGGACCCGCTGGCCGGTCTCGCTCGCGGCGAAGCCCGCCAGGCGCGGCGTGTCATGCCGGGGGCGACCGCGTTCGCCCGCACCCGGTCGCGGGAGCAGGACGCCAGGTGCCGGGTATAGCCCATGATCGCCGCCTTGGTCGCCGGGTACCAGTCCGGCGCGGTGCCGATCACATTGCCGGCCACCGATGACACGTTCACCAGGGCCGGCTCAGCGGGCAGAGCGCGTGCCAGCCAGGCCTCGGTCACCCGGCGCACGCCGCCGACGCCCGCGAGCACGCCGAGCTCGAAGGGGATGTCCGAGGCGCTGGCCGGCGGTGAAGCCGAGCCGAACCCCGTCAGGCGCCATAACCACCGTCCACGTTCAGTTTCTGGCCGCTGATGAAGCGGGCCCGGCCGGAGGCGAGGAAGCAGACCGCCTCGGCGACGTCCGCGGCCGTGCCGAACCGGCGCAGCGGTATGTTGCGCCTGGCCACGTCCAGGGCGTGGTCGTCCAGGTCGCCGGAGCCGATCAGCCGCGCGGCCATCCCGCCGGTCAGCATGCCCGGGCCTACGCAGTTGGCGCGCACCCCGAAGCGACCCTCCTCGGCAGCGATCCCGCGGACGGCCGCCTCGATCGCGGCCTTCGGGATCGAGGACAGCCCGTCACGCACCGGGTGCCGCGCGGTCGCGGCCGTGGTCACGGCGACCAGGCTGCCCTGGCTCACTCGCAGCAGCGGGATCAGCGGCACGATCGCGGTGAGGAACGCGATCGCGTCCTGCTCGAGCTGTCCGCGGAAGACCTCGGCGGTGACGTTGCTCAGGTGCGTCATCGGCACGTGCGGCCCGGCCGCGTACACGACGGTGTGCACGGCCCCGAAGTCGCCGGCGGCCGCCGCGGCGACGCGTGCGCACGCGGTCGCGTCGGTGAGGTCGAGCTGATAGGCGCGGGTGCTGTCGGGGCAGCGCGCGGCGAGCTCGGCCACGGCGGGGGACGGGCGCCGGTAGGTCATCGCGACGCGGCTGCCCCTGCTGAGCAGCATCGCCGCGATGGCCGCTCCCAGCCCGCCGCTCGCGCCGAGGACCAGCGCGGCACCCGCGCGGGCAGCGAACTCACCCGGGCCGGCTGGTCCGCCGCGCGTCAGCCGGCCGTCGCTCTCCAGCGCGTCGCCCTCCTCGTTCGCCTCAGACGAATGTACGAGGCAAACCGTACCAAGCGCTTGTTCACTAGGCCAGGCCCGGCCCTCACATCTCTCGTGGCGCCTGTTGTAAGCAATCCCGGCGGCGTGGCTCACCAGCGGGCGATGAGTTTCGGGCGATGGAGGCGTCTTAAGTACCGGCGATCGTGGTGTCCACAAGGCGCCCGCGGTTCGCCGCGGAGTACAAGCCGTCCCGAATCAAGGAGGCCGCAACCGATGACGCTTCCCGATGTGGCCTCCCCCGACGACTGGCTCGCGGCCCGGCGGAAGCTGCTGGTCTTGGAGAAGGAACTGACCCGCCACCAGTCTGCGGTCAACGCGGAGCGCCGTCGGCTGCCGATGGTCCGGGTCAAGAAGAACTACGTCTTCGAGGGCCCGGACGGCCAGCGCTCCCTCAGGGACCTGTTCACCGGCAGCCGCCAGCTAGTCGTGAAGCATGTGATGTTCGGCCCGGGCTGGGACAGCCCCTGTCCCGGCTGCCAGGCAGACGTCGACGAGATGACCGAGGTACAGCTGCAGCACCTGCGCAGCAGGGATACCGCCTTCGTCCTGGTGTCCCTGGCCCCCTACCAGAAGATAGCCAGAGCGAGGGAGCACCTTGGCTGGTCGATGCCCTGGTACTCCAGCTTCGGCACCGACTTCAACTACGACTTCTGGGCCACGCTTGACAGGCAGCGCGGCCAGCTGGAGCACAACTTCCGCCCAGACCCCGGCATGCTCGGGGCCGAAGAGACCACGGAAGTTTCGGGCGTGAGCTGTTTCATCGACGAGCCCGGCGACGGCATCTTCCACACCTATTCCACCTTTGCCCGCGGCACCGAATTCCTCGGCAACTCCTACACCTTCCTTGATCTCACCGTCCTCGGCCGCCAGGAAGACTGGGAGGAACCCAGGGACCGGGTGCCTCCGGTGCGCGGCGGTGATCCGACGTTCACCACCTGACAAGCAGCGCGGCCAACGCGAGGCAAACCCGCCCGCCATTCCTGGCGTCCCGGTCAGTCTGCTGACTGTGCCTGATAGACCGCGATGCCAAGCAGGTAGCCAACGCCGGTGACCGCGAGGATGGCCAGGAACGGCCACCACCAGCTGGCCTTGGCCGCGACGGCAACGGTGAGTCCGATGAAGGCGGCGGTCATGGCGAATCGCCCGCTCACGGCCCACGACCGCTGGCTGAGCGACTTCTGGCGCTCATCGGCCAAGGACCCTGCGAGCGCGCCCGCGTCAGAATCATCCCCGCTCAGCAGGTAAAGCCAGAGCGCCCGGGTTAGCGCGACTATCCCGAACAGGGTTACCCATAGCGACCAATGCGGGCCGCCGCGGATACCCCACGCCGCGGCGAACACCGCCCCGGCGAGGATCACTCCTGCGGGCTTGCGCCAGCGGGGCCGAATGAAGCTCATCATCTGCCCGCCTCCTCATCTTCCGGGTCGAACATCTTGTCGACCGGCAGGTTGAAGAACCGGGCGATCGTGAACGCCAGCGGCAGCGACGGCAGGTACCGGCCGCTCTCGATGGAGATCACCGTCTGCCGCGACACACCCAGCGCCGCCGCCAGGTCAGCCTGCGACAGTCCCCGCTGGGTGCGCTGCTCCCTGACCCGGTTCCGCATGATGTAAAGGTACCTTTACAGGGCCTCTGATGTCAAGCGACCTTTACCTGCCGGCCGCTCTACTGGCCCGACGCTTGGGCGCGCACGAAGCTGAGCAGCCGGGAGGTGGGCCGAGTGGGTCGCCGACAGCGGGTACGGGATAGCGGCGCGGGTATTCAACGCCCAGAGCCTCCAGGACGAGCGCGACGTGCTGTCGATCGGGTTCGTCGCCGCCACTGCCGCCGAGGTGACGCCGTGGCTAGCGGAGAACCCTTCGCACGGCGCCGGGCGCCAGCTCGCAGCCGCACGTCAGCGAGTGAGCTTGGAGGCGCCGCCAGGCATGCCGCCAGCGAACACCCAGGTCAGGGACCGTTTTTGCTGCTCATTGGCTGGCGCCCCCAGCAGGGCACCCACAACTACGGAAACCGCGCTGACCAGCGGATATCTGCTGGTCGAAACCCGGTCATCGCTGCCGGGGCCGGCCAGGAGACGTCCAGAGCGCCAGTGACCTCGGCCACGCCACCGTGCACCTGTCAGGCCGCCGACCGCGCAACAGGTCTCCCACAACTTTGCGGGGGGTGACCGGGAGATCCAGCATGTCCATGACCTTGCTTGTGGCAGCACTCTTCCGCAGGCGCGGGTGACGGACGTGAACGCTGCCGCACGGTCCCCGGAGAGCCGGGTCCGTGGCCGTTACCGAGGGTGCTCGATGAGCGTCGTTGCCAGAATGAAAGGGACCAGATCGCCGATTCTTTGCACGATGGTTGCTGAAGCGCGTCGATTGCGAAATGCATTCAGAATTCCGAATTATGCGTTCTATGACCTGAGTAGTCGGTTCCGGCCTGCCTATCCTGCTGTCGTCGCGGTAGTCCGAACACCTGCCCGCCCGAGCAGTCGACTTCAGCTGACTGGTGGGGGATTCGCACTTGGCGAGTTTGCATGCCCTTGCCACAGACCGGCTCACGAGCCCTGTTCGTGATCGCCCTCCCGTTCGGTCAGCGGGTCGCTTGGAGGATGACTGCGCAGTAGGGGAGCCGGTAGCCGTCAGCTGTGCGGTATGGCTGCGCCGCCGCGTGGAATCCGGCTTGGACGGCGTCTCGCTCATGTGCTGAGAGGGTGGCGAGCAGGGTCGCGACCGGACCGGAGATGGAAGTCTGGAAGTTCCAGTAGTCCTGGAGGCTGTCTGCTTGCATCGCGCCGCCGATCTCTTCGACCTCAGGATCGACGAAGCCCGCGTCGGTGGCGAGCCGCACGTTGTGTTCCGGTTCGGAGAGCGAGAACATCCCGCCAGGCCCGAAAGGATCGCCGCCGGGGTGGCCTATCTGGAGCAGGGCGGCCGCGATGAGCGTGATCCAGGGGTTGCGGTCGATCGGTCCCCACACGGCATAGGCGAGGCGTCCTCCGGGCCGCAGGACTCTGCGGGATTCTTCGAGCGCTCGGAGCGGATCGGGGACGAGCATGAGCCCGAAGCGCGACAGCACACCGTCGACGCTCCGCGCGGGAAGGTCGATCGCCTGCGCGTCCATGACCCGGCACTCGACGTGGTCAAGTCCGCGCTCCGCCGCGCCGCGCTCCGCGGCTCGCACCATCGCCTCGGAGAAGTCGGTTGAGATGAGCCGACCGTCAGAGCCGAGTTGGCCGACGACAAGATAACCCGTTTCGCCCGTTCCGGCGGTGAGTTCGAGAATCGTTTTCCCCGGCCTGGGATCGACCAGTTCCACCAGGCGGTCAGAGATCGTCCGCGTCGCGTCGAAGATCCGTTGACGGTGTTGCTCCCATGCGGGAGCGGCTGCCTCCCAGGTCTGCTGGGCCTGCCTGTTGAGGCCGTGGGACGAGACCGGCGCGGCGCTGTCGCTAGCGGGGCGGCGCTGGTTGCGGACTCCGCTCGGATCGGCCGGCCTGGTGGCGAGCACGCAGGTGACGGGCGGGTTGAGATCGAGCCGCTCGGACCTGATGTCATCGAACCCTGCGTCCAGGAGCTGTTGCCGGATCTCGCGTTCTGCCCGGTCGGTGTGTTCGCTGGCGGCACCAGGGCAGCGTGGCTGGGAGACGATGGCGATGACGCCGCCGCGGCGCATAAGCGAGCGGATCTCGATCAGGTGGTCTACGGGGCGGGGCCAGAACCCGAGCGAGTTGACGATCAGGACCTTGTCGAAGGCCGAGTCGAACGAAGGAAGGCCGTCGACGGCCGCCTGATGCAGTTCGACCCGCCCGTCGTGCACGGCGGCCGCGTTGCGCCTGGTCGCATGTCTCACCATCTCGGGCGAGTGGTCGATGCCGACCACCCGGCCGCAGGTGGCACGGCGTGCTGCCTCGCCGATAGCGATCCCGGGGCCGAAGCCGATCTCCAGAACGCGGTCGGCGGGCCCGACTCCCAGGAGCGCGACGGCCCAGCGGTTGCGCCGCCGATTGGAGGGCCGCAGCGCCATCTCCCATCCGGCCAGCCGCCCGGCTGGCCCCCGGGGGCAGTTGAACTGCGATACCACCGCTCGCAGAACCCTCTTGCGCATATTCACGTGGCCAGCGAACCACTTCAAGTACGCTTGAAGTCAAATGCCGGAGGACTTGCTCACCATCGGCGAGGTTGCTGGCCGCGCTGGGGTCTCGACGTCTGCGCTGCGCTACTACGACGAGCTTGGCCTGGTCAGGCCCAGGCTGCGGGCCGCCGGACAGCGCCGCTACGGCCCCGAGGCCGTCGCCACCGTCGCCGTGGTGGTGTTCCTGCGCGAGGTCGGGTTCTCGCTGGCCGAGATCAAGGGCCTCCTCGCCTCTCGGGCCCGCTCTCCGGAGGCCTGGAGAGAACGCGCAAGACGCAAGCTCGACCAGCTCGACGCGCAGATCGCTAAGGCCGAAGCGGCCCGTCGCGCGATCGAGCACTCGCTGCGCTGCCCCAAGGACGAGATCCTTGCCTGCCCGATGTTCTGGAATACCGCAAATGGCTTGCTAGGCGGCCAGACGCTGACCGAGGCGCACGGGCACTGAGGCCACGACGGCAGCACCCCGGGGTGCCCCACGCAGAGATGCCTTGGGTGCTGCCTCGACTCCCGGCGAGGAACCATGACCGGCGTGCATAAGGCGGACCCGGCGCAGACCGCAGCGTATGCGGCAGTCGCTACTGGTGAACAGGCTGGCCGCCTCCGGGCAGCGTGTCTGATTGCCGGCAGCGGGCAGTTTCGATGACCGCCGGCACACCGAACCGCGAATCAGATGCTCTTGCACCGACGCAGTGCATCCGGGTCGTACCAGCCACGAAGCTGCGGGTCAGCATCATTTGATGAGCGCCCAGCCGGCTAGCCGGATGCTCACCTGGCGGTGTATGCCGGGTCAGCGCTCAGGTCCTTCTGACCAGGGCGCTGGGGTGATCCGGTACGGGAGGTGAGGCGTTCTGTCTGCTCGCGCAGGATCTGGGTCAGGCCGGTCAGGTAGCTGGCAACCGCGGCCAGTTCGGCATCGGAATAGCGCATGGACATCTCGGTGATGGCCTGTCCCAGTGGCTCGAATATGTCCGGGCGGAGCTCGTCGAGGCTGGTGCTGGGCTCGCGGCTGACGATGACGCTGCGGCGGTCGGCGGGATTGGGCTGGCGCTGCGCGTACCCGGCCCGGACCAGCCGATCCACGATCCCGGTGATCGCTCCGCTGGTCAGGCCGGTCTCGGCGGCGAGCTGACCTGCGGTCGCGGGGCCGGTGCGGGCTAGCACGTCGAGCAGCTTGCGCTCGGTTCCCGACAGGCCGAGGTGGCGGCCGACGGCCTCATGAAAGAGCACCACCGCGGTGCTGAACTCGCGCCCGACGAGCTCGCCGAGCTCACGCGCGTCCCCGTACTGAGCTGCCATAGCCAAACTTTACCCTAGTAAGTATCTTAGCTCACGAGCTAAACTATTATGCGTACTGGACCTTAGGGAGGTCATCATGCTCCTGCCGAGAGGCCGCGGCCGCCCAGTCGCCTTCCTGCTGCTTGCCGCGCCGGTAATCGCGGAATTGTGCTGGGGCACGACCACCGTCAGCCAGGCCGCAGGGCTGCTAGCCCAGATCGGGTTGTACGGCTGCGGCGCAATCCTCATCCGCGAGACCGTTGTGCGCTGGGCCGGCGGATGGCCGTCAATCCTCCTGCTCGGCGCGGCATACGGGGCCGTCGAGGAAGGACTGCTGGAACCCACGTGGTTCACGCCCCGGCTGTTCCCGCACCCCTACGGCGTCGCGGCCGGCGTGTACTGGCCCTATGCCCTCTTCAACATCGGCTATCACGCGATCTTCAGCATCGGCATTCCCATCGCCCTCACTGAGACGCTGTTCCCCGACTGGCGGCACCGTCCGTGGCTAGGCCGGACCGGGCTGACGGTCACCGGCTCGGTGTACGTCGTCAATGCCGCCGCCATCGGTGTGGCCTGGTACACAGTGCTACAGAAGGCCGCGTTCGGCATCCCAGCCCGCCTACACCTGCCCCAGCAGGCAGCCACCGGTGTCCTGATCGTCGCGCTGGTCATCGCAGCCCACCGCGTCGCGCCCGCGCGACGTCAACCGGTCGCTCGGCTGCCGTCCGCGCCACGACTCGCCTTGCTCACCGCTGGCGGCGCCCTGATCTGGTTCGCGATCTTGCTGCTGGCCACCGGGCAGGACGTCATCGGATGGCTGCCACCGCCTGTGCCACTGGCCCTGATCGCCGTCGCTGCGACTGCGGCAGTGCGATGGGCGTGGCGTCGTCCGGTCGCGGCCTGGGCCCAGCTGATAGCCGCATGCACCGGGGCGCTGTTAGTCCAGGCAGCGGCCGGCTTCGCCGCCACCGGCCTGCACGGCTCGGTCAACATCATCGGCAAAGCCATCATCAACGCCGCCGAGCTGGCCGCACTCGCTCTCCTCTGGCAACGCGCCGGCCAGCTGGCCCGCGGCACGCACAGCCCTGTGGGCCCGAGCCCAGACGACGGGCACCGGGGCCCGCCGCCGTCACCATCAACCACGGCAAATCAGCAGGCCGAGGTCCGCCAACCGCCTGCGCAGGCTGCCCAGCCGGGCAGCGCAAAGACCATACCCGAGCCGTCGTCTTCGGCCTGACTTCTCTTGCTGCATCTCGGGAGGACATTATGACGAGCGCGCGCACTGGCACCTCCGCCGACATCGCGGGCAGCTGGGCCGCTGCCATTGATAGCGGCCGGGCGGCGCTGGCCAGCCGGGATTTCCGTGCCGCCTATAGCCACTTCAACCGCGCACACGCGCTGGGCCACAGCGACCTGGCCCGTCACCTCTGCGCTCACGCCAGCCTGCTGGCCACCGCACGCCACCAGCGCCGGCCCGGCAAGATCGCCCGCTACCTGCTCCTGCTCACTGGCGCCGCCCTGTTCGACCAGGACCACGATCGGGGCAACTGCGCCGTCTGCCGCGCAGCCGACGCCACCTGAACCTGAGCAGGTTAGGAGGTCGGCATTAACTCAGCACGCTATCGAGAACTGGGGAAAACCAACCCGGCCAGTAGGAATAGCTGGCAAACGGTAGCACCGACCGCTCGCGGTAGCGGCGCCGCCCGCCGGACGATGACACGCCGACGAGCTGAACGCTTCGGTCGGGCCAGCACCATCCGCTGCCCGAGGGCAGCGTAACCATGCCTAGAAGATCATCGGTAAGCCGTATGCGGGAAAACCGCACGTACGGATTGAGAGGGGGATGGGGAAAAGGCCCGCAAGGGAACTGCGCCCCTGACTACCAATGACAGACAACCACTGCTGGCGGGAACCACCCCTGGCCGGTACCGAAGCCGAGCACCTCGCCGGCGCGCTGGATCGGCTGCGCGCGACCTTCCGGTGGAAGGCCGACGGCCTCGACGCGGCCGGGCTGCAGGCCCGGATCGGTGCCTCCGCGCTGACGCTGGGCGGCCTGCTCAAGCATCTCGCGCGCGCCGAAGACCAGATGTTCGGCACCAAGCTCAGCGGCGCGCCGCTGAGCCCGCCATGGGATGCCCGCGACTGGGACGGTGACACCACGTGGGATTTCGACTCGGCGGCCGACGACACCGCGGAACAGCTCTACGTGCTATGGGACAGCACCATCGACAGGTCCCGGGCTCGGCTCGCCGCGGCCCTGGCCGACGGCGGGCTGGACCAGCTCGTCCACCTGGCTCGATCCGGTGGGCGGCACCTGAGCTTGCGGCGGCTGCTCTGCGACCTCATCGAGGAGTACGGTCGGCACACCGGACACGCGGACCTGATCCGCGAGACCGTCGACGGACGTGTCGGAGAGGACCCGCCGCTTGGCTGGCGCCCGTTGAGCCAGCAGGTCCGGGCCGAACCGCTGAGCCAGGCCCACGAGCCACCGACAAGCGGGAGTCAGTCACGGTGAGCCACGCCGCGTAAGGGCGCGATCGAAGCGCCGGCCGGGGAGCATGGCGGCCTGTCGGCGGTCAGTGCGGGTGCAGGGTGCGGTCGAGCCAGCCGAATGATCGTGCGTGGTAGAGGGTGCGTGCCCCGGCTTCGCAGTGATCGCCGGCGCCCTCGGCTGCGGTGAAAGTGACGAATTCGTTCGCGCACGTCAGGGCGGCGGCCAGCTGCGGTGCCGACCGGCTGATGTCGTCGCCCTCGGCGTTGCACACGAACACCGGGCAGGCGATCTTTGCGGCGCGGCCTTTCAGGGTGTAGTCGCGCAAGCTGCGAAGGTAGCTGACCGGGTCGGCCGCACCGTGGACCTGCTGGCCGCGGCGCAGCGCCCATCCCGCGGTGGGCTTGCGCTCCAGCACCCGCAGGACACGCCGCAGCACCGCGGCTGCCGTGCCGCGGGTGTCGGTCAGGCCGCGGGCGAGCGCGCCGGGAATGCGTTCGAGCGCGGCGGCGAACAGGTCGTAGGACCCGCAGTCGGCGATGCAGGCGGCGAGCCGGTGCTCGCCGCTAGCGGCGCGGGGGGCGAGGTAACCGCCGAGGCTCAGCCCGATGAGAGCGATCCTGCCGGCGTCCACGTCCGGGCGGGTCAGCAGGTAGTCCACGACGGGTGTCACTACGTTTTCCCAGTCCGGCCTCAGGACCAGGCCCTGCTGCAGCAGGGCCGCCCCCTGGCCTGGCCC
>Ga0335072_10009191_pt1 | contig 14270 bp, 13 predicted proteins | sample Lox_Sample_21_FD_206725 | JGI IMG/M metagenome (GOLD analysis project Ga0335072, IMG submission 206725) | Soil microbial communities from Loxahatchee National Wildlife Refuge, Florida, United States - Lox_Sample_2.1 | ecosystem: Environmental > Terrestrial > Soil > Wetlands | place: USA... | reverse complement strand
GAGCGCCTCGCCAACTTCCGGCCACCGCAGCCGCAACGGATAGTGAGCCAACCTGCCCGCAGCCAACGGACACGCCGGACCGTCGACCTGCCCGCCCCGACTCATCGAGCCCTCGACATCTGGCAGCGAGAAGCCGCCGACCGACTGGGCGTGGCCCGGGTGACCGGACAAGAGGTCCTTGCCGCACTCGTCGACCAACTGCTGACCGACCCCAAGCTCAGCGCTCAGATCACCCGCGCCATCCAAGCGCGCCGATAACCCCCGCGAGCCCAGCTAGTCGACTTCCATCTCACGCAGCTCGCGCTTGAGGATCTTGCCGGTCGGGTTGCGTGGCAGCTCTTCCAGGAAGATCACTTCCCGCGGCACCTTGTAGCGCGCCAGGTGGTCGCGCACGTAGTGCTTGACGGTGTCCTCGTCGAGTGACGCGTCGTCCTTCTTGACCACGAAGGCGCGCAGGCGGTGTCCCCACTCCTTGTCCTCGACACCGATAGCGGTGGCCTCCACCACGTCGGGATGCCCGCTGATCAGGTCCTCGACCTCGGCCGGGAACACGTTCTCACCGCCGGAGACGATCATCTCGTCGTCGCGGCCGCTCACGTACAACAGACCGTGCTCGTCGAAGTAGCCGACATCACCCGAAGACATCAGGCCGTCGATGATCTGCTTGTGACCGCCGCCGGTGTAGCCCTCGAACGGGAAGGCGTTGCCGACGAAGATCCGCCCGACGTCGCCCTGCGGCACCTCGGTGCCGTTGTCGTCGAGGATCTTGACCTTCACGCCCTTGACGACCGGTCCCACCGTCGCGGCGTTCTTTTCCAGGTCCTTCGGGCCGGCGATGGTGGCGAACGCGATCTCGGTCGAGCCGTACATGTTGTAGATAACCGGTCCGACGTCCTTGAGCGCACGGTTCGCCAGCTCAGCGCCCAACTGCGAGCCGGACACGAAGATGATCTTCAGGCTGGACAGATCGGGCTTCTTGTCCATCTTTTCGAGCGCGTCGAGGATGCGTGACAGCATCACCGGCACCACGACCATGGCCGTCGCCTTGTGCTTTTCGATGTCCTCGAGCACCAGCGGCGGCTTGAACTTGCGACGCAGCAACAGCGTGGAGCCCAGGAACATCGCGATGGTGGCGTGCAGATAGCCGAGTGCGTGGAACATCGGGGCCGGCAACGAGGTCACCTCGTTGGCCTTGAACGGGACGTGCGACAGGATTCCGCCGACCGGCGCCAGGGTCGGCGGGGTGCTGCGGTTCGCCCCCTTCGGCGTGCCGGTCGTCCCACTGGTCAGGATGATGATCGACGCGTGCCGGCTCGCCTTCGGCGCGGGCGATTTGCTGCTGCGTGCGATCAGCTCGGCCAGCGTCTCGTCGTTGCTCCCGGACGGCTCGTCAGAATCGGGATTGACACCCAGCGCCCGCAGCTTGCCCAGCGGCGGCTCCGCTTTGCTGACGGCCTTGGTGTACTCGTCGTCATAGATGACTATCTTGGCGCCCTCGCGCTCGGCCACCTCTTTGATCTGCGGGCCGGAGAACTCACTGTTGAGCAGGATGATGCGGGCACCCGCCCGGGCAGCGCCGTAGTTGGCGACCATGAACCAGCGGTGGTTGCGCGCCAGGATCGCGACGCCGTCGCCACCGTTAACACCCTTGGCGATCAGGCCATTCGCGACCGCGTGGGCGGCTTCGTCGAGTTCTTTGTAGGTGAACTCGCCCTCTTCGTCGATGAGCGCCGCGCGGTTGGGATGGCGCCTGGCGTTCAGCGACGGCAGCATGCCGAACTCGCCCCACTTCTGGATGTCGGCGGCCATCGCGGCATAGTTCAGCGGCGACTCGAGTCGGAACGCGCCCGATTCGATGATCTTGCGCACATAGTGCAACTCAGATGCGCCGCGTTCGACGTATTGCTGGAGTTTGGCCGCGGCCTGCCCTGGCAGACCCATGAGGTTAGGCATGACCTCACCATATGTGACGCGGGTCGCAATGCGGCCAGAAAATTTGCGCAGAATTACCATGAACGCCATGACCGGTCCGGTGAAGCTGGAAGTGGCCGGGCGCGAAGTCACCGTCACCCATCCGGACAAGGTCATCTTCGAGCGCCACGACGGTCAAGGTCCCTACACCAAGCTCGACCTGGTCCGTTATTACCTGTCGGTCGGCGAAGGGGCGCTGCGGGGGGTAGCCGGGCGACCGATGATTCTGAAGCGCTTCGTCAAGGGGATCTCGGAGGAGGCGGTGTTCCAGAAGCGTGCCCCCGCGAACCGGCCGGACTGGGTGGACGTTGCCGAACTGCGCTACGCCTCGGGCACCTCGGCCAAGGAGGCGGTCATTCATGACGCCGCCGGGCTGGCGTGGGTGATCAACCTGGGTTGCGTCGACCTGAATCCGCATCCCGTGCTCGCCGACGACCTCGATCATCCCGACGAACTGCGGGTCGACCTGGATCCGATGCCCGGCGTCTCCTGGCGGCGGATCGTCGATGTGGCGCTGGTGGCCCGCGAGGTGCTCGAGGATTACGGGCTGGTCGCCTGGCCGAAGACGTCCGGGTCGCGCGGCTTTCACGTCTACGCCCGGATCGCCCCGCACTGGCGGTTCCCGCAGGTGCGGCTGGCCGCCCAGACCGTCGCGCGCGAGGTCGAGCGGCGGGTGCCCGACGCGGCCACCAGCCGCTGGTGGAAGGAAGAACGCGAGGGGGTGTTTGTCGACTTCAACCAGAACGCCAAAGACCGCACGGTGGCGTCGGCCTATTCGGTGCGGGCGACCCCGGACGCCCGGGTGTCGACGCCGCTGCATTGGGACGAGGTCGCCGACTGCCGCCCCGAGGCGTTCACCGTCGCCACCGTGCCCGCCCGGTTCACCGAAATGGGCGATCCGTGGGCAGGAATGAACACAGAAATCGGCGACCTGCATCGCCTGCTGATGCTGGCCGAAGAGATGGGTCCCCCGGAGAAGCCCCCGAAAGGGACGGGCCGCCGGCAATCTGCCATGCCGCTGATCGAGATCGCCCGCACCAAAACCAGGGACGAGGCGATGGCCGCGCTGGACACGTGGCGTGAGCGCTACCCGGCCGTGGCCGATCGGCTGCAGCCGGCGGATGTCCTGGTCGACGGCATGCGCGGGCCGAGTTCGATCTGGTACCGGATCCGGATCAACCTGCAGCACGTACCCGCCGACCAGCGCCCGCCGCAGGAGGAGCTGATCGCCGATTACAGCCCTTGGAAAAAAGGCGAGCAGGGCTACACGCCGAATCCGCGGCCGCGTAACTGACGGTTCCGCAGGTCACGCGTTACTCTCACGCTGTGCCACAGGGATGGAGTCGGCGGGGATTCTTCCAGCTCGTAGGGGCTGCGGGACTGGCCGCGGCCGGGTGTTCGTCACCCAAGCCCGCGCCGGGTGCATCCGGTGGCGGATCGGTGACGATCACCCACCTTTTCGGCCAGACCGTGATCAAAGAGCCGCCGAAGCGCGTGGTCAGCGCCGGCTACACCGAGCAAGACGACCTACTCGCGTTGGGCGTGGTGCCCATCGCCGTGACCAATTGGTGGGGCGATCAGCCATTCGCGGTCTGGCCCTGGGCGCAGCCCAAGCTCGGCGACGCAAAACCCACAATGCTGAACCTGGACAACGGAATTCCGGTCGACCAGATCGCCGGCCTGAAACCCGACCTGATCGTGGCCATCAATGCCGGCGTGGACGCCGACACGTATCAGAAGCTTTCGGCGATCGCCCCGACCATCCCGCAGTCCGGCGAGGACGCGTTCTTCGAGCCGTGGAAGGACCAGGCAACCGCGGTCGGCCAGGCCGTGTTTCAGCCCGACCAGATGAAGTCGCTGATCGACGCGGTCGACCAGAAGTTCGCCGCCGTGTCGCAAAAGAATCCGCAATGGAAGGGCAAGAAGGCATTGCTGATGCAAGGCCGGCTCTGGCGAGGCACGGTGGTCGCCACCCTGGCGGGCTGGCGTACCGACTTCCTGAACCAAATGGGTCTGGTCATCTCCGACAGCATCAAGCCCTTCGGCAGCGATCACCGCGCCGTCATACCGCGCGACCACATCAAAGAGGTGCTCGATTCCGCCGACGTGGTGATCTGGTCGACCGAGAGCCCGGACGACCAGAAGGCGCTGCTGGCCGACCCCGAGGTGGCGGGTTCGGCGGCGACCGCCCAGAACCGGCACATCTTCACGTCCAAGGATCTGGCCGGCGCGATCGCGTTCGCGTCGCCGCTGAGCTACCCGGCGGTAGCCGATCAACTGCCCCCGCTGATCGGCAAAATCCTGGGCTAATTGAGCGTTTGCTAAGGCACCTCTGGCAGTGCTCGAAAATCCATCGCCTGACCCTCGCCGACCCCCCGATTCCGGCGCTACCGTCGATACATGAGCGTGACGGATCTTCCAATGGACCTCGCAGCAGACCCCGCGCGTAACCTTGCGGTCCTCGATTACGGCGACCACGCGCTGATGCTGCAATGCGACGGCACCGCTGACGTATTGGCGTGGACGGCCGCCCTGCGCGAGGCGACGTTGCCCGGCGTCATCGACATCGTCCCGGCGGCGCGCACCGTGTTGCTGAAACTCGACAGCCCGCGCGACCAAGGGATCGTCCGTCAGCGAGTGCGCAAGCTGCGGGTCACCCACGAGCGGGCTTCGGCCAGTGAGTCCGATCGCAGCCCCGACGTGGTGATCGACGTGGTCTACGACGGCCCCGACCTCGCGGAGGTCGCCGGCCACACGGGGCTGAGCACCACACAGGTCATCCACGCGCACACCGCCACCCTGTGGCGAGTGGGATTCAGTGGGTTCGCACCAGGTTTCGCGTATCTGGTCGATGGTGACCCGCGATTGCGCGTGCCCCGCCGGTCGGAGCCACGGACGTCGGTGCCGAGCGGATCGGTCGGCCTGGCAGGCGAGTTCAGCGCGGTGTATCCCCGTCAGTCGCCGGGTGGCTGGCAGCTGATCGGCCGCACCGACGCCGTCCTGTGGGATCTCGAGCGACCCAACCCGGCGCTGCTGACGCAGGGCATGTGGGTTCAGTTCCGGGCAGCGTGAAGGAGCAAGCCGTGACAACTCTGGAAATCCTGCGCACCGGACCGCTGGCCGTGGTCCAGGACCTCGGTCGGGCCGGGCTGGCGCACCTCGGCGTCAGCCGGTCGGGCGCCGCCGACCGACGCTCGCACACGTTGGCCAACCGCCTGGTCGCCAACCCTGACGACCGCGCCACCATCGAGGTGACATTCGGTGGTTTCGCGGCCCGCGTCCGCGGCGGCGACGTCGACATCGCGATCACCGGCGCCGATACCGATCCGGCGGTAGACGGAAAAGTGTTTGGCACCAACAGCATTCAACATGTCCGGGACGGCCAGATGATCTCACTGGGTGCGCCGCACGTGGGGTTGCGGACGTATCTGGCGGTGCGCGGCGGGATTTCCGTTCAACCGGTGCTGGGATCGCGCAGTTACGACGTCATGTCGTCCATCGGCCCGTCGCCACTGCAAGCCGGAGATCAGCTGCCGGTCGGCGAACACTCCGACGACTATCCCGAACTCGACCAAGCCCCGGTGGCGGCCATCGCCGAACGCATGGTGGAACTGATGGTGGTGCCCGGGCCGCGCGACGACTGGTTCGTCGATCCCGACGTCCTGGTGCACACGATCTGGATGGCCTCCGATCGCAGCGACCGGGTCGGGATGCGCCTAGTCGGCCGCCCGCTGCAATACCGCAATCCGGACCGTCAGCTGCCCAGCGAGGGTGCCACCCGCGGTGCAATCCAGGTGCCACCCAACGGCTTACCGGTGATCCTGGGGCCCGATCATCCGGTCACCGGCGGTTACCCGGTGGTGGGCGTGGTGATCGACGAGGACATCGACAAGGTCGCGCAGGTACGCCCCGGCCAGCATGTGCGGCTGCACTGGGCACGGCCCCGGCCGTCGCGGGAAGGTATCCGGTAACGCAAAGCCGGTAGGCAAGCATGTCGCCTACACAGGTACACACCGCCCGCCTGGTGCATACCGCGGATCTCGACACCGAGGCGCGCGAGGGCGTCCGCCGGATGGTCACCGACGCGTTCGCCGGTGACTTCACCGAAACCGACTGGGAGCACACGCTGGGTGGCATGCACGCCATGATCTGCCGTCACGGCGCGATCATCGCGCACGCCGCGGTGGTCCAGCGGCGACTCTTCTACCGTGGCGATGCACTGCGCTGTGGTTACGTCGAAGGTGTTGCGGTGCGCGAGGATTGGCGCGGCAGGGGGCTGGTGAGCGCGCTGCTGGACGCGGTCGAGCAGGTGATGCGCGGTGCCTACCAGCTCGGGGCCCTGAGTTCCTCGGCCCGTGCTCGCAGGCTGTACACGTCACGCGGCTGGTTGCCCTGGCACGGCCCGACGTCGGTGCTGGCCCCCACCGGTCCGGTCCGCACACCCGACGACGACGGATCGGTGTTCGTCTTGCCGGTCGGGATCAGCCTGGACGCCTCGGCGGACCTGATGTGCGATTGGCGCGCAGGCGACGTGTGGTGACCTGCTAGCGATTGTGGTGTACGCCACACGGATTGACTGACGCTCACACCGTGCGCCCCGGGTCGGTGAGCGGAATTTCACGCCCGGGTCACCGTCGGCGGCGCAGAGGGCAACAAAGGATTCCTAGCGTGCTCGCCATGAACCGTTCGCACATCCTGTTGGACTGGGACCCGGAAGACACGGCGGCCTGGGAAGCCGGCAACAAGAAGATCGCCCGCCGCAACCTGATCTGGTCAGTGGCCGCCGAACACGTCGGGTTCTCGATCTGGTCCATCTGGTCGGTGATGGTGCTGTTCATGCCGACGTCCGTGTACGGCCTTTCCGCTGGAGACAAGTTCCTGCTGGGCGCGACCGCGACCCTGGTCGGAGGTTGCCTACGGTTCCCCTACACGTTTGCCACCGCGAAGTTCGGCGGGCGCAACTGGACCATATTCTCCGCGGTGGTGCTGTTGATCCCCACCATCGGCACACTGTTGCTGCTGGCCAATCCCGGCCTGCCGTTGTGGCCGTACCTGCTCTGCGCGGCGCTGGCCGGTCTCGGTGGCGGCAACTTCGCCTCGTCCATGACGAACATCAACGCGTTCTATCCGCAGCGACTCAAAGGTTCTGCGCTGGCGCTCAACGCCGGCGGCGGCAACCTCGGGGTGCCGGTGATCCAGCTGGTCGGCCTGCTGGTGATCGCGACCGTCGGCAACCGGCAGCCGTACTGGGTGTGCGCCATGTATCTGGTGTTGCTGGCGATCGCCGGAATCGGTGCGGCGCTGTTCATGGACAACCTGCCGCAGTACCGCATCGAGATGAGCACCATGCGGGCAGTGCTGTCCGAGCCGCACGCCTGGGTGGTCGCGCTGCTCTACATCGGCACCTTCGGATCCTTCATCGGGTTCTCATTCGCATTCGGCCAGGTGCTGCAGATCAACTTCATTGCCGGCGGCCAAAATACGGCGCAGGCTTCGCTACATGCCGCCCAGATCGCCTTTCTGGGACCGCTATTGGGCTCGCTGTCCCGCGTGTACGGCGGCAAGCTTGCCGACCGGATCGGCGGCGGGCGGGTCACCTTCGCCGTCTTCGGGCTGATGATGGTCGCCGCCGGGATACTAGTCAGCGCAAGCACTTTAGGCCACCGTGGTGCCGGCCCGGCGCCCGTGGCAATGATGGTCGGCTACGTGATCGGTTTCGTCGCTCTGTTCATCTTGTCCGGCATCGGCAATGGGTCGGTGTACAAGATGATTCCGTCGATCTTCGAGGCACGCAGCCACTTTCTGCAAGTCAGTGAATCCGAACGGCGGCAATGGTCACGGTCCATGTCCGGCGCTCTGATCGGACTTGCCGGGGCGGTCGGCGCGCTGGGCGGTGTGGGTGTCAATCTGGCTTTGCGGCAGTCCTATCTCAGCAGCGGCACTGCGACAGCCGCGTTCTGGGCCTTCGCGTTGTTCTACGTGGCCGCCGCGGTGTTGACGTGGGCGATATATGTGCGCCGGCCGCTGCGGACCGCGGTGCGCTCCGTGCCCGGGTCCGCTTCGGCTGTGGAGCTGGCTTACGTTTAGGCCCAAATGTATTCCAGCTCACACGGATTCCTGGCCCTCAGCGACTTACCAGATAACTGGGATTCAACTCTAAGGCGATATCGGGCGTCTCGAGTTGACGGGCCCGCGACCCCGGTGTGAGCATCGAAACAAACAGCGGCGCATGCCTCTTCATTGTGAGGCTCCCACATGGCTTCGGGATGCGCGAGTGGTGGGACGGCTCGAAGAAAGAGGTTGGTTGATGCATGCCACGTTGCGAGACTTCAATCCCGAAGACACCGCGGCCTGGGAGGCGGGCAACAAGAGGATCGCCCGCCGCAATCTGATCTGCACGGTCGCGGGTGACCATGTCGCCTTTTCGATCTGGAGTCTCTGGTCGGTGATGGCGCTGTTCATGCCGGCATCCGTCTATGGCTTCTCCGCCGGCGACAAACTGCTGCTGGGCGCTGTTGCCACCCTGGTCGGCGGCGGCGCGCGGGTCCCCTACACCTTGGGCGTCGCCCGGTTCGGCGGGCGCAATTGGACAACGTTCTCGGCGTTCGTGCTGCTGATCCCGACCGCCGGCACCATCGTGCTGCTGGCCAACCCCGGTCTGCCGCTGTGGCCCTACGTGTTGTGCGCGGCGTTGACCGGACTGGGCGGCGGCAACTACGCGGCGTCGCTGGCCAACGTCAACGCCTTCTACCCGCAACGGCTCAAGGGGGCCGCGCTGGCGATCAACGCCGGCGGCGGCAACCTCGGCGTTGCGGTGATCCAATTGGTCGGCCTGCTGGTGCTGGCCACCGCGGGACACCAAGCACCGTACTGGGTTTGCGCGATCTACCTGGTACTGCTGGCGATCGTCGGTATCGCGGCCGCCCTGTTCATGGACAACCTCGACCACCGCATCGAGGTCAGCCACCTGCGCGAGATCTTGTTCGACCGCGATACCTGGGCAATCTCGCTGCTTTACGTCTGCACGTTCGGCTCCTGGATCGGGTTTTCCTTCGCTTTCGGCCAGGTGATGCAACTCAACTTCCTGGCCAATGGAGAGACCGCCAAGCACGCATCGCTGCACGCAGCCCAGATCGCCTTCATTGGGCCGGCATTGGGTTCCCTGGCCCGGATGTACGGGGGGCGGCTGGCCGATCGCCTGAGCGGCAGTCGAGTCACCCTTTTCGTGCTGGCCGGCATGATCGCCGGCGCCGGGTTGCTGGTCGCCATCAGCACCCATGCCGAGCACCGGGCCGCTGCCACCGGCACCACCATGCTCGGCTACGTAGCCGGTTTCATGGCTCTGTTCGTCCTGTCCGGCATGGGCAACGGATCTGTGTTCAAACTGATCCCGGCGGTCTTCGACGCACGCAGTCGCTCGCTCGATGTCACCGAAGAGGAGCGCCGCCATTGGTCGCGCACGATGGCCGGAGCACTGATCGGCATCTGCTCGGCGGTCGGCGCACTCGGCGGTGTCGGAATCAACATGGCGCTGCGCGAGTCCTACGTCAGGAGTGGCACCGGGACTGCGGCGTATTGGCTGTTCATGGCTTCGTACGTCGCCGCCGCGATCCTGACCTGGATGATGTACGCGCGCCGACCGGCCTCAGCCGCGGGCATCGCCGGATCGGAACGTGAACGAGAGCTCACGGGCGTATGAGTTCGAGCGTGATCCAGGCCCCATCAAGGGCAATGCCGCAGCAATTGCTCGGTAACGCAACCGAAATCAAACGGGCATACACAGTTCATATGGGCCAGCCAGACTCCCCGCCGCTGACCGGTTACCGCATTGCGGTGACCTCAGCCCGGCGCGCCGAGGAGCTGTGCGCACTGCTGCACCGCCAGGGCGCGGAGGTCTGCAGCGCCCCGGCTATCAACATGATCGCCTTGCCCGACGACGACGAGTTGCACCGCAATACCGAGGCGCTGATCGCCGAGCCGCCCGACATTCTGATAGCGCACACCGGCATCGGCTTTCGCGGCTGGGTCGCCGCAGCCGAGGGGTGGGGGCTGGCCACCCAACTCATGGAGTCGCTGTCGTCGGCCCGGATCGTGTCCCGTGGGCCGAAGGCAACCGGGGCGCTGCGCGCCGCCGGCCTGCATGAGGAGTGGTCCCCGGAATCCGAATCTTCGCAGGAAGTGCTGGAATACCTACTCAAATCGGATCTCTCCGGTGCTCGCATCGGTGTCCAGCTGCACGGTGCCACCGACGCATGGGACCCGTTTCCGGAATTTCTCGGCGGATTGCGTTATGCGGGCGCCGAAGTGGTGCCGATCCGGGTGTACCGCTGGAAATCAACGCCATTGGGCGGCGACTTCGACCAACTGGTCACCGGGATCGCACGGCGGCAATTCGATGCGGTCAGCTTCACCTCGGCGCCTGCGGCGGCCGCGGTCCTGGAACGCAGCCGCGAGCTGAATATCGAGGAGCAGCTGCTGGAGGCGTTGCGCACCGGCGTGCACGCGATGTGCGTCGGCCCGGTAACCTCCCGGCCGCTGATCCGCAAGGGCGTCCCCACGTCATCCCCCGCGCGAATGCGGTTGGGCGCCTTGGCCCGGCACATTGCCGAGGAGTTGCCGGTGTTGGGGTCGTGCACCGTTCATGTCGCAGGTCACGCGGTTGATCTCCGGGGAACCTGTGTGCTGGTGGACGGCTCGGTCAAGTCGCTGTCGCCGTCCGGGATGGCGATATTGCGTGCCCTGGCGAAGCGTCCCGGTGACGTCGTGACACGCAGCGATCTGCTGCGGGTGCTGCCGGGCAACGGCAACGACACCCACGCCGTGGACACGGCCGTGTTGCGGCTGCGAACGGCCTTGGGCGACAAAAACATTGTCGCGACAGTGGTCAAACGTGGCTATCGGCTCGCCATCGACGCCCCGACGGACGCCGCATGAGTCTGATCCTGGTGGCGCACGGCACCCGTAGACCGGGCGGTGTCGCGATGATCGGCGATCTTGCCGCACAGGTGAGTACGCTCCTCGGCGGCAGGATCCAGGTGGCGTTCGTCGACGTATTGGGACCCACACCCAGCGAGGTGCTGTCGTCCTGTGCGACACGACCCGCAATCGTGGTGCCGGCGTTCCTGTCCCGCGGATATCACGTCCGCACCGATCTGCCCGCCCACGTCGGAGCCAGCGGCCACCCCCATGTCACGGTCACCCCCGCTTTAGGGCCGAGCCGGGAGATCGCCGTGCTCCTCGCCGAACAACTCGTGAAATCCGGCTGGCTTCCCGGTGATTCGGTGATCCTGGCGGCGGCGGGCACTTCCGATCCGACGGCGCGCGCCGACCTGCGCACCGCCGCGGCGCTGCTCTCCTCGCTCACCGGATCACGAGTTGACCTGGGATTCGCGGCTACCGGCTATCCCGACATCCGCACGGCTGTGACCGACGCCCGCCGACGGGGCGCCAATCGCGTCGTGGTCGCCTCCTATCTGCTGGCCGACGGTCTATTTCAGGAACGTCTGCATGCCTGCCGCGCCGATCTGGTGACGCAACCGCTGGGTACCCATCCGGGCTTGGCACGGCTGGTTGCGAACCGATTCCGCAGCGCCGCGCGGCACCGATCCGGCGTTCGCCGACACCACCCGCTACCGAATTGCGTGGACCACGCGGCATTGCTGCCCAGCCACGCCGACGTCGGTAACACTTGATCTTTGATCCCATAGCGGCGATCCTGACAACATGTCCCGTCGCGAAGAGCCAGCGCGTGGGCTCCTCGACCCGGTGGCGAAGATGCTGCGTTTACCGTTCGGCACACCGGAGTTCATCGACCGGATCTTCACCGGCGGAGTGAATCAGGTCGGACGCACCACGTTGTACATGCTGATCACCACGTGGGACGCGGCCGGTGGTGGCCCGTTCGCGGCGAGCGCGATCGCGTCGACCGGGTTGGCCAAGACGGCGGAAATCGTGCAGTCGATGTTCATCGGACCGGTCTTCAACCCGCTGCTGAAGATGCTGGGGGCGGACAAGGTCGCCATCCGGGCGTCGTTGTGCGCTTCTCAGCTCGTCGGTTTGGGCATCATGCGCTACGGGGTCCATTCCGAGCCGATGCACTCGATGACGGTCGAACAACTCGTCGACACCATCGGCCCTACTCTGCAGCGCTACCTGGTCGGCGAACTCCACCTGTGACTTAGGCGGCCAACCGGGCGATCTGGATGTGGCCCGCGGCTGTCATCCGCACGGGGTACACCGGCACCGACACCCTCGGGTCGTCCAGGCAACTACCGTCTTCGAGAGCGAAAGCCTGCTTCAGGATCGGTGATTGGACGGTGGCGCGGCCTGCCCGATCCCCGACGATCCCGCGGGACAGCACGGCCGCCCCGGAGAACGGATCGACATTGCCGACCGCGTGCACCGTCCCGTCGTCCAGCCGGAACAGCGCAGCCTGGCTACCGTCGTCGAGCAGCACACCGACGCCGCGACCCGGAATGAGGTGGTCGTAGTCGCAGGCGGTCGTCCACACCTGAATGTCGTTGATTAGGGTCATGGTTCCTCCCTCACGAGTTCCGTACACGCGGAATGCCAATAGGCACAGGCACTTTGCGCCCGGAACGCTCGGTGAATGTCACCGTCTCGTCGACGGTGTCCGGGGCGTTGACGAAGGAGACGAACCGCGACAGCTTGTCCGGATCCTCCAGCACGCCTTTCCATTCGCACTTGTAGTTCTCTACATGCCGGCCGACCGCGGCCTCGAATTCGGCGGCCAGGCCCAGCGAGTCTTCGCACACGACCTCACGCACGTGGTCGAGCCCAAGCGACTCCACCCACGGCGCGGTGCGTTGCAGCCGGTCGGCCGTGCGGATGTAGTACATCAGAAACCGGTCGATGTAGCGGACCAGCGTTTCGGTGTCCAGGTCGCCGGCCAGCAGCTGAGCGTGCTTGGGGGTCATCCCCCCGTTGCCGCCGACGTAGAGGTTCCAGCCCTGCTCGGTGGCGATGACGCCGACGTCCTTGCCGCGCGCCTCGGCGCACTCGCGCGCACAGCCCGAGACTCCCAGCTTGATCTTGTGCGGCGCGCGCAATCCGCGATAGCGCAATTCCAGGTCGATGGCCAGCTGCACCGAATCTTGTTGGCCGTAGCGGCACCAGTCGCTGCCCACGCAGCTCTTCACGGTGCGCAATGCCTTGCCGTAGGCATGGCCTGATTCCATGCCGGCGTCGACCAGTCGCTTCCAGATCAGCGGCAGCTGATCCACCCGTGCACCGAACATGTCGATCCGCTGCCCGCCGGTGATCTTGGTGTATAGCCCGAAGTCCTGCGCGATCTGACCGATCAAGATCAGGTGTTCGGGCTTGATGTCGCCGCCGGGGACCCGCGGCACCACCGAATAACTGCCGTTCTTTTGGATGTTGGCCAGGAAGTGGTCGTTGGAATCCTGCAGCGACGCTTGCTCGCCGTCCAGGATGTGGTCGGAACCGGTCGAGGCGAGAATGGACGCGACGACGGGCTTGCAGATGTCGCAACCCTTTCCGTGGCCGAAGCGGTCCAGCAGCCCGGAGAAAGTGCGGATTTCGGTGGCCGAGATGATCTGGAAGAGCTCGGCCCTCGACTGGCTGAAGTGCTCGCACAGCGCCTTGGACTGTTCCACGCCCTCGGCTTCCAGCAGCTGTTTGAGCAACGGCACACAAGACCCGCACGACGTGCCGGCCGCGGTGCAGGCCTTCAGCGCGGGAACATCGCCGCACCCGTCGGCGATTGCGCATTTCAGATCGCCCTTGGTGACGTTGTTGCAGGAACAGATCTGCGCCGAATCCGGTAGTGCCCCAACACCCAGAGCGCCGGCACCCGAGCCGGCCGGCGCGATCAGCGCCAGCGGATCCCCGGGCAACTCGCCGCCGACCATGGGCCGCAGCACCCCGTACGAGGAGGCATCGCCGACCAGCACGCCGCCGAGCAGGGTCTTGGCGTCGTCGGAGAGCACCAGTTTTGCGTACGTGCGCTTCACCGCGTCGTTGACGACGACCTCGAGGCAGTGCTCCGTGGTCCCCATCGCGTCACCGAAGCTGGCGACGTCGACGCCCAGCAGTTTGAGCTTCGTCGAGAGGTCGGCTTCGGGAAACTCCGCGGCGCCGTCCAGCAGCCGGTCCGCCACCACTTCTGCGCTGGTGTAGCCGGGTCCGACCAAGCCGTAGCAGCGGCCCTCGATCGCGGCGACCTCGCCGACCGCGTAGATGTCAGGATCGCTTGTCTGACAAGACAAATCGGTGAGCACGCCGCCCCGGTCGGCGATGGTCAGCCCGGCTGCCCGGGC
>Ga0335072_10009188_pt1 | contig 14272 bp, 10 predicted proteins | sample Lox_Sample_21_FD_206725 | JGI IMG/M metagenome (GOLD analysis project Ga0335072, IMG submission 206725) | Soil microbial communities from Loxahatchee National Wildlife Refuge, Florida, United States - Lox_Sample_2.1 | ecosystem: Environmental > Terrestrial > Soil > Wetlands | place: USA... | reverse complement strand
AGTCACGGATGCCGTCGACGAGCAACAGAAGTTCAAAATGTATTACGAGTACAAGGAGCCGGCGAAAGCGATTCCCTCTCACCGCATGCTCGCCATTCGCCGCGGCGAAAGCGAGAACGTGCTCTATTTCCTCATCGACGTCGAATCGGAACGCGCGATTGCTCTCATGCGCCGCCACATCCTGCGCGAACCGGGCGACTGGACGCCGCAGCTCGAGCTCGCGATCGACGACGCCTGGAAGCGGCTTCTGAATTCATCCATTCAGGCCGAAGTGCGGCTGGAGCTGAAGCGCCGCTCCGATGACGAAGCCATCCGTGTCTTTCGCGACAATCTGTACAACGTACTGCTTGCGCCGCCGGCCGGTCCGATCCGGGTACTCGGTATCGACCCTGGCCTGCGCACCGGCTGCAAGGTCGCCGTCGTGGATGAAACCGGCAAGCTTTTGGAACACGATGTGTTGTACCTCCACACCTCGAAGCAGGCCACGCAGGAAGCAGGACCGAAGCTTGAGGCGATGTTGCGGCGGCACAACGTGCGTGCCATCGCCATCGGCAACGGCACCGCCTCGCGCGAAACCGATGCCTTCGTGCGCGAGTTCCTGCGCGAGCGCTCGCTCGACCAGATCTTCTCCGTCACCGTCAGCGAGTCGGGCGCCAGCGTCTACTCCGCCTCGGACATCGCGCGCCAGGAGTTCCCCGATCTCGACCTCACGGTGCGCGGCGCTATCTCGATCGCGCGCCGTCTTCAGGATCCTCTCTCGGAGCTCGTCAAGGTCGATCCCAAGTCGATCGGCGTCGGCCAGTACCAGCACGACGTCGACCAGCATCAATTGGCAGACTCGCTCTCGAACGTAGTTGAAAGCTGCGTGAATCGCGTCGGCGTCGACCTCAATACATCATCCTGGACGCTTCTGCGTTACGTCGCCGGCATCACCGAGCGCACCGCGCTGAACATCGTCACCTATCGCAATGAGAAGGGCAGTTTCCGCTCGCGCACCCAGGTGCTCGACGTCCAGGGCATCGGCCCCAAAACCTTCGAACAGGCTGCAGGATTCCTTCGCATCCGCGATGGCGACAATCCTCTCGACATGACCGCGGTTCATCCCGAGTCGTACAGCGTTGTCGAACAGATCGCCACCCTGCTCAAAACAACAACCAGGGAGATCATCCAGCAGCCGCAACTACTGGAGAAGGTGGACTGCACTCAGCTAGCCGCCGGCTCCTACACGCTGGCCGACATTCTGAGCGAGCTGCGCAAACCAGGCCGCGATCCACGCGAAAAATTCATCGCGCCCAGTTTCCATGAAGACGTGCGCACCATCGCCGATGTGCAGCCCGGCATGGTGCTCGAGGGAGTCGTCACCAACGTAACGAAGTTCGGCGCGTTCGTTGACATCGGCGTCCATCAGGACGGCCTCGTGCATATCAGCGAGCTCTCCAACCGCTTCGTCAAAGATCCCGCTGAAGTAGTAAAGACGGGCCAGATTGTGAAGGTGAAGGTCCTCAGCGTAGACGGCAACGCCAAGCGCATCGCGCTTTCGATGAAAGCCCTCATGGCACCGGCTGCACGCCCCGCAACAAAGCAGGTGCCCGTGCCGCCGAAAACCATGGAAGAAAAGCTCGCCGCACTCTCCGCAAAATGGAAAGTCCGCGCTTGAATTACCAAAACTATCTCAGCGCTTACGTTCTGTAACAGGGCACGACCTTCAGTCATGCCCTAAACCCTGAAGCGATGCTCCGCATTTCCACCGAACTACGCCAGCTGGGGCGACATTCACCCGAGCTTCACGCCGGCGCTTTCGTCCGGATTGTCCAGCGTCGCCCTGCGCAGCTCGCCGGTCTCTTCTTCCAGCAGCCAGCGCCTGAGTTGAAGAATATCGTTCGCGCGCGCCGTCCCCACAGGCTTGAGAGCCCGGCTCGATTCCACCACCACAACGTTCTCCACGTTCTTCAGCATCATGTCGCGATGCACCTGGTCCACCAACTCGCCCGGATAAGCAATCACAAAATCCTGGCGCGCCAGTTCGCGCATCGTGAAGTGATGATCGGCCGGCTCAATCCGCAGCAGATCATGCGCCTCCACAATGCCAATCAACACTCCCGAAGCATTGACTACCAGGATCAGGCCCACATCGCCCGGCAGAAACTTCTCGATCACCGCGCGCAGCTCCTCGTCGGCCTGCACAATGTTGAACTTCTTCTTCATCACCTCGTCGATCCGCGCGCGCATCAGCACGGGCACCGAGTAGTCCTGCAATACGATCAGACCACGCTTCACCAGCTTGACCGTCATGATGGAATCGCGGCTGAAGAGGCGAACAAAGCCATCGGAGATCATCACGCAGATGATGAGCGGCAGCAAAGAGTTGGGATTGTGGCTCAGTTCAAAGAGAAACACGATGCTCGTAAAGGGCGCACGCGCAATGCCTCCGAACACCGCCGCCATCGCCACCAAGGAATAGAATCCCGGATCGCTCACCAGTTGCGGTAGCAGATGTTTGAAGCCCATTCCGAAAACCGCGCCCAGGCCGCCTCCCACCACCAGCGATGGCGCAAACACGCCGCCCGTAGTTCCCGATCCCAGAGAAATCACCAGCGCCCAGAACTTGGCAAAGCCGATTCCCGCAAGGCTGCCAGCGGTGAGGCGGTCATTCAGCATATCGCGAATCGTATCGTAGCTGGTGCCGAAGACCTGCGGGCAGAAGTAGCCGATAATGCCCAGAATCAGCGCCCCAATGGCCGGTGCCCAGATGGCTGCGTAAGGAATCGGCAGCTCGTCAAAGAAATCTTCCAGCCACGACAGCACGCGGATCATGACGATGCCTACAACGCCCATCAGGATTCCCATCAGGGCAAAGAGCCACAGCTCCTCCATGCCGGTGATCTTGTACTCCGGCATCGGAAACAGCGGCGTCCATCCCGCAAAATGGATGCGCACGCCGGTCGCGACGGAAGCAGCAAGCGCCACTGGAATAAATGAACGGGCGCGCAGCTCAAACAGGAGCAGCTCAATCGCCACCAGAATTCCCGCCAGCGGTGCGGAAAAGGTTGCCGCCATTCCCGCCGCAGCGCCGGACGCAAGCAACACGCGGCGATAGTAAGGCGTGAGCCCCAGCGCTTGTCCCAGCAGCGAGCCAATTGCGCCGCCGGTTTGGATAATGGGTCCTTCCGCGCCGAACGGTCCGCCTGTGCCGATGGCGAAAGCCGTCGCCAGCGGCTTGAGAATCGCCACGCGCAGCCGCATGCGGCTATGACCGAACAGTACCGCTTCCATCGCCTCCGGGATGCCGTGGCCTTTGAGCGTAGGCTCGAAGAAATAGATCAGCACGCCAACCAGCAACCCGCCGATCGGTGGAATCAGAATCACCCACCATCCAAGATGGTTGTGGGTTGGATAGGTGACCGCAAACGAGAACTTGCCGTAGAAAAAGATATTTGTGAAAAAGTAGATAAGCTCGAGCAGCCCTTGAGCAACCAGTCCGCCGATCGCGCCCACCAGCACGGCGATTCCGCAGATCTTGATCGCCTGCGGCTCGAGCGCGACGCCAAACTGTCCCTTCTTTTGTGGACTTGTCTCAGCCTGGATCGCGGCTTCTGAGACCGGGAAATCTGCCACGGCAACCTCCTCGTTCAGAGACCCACAACTCTGCTGCAGTCGCGCGCATCGCGGCAGCCGTCGGCTGCCGCGCAATCAGTCCGTCAGGCTGTAGTCATAAAGCTCGGGGTCTTTTCCCATAGCCGGGAAGCTGTCCCGGCGCAGCTTGAGAGCTTTCAAAATATCCGTCTTCGTCACAATGCCCTCGGTTCTGCCCAGTTCCTCCACGATCAGAAGAATCGGCTGCGCATGTTCGCCCACCAGCAAACGCAGCGCTTCAATCACATCCGTGTCCGGAGAAATCTTGTGAACGTGGCGATTTGTAATGTCGGCGATCTTTGTCGTACCCCACTTCTCTGCAGGTACCTGGCTCATCGCCCACAGGCTGCACGTGCCGAGCAGCTTCTCCCCTTCAAACACGGGAAAAATCTCATGATGAACATGGGGCGTCAGCGTCGCCGCAAACTCGCGTAAGGTGAGCGAAGCGCGGATCGAAATCAACTGCTGCTGCATCACCTCTCGCACCGGCAGGTTCTTCAGGTCCTCCACCCGCACGGCTTCGTGCAGCCGCTGATCGCCCGAAGCGGAAGCATCGCCCGACACTGCATAGGCAACCGCCGCTCCAATTAGGCCTGGAATGATGAAGGCGTGGCCGCCCGTCGCCTCTGCGACAAACACCACAGCCGCCAGCGGCGTTTTATACCCGGCCGAGATGAAACATGCCATGCCCACAGCCGCATAAAGAGCGGGCGTCGCGCTATGCACAATCGATTGCGCAAACGCCAGCCCGAACGCCCCGCCGCTGAGGAACAACGGCACAAACATCGCGCTCACGCCGCCGGTTCCCAGCGTGAAGATGGTCCCCGCCAGCTTCAACAGGCCGAAAAACACCAGCTCCAGGCTGCTGTGCGGCTGCCCAAGAATCAATCCCACAGCTTCGTAGTTGGGTCCGAGCGGCACCAGCGAGCCGTGATAGAAGTAGAGAAAAATCAGCCCGCAAAGCGCCGTCAACAGACCGCCGATGGCGAGCTTCACCCAGTGCGGAGCGTGCATCTCAACGCAGAACGTGCGCGCGCGACGGAAGGTCACCACAAAGGCCATCGCAACCAGGCCGATGATGAGGCCCAGCAGCGCGCACCAGCCAAGATCCGTGCGCGTGTACGACTGGCTCGCGGCAAAGTCGAACAAGGGAGCGCTGCCCAGGAACGAGCTGAGCGTCACAAACGAAACGACCGACGCAATTAACGAAGGTAGCAGCGCCTCATGCGCAAGGTCGTCCTTGTATGGCATCTCCAGAGAAAAGACGATGCCCGTCAGCGGCGCGCGGAACACGGCCGACATGCCCGCCGCGGCCCCGCAGATGAGCATGATCCGCCGGTCGCGCGCGTCCAGCCGGAAACGTCCGGCGCTGCGCAGCCGCGCCCAGATCCACGACCCGATCGCGCCGCCTCCGTAGATGCTCGGGCCTTCCAGCGCCGCGCTGCCGCCGCACCCCACCGTCGCAATGGCTGCCAGCAGCTTGGGGAAGAACGGCCGCATGTCCACATCACCCTGGTGCTCGTGATACGAACGGACAATCTCCTCCGTCGAATGCTCGTCAGGGTCGGGCGCAAAAAACTGCATGATCAGGCCGGTGAGAATGAATCCCCCGAGCAGCCCCGGAACAATCGCCCAGTGATGGCTCAGGTAATAACTAAGCACCGGCGGCCAAACCTCGTTCAGGATGACCACGGCGATCGCCGTAATCGTCAGCCCGGTCAACACACCAATGATCGGCGCGATGATAAGCCACTTCTGCAGATCGCGCGCGTAGACCGCGGTCAGGTCCTCATGCACCAGCGGAATATATTTGCGAAGCAGCGGGTGCCGCAAAAACCGATGGGCTGCCCGCTCCTGCTTTCTTGTTTCAAGTTTCATCACAGTCCTGATAGAGCCAAGGAAAAATCCGGATCGCCCTTCCTGCGGATTGGCGAATTCGGGACGGCCTCTTCTCTTATTATATCCTGATACGATAATATCGTATTGCGACTCAATTGAGAGTCGAATATTTGAGGAAAGAGAGACGGGGGCGGCGGTGGTGCGAGCTGGGTTAGTTGGGGCGTACGGCTCGCTTTTCAGCCACTTGCGGCAGATGCATTGCTCCATCTGGCTTGGTGGTAAGGGCCGGTCTTTGCTCGTAATCCGATATACTTTGGAAAATGAGCTCGCCGACTGTTCGCGGTAACAAAGCAGCCATCACCCCCATCTCTCGGGACCAGTCGATCATGCGGGATCTCGCGCAATTCCGCTATGCGTTGCGCAAATTTCTTCGTTTCAGCGAGAACGCAGCGCGTCAATGCGGAGTAACTCCGCAACAGCATCAGCTCATGCTCGGCGTGCAGGGCTTCACGGGCCGCGGTTCGGCCACCATTTCAGAGCTTGCCGAGTTCCTGCAGGAGCGCCATCACTCGGTCGTCGGCTTGATCGAGCGCGCGGAACAACACGGCCTGGTTCGCAGAACGCAGGACACAACCGACCGCAGGGTGGTCAATGTGACGCTGACTCCGACCGGCCAGAAGGTCCTTCTCGAACTGAGCAAGATGCACTTCGAAGAGGCCAAGCGAATGCGTGGCCTCTGGACCATGTACGAACCGCCCTCCGCCTCGCGAAGCACGAAGTCGAAGCTTCCCTAAACCTCAACGGCGATTTAGAAGCCTCCTTAGTCCCAATGACTGCTCATTGCGCCGCTCGGCCAATGGCGTCAAGGCGTGCCATCACCTCCAGCGGTAGCGCAACAGTCGCGGCCTGCAGATTCTCGCGAAGGTGATGAACGGAAGAAGTACCCGGGATCAGCAGAATGTTGGGCGAGCGCTGAAGCAGCCATGCAAGGGCCACCTGCATGGTTGTCGCACCCAGCGTCGCTGCCACGCTGTCAAGTTCCGACGACTGCAACGGACTGAATCCTCCCAGCGGAAAGAAGGGCATATAGGCAATTCCCTTCGCCGTCAGGTCATCCACAAATGCGTCATCTCTCCGGACGGCCACGTTATACAGGTTCTGCACACACACAATCTCCGCAATCCCCTGCGCCTCTGCAAATTGAGCCGGACTCACATTGCTCAAGCCAAGATGGCGAATCAATCCCCTCTGCTTGAGTTCAGCCAGCACAGTCAGCGGCTCCTCGATAGATTCATCCGAAGGCTCCGCCACTCCTCCCACCCTGAGATTCACGACATCGAGCACATCCAATCCAAGGTTGCGCAGGTTGTCATGAACGGCATCAGTCAACTCCCGCCGTGAAAGCGCGTGAGGCCACGATCCGTCCTCGCCCCTTCGCGCGCCCACCTTAGTCACGATCACCAGACCTTTAGGGTACGGATGCAGCGCCCTGCGGATGATCTGGTTCGTAACATGGGGGCCATAGAAATCGCTGGTGTCGATGTGGTTCACGCCTGCCGTCACTACTTCCCGCAAGACTGCGATTGCCCCGTCGACGTCCCGCGGAGGTCCCCATACCAGTTTGTTGCCATCCCGCCCTGCCAGCTGCATAGCGCCATATCCCATGCGGTTCAATGCGATCGACGTGCCTGGAAGTGTAAACACGCCTCCAAGTTCCGTTTGTTCTGTCGTCATTGTTTCTCCTCTTGTCTTCGTGCCGGGCGCTCAGCCCGCGATTACAATCAATTCGATGAAGAAAGCTTCAGTTCAGGAGTTCGCATTTGCCTCAGCACCATCAAGTCGTGTTAAACCCGCGCAAATTGCCTATGCAGGCGCGCTCGACGTTCACCGTTGACGCCATCCACGACGCGACTATTCAGGTTTTGCTGCGCGAGGGAAAAGAACGGCTGACCACCACGCGGGTCGCAGCCCGGGCCGGCGTCTCGGTGGGCACGCTGTATCAGTACTTCCCGAATAAGAGCGCGCTCTTGCAGGCCGCTCTGAAACGGCACCTCGACGAAGTCGCAAGTGCCGTGGAGCAAGTCTGCACCCAGCAGATGGGAAAACCTGTCGCTGAAATGGGAGCAGCTCTCGTTACCGCGCTTCTTAAAGCCAAGATGAAGAATCCCAAAACGAGTGTCGCCCTGTATTCCGTCAGTTCCGACCTTGATGGAGTAAAAGTTGTGCGACAGGTCGCCGCGCGCTCTGAAAAGGCGATTGTCGCAATGCTCGAATCCACCTGCGACTCTTTGATCAAAGACGCACGGCTTGTCTCCCTCATGTTGCAGGGCTCAATGACCGGAATCAGCCGCAGATTGCTCGAGTCCAGTGCACCAGAAAAGCAGTTCCCCTCTCTTCTGCAGGAACTCACCGAGATGGTGCGCGCTTACCTTGCAACATGTGTCAACCTTCAACCTGACAGAAAGCCCGGCAGAAAAATTGAACCGTGGAATCGGGATCTCCCGCAACAACCTTACCCAATTTCCTAACGGCGTCTGCTCCAGTCGCTGAGCCATGCGCAGCCGCGCTCAGAGAGTGATAATGAAGACGACCATGTCTCTGGATTGGAGCAGCGGCGGGCTCGCCGAAGGACTCGCCTGTTACCGGAACGAAGAATTCTTCTTGGCGCACGAGCACTGGGAAGGTATCTGGCTCCGTTGCGCAGAGCCCGAGAAGACCTTCCTCCAGGCTCTTATCCAGATCACAGCAGCCTTCCATCACATGCAGCGCGGTAACCCGTTAGGAACAGCATCGCTTCTGCGCGCTGCGCTGCGGCGGCTGAACCCCTACCCGGCCGAGTACGGCGGCGTCGCGGTAGAATCGCTTCGCTCCAGTATCCGCACCTGCCTTGAAGCGCTCGAATCCGAAGCCGAGCTCGCAAAACTCCGCTCCCCGCAGATTCGCTGAGCGCCCACCGCAGCTCGCTTTGCAGAATTTTCTCCTTCCTTCCCGCAAAATTCGCATAAACCGCCGCAGCAGGAAGGCGAGGCATCGAGCCTGCAATCCGGCCCGATTGGACCCTTCCGGCTAGGCCAGCCGAAGGTCACACAGCTGGGCCAATCGGGATTTTGAATTTCATCCACCAGGAATCTCCACTGCGTTCGTTCGACACTCCGATTGGATTCTTCCCGTTCACAAAGATGTCTGAGGTTCTGGGTCGCTTGGCAAACGGGCCCAGGCGCATGGCGACCGCGCCCAGGTCCTTGTCTGCGCTGATTTCCAATTGCATACCGTCGCTGCATTTCTTTGATGTTTGCTCTGAACTATCAATGCTGCTCTTCGATGGACGGCAGCGCAAACGCCATATACCCTTTCCATGTGGTGGGGTTCGATACGCCGCCCGGCGGTATGTAGGCCCCCTCTGGATATGGTGTACCTCCGCCGCTGACTCCGAGCAGGATATATTCTTTCCCGTTCACCTCATAGACTGCGGGCACGCCCTGCGAACCATTCGGGAGTTCTTTGCTGAAGATCAGCTTACCGGTAGCGCTATTCAGTGCGTAGAGCCTGGAATCATTGCCGGCAAACAAGATCAGCCCTCCGGCCGTGACCACTATCCCGCTCTTCGGATATGCATTTCCTTTTTCCTGGTCGGGTGGGGGCGCTTGCGGAATGCCGCCGTAAGGCACCTGCCATTTGATTTTGCCTGTATTCAGATCGTAAGCGGTGAGGGTGCTCCAAGGCGGGGTGATCACATACGGCTCGTTTCCATAACCGGTCTTGTACCGGGATGGAGGCGCCTCGACACCTTCCGGGTAAGGCGGCTCGGCGAGCGACCTGACCATGGCCTGCATCGCAGAGGAGGGGGCTGACCCGGGCGGCGCCAAATCCGGATGTTTCAGGAATGCCATCAGGTAATCAACTGAATCGTCCGGCAGCGAAGAAAACGACGGCATCATTCCTCTGCCGCTCATGATTGTCTTTCGGGTCGCATCGGCGCCTTCCCGGCTGACGACCGTGTCGAGCGCAGGGCCGCGATCTCCCTTCAGATCCGGGCCGTGACACATCAGGCAGTTCTGTTCATAGACGGCGCGCCCCATTTCCTCCGCTGTCGGAAAGCCCGAGCGGCGCCGCAGCCCTCTAGCACTGGGCGGGCGGCTCGGAATCAATCCCCCCGCGTTCGCACTGGTAGATTCTCCGGCCGGCATGAGCTTGACGATCGACGGCATATTTCTCGCCACAACATAGACTGTGCCGTTGGTAGGGTCCGCGCCAGTGCCGAAAAAGAGAGCTCCCCCGTTCACGCTGGGAAGGTTGATCGTGTCCACGTTGACCGACGGCGGCGTGAAGAAACCGGTCTTCGCCTTCGAAAGACGGCCTTTCCACCAGGCCACTTCGTCGGGCCTCATGAACCCAGCGTACATGTCGTCGATGGTCATCCCCTGGCGTGCGAATGGGGGCACCACGGTGGGAAAAGGCTGTGTCTTTGCGGAGTGTTCACCCGGAACGTCGCTCTGCGGAACGGGATGCTCCACGATCGGCCACAGCGGCTTTCCCGTAAGCCTATCGAACACAAACAGGAAGCCATTTTTCGAGGCGGCTGCTACCGCATCCACCGTCTTGCCGTTGTGCTTCACGGTCACCAACTGGGGGGCCGCATTCAGGTCAAAATCCCAGAGATCATGGTGGACCGTCTGGAAGTGCCAGAGCTGCTTACCAGTCCGAGCATCGAGCGCCACCAGACAATCGGCATACAGATTGTCGCCCGGGCGATCGCCGCCATAGAGCTCGTATTTCGCGGAGGCCAGCGGGATGAAGACGATTCCGTTTTTCTCATCCACAGTGATTTCGCCCCACGCATCCACGCCGCCCATGTATTTGTAGGCGTCTTTTGGCCATGTTTCATAGCCGGGCTCGCCGGGGCGCGGGACCGTGTGGAACACCCAGAGTAGCTTTCCGGTGACCACATCGACTGCGCGAATATCGCCGGGAGGAGCGAGGTATCCCTCTCCTGTTGCGCTGCCCAGAATGATGATGTTCTGGAAAACACGGCCTGGGGTTCTCGAGGCCAGAGGCCGCGTAGGCCGGTCAATGCCGATCTTCAGGTCAAGTTTTCCATGATCCGCAAAGGAGTCCACAAGATTGCCGGTCTGGGCGTCGATCTCCTGCAGGAAGCCTCCCGTTTCCACGATCAGCCGCCGATCCTTCCGATCCGTGCTTTCCCAGTAGGTCGCGCCGCGCAGGCCCGCGATTCCCCCGAAACGGGAGGGCATACTGCCCGGAGTCAAGAACGCGTGGACCCACAGTTCCTTACCGCTCGTTGCATCTACCGCAACCAGCGAACCCTGTTTTGCCGCGAAGTAGGCGACATTATCGACAACCAGCGGGCTAAATGTGTAGGTCAAATCATCGCCGGTCGGATAACGCCACGCGACATCCAGCTTGTCCACGTTGCCGGCATTGATCTGCTTCAAAGCCGAGTAGTGTGCACTCTCCGGGCTCCCAAGATAATCCTTCCAGGTTGTCCAGTCTTGTTGCGCGGATGCTATTACAGCCGGGGCCAGTGCGACCAGAACCACAGAAAAACGCAGATGGAGCTTGCCCATGTTAGTCCCTCGTATTACCGCAGTCTGCGCATTGCGGCGCAGACGAAGTTTCAGAAATAGAACCCGAGATGGGGCCTTTCGAGCCCAGGGTCACCCCCTCCCGTTTTCCTCTCGCTTGGAAGATTGCTGGCCGCAGCGTACTTGGGTATACTGCAAGGCCCACTTCGTATTACGCAACGGCGACAAAGCCCTTTTGGGATCAGACCGCACTCTATCACAAGTCGCGAACAGTTACGACCCCAACGCAGTCAGCGTACGACGCAGGATCTACAACCCGGCAGTACCACTCGGTGGCCGCACCGGCGAGCTGATGGACAATATTGCGGGGGCGACGTGACCAACCCCAGATCGGCGCAACGTGTGCTCAGATGACGCACGATTGCGAAACGGCGCCCTTTGAAATGAGCTTGCGCGGGAACTGCTCACCATTCCGGGTGCTGTTCACCTAAATACGACAACGTGGCACCATGGGGGAAGCGGGAAGTCGAAGCGTGGAGCCGGCGCAGTTCAAGGTTCAACCGCCCGTCGCAATCTGGGCTCACGCAAAGAGGAATCGCATTCTTGCTCTCAAGCTCGATCGCAACGAGATGCAGGTCACTCGGCAGTCGAATCGCTCCGAATCCGACACAGGGACGATTCCGCTCTCTTTGACGATCCGGCCAGGGTGCGGTTTGCCCGGCGGCTGCGATTGCCAAACCAATAGCAAAGCACTCCTGCGCCTGCGAAGAGTGCAAACGGACCTGCCCAGTTACGCACTTGAGCGATTCGAAGAGAGCCTACGCAACCAGCTTGGGGCGAAGCTCATGGGTGTGGAACTGAGTGACACGGCCCTCACGGCTTTTAGGCTATTTTATTGACTAATTGTGGGTCTTTTTTGCGGGGCGTCCAGAGTTGATTTCGCATTGCGCAGGACTAGCCAGCGATTCCACCGGAGCTTGGTCTCCGGCTCCATAAGCGGATCAGCGATTCGTCTAAGGAGCCCAAAGCCAAGTCACCGTGTCGACATCAGCAGACGCAGTTTGGCGTCATTAGCACACACCTTGCGATCCTGGTCTCCCGGATGAAGGGTGACATAGCTCCAACAAGAAGCGAACAGCGATCACCCGCACTGTCGCGTCCATCGCACCCTCATGCGACAGGGATAGAATTTCTGCCAGCAACAGCGCCAGCTACGTTGCATCGGTCGAATCAGCGCGATCGGGAGATATTCGGATTTGGGCAGAAGCGTAAGCGCAGAAGTCCCAAGTTGTGCGAACGTCACGTCGTCATGGAGGGCTTTAATGGGTCGCCATCCCATGGGTTCTCAGTGGCGACAAGCCTGTTTACTAGTACCAATCCTGAGACTCACTCTTGAGCCAGTCCCTTGCGAGGTGACCCTCGGCTTCTCAATTGACTCACAGACGGGCAAAACCTATTAGACGGACCGCAAATCGCGCAGAGGCCGTTTTGCAAACCGCCTATTGATTAATCTCCGAAGCAATGGCCTTTTGCATCAAAGACTGGAATACGTCCCAATCACAAGATCCGTCGGCTCTGCTGCAACCAGGAACGAAGACCGGCACACGTTCGGGCGGATGCTCGAGCGTAAGCGGCACGGTGTTCCGCATCTCGTCTAGGGTCTGGGCTGTGAAAAAGAGTCTGACCGAGTATTTTGAACTCGATCCGTTTTGCCAAAGCTCGAACACTAGAGCACTCCCCGGCGGGGTATCATCGCGCCTCCCATCAATCAGCCAGGAAAGCCCGAGAGCGCCGCTGATATTGGTCAGGTTGGTGTCGTGGCCGACCAGAATGAGCAACCGATCGGATGTTTGTCCAAGTGCTCCGGCGACCGCTTTCTGCGAGATGGTCTGTTCCATCGACTTGAGGATCGCATCGAGCATCGGTGCTGATTGCGCTCGCGCGATATAAGGAGTCCAGCGCTCGAGGTCTGCATTTGCCGTGTGAAGTTGCATCAATTCCCGCAATTTCTGTTCATCGACACGGCCCCATCCCACCTGTGCCATTCCATCCGTATATTCCAGCAACAAATTCTCAGCCATCGTAGCGGCTGTCCCCAGTGGGCTGCGGAACTCCACAAGATGGTCGCCCTTGCCAGGAGTGATGGAAGAAGGAAGATCGAAGAGAGACATCTTTGGCGGGGCGCCGCTGCCTGAGAGAATCTGTTCCATGGCTTGCAACTGCGCTCGATACGCTTCTACCAATCCTCCAGGGTTGTTGCCGATGCGCCCAGACAACGCCGCGGTTGCAAGTCGTTTGTCCGCACGAATGGTTCCGGCTGCAAGTGGATGAAAGAGCGGATCGGGTGTACCTTCAGCGAGTGCCTTTGTCTCCAACGTGCAGCCCGGCATCAGGCCTGCAGCCATTGCCTTTCCAGTCTCGCGGGTGCGCTGGTCAGAGTCGGCAAGTATGGTGATATGTTCTGTCTCGCGGCAACCGTTTCCGGTCAACAAACCCTCTTTGATCAAGAGTTCTCGATCGAAGTTGCCAAAGAGCTGCATGAGCTTTGCGCCATGCTCTGTAAGATAGCCCGGCGGAACGCTCCATACCGGCCACGGCTGAGAAGAAAACTGATTCAGTTGATCTGTCTTGCCAGTAGGAGATCGCACCCCATGGCGACTCACGATAACCTCGAATTTCAAACTCTCTTTCGGTTCGGGTGTAGCCGTCAAAGCTTGAACCGCTTCTTGTCCGTGAACCGCGAAAGCCTGAATCAGCATCAGGGATGCCAGCAAGAACGGCTTCAACTTGGCCAACATCAATTTCCACCTCGCTGATCCGCAAGGGAATAGATACGAATCTCCGCAGGTTTATCGCTAGGAGGCGGTTGCTGGGATGACGCGATAGTGGAACCGGCGGCGATCCCAAGAAGTAGGGCCATGGCTTTCATTCGCACTTTCCGGGGTGGCGGCAGTGCATACCGCGACCCTGTTGAGGATGATTACTGCCGACTGCGTGCGGCGTGCGCTTACTTATTCATGATGCCTTGACCAGCGAAGGCCTCCCGAGTAGGTTGGCTTGTAATATTCGCGCTGCACCATATATTGGGGACTGCCGTTGTAGAAGCCGAATGGGTCATTGTTCATATTTTCCCCAATAGCCATCGCTGTGAAGCCTTTTCCAAGGTAATAGGTGATTTTGGCATCCACCTGAGTGTGGGGATAGAAGTAATTGTCACCGAACGGCCCCTTGACCCCAAACGGGACAGCATCTACCCC
>Ga0335072_10009187_pt1 | contig 14272 bp, 11 predicted proteins | sample Lox_Sample_21_FD_206725 | JGI IMG/M metagenome (GOLD analysis project Ga0335072, IMG submission 206725) | Soil microbial communities from Loxahatchee National Wildlife Refuge, Florida, United States - Lox_Sample_2.1 | ecosystem: Environmental > Terrestrial > Soil > Wetlands | place: USA... | reverse complement strand
TACTGGAAGCCATATCCGTTCTGTTCTTTCTCGGTCTGTCACACGTATTCGTTTGTAGCGATGGCCGGACTCGAACCGGCGACCTAACGATTATGAGTCGTTCGCTCTAACCGACTGAGCTACATCGCCTCGGGTACGCGCTCGGCGCCCGCCGAGCCCCCTAACGGAATCGAACCGTTGACCTTTTCCTTACCATGGAAACGCTCTACCGACTGAGCTAAGGGGGCCGTTCACCCGTAGCGACCAGTCGTGCAGGTGCGCTTCCTAGGGCCTAAAAGAGGTTACAGCCTGGCTCGCAACGCCACAAAACCCGTAGGTACCACTGGGCCGCGTCACGCGTCGACGTGCCTGAATCCGAACTCCCGGGTGGGGCGGGCTTCGGAAGAGCCATAGTCTGGTGGCGTGTCAGACGACCGGCTGTACTTCCGCCAACTGCTCTCCGGCCGCGATTTCGCAGCCGGCGACATGTTCGCCACGCAAATGCGCAATTTCGCCTACCTGATCGGCGACCGTGAGACCAGGGACTGCGTGGTCGTCGATCCGGCCTACGCGGCAGGTGACCTTCTCGACACAATCGAGGCGGACGGCATGGAATTGTCCGGGGTGCTGGTGACCCACCATCACCCCGATCACGTGGGCGGTTCGATGATGGGGTTTGAGCTGGCGGGACTGGCCGAGCTGCTGGAGCGAAAAGCCGTGCCGGTGCATGTGAACACCCATGAGGCGCTTTGGGTTTCGCGGGTCACCGGGATCAGTCTCGATGACCTGACCGCCCATGAGCATCGCGACAAGATCAGCATCGGCGATATCGAAATCGAGCTGCTGCACACGCCCGGCCACACCCCGGGCAGCCAATGCTTCCTGCTCGACGGGCGGCTGGTCGCCGGCGACACGTTGTTCCTCGAAGGCTGCGGGCGCACCGACTTTCCGGGTGGCGACTCCGACGAGATGTACCGCAGCCTGCATCAGCTCGCCCAGCTTCCCGGAGACCCGACGGTGTTTCCCGGGCATTGGTATTCAGCCGATCCGAGTGCGTCGCTGTCGGAGGTCAAGCGTTCGAATTATGTGTATCGCGCCACTAATCTCGATCAGTGGCGCATGTTGATGGGCGGCTAAGTCGCCCATCGCGGCGATATAAGCGGCATAGCGGGAGGGATGGATTCAATGGGGTGGATCCAGGACAGCTGGCACGGGGTTACGGAAGTGGGGTCCAGCACCTGGTTGGCGTGGGCTGCGTGGGGGGCGCTTGCGCTCGGCATAGTCGCACTGGTCTTTACAAACGCGCAGATCAAACGCAACCGTAAGTTGGCCGCGGAACAGACCCGGCCGCACGTCGCCATGCTGATGGAGCCGCACGCCGCGGATTGGCATGTGATCGAACTGGTGGTCCGGAACTTCGGCCAAACCGCGGCATATGACATCCAGTTTTCGTTTCCGACTCCGCCAACGGTGGCCGAATACGAAAATGCCGGCGACGGCTACGCCAATATCGTCGAACTGAAACTCCCCGCCGGATTGCCGGTACTGGCGCCCGGCCAGGAGTGGCGAATGGTGTGGGATTCGGCGCTCGACCGCGCCGAAATCGGGAATGGCATCGAATCCCGATTTTCCGGCAGCGTGCTGTACCACGACCGCCCCGCACAGCCGCGCGGGTGGCGGTTCTGGAACGGTGAGCGGCCGGAGCTGGAAACCAAGGTGGTGCTGGACTGGAACGCCCTGCCGCCGGTGCAGCGCATCGAGTTGATGACGAACCACGACCTGGCAAAGAGGGAGAAGCAGAAGCTGGAGCTGCTGCGCAGCCTGCTGACCTACTTCCACTACGCAAGCAAGGAAACCCGCCCTGACGTGTTCCGCAGCGAAATCGATCGAATCAACCTCGCGGTGGCCGAGACCCAGGACAGGTGGCGCACGCGCCAGCTCGAAGAACCCACCGACGTCAACCTGCGCTGGGGTAACGCGGAAAACGAACTGGGCAAGCACCACAGCCAGCGGGTCTGATTCAATCGACGGGCCTGCCAGTACTGCGAAGGAGCAACCATGAGCGGCCCCGTCACCTACAGCCACAACGAATCCATCGCGGTCATCAGGATGGACGACGGCAAGGTCAACGCGCTTGGCCCGACCATGCAGCAGGCCCTCAACGAAGCGATCGACAACGCCGACCGCGACAATGTCGGCGCGCTGGTGATCACCGGCAACGAGCGGGTCTTCAGCGGTGGCTTCGACCTGAAAGTTCTGACCTCGGGCGAGGCCCAGCCCGCGATCGACATGCTCAGGGGCGGTTTCGAGTTGTCGTATCGGCTGTTGTCCTACCCCAAGCCGGTGGTGATGGCGTGCACCGGCCCCGCCATCGCGATGGGGGCCTTCCTGCTGTCGTCGGGCGATCACCGCGTGGCCGCCCACGCGTACAGCATTCAGGCCAACGAAGTGGCGATCGGCATGGTCATCCCCTACGCCGCGCTGGAGATCATGAAGCTGCGGCTGACCCGTTCGGCGTACCAGCAGGCCGCGGGACTCGCCAAGACGTTCTTCGGGGAAACCGCGCTGGCCGCCGGCTTCGTCGACGAGATCGTGCTGCCCGAGATGGTCGTCAGTCGCGCCGAAGAGGCGGCTCGCGAATTGGCCGGCCTGCACCAACATGCCCACGCCGCGACCAAGTTGCGTGCCCGCGCCGACGCGCTCAAAGCCATCCGCGCCGGAATCGACGGGATTGAAGCCGAATTCGGGCTTTAACGCCCGAGGTTACTTCACGTGCCGCCAGGATGGCGCGCTCGGCCAGAACCGTTCGAGGTACGTCGGCCAGTCCCAGGTGGACAGGAACTGCTGTGCAGCCGCGTAGCCGTTGTCGTAGAGCTCTTCCAAACGGCTTCTGGGAGCGTCGAAATCGAGCACACCCACGTTGGTCGACTCGACCGTGATGGCGCGGGCGGCGACCCACGGCTGGCTGAGATGGGTCTGGTCGTGGCCGGCCAGCATTGTGGTGAGCAGGCTTTCCAGCAGTGCCGTCTGGTCGAGCAGGCGCAGGGGTTTCAGCGCCGGCATCACCGCGCCGAGGCCCTCGGTGGCCCTCGGCAGGATGGTGATCCCGAACGTGGGCCAGCGTGGCGGTTTGCCGTCGCGCCGGTCGAAGGTGTCGATCGGAAAATTCGACAGCACCCCGCCGTCAACGAGGGTGGACATCGCGCCGCTGGCATTGGTGAGCCGCACCGGCCGGTAAAAGAACGGAATCGCCATCGAGGCGCGGATGGCGTCGGCGACCGGCTGCTCGTCGGGGTCCAACCCGTAGAGGCGCCGGTAGTCCCACGGCAGGCGCACCAGTTGGGCCGCGGTCAGGTCGGCGACGGTGACGACCAGCTTGTAGCACCACCCCTCGGGCAGCTCATCGGCGTCGCAGGCCAGATCACCGAAGGTGGTGACGCCCAGGTTCTTCAGCTCGCCGCGAATCCAGTCGTGGGCGACGTCACCGCGGTACATGCTGCTGTCCCGCGCCAGTCCCCAGGCGGCACCGAGAAAGGGAACGGGTCCCGCGTCGCGCCATTCGCGCAGCGGTACCGACAGGGCCAGTTCCTTCACCTCCGCTCCGGTCAGCTGGTCGCCCTGGGACGCGGCCGCCAAAATCGATGCGACCACCGAGCCGGCCGAAACGCCGGACACCCGCTGGAACGAATAGCCGGCGTCCATCAGCGCGACGATGGCGCCCACCAGGCCGATGAATTTGACGCCGCCCCCGGACAACACCAGATCCGCCAGCTTTGGTTCCTGCTTCGCAGACCGATTCGCCGCCATTACGGTTAGCCTTCCCCCGAAATCCATTGATAGGGAAGGAATTTCCCGTCCAACGTCACCACGACCCGATCGCCCGACGGGTGCGACTTCTTCTGCATGTCCACGCTGAAGTTGATCGCACTCATGATGCCGTCGCCGAACTGCTCGTGGATCAGTTCCTTGATCGCGCCACCGTACACCTGAAGCGCTTCGTAGAAGCGGTAGATGGTGGGGTCGGTGGGAACGGCTCCGTTTGAAAAGGAGGCCAGGCCGGCGCGCATCGGCACGGCTGCCAGCACCGGCACCGCCGCGTCGTCGAGACCCAGCATCTTGACCAGCACCTTGCCTTGTTCGGCAGGGATCGGGTGCTGGCCCAGCAACGCCGCCGTGGTCCACACCACCGGCCTGTCGATGGCCTCGGCGAGGTCCTGCCATTTCAGACCCTTGGCCAGGCGGGCCAGCACGACCTGTTCGGTGATCTCGTTTCGGTTCATCGCCCTAGCATGCACTCATCGGGAGGTAAGCTGCACGGCGTCGGATCTTCAGCCACGAGGATCGAGATGGCTATGCGAATCGTTATCGACCTGAACCGCTGCCTGGGGTACGCGCACTGCGTGCCGTTGGCCCCGAATGTGCTGAAGCTCAGCGGCGAAGAGGCCCTCACTTACGACCCCAACCCGGACGACTCCGAGCGGTTGCGGGTAGCGCGGGCCGCTGCGGCCTGCCCGGTGCAGGCGATCATCCTGGACAAACTCGACAGCGAATGAGCAGTCTCAAGGAACAGGGCCGCATCGTCATCGTGGGTGCGTCGCTGGCCGGACTGCGCGCCGCGGAAGCGTTGCGGGAAGAGGGTTTTCGCGGGCAGCTGACCATCATCGGCGACGAACCCGACGAGCCGTATGACCGGCCCCCACTGTCGAAGCAGGTCCTCAAGGGCTGGGTGGCGGCCGATCACACCAAGCTGCCGCGGCTGCGCGCGGTGGATGCGCAGTGGCGACTCGGTGTGGCCGCGACGGCCCTGGACCGGGCCAACCAGTTGGTGCGCCTCGCCGACGGCAGTGAGGTTTCCGGCGATTGCCTGCTGATCGCCACGGGCGTGCGGGCACGGCGATGGCCCAACGCGGAAGAGGCCACGCTGCAAGGTGTTCACTCGCTGCGCACGCGGGCCGATGCGGCGCGACTGCAGGCCGCACTGGCCGCCCGTCCACGGCGGGTGCTGATCATCGGTTCCGGGTTCATCGGCTCGGAGGCGGCGTCGGTGTGCCGCGAGCTTGGCCTCGAGGTCACCGTCACCGAGCGCGGTCCGGCGCCGTTGTGCGGTCCGCTGGGGGGCGTCATCGGCGAGATCGCCGCCGAGATGCAGCGCGCGGCCGGCGTGGATCTTCGCACCGGTGTCTCGGTGCTGGCGCTCGACGGCGATGCCGGCGGGCACGTGCGGCGCGCGCGGCTGTCCGACGGCAGCACACTCGACGTCGACGTCGTGGTGGCGTCGTTGGGGTCGATACGCAACGTGGAGTGGCTCGACGGGGCCGGGCTGGCTGCCGGATTCTGGGGGGTGGGCTGCGACGCCGGCTGTCGTGCGTTCGACGTCAACGGGGTGGTCACCAGCCGCATCTTCGTGGCCGGCGACATCGCCAGGGCCCCGCATGTGCTCTACGACTACCAGTTCCTGGCGATGGAGCACTGGGACAACGCCGTGCTGGGCGCCCGGGTGGCAGCACACAACATGGTCTGCGACGAGGTCGACCGCTGGGCGCATCTGCTGATCCCGCAGTTCTGGTCGGCCCAGTTCGGGGTCAACATCAAATCCGTTGGCGTGCCGTCGTTCGGCGACGAGATCGTGTTCACCCAGGGGTCGGTGCAGGAGCGCCGGTTTGCCGCGGCCTATGGCCGCAACGGCCGCATCGTCGGCGCGGTCACCTTCAACCACGCCAAGTGGATTGATCACTACCGCGACGAGATCGCGCGCTCGGGGCCGTTTCCACCGCATCCGCCGGGCTTCGATTTTCCAGGGAACATGCGCGTGATGCCGGCGGACTTCCCGGCCCGGGGCGTTCCGACCGAGACACCGGACGTGGTGTTGACGGGCCACGACCCCAGTGAGCGGCACGCCGAGTTCCGCGCGCGGCGGCGATAAGGAACTGCCAATGAACCCCGGAGAAGCCTTTGACGCCGCGATGCGGTTCGAGAACCGCGCCGACCCTTACCCGTTCTTCGACGAACTCCGCAAGACACCGGTGGCGCGGGTGAGCGACGGCATCTACGCCATCACCGGCTACGAGGAACTGATGGCGCTGGCCCACGACCCCCGCGTCAGTTCCGACCTTCGCAAGACTCACCCGCCAACCGATCTCGGCCGGCGATTCGCCGACGACTCGAGGGGCGAGCTGACCCCCGAAATCGCCGGGGCCTACGGCAAGGAGCCGAGTTTCATCGCGCAGGACCCGCCCGAGCATGACCGGGCACGTCGTCAGTGCATGCGCTTTTTCGGTCCGCCCGCCTCGCCGGATCTGATCCCCGGCCAGGAACCATTGTGTCAGCAGATCGTCAACGGCCTGCTCGACAAAGCGGCAGGCAAGACCCGCATGGACGTCGTCGACGACTTCGCCTATCCGCTGCCGGTGAACGTGATCTGCAAGATCATGGGCGTGCCGATGGAAGACGAGCCCCGCTTCCACGCGTGGCTCGCCGACATCACGGCGGGCGTCTTCGATCTCGGCCCCGACATCCACAGCGAGGACGGCCAGGCCCGTCGCGCCAAAGGCGAAGCTGCCAACGCCGAGCTCAACGAGTACATCGTCGGGCTGGTCGAGAAGGCCAGGGAATCCCCTGGGCCCGGGATGATTTCGCAGCTGGTCCACGATGACGGTCCGGACGGGCGGATGTCGACGAGTGCCATCGTCAACAACACGATCCTGCTGTTCTTCGCGGGCCATGACTCGACGGTTAACCTGATCGCGCATTGCGTGCTCACGGTGCTGCGCAATCCCTGGTCGATCGAGTTGCTGCGCAACTCGCCGGAGTTGATTCCGGCGGCCATCGAGGAGGTGCTTCGGCTGCAGTCGTCGGTGCAGTTCTTCCCGACCCGATCGGCGCTGGCCGACATCGAGATCGCCGGCACCACGATTCCGCGCGGCGCCCCGATCTATCTGATGTACGGCGCGGCCAATCGGGATCCGCGACGCTTCGCAGACCCGAACACCTTCGACCCGCGTCGCCCCGACAACGAGCACGTGGGCTGGGGACGCGGGATTCACATCTGCTTCGGCGGTCCGTTGGCCCGGCTGGAGGTCAACACCGCGTTCGAGGCGTTCCTGCGCCGGGTGGACAACCCGCGACTGGTGGAGGACCCACCGCCGTACCGCATCAGCCAGGTGTTCCGCGGGCCACGGCATCTGCTCGTCGACTATGACCAGATCCGGGACCAGATCCGGCCCTGAGGGTTACCCCGGTTTGGTGGCGCTCACCAAGCGGGTGGAGAACCAGGGGCCGCCATAGGCCATGCGCCACCCGAGGTTGCGCCGCCGCACGTTTCGCCAGCCCAACTCGCGCAACCGCGCCTCATGTTGACGGGTCTCCCACAGGTCCGCGATGGCGAGTCGCCCGCCGGGCCGCAGCACGCGAACCGCTGATCCAGAGCGAGGCGCCGACCGGCGCGGGTCGGAATGTTGTGAATGGCAAGGCTGCTGACGATCACGTCGACACTCTCGTCGGGCAACGGGAGCTCCGTCATGTCGGCGGTGTGCAATTCGACGCGATCGGTGACACCTTCCAGCTCGGCGTTGGCCAGAGTGGCCTGCGCCGAGTTGTCGGTCTGGTCGGCCTGCCACAGGTCGACGCCGATCGCACGGCCGCGCGGCAATCGCTTGGCCGCGGCCAGCAGCACGGCGCCGCGCCCGCAACCCAGGTCGAGCAGCGTTTCATCGCCACGCAGTTCCAGCTCGTCGAGAATCCCGTCCCACACCCGGAATTTGCCGGATCGCGTCGCGTAGATGTACCAGGCCGCCGTCCCGACGATCTCGACCGCCGACAGGGCCGCCAGCGCCGCCGCCGCCCGGTTGCCGCGCTTCAGGAAGACGCCCGACCCCGCCAGCAGGGCGGCCGATCCGGCGCCGACGGCCGCCAGCTGCGTTCCCGCCGAGACGGTGTGGAACGACCCGTCGTACCCGTACTCGCCTCGATGCTCGGGCATCACGTCACCAGCGTCCGCGGTGGACGACCTCATCGAAAGGCCGCCGGGCTGGATTGCGGATCGGGCGCAGCGGGCGATCGGCGGGGTGCCCAACGCCGAGCATGAAGGCGACCAGGTGGTCGTCGGGAACACCGAGGATGGCACGCGCCTTGTCCTGATCCCCCACCGACGAATGCCCCGTTCCGATGCCCAGATCGGTGGCCGCGATCATCATCGCCATCGTCGCCTGACCGACGTCGTATTGATCCGTCACCAGCCTGCGCTCATCCGGCGGTACCGGAACGACCAGCACAATCGCCGCGGCCGCCCCGGCGATGTGGCCCGCGCCCCGCCAAACCGTCGAAAGCTCCTGCAGCTGCACCGGGTCGGCGACGATGACAAAGTCCCACGGCTGACGGTTTTTCGCCGATGGCGCCCGCCAACCGGCCTCGGCGATGCGGTTCAGGTCGGCTTCGGAGACCGGCTCCGGCGTGTACTGTCGCACGTTGCGCCGCGCGCAGATCGCGTCCCAAGTTTCCACCCTGACCATGCTGCCACCGATGTCGGTCGCACGGTCTAGGGTGGCCCGCAATGGCGCTTCACCTTCACCGTGCGGAGCGGACAGACCTACTGGCCGACGGCCTCGGTGCCCTGCTCGCCGTACCGCTGCCCGATCCGTTTGCCGAGGAGCTGGTTCTGGTACCGGCCCGCGGCGTGGAACGCTGGCTGAGTCAGCGGCTTTCGCACGTCCTCGGTTGCGGGGGCGACAGCCGCGACGGGGTGTGCGCCGGGGTGAGATTTCGCAGTCCCGGGTCGCTGATCGCCGAGATCACCGGCACACACGACGACGACCCGTGGTCACCCGAGGCGATGACCTGGCCCCTGCTGGATGTGATCGACCGCAGCCTGGACGAGCCGTGGTGTGCGACGCTGGCAAAACACCTGGGCCACTTCGACATCGATGCCGACGAGGCCGAGCTGCGCAAGGGCCGGCGCTACGCGGTGGCTCGCCGGCTGGCCGCCTCCTATATCCGCCAGCGGCCACAGCTTCTCGTCGACTGGATCGAGGGCAAGCCCGGCGACCTCGATGCCGACCTGGCCTGGCAGCCCGAATTATGGCGGGCGCTGGTCGCCGCCATCCCGGCCGATCCCCCGCACGTCCGCCATCACAAGACCGTTGCCCGGCTGCGCGATGGCCCGGCCGATCTGCCTTCGCGGTTGTCGCTGTTCGGGCACACCCGGCTGGCGTGCACCGACGTCCAACTCCTCGACGCCCTCGCCACCCACCACGACCTGCACCTGTGGCTGCCGCACCCCAGCGACGAGCTGTGGCAGGCCTTAGCCGGCGGGCCCGACATGCACGGCACGATCCTCCGGCGCGACGACACCAGCCACCGCGCGGTGGGCCATCCCCTGCTGGCAACCCTCGGGCGAGACCTGCGCGAGCTTCAGCGCGGCCTGCCCACCGATCTGGCGACCGACGAATACCTGTCCGGCACGCAGCGGCCCGACACGCTACTCGGGTGGCTGCAATCCGACATCGCCGCCAATGTTGTTCGGCCGCAAGGGCGTACGTTCACCACCGCTGACCGCTCCGTGCAGATACACAACTGTCACGGTCCGGCCCGCCAGGTCGACGTGCTGCGCGAGGTGCTGTTGGGCCTGCTGCAAGACGATCCGACGCTGGAGCCGCGCGACATCCTGGTGATGTGCCCCGACATCGAGACATACGCGCCGCTGATCGTCGCCGACTTCGGGCTCGGCGACGTGGTGCACGGCGCGCATCCCGCGCACCGGCTGCGGGTGCGGCTGGCGGACCGTTCGCTGATCCAGACCAACCCGCTGCTCGGTGTGGCCGCGCAGTTGCTCGCGCTGGCGGGCAGCAGGGTGACGGCCAGCGAGGTGCTCAACCTTGCCGCGGCCGCTCCCGTGCGCGCCAATTTCGGTTTCACCGATGACGATTTGGACGACATCACCCGCTGGGTTCGCCAGGCCAACATTCGGTGGGGCTTCGACCGTGAGCATCGGCAGCCCTATCACGTCGACTTCGTCCACAACACTTGGCGTTTCGGCATCGACCGGGTGCTGGCCGGCGTCGCGATGTCCGAGGACTCGCACGCCTGGATCGACGCGACGCTGCCCCTCGACGACGTCAGCAGCAATCGTGTCCAATTGGCCGGGCAGTTGGCCGAATTCGTCGACCGGCTGCAGCGCGTGGTCGACTCGCTCACCGGTACCCGCCCGCTGCGGGAGTGGCTGGCCGCGTTGACCGACGGCATCACCGGGTTGGCGCACATCGATGACGCCGACCTCTGGCAGGCCAGCCAGATGCAGCGTGAATTCGCCACCGTGATCGCCGACGCCGGGCCGCGCGCCGACACGCCGCTACGGCTGCCCGACATCCGGGCCCTGCTCGACCGACACCTCGCCGGTCGCCCGACGCGGGCCAACTTCCGCACGGGCACCCTGACGGTGTGCACGATGGTGCCGATGCGCTCGGTGCCGCACCGGGTGGTCTGCCTGGTCGGCCTCGACGACGGGGTGTTTCCGCGCCTCAGTGTCGTCGACGGCGACGACGTGCTCGCCCGCAACCCGATGACCGGCGAACGCGACATCCGTTCGGAGGACCGGCAATTGTTGCTCGACGCCATCGGCGCGGCCACCGACAAACTCGTGATCACCTACACCGGAGCCAACGAATACTCAGGCCAGCCGCGGCCGCCCTCGGTGCCGCTGGCCGAGCTGCTCGACACCCTCGACATCACCACATCGGCCAAAATTCGCAAACACATCGTCGTCGCGCATCCGTTGCAGCCGTTCGACGTTCGCAACGTCGAGCCCGGAGAGTTGGTGCCGGATGTACCGTTCAGTTTCGACCCGACCGTGCTGCGCGCGGCCCGGGCGGCCACCGGCGAACGCAGCGAACCGCCCCGGTTCATCTGCGGGCCGCTGCCACCGCCGCCGGCCGACGACGTCAGCCTCGCCGACCTCGTCGGGTTCTTCAAAGATCCGGTAAAGGGCTTCTTCCGCGCGCTGGAATTCACGCTGCCGCGCGACGTCGACGGCGTGCAAGACGCCATGCCGGTCGAGATCAACGCCCTCGAGGAGTGGACGGTCGGCGACCGGATGCTGCGCGACATGTTGGGAGGCATGACTCCGGATGATGCGCGTCAGGCCGAGTGGCGCCGGGGCACGCTGCCGCCCGGCCAGCTGGGTTGGCGCAGGGCGAACGAGATTCGCGAGCAGGCCACCTTGCTGGCCGGTGTGGCGCAGCAATACCGGCGGACGCAGCCCCGGGCGTACGACATCGACATCGACCTCGGCGGCGGGCGTCGCCTCACGGGCACGGTGTCGCCCGTGTACGGCGAGCGGCTGGTGTCGGTGACCTATTCCAAGCTGGACGGCAAGCACCTGCTGGAGTCGTGGATTCCGTTGCTGGCGTTGATCGCTCACGATCGAAACCGTGACTGGTCGGCGGTGTGCATCGGGCGTCCCAAGCGCGGCACCGAGGCGAGGTTGGGGGGGCTAGGCCGGCCACAAGGTGACGCCGCCGGGGTGCTGCGCGAGCTGGTGGCGATCTACGACGCCGGCCGCCGCGAACCGATTCCGTTGCCCATCAAGACATCCTATGCGTGGGCCGCGGCGCGGCACTGCGGTGACGATCCGGCGCACGAGGCGGGGTTCCGCTGGAGGACACAGCGTTACCCCGGCGAGGACCAGGCGCCCGCGCACGTGCGGGCGTGGGGCAGAAACGCCCGGCTGGAGGACCTCATGCAACCCGTGCGCCTGGGTGAGGAGTGCGACGGCGAAGACAACCGGCTCGGCGCGTACTCGGCGCGGCTGTGGCTGCCGATGCTGCGCGCCGAGAGGAAGCCGTCCTGATGGAACGTTTCAACCTGCTGGGACCGCTGCCCGCGCAGCGCTCCACCACGGTGCTGCAGGCCAGCGCCGGCACCGGCAAGACCTTCGCGTTGGCCGGTCTTGTCACCCGCTATGTCGCCGAGGGCGGGGCGACGCTCGAGCAGATGCTGTTGATCACGTTCTCCCGGGCGGCCAGTCAGGAGCTCAGGGAGCGTGTTCGCTCCCAAATCGTGCAAGCGGTAAGGGCTTTCGACGATGCGAGCATGGCTGACGACAACGAGCTGGTGGCACACCTGCTTGAGGGCACCGCCGATCAGCGCGAGGAACGCAAGCGTCGGCTGCGCGATGCGCTGGCCGGCTTCGACGCGGCGACTATCGCCACCACACACCAGTTCTGCCAGCTGGTGTTGAAGTCGCTCGGCGTGGCCGGTGACACCGCCGCGAGCGCGACATTGATGGAGAGCCTCGACGAATTGGTCGCCGAGATCGTGGACGATCTGTATCTGGCCCACTTCGGGCAGGAGCGCGACAACCTGGTGCTGTCCTATCCCGACGCGCTGCGGGTGGCGCGCGAGGTGGTCAACAACCCGTCGACGGATCTGCGGCCGCACGACGCGCAGCCCGGATCACCGGCCGCGGTGCGGGTTTATTTCGCGAAAGCCGTTCTCGCCGAGCTGGATACCCGCAAGCGACGCCTGGGTGTGCTCAGCTATGACGACCTGTTGATCCGGCTGGCCGACGCGCTGGCCACCGACGATTCCCCCGCCCGGATGCGTATGCACCAACGCTGGCCGATCGTCATGGTCGACGAGTTCCAAGACACCGACCCGGTGCAATGGCAGGTGATCGATCGCGCGTTCAGCGGGCGCAGCACCGTGATCCTCATCGGTGATCCCAAGCAGGCGATCTACGCATTCCGCGGCGGCGACATCGTGACGTACCTGCACGCGGCCGAGAGCGCGGGTGAGCAAAAGACATTGGCCACCAATTGGCGCTCCGATGCCGCGCTCGTCGAACGGCTGCAAGCGGTGCTGCGTGGCGCCCAGCTCGGCAACGCCGCAATCGTGGTGGACGACGTCGAGGCTCACCACCGCGGTCACCGCCTCGCGGGTGCGCCGCGCAACGACCCGTTTCGGTTGCGGGTGGTGCGGCGAGCGACGTTGGGGCGCAGCGGCGTTGCCAACCTGCCCATCGACGAGCTGCGGGAGCATATCGGCGCCGACCTCGCCGGCGACGTCGGCGCGTTGCTGCACAGCGGCGCAACATTCGACGGCGAGCCGCTGCAGGCGCGCGACATCGCGGTGATCGTGGAAAAGCACAAGGACGCCGCCGCCTGCTTCAAGGCGCTGTGCGATGCCGGCATTCCGGCGGTGTACACCGGCGATTCCGATGTGTTCACCTCGGATGCCGCCGAGGATTGGCTGTGCCTGCTGGAGGCATTCGACCAGCCCCACCGTCCCGGGATGGTGCGCGCCGCCGCGGCGACGATGTTTTTCGGCGAGACCGCGGAATCGCTTGCGGCCGGCGGTGATCCGCTGACCGATCGAACTGCGGAGACGTTGCGGGAATGGGCGGGGCACGCGCGCGAACGCGGCGTCGCAGCCATATACGAGGCGGCGCAGTTGGGCGGCATGGGTGATCGCCTGCTGTCCCGGCAGGGCGGCGAGCGCCACATGACCGACCTGGCGCACGTCACCCAGTTGCTGCAGGAGGTCGCGCATCGCGAGCAGTACAGCCTGCCCGCCCTGCGTGATTGGCTGCGCAGACAACGAGACGAGCGCAACGGTGCGATGGAACGCAACCGGCGGCTGGACAGCGACGCCGCCGCCGTGCAGATCATGACGGTGTACGTCAGCAAGGGGCTGCAATACCCGATCGTGTATCTGCCGTTCGCGTTCAACCGCAACACCCAGGAACGCGACGTCGTGCTGTTCCACGACGAGAACGACGCGCGCTGCCTGTATATCGGCGGCAAGGACGGCCCGAATTTCCGGGCCATCCAGGCACAGGGCCGCACGGAGGACGCCAGCGACGACAGCCGGCTGACCTACGTCGCGATGACGCGCGCGCAGTCGCAGGTGGTGGCGTGGTGGTCGCCGGCCCGCGACGAGCCCAACGGGGGGCTGTCGCGGCTGCTCCGCGGTCGCCGCCCGGGTGAGTCGGTCGTGCCGGACGTCTGTGCGCCGGCCAAGATCTCCGACGACGACGCGTTGGTCCGGTTGCGCGAATGGGAGGCCGCGGGCGGGCCGGTGATCGAGGACTCGGTGATAGCAGCGGTCCCCGGGGTGTCACCGGGGCCGGCGCCGACCAACCTCGACAGCCGCCACTTTCACCGGGCCATCGATACGTCGTGGCGGCGCACCTCCTATTCCGGTTTGATCCGGGTGGCCGAAGCCGTCGGCGTGAGCAGTGAGCCCGAGGTCACCGAATTGGACGACGAGGTCAGCGATATCGCGTTGACCCAGGCCGCGTCCC
>Ga0335072_10009186_pt1 | contig 14273 bp, 17 predicted proteins | sample Lox_Sample_21_FD_206725 | JGI IMG/M metagenome (GOLD analysis project Ga0335072, IMG submission 206725) | Soil microbial communities from Loxahatchee National Wildlife Refuge, Florida, United States - Lox_Sample_2.1 | ecosystem: Environmental > Terrestrial > Soil > Wetlands | place: USA... | reverse complement strand
CGGCCCGGTCGCTGCCGTGCCCGTGCCCAGTCGCTCCCAGCGAGCCGAACAGCTCGGCCCGGACCCGGGTGACCCGGCCGGCCAGGCCGTCGCGGGCCAGCCCAAGCGCGAACGTCCGGGCCGCCCGCATCGGGCCCACCGTGTGTGAGCTCGACGGCCCGATGCCGATCGAGAAGAGGTCAAAAACGCTGATCGCCATGCCAGGTCAGCCCATGGCCAGCGGGTGACTGCGGGTGAGGTTCGCGGGAATGGACAAGGCATGGCTCCTCGTGAACGCGGGCCGCGGGCCCGGTGCCGGTTGCCTCCCCGCTCTGTCGTGGGGCCTGAGAGCTTCGCCATCGCGAGGATGGCTTGCACCGTGGGCGCGCGGCGACAGCGCGGGCCATCGTCGCGACTTTCCAGAGTTGCCTCGCCACCGCGGTACCTGGGGCCTGAGAGATTCTCGGGGAGAGTTGCTCCGTCGGCGCCTCGCCATGATCGCGAGGTCTCTTCCGCGGCGGTTCTGACGGCGATGGACTTGTGCGGCCTAACCTACCGCCTGGCCTGGGCCGGGTCCAGACCGCTAGTGAACGGATGAGGGCGGGGGGCGCCACGCCTGCCAGCCGGGGTGAACGGCGAAGAAACGCGACGGGCCTGGCGGCGTGGCCGCCAGCTCGGCCCGGGGGCGCAGGTCAAGGCCGGCCGGGACCGCTTCCCACCAGGGCTGGCCCTGGAACAGCCTGCTGTACAGTTCCCGGCCCTGGCCTGCCGGGCCACGGACGAGCTCGGACGGGGCCGGGTGATCGGGCGCCTGCCAGCGGAAGTCGCCGGAGATCCGGAGGGCCGAGCCGGTGTTCGGCAGCGCCGCGTGGGGCGTGAGGCAGTGGAAGATAAGCACGTCACCAGGCTGGTAGCTGGTCGTGGCCCAGCCTTGCTCTGACCCGGCGAGCGGGCGGGGCGGCTGCGGTGGCCAGTGGTGGCCGCCCGGCTGCACGGCCAGCCCGCCCAGCCGGACCGGTATCTCCATCAGCGGCAGCCAGCTCGTCAGCATGTCCTGGCCGCCGCCGGCCCCGTAGTCGTAATGGACGTAGCGGCCGCGGGCACGCGGACCGGGCCGCTCGGGGTAGACGGCCCGGAGCACCTTGACCGGGTAGGAGAACGCCGCCGGGCCGAGTATCGCCCGGACCGTCGTCCGCAGGGGGGCCAGGTAGGGCACCTGATTGAATTCCGCGCAGGTCAGCGCGGCCCGGAAGGCGGGATCGGACAATCCGTCGGCTGTGTTGAGCGCGCGCGGCGTCGCCGATGGCGTGCCGTCGGCGCCGGTCCAGCCACCGCGGCGCAGCCGGGCCAGCACGGCCGTGCCCGCCGCCCGCACCGGGCCGGCCGGCAGCAGGCCGCGGAAGAACAGGTAGCCGGCCTCCGCTAGCCGGCCGCGCAGGACGGCGGGGTCATGCGGCACCGCGCTGGAGTCGGCCAGTTCGTCCACCTCGTCACGATAGCTCCCCTTCCTGGGAGGAGCCGGCGGCTGGCGGGACGGCCAGTGCGTGCTCCTGCCAGCGGCGGGGCGGCTGCCCGTGGTGGCGGCGGAACGCGGTGGCGAACGCGTAGACGGAGGAGTAGCCGACGTGGGCGGCGATCTCGTCCAGGGTCGCCTCCTGGGCCAGCAGGAGGTCGCGGGCGAGGGTCATCCGCCAGTCGGTGAGGTAGCGCATGGGGGCCTGGCCGAGGGCCTGGTGGAAGACGCGGGCGAAGGTGGCGCGGGACATGGCGCACAGCCGGGCCAGGTCGTCGACGGTCCAGGGCTGGCCGGCGCGGGCGTGGACGGCCTGGAGGGCGGGGGCGAGCCGGGGGTCGGCGGCGGCGCGGAACCAGGGCGGGGCGGTCTCGCTGCGGGCCAGCCCGGCCCGCAGGCCGAGGACGACGAGGACGTCGAGCAGCCGGTCCAGGACGGTCTGCTTGCCCGGCTCGGCCAGCAGCATCTCCCGTGACAGCAGCGTGACCACCTGATGAACGGGATCGTCCAGGCTCGCCGGAAGCGACAGCACCGGGGGCAGCGCCGCGACCAGCCCGGCGCCGATGTCGCCGGCGAAACGGTAGGCGCCGCACAGGAACACCGCGCTGCCCGGGACCGGCAGCGCGGTATCGCCGGCGGGCAGCGAGCGGAACTCGTCCGGCAGGACGCAGCGGGCGCCCGGCTCGTGGGCGACGAAGTGGTCGGGGCCGCCGCGGACGAGGGCCAGGTCGCCCGGCGCCAGCTCCAGCGGATCGCCGCCCTGGTCTGTCCACAGCCAGGCGTGGCCCCGGATCACGGCGTGCACGGCGAGCTGGATGGCCCCCGGGTACCGGATGCCCCACGGGGGGACCGCGGCCGACCGGGCGAAGACACCGCCCGTGATCATGAGCACATGGGAACTGACAGCGTGAAGACGCCCGTTGCCCGCCTTGACGAGTTCGCGGCGCTTGACCCGTTCTTCCGGATCATCGAGCAGGGCCTGGACGGCCTGGCCGGGCCGGGCCACTTCTTCGACCTGCTGGCGCAGGACGCGGTGTTCGAGTACGTGATCACCGTGCCCGGCTACCCGCGGCGGGTCGAGGGCCGCGCCGCGGTCGCCGAACTGTACCGGCCCTACGGCGACGCGCTCGTTCTCGACCGCTGCCACGACCTCGCCGTGCACCACGACCCGGCCCAGGGCACGGTCGTGCTCGAGTACGCCTCCGAGGGCAAGGTCGTGGCCACCGGCGCCCCCTACAGCAACCGGTACATCTCCGTGCTCACCCTCCGCGACCGGGAAGTAGTGCACTGGCGGGACTACCTTGATCCCGTGGCCGTGTTCGACGCGCTCGGCTGGCCGCGGCACTGACCGGCGTTACTAGGCCGGCGTTACTAGAGCGGCCCGGTTACTGGACCCGCTCGCGAGGCAGCGGGCTGCTGCAGTACTCGCACGTCGGGTGGTCGGACAGGGACCCGGCGGACTGGTCAACCCGGGCGCCGCACTCGGGGCAGACGGAGGGCACCGTCCACTGCGGCTCACGGTGCGGCTCGTGGTGAGCAACGCTGGCGTGATGACCGGCCCAGGCCAGCTGCTCGGCGTTGTGGGCCAGGGCCCGGTCGGCGGCGTTATGCGTCAGGGCCAGCGCGCCGGGGTCGGGGGCGCCGCTCAGCAGCGCTTCCTTGCGGGCTGTCTCCCGCTGCTTCCTGGCCTCGCGCCGCAGCTTCGGGTCGTACCGGGGATCGCCTTCAATATGGATCTCAGCCTTGTGGTTCTTGGGGTCAAAGGTAACCCTGACGGCATCCCCTTCCTCAGGGTGATGAAAGGCCGGCACCTTCGCCTTCGTCTCAACCCGGAAGGGGTGCTGCCCGGCCGGACGTACTTCCAGGATGTACTTCCGGTGCTCCCAGTCGATGCCGTGCATGTCAGTCTCACTGAAAGAGCCCGGCGGCTCTACGGCAAGCACCACCGCTTCGGCCTGTTCCTTCGCGTCGAACATGCCCTCAGTATGCACGGAAGGCCCATAACCCACTAGCGCGTTGAATCACTCGCCCGCGGACAGGGGGCTACGCGAATTTCAGCGCCTGGCTGGCACTTAGTCCACACCCGCCTCGCCGCGCAGGAACTGGATGTACCGGGTGGCGCAGGCCTGGAGGACTTCCCTGGCGCCGGAGCGCAGGACGGGTTTCCACCAGCCGCCGTAGATGCGGTCGAAACGGTAGGGGAGCACGGCTTCGACGACACTCTGGACGGCCCGTTCGGGTAGCGGGAGCCGGTTTGGCGCGCTCCAGACGAACGTGACCCGGTCCTCTCCCGGCGCCACGAAGATGGTGTCGCCGGAGAGCAGCACGCCGGCGCCGCCGGCGCCGGCGGCCCAGTGGACGACGGCGCTTCCGGGGAAGTGCCCGCCGCACTGGACCAGGGTGACGCCGGGAAGGACCTCGAGGGATCCGGACCAGGTGCGGACGGCCGGGTCGGGGCGAGTCAGCCAGCGGGCATCGACGTCGGGCAGGAGGATCGGGGCGCCGAACGCGTGGCTCCATTCCACGATCGAGCCGTAGAAGTGCGGGTGGCTCGCCGTGACCGCGTGCAGGCCGCCGATGTCCCTGACCGTGGCGACGGCCTGCTCGTCGAGGAACCCGGGCGGGTCCCACAGCAGGTTGCCGTGCGGGGTCTGGATCACCAGGGCCCGCTGGCCGATCGCCACCGGGGGATCGGCGCCGATGCCAAGCAGGCCGGGCTCGACCTCACGGACGTCGCTGCGGTGCCCGTGGCCGGCCAGTTCCGCCGCGGTCGTCCAGCGCTGCCCCGAGGACGGCACCCACTGCCGCTCGTCGGAGCAGATGAGGCAGGCCCGCGGGGGAGACTCCTGGTCGGGGTAGTGATTGGCGCACGTGGCGCAGATCCACACGGGCATCGTCATCCTCCTAACGAATCATTGATGCCCGGCCCGCAGAAGCGGAACCTGTTAGCGTGAGCGCACCTGTCGAGGTCCCCGAAGACATCGCCGAGCGGATCCGCACGCTGTGCCGGGCGCTGCCCGAGGTGACCGTGCGGATCGACAGCTCGCTAACCACGTCGAGGTCGGCGGCGCAGTCGTTCGACATCCGCCGCCGGTCGTTCTGCTTGCTCGTCGCGCGGGAGGGCCGGGCTGGCCAGCCCGTTCCGCTGATCGTGGTGCGCGTCAGGCCAGGCGAACGCGAGGCGCTGCTGTCCGCTGGCCATCCGTTCTTCGCCTCGCGGGCAGGCCGTGACCGCATCGCGGTCGTGCTCGGCGACGACACGGACTGGGCGGAGATTCGCGAGCTCGTGACCGAGAGCTACCGGATCCTCGCGCCGAAGAAGCTCGCCGCCTTGCTTGACCAGCCCGGCTCGGCCAGGTAGTCGCGGGCCGGGCAGGCCGCGGTCCGGGCGATACTTGCCCGATGACCTCGATGACGGCCGCCCGGGCGGCGATGCGTTCCGCACTCGCGGCTCCCTGGCTCGTTGCCGCGCTCGTCGCGATGGCCGGCTGCGCTCATGGGACCGCGCCAGCGGGTACCGCGCCGGCGAGTGCCTCGTCGCCGGCCACGGCCTCCGCCGCCCCGGCCGCCTGCAACCCGGACTACTGCCAGCCCACCGACTGGGATACGGCCAGGGCGTCAACCCCGCTGGCGCAGATCGCGCCGTTCAGCGAGCCGCTCAACGTCGTGATCAGCGCCCGTTCGACCATCTCGCTGGCCGCCATCCAGCAGGCGCTGGGCGACTGGCACACGGTCTCGACGGCCACGACGGCCAGCCTGTCCGGCATCCACGTCAAGTGCATCTCGTCGGAGAAGGCGGACGTGGCGGGCGGCGGCTACGTCCCCCAGGCGCAGGCATGGCGCCTCGGCGGCTGCGTGGGCGGCAATAACCTGTCGCTTAGCGGCAACGAGGACCACGTCCGCATCTGGCACCAGCCGGTCCCCGGCAGCAGCGAGGGCGCCTGGTTCGTGGCAGCGAGCTACGAGACAATGTGCGTTGCCAAGAGCGGCACGCTGGTGCCGGCCGCGTCCGATAAGAGCTACGCCGCACTGCACCCGGACGCCACTTACCACTGCGTCGACGGTGGCCCCGGGTCCATAACGACCAGTCACCAGGACGGTTACCAGGACGGGGCGGCGGCGTTCGCCGCGGCCATCGTCGCCGCCGCGCATGCCAGGGGATGGCAGGTCAGCGCGCGAACCATCGACGTCGGGCGCACCGCGCAGGCCGGCGAGGGCGGCGTCCCGTTCAGCGGCACGGCGGAGATCCTGACCGTCACGTCCTGACGGTCAGCCGAGCGGGGGTGAGTCGTCATGGCCGCGTTTCCGCCCGCCGTGCTAGCCGCGGCTGCGGGGCACGTGCGGAAGCAGCCTGAGTTTTCGGCGGGTCCCGGAGGCAAGGGCGCTAGGTAACTATCAGTCACGGCTAGTCGACGGTACTCGACGGGCCTAACTGATTCACGAAGTGGTGGTGATTACCGCCAATCTCTGAATCAGCTAGGCCCGGTGACGATGGACGACGACGATCGACAAGCTAGCTTTTCGCGCATTCGGCGGGCACAGGACCACGATCCAGGCACCGAAGCGAACCTAGGCCAGTGACACGTCGTCAACGTACTTATTTCTGAACGTGCCCGTGAGCCATGCGGTGCCGGCCGTGCCCGCATAATCTGGCCCGGGCGCTGCCGGCAGCGGGGGCTGGGGCCGGGCCCGCGGCTGGCACGAGAGGGCAGGTCATGACGGACGACCAGCAAGGCACGGCAGGCACGGCAGCCGCCTGGAACGCGGAGTACTCCGGCGGCCGGTATGCGGGCGAGCCCGCGGTGGAGTTCACCGGCGACATCGTGGCCGCCGCGCGGGCGGCCGGGCTGGCCGGGTCCCGGGGCCTGTACATAGGGTGCGGCAACGGGCGGAACTACGTGCCCCTCGTCGCGGCGGGACTTGACCTGCTCGGACTGGACATCTCGCCGGTGGCGCTGGGCCAGCTGGCGGCGAGGGCCCCCGAGTACCGCGACAGGCTCGTTCTTGGCGACGTGTCCGCGCTGGCCCCCGGAGTCACCTACGCGCTGGTCATCGGCATCCAGGTGTTCCAGCACGGCAATCGCGCCCAGGCCCACGACCTCATCGAAACGGCCCTTGACCTGGTCGCCACGGAAGGCTTGTTCGCGGTGCGCGTCAACGCGGCCGGAACCGACGTGGAGTACGCCCACGAGGTGACCGAACGCCACCCTGACGGGTCCTACTCAGTGCTCTACACCGAAGGGCCCAAGGCCGGCCTCACCGTGCACTTCTGGGCGGCGAGCGAGCTTCACTCCGTCATCTCCCGTAAGCTCCCCGCCCCCGTGCTGCCGCTGAGGCCACAGGCAACCTGGCGCCAGCCAGCCTGCCGCGGGCTATGGATGCAATGGGAGGGCATCTACGCCCACGGCACCAGGGAGCCAGCGGGCGTGCGATAGATTGCCTGCCATGACGCAGCTCGGTTCCGTCGCCTGGCCGCCCGAGCCGATCAGGACCGAGAGGCTGGTGCTGCGGGCGCCCGAGGCCCGCGACCGTGCGACGTTCATCGAGCTGCTGGCCTCACCGGAGGTGAGCGCCTACCTCGGTGGCCCGCGGCCGCGTGACGAGCTTGAGCGGGAGCTGCCCGAGCTGCCCGAGCAGCGTCCCGGCCTTTTCGTCGTCGACCTCGACGGAGCCATGATCGGCCAGGTCGTTCTCGGCCGGGCAGTGGGGCACGGCCCGCCGGCGGCGGCCGGGAAGGCCGAGCTCGGCTACCTGTTCCTGCCGCGGGCGTGGGGCTTCGGGTACGCCGCCGAGGCGTCCGCGGCCGCACTAGGCTGGCTCGACGGCGAGCTTCCCGGTGAGCCGGTGGTGCTCTTCACCCAGGTCGCCAACGCCCGCTCGATGCGCCTGGCCGCGAAGCTGGGGTTCACCGAGGCAGAACGGTACGTCGCCTACGGCGCCGAGCAGTGGTTCGGCCTGCGGGCCGCGGTCGCGCCGTCCGGCTGAGCGCGCGCCGTCAGCGACGGTTACCAGGGCGGCCGGAACGCTTCTCCGCGCAGGGCCCGCTCCACCAGTTCTACGCTACGGGACATGGCCACCAGCCGGTAGCCCTCCGTGCGGTAGGCCCGCAGCAGTTCATCGACCGCGTGCGGCGGGACATGCTCGGCGAGCTCGCGGCGGGCGGTCCGGTATCCGGCGCGGGCGCTGTCGACGTAGCCGGCCGCATAGTGCCGGGCCAGGGCGGCCAGCGCGGCCGGATGACGGCGCAGCACGCCATAGCGCCGGAATTCCGGCGGCAGGATGCCCAGCAGCCACGCCACCGCGGAGGCCTCGAAGTCCTTGCTGCCAGGCGGGCGAACGGCATCAGGCCAGTCTGGCGGCACCCATGCGCCCACTTGCTAACCGTACATGAGACGCGAACGTTCATTCGATTGAGGGGCATGACCCGCCAGCGGCGGGCCGGGCTTGCCTGGTGCGGTCCCGTCAGCCAGAATGCGCGACGTGGAAGGAGAACCGGAAGCGCTGGAGCTGCTCAAGGTGCAGCGGAGGCGGTGGCCTGCCTGATGCAGCGGGGGCTGACCCGGACCGCCGGCATAACGGTGGGCTTCCGTAACCTCACCTATCCGCCGGCGGGTCGTCCGGTAAGGATCGCGATCGGTCTCGCGGCCCTCGCCCTCGTGGCGGTGCGGACTGGACCGAGTTCGCCGCGCTGCGCGACGCGGCCGGGATCAGCGACTCGGTGCTGTCGAAGCAGTCCCGCGTGCTCGAGGACGCCGGGTACGCGGAAGTCCGCCAGGGCGCGGTCGGCCGGCGGCCGCGTACCTGGTTCCGGCTCACCCCCAGGGCCGCCAGGCCCTGGAGGGCCACCTGGCCTGGCTGGCTGAGCTGGAGGAGGCGGCCTGCGCCCGCGGCCGCGAGGCGCCGCCCGGCAGCCAGCTTCCCGGCGACGACCAGCCGCACTACGCACCGCCGGCCCTGCCGGGGAAAGGGAGAACGTGACCGACGATTTCGTCTACACCTGTGACGACCTGCTGCGCATGCTCGACGGTCTTCTCGAGGACCGGGACGGCACCTGGTGGGACGGGTTCTTCGCCGATGGCTCCAGGCCCGTTCCGTTCTTCGCCCGGTGGCCCGACGAGAGCCTGGCCGGGTGGTTCCGGGACGGCCTGCTCACGCCGGGGCGGGTCCTTGAGCTGGGGTGCGGCCAGGGGCGGAACGCCATCTACCTGGCTGGCCTGGGATGCGCCGTTGACGCGGTGGACTTCTCGCCGCAGGCGATCGCCGAGGCCAGGGAACGGGCGGAGCAGGCCGGCTGCCGGGTGAGCTTCCGGTGCTCTTCCATCTTCGAGGCCGGGCTGGCCGACGGGTCCTATGACCTCGTCTACGACTCGGGCTGCTTCCATCACCTGCCCCCGCACCGCCGCCGGACCTATGCCGAGCTCGTGCGCCGGGTCCTGAAGCCCGGCGGCGGTTACGGGCTGGCCTGCTTCCGGCCCGAAGGCGGCAGCGGGCTCACCGACCAGCAGGTGTACGAGCGGCGCAGCCTCGGCGGCGGACTGGGGTACGCCGAAGAGCGGCTGCGCGCGCTGTGGGACACGCCGCCGTTCTCGGTGCGCGTGCTCCGGCAGATGGGCAAGGCTAACGGCCAGGGCCCCTTCCTCAGCGAGGACTTCCTGTGGGCGCTGCTGGCCGTGAAAGACGGCTCGTGACGCGCCTTGCCCCGTTCGCGCCACGCTTCGGCGGCCGCCGAAGCGTGGCGGGCCCACAATGACGTCATGGAGATGGCTGGGGTTGACGTGCTCCTGGATCCGGCGTTCACGGTGCCTGCCGTTCCTGAGGCGGCCGCCGGGGTGGGGTGGATCCGGTCCATGGTGCCCCGCTTTTGCGAGGGCGACGCCCATGCCCGGCGGCGGGCTCTCGTCGAGCAGGTGATCGCGCGGCTGGGCTGGCCGGATCGTTCGTTCTCGCCGACCGCCGCCCTGCTGGACGCGATGGGCCTGCCGCCCGGCCTGGAGGACGATGTCGCCGCGGTAGCGCTGGCCTATCAGCCCGGCGCCCCGGTGCCGCCCGAGGCGGACGCCGCGGCTGACCGGCTGGTGGCCGCGTGCGGCGGCCGCACCGAGGAATCAGCCGCGCGGGCGTGCGTGCTGGTCCAGGCGCACGCCGCCACGCTGGCGCTGATCGCCCGGCTCCAGGCGGGGGACGGCGCGCCCGCCGTCCCGGCGACCCGCCGGATCGCCCCCGACGGCCACGAGGTCCTGGTCGGCCTGGCCACCGCGCCGTTCGGCGCGGGACGGCATGCCTGTCCCGGGCAGGCCCTGGCGCTGTACCTAGCTGGCGCTGCCTGATTCCGCGAGCTTCCGGGCCAGGCCCGCGTAGCCGGGCACCTCGTCGCCCATGTCCGGAGCGGGCGAGCCTGGACGCCATCGGTGAACCTGCACGAGGCCCGGCTCCAAGAGCTCCAGGCCGTCGAAGAACCGCAGGATCTCCGGCCTGGCCCGCAGCGTGGTGGGGGTGGCCGCGCGGGTGCTGACCGAGCGGGCTACCTCCCTCATCTGGTCGGAGAGTATGTCGCTGGCCGGGTGGAAGATCGCCAGCCAGCTGCCCGGCGGGACCGCAGCCATCAGGCGGGCGACGACCGCGTGCGGGTCATCCTCGTCCGGGATCAGCTGCAGGATGCCGATCAGCAGGACGGCGATCGGCTCGCGGAAGTCCAGCAGCCCGGCCGCCTCGGCGAGGATCTTCGTGGTGTCGCGCAGGTCCGCGTCGAGGTAGCTGGTCGTGCCCGCCCGGCCGCCGGTCAGCAGGGCACGCGCGTGGGCTAGCACGATGGGGTCGTTGTCGACGTAGACGATACGGGCATCCGGGTCGGCCGCCTGGGCGACCTCGTGCGTGTTGTTGGCCGTCGGGATGCCGGTGCCGATGTCCAGGAACTGCCGGACGCCCACGGTGCGGGTCAGGTACTCGACCGCGTTGGCCAGGAATGCCCGCTGAGCCCGGACACCGCGACGCAGTCCCGGGTAGGCCGCCAGCGCCTGCTCGGCCGCCTCCCGGTCGACGGCGAAGTTGTCCTTGCCGCCAAGCCAGTAGTCATAGACCCGGGCCTGATGCGGCCTGGTCGTATCGACGTGGACCGGGAGCCCAGGCTCCTGAGCAGGACCGGCCGCCAGTTCATCCGTCACGATGGAAGTCTAGACGCGGAGCACTAGCCGAGGGCGGCTGTCAGCCGCCCGGCGACCGCCGCGACGGCGGCGCGGAGCTCGGGCCCGCCCTTGACGTGGAACGGGACCGGGATCGCGGCCAGCCACTCGCCCGCGTACATCGCCGGATTGCTGGTGGTGCCGGCCAGCACGCAGCGGGCGCCATCGCCGGCGGGCTCGAGACGGCCCATCGGCGGCCGGAGGTACCGGGCGACCTCGTCGCCGGGCGCGTCGAAGATGACCGTGACCTCGAACTCCCAGCCGGTGCCCAGGTGCTGCTCCAGCAGCTCGACGTAGTCCGCGTCCTCGGGCGGGCGGAACTGCCCGCCGTCTTTGGTGACCGAGTCTTCGGTGACCGACTGGATCCGGTCAATGCGATAGGCGCGGACCGCCCCGGCGCGATGGGAGTGGCACAGCAGGTACCAGCGGCCATGCCGCACGACGATCGCCCACGGGTCGACGTCCTCCGCCCACTGCCGGCCGGACGCGCTGTGATAGGCGATGCTCACCCGGCGCTGGGCGGCAATGGCGCCAACCAGGGCGGTCGTCGTCTCGGTGCCCGGGCGCACGGCCCCGCGGTCGGGCGCGGCGGAGGCGTGCTGGCGCATGGCGGCGGCCGGACGGCCGACGTTCTCGGGCAGTACCCGGATGATCTTGCCCAGGGCGGCACCGACCGGGTCGTCGGCGTCGGCGGCCGCGTGGCTGCCGTCGAGCACCGCCATGACCAGGCCAAGCGCCTCGGCGGCGGTGAACACCAGGGGCGGCAGCCGGATGCCCCGGCCGACCCGGTAGCCGCCGTAGGGCCCGCGGGCCGATTCGACGGGGATGCCGGCCTCACGCAGGATCTCGACGTAACGGCGCGCGGCCCGCTCGGTCACCTGCAGGTGCGCCGCGAGCCGGCCGGCGGTGATGCCGGGCTGGGCCTGCATCAGCTCAAGGGCCCGGAGCGCACGCGCGGTGGGGCTCAGGTCGGATTCCACGAGAGCAGCCTAATCAGGAAGCCGATCGTCCGGAATGGTCCTTATCGTCGCGAGTGCGCGGCTGCCGGGCAGAGAACCGGCACAATGAGCCGTCACGACGAGAAAGGCGCCAGTCATGACTGATCTCCGGACCGGGACACGCGAAACCGAAGTCGTTCTCTTCCACCACGTGCGGGGGCTTACCGACGGGGTGCTCGCGTTCGCCGACGAGCTGCGGGCCGCCGGGCACACCGTGCACACGCCAGACCTGTTCGGCGGCCAGCGGCCGGGGAGCATCGAGGACGGCATGGCGCTCAAAGAGGCCATCGGGGACGAGGCGCTCTTCGAGCGGGCTGACCAGGCCGTGGCCGGCCTGCCCGCGGGCCTGGTCTACGCCGGCATCTCCCTCGGCGTCATCTTCGCCCAGCGGCTGGCCCAGACCCGGCCCGGCGCGCGCGGCGCCCTGCTGTACGAGGCCTGCATCCCGGTCACCGGCGAATGGGCCTTCGGGCCGTGGCCCGGCAGCGTCCCCGTGCAGGTCCACGGCATGGATAAGGACCCGTTCTTCGCGCTGGAAGGCGACATCGACGCCGCCCGCGAACTGGCCGAGACGGCCGGGCCCGGGCTGGCCGAGGTGTTCACCTACCCGGGCGACGGGCACCTGTTCACCGACAGCTCGCTGCCGTCCTACGACGCGGACGCGACCGCGCTGGTGGTGCGGCGCTCGCTGGAGCTCCTCCACCGGGCCGGCTGAGCAGATGACCCAGCCGCCTGCCTTCGAAGACCTGCTGGCCCTGGTCGAGGACCGTTCCGCTGTCCTGCGGGAAAGCGCCGCGGGCTCTCCCGGCCTGGACATCCGCGTTCCCAGCTGCCCCGACTGGTCGCTGCGCGACCTTGTCGGGCACCTTACCGAGGTGCACCGCTTCTGGGCGGCGGCGGTTGCGGCCGGCCCGGGCGAGCACCCCCCGGCCGTCGCTCCGGCCGATGACGCACTGTCTGCCGGCCTGCTGACCCAATCGGCTCTGCTGTCCCGATCAGCTGAGGCCACCCAGGAGCTGATCGCCGCCCTGCGGGCCGCGGGTCCCGCGATGGGCTGCTGGACCTGGTGGGGCGAGTCCGGCGTGCCGATGACGAGCGGTGCTGTTGCCCGCCATCAGGTCCAGGAGGCCGCTGTCCACGCCTTCGACGGCCAGCTGGCCACCGGGGCTCCCCAGCCCGTCCCGGCGGTTGTCGCGCTCGACGGCATCGCCGAGTTCATCGGCGTCAGCCACGGCACCGCCGGCCCCTGGCCTTACGAGCCGGCCCGGATCGGCCTCCACGCCGCCGAGGGCGAGTCCTGGCTGCTGGACCTGAAGGCACCGGGATCACGCGTCCCTGGCGGCCAGACCGGGACGGCCGCGGACCTGCACGGGCCGGCGAGCACCCTGCTGCTCACCCTGCACGGCCGCCTTCCCCTGGACAGCCTGCGAATCCAGGGTGACCGCGCCACCCTGGAGAACCTGCTGCGCTGGCCCAGCCTGGACTGACCGCCCAGCCCGGGAATCCCGGGCCGGGGCGGCGCCGTAAGCGGATGGTGTTGCCCGCGTCGACGGTCAGGGCGGCCCCGGTGACGTAACGAGCCTCATCCGAGGCGAGCCACAGCACCGCGTTGCTGACGTCCCGCGGGTCGAGGGCCTCGACGGCCAGGCCATTGGTGAAGATGGCGGCCAGTTCGGGGCTTGCGCTGAGGTACGGATCGAGGGTCTCCCGGCCGGTGACCATCGGGGTATCGACGCCGGCCGGGTGCAGTGTGTTGACCCGGATGCGCTGGGCGGCGAGCTCATTGGCCAGCGACCGGCAGACGCCGACCACGGCGTGCTTGGCCGCGACGTACGGGGCGAGGAAGGGCATGCCCTTCAGCCCGGCCGTGGAGCTCGTGGCGATGATCGACCCGCCCCCGGCCGCGATGAGGTGCGGGATCGCCGCGACCATGGTGTTCCAGACCCCGGTCAGGTTCGTGTCGATGGTGTCCTGCCACACCTGCGGGGTGACCTGGTCCCACGCCTGCACGGTGTAGATCCCGGCGTTCGCGCAGACGATGTCCAGCCGGCCCAGCGCGGCCACGCCGGCGTCGAGGGCCGCCCGGAGGGCGGCGGCGTCGCGCACGTCGGCCTTGGCCGCCACGATCCTGCGGTCGAGCGCCTCGACCGCGCGGACGGTCTCGTCGAGGTCGGCCCGGGTGGACATCGCGTTGCGGACCGTCGGATAGTCCTCGAGGATGTCGACGGCAATGATGTCGGCGCCCTCCTCGGCCAGGCGGATGGCATGGCTGCGCCCCTGACCCCGTCCCGCGCCGGTGATGAAGGCAACCTTGCCCTCGACCCTTCCTGGCATGCCGGTCCTCCTTCTGCCGCATGGTCGTCTCCATCCATCCTGCGCCCTTGACGGCGTCAGGTCCGGCCGGCGGGCAGGGGTTAGCATGGGCCCGTGGAGGCAGAGGATGTCATCCAGGTCCTTGACGCCCTGGACGGGGCCGGGGTCCGGCACTGGGTAGGCGGGGGCTGGGGAGTGGCCGCCCTGGCCGGGCGGCAGACCCGTCAGCACCGGGACCTCGACCTCAATGTCGACGCGGAGGATCTCGACGGCTGCCTGGCGGCACTGGGC
>Ga0335072_10009185_pt1 | contig 14274 bp, 13 predicted proteins | sample Lox_Sample_21_FD_206725 | JGI IMG/M metagenome (GOLD analysis project Ga0335072, IMG submission 206725) | Soil microbial communities from Loxahatchee National Wildlife Refuge, Florida, United States - Lox_Sample_2.1 | ecosystem: Environmental > Terrestrial > Soil > Wetlands | place: USA... | reverse complement strand
GCCATACGTCGTCCTCGCCCTCGACCTTGGAACCACCAAGGCCTTCGGGCTCGGCCTAGTCTGGCCCGATTTTCGCTCGCAACGCCAACCGCCCCAGTAGTGTTAACAGGCCCTAGATTGGTCAGTTCTTGAGTGAAGCGCGGTTGCCGGGCTGCTGTTTAACCCGTCCTGGACCATTGGCAATTCTCATTCGCTGCGCAGTGCGACAACCGGGTCGACGGCCGCTGCGCGGCCAGCGGGAATCCAGGCCGCGGTCAAAGTCACCGATACGAGCAGAAGAACCACCGTCGCGAAAGTGAACGGGTCGTAGGTCGACACACCGAAGAGAAGCGCCGACAGAAGGCGCATGAGGGCCAGAGACACCGGAATGCCCACGGCGAGGCCCGCGAGGGCGAGCGCTGCGGATTCCTTCAACACCAGGCGACGAACATTTGACGGTGCAGCACCCATGGCGATGCGGACGCCAATTTCGCGGGTGCGGCGCGAAACCGAAAAAGAGACCACGCCGTAAATACCGATTGCGGCCAGCAGCAGTGCCATGCCTCCGAACCCGGCCAGCAGCGCGGTGCGGAATCTGGGCCACGTCAGCGATGCACTGAGCGCCTCCGGTAGCGATTCGATATCCGAGACGGGAAGGCTGCTGTCTATGCCGCGAGTTTCCGACCGAATTGCGTCGACAATCGCCGCGGTGCTCAGGTTGCTTCTCACCACCACTTCGGCTCCCCAGAAGGGAGCCTGAGCAAACGGGACGTACATCGCCGGCCCCGGCGGCTTGGTGAGGGAAATGTCGCGGACGTCGGATACCACGCCGACAATTTCGCGGGAAACATTCACGTCTGGCGGAAAACCGAAGATCATGCTTCGGCCCAGTGGATTCTGGTTGCTGAAATACCGCTTGGCCAACGATTCGCTGATGATCGCGACCGGCATAGCCGATGCCGAGTCATCGGAGGAGAACGTTCTTCCCTGCGCCAGCGAGATGCTCATCACGCGAAAGTAGTTGGGGCTGACAGACACATAATCTGCCGTGTCTGCGTCGCCGCGTGCCCGGGGCGGAGCACCGGCAATCGAGAACGGCAGGTTGACTGACGTATCGAGAATCGGCATGGGAATGCCGATTGCTGTATCGCGCAAGCCCGGCCGGGCCTCGAGTCGCGTGAGGAGCTGATTCGCAAAATCGCTCCATTGCCGTGGAGTGGAGTATTCATACCGGGGCAGCGAAATCTCAGCCTTGACGAGGCGGCTGGCCTCGAATCCGGGACCAACCGAGAGCAGGTGGGCAAAGCTGCGCAGCATCAAACCGGCGCCGCAAAGCAGAACCGTGGCCAACGCGATCTCGCCGGCCGCCAGAATGCTTCGCATGTGCCGCGATTTTCTGGCTTCTCCGGCGCCAGTGCCTTCGCGCAGGCTGGTTTGCGGGTCGGAACGGCCCGCATGCAGGGCGGGCATCGTACCGAAGGCGAGGCTGGAAGCGACTGACAACACCAGGGCAAACACCAACACTCCGGCGTCGACGTGGATGTCGTGGAATCCGGGAAGATTCGGGGGCAGAAGAATTAAGAGAGCGGGTATGCTGCGCCATGCCAGCAACGTTCCCGCCGCCCCGCCCAGAGCTCCCAGGATGGCGCTCTCGGTGAGTAACTGCCGGGCGATGCGGGCCTGGCTTGCACCAACGGCAATCCTGATGGCCATCTCTTTTGACCTTGAAGTTGCCTGTGCAAGCAGCAGATTGGCGATGTTGGCGCAGGCGATTGCCAGCACCAGGCCAACGGCGCACAGCAACACGAGCAGCGGCGACTCGAAGTCTCCGGCGATAGCTTGCTGCAGAGGCTGCGTGTCTATCGTCCAGCCATTTTCGTTTGGATTCTCCGCGGCCAGCCCCTCGCTGAAGGTTTTCAATTCTGCCCGAGCAAGATTGAGCGAGGTCCCCTGCTGCAGCCGGCCAACGATCGGCAGCAGCCAATGTGTCTGCGGTGGCTTAGCGATCCAGCGGCCGAACAGCGGGTCCTGTTCGAGCGGTATCCAGACTTGCTCCGGCCGGTTGAAAAACGGAGTACGAAAGCCGTCCGGCATCACTCCGACCACCGTGTAGGCGCGCTTGTCGAGCGTGATTTGCGTACCGGCAATGTGCGGATCTCCGCCCAGGCGATTTCGCCACAGGCCCTCGCTGAGAACCGCAACTGGCGCCGCTCCCGGCTGCCCATCCTCGTCGAGGAGCGCCCGTCCAAGCAGGGGCCGGGTGAGAAAGACCGAAGAGAATCCGGGAGTAACGGCGATGGTGCTTAGGTCGAGAGGTTCTCCGTGACCGGTCAATACCAGCGCGTGGGCCGCCAGCCCAGTGACGGCGCTGAACAACTGGCGATTCTGTTGCAACTGAAGTAATGAAGAGTAAGAGAAGCCGGAGCCCTTAATCCCCGACGCGGGCCGGTCCTCGACCAGGCTTACCAGCCGGTCGGGCTGTTCGTAGGCAAGAGGGCGAAGCAAGATGGCGCGCACAACCGAGAAGATGGCCGTGTTGGCGCCGATGCCGAGCGTCAGGGTGAGAACAACGACCGCCGTGAAGCCGGGGGCTCTCCGCAGCCTGCGCATCGCGTAAAGGGAATCCTGGAGCAGCAGCTCGAGAAACGGCAATCCTTCTTCAGCGTGGTATTGTTCGCGAATCGCGCCAGGTGAACCGAGTTTAATTGCGGCCTTCCGCCGGGCCTGGTCAGGCTGCAGGCCGGCACGGAGGTTCTCTTCGGCCTGCAAGGCGAGATGATGTTCGATTTCTTCGCGCAGCCTCTCGTCTTTGCAGCGGCCGATGGTGAGATTCCGGGTGCGGGCAAAGAATCGCCGTAACGCTCTCATGGCGGGTCCTCCGATTTCAAATCCGGATATGGCGGGATGATGGCCGCCGCCTCGCACGACCATTGGGTTCCCAACAGGAGAATGCCATATCTCCTTTGGGAAAGCAACAGGAAAGCTGAGGGCGCGGAAGGGGCCATCATGGATCTGGCAACAGCGCGCAAGCGATCGAGGGGACTGGTTATGAGCAAAGGACCCTGCCAGCCTGCGCCACCGTTCGGCATCGGCTCTCCCGAATCGCTGAGTCTTCGCAAACACAGCTTTACAGGTTCCGATCAGATGGACAATCTATTGAAACCTCACAATTAGTGATCGGGGGTCAAACAAACGGGGAGGTCAAACGAACGGTTCTGAAGGCAGAGCCAGGCCAGACTTCTGCTATCTTCCATTCTGAGCAGGTCGTGATGCGTCCGGCGAAACCAAAATCGAAGCCTCCGTATCCTTTCATTCTGGAAACGCTCGATCCCCTTAAGCCCGAGGTAAGGCGAATGTTTTCCGGTTTTGGCGTCTACGTGGGCGACCGGATTGTCTGTATGCTCCGCGACCACGTTAAATCTCCCAGGGACAATGGCGTTTGGCTGGTTCTTTCAGAAGAGGTCGATCCCGCCGATCCGGCGCTGAAGCGTGAGTTTCCTTCGATTCGTAAAATTGAGCTGCTCGGGGGCGCAATCGGCCATTGGCTTCTGATTCCAAGCGACGGACCGGACTTTGAGAAGGAAGCGTTGCATGCGTGCGACTTGCTGTTGCGCCGCGATCTACGCATTGGCCGGGTTCCCAAGTCGAGGAAGTGAAATCAGCCAGTAGCCAATAGCCAGTAACTAGTGTCCTGTCCCGCATAACAGTTGTCTATCGCTTTTTGAAAGGGCACGACTTTAGTCGTGCCGCGAAGGCTCAAAAATGAACGCGGCCTTAGCCGCTGAGCGATGCCTTTCCGAGGATAAAGCCTGTAAAGAAAAAGAAGGGACACCACACTAGAGGCTAGAAGCCAAGATTGTCCCTTGGCACTCGGGCGGGCTGAAGCGGTACATTGGAGCGGAAAGGAATCGGCCCTATGAATCTGCGTCGAAACGCGTGCCTCGTTGCTGTTGTCTCTCTGGTTGCGATTACCGTGTCCCTGGTTGCACAGGAGCAGCCCAAGCCCAAGCCCGAGGATACCGAAGTGTGGCAGCCCGTGCCTGCGGTTGTCACTCCAGGAGCGAAATGCTCCGATCCCCCATCGGACGCGATCATCCTCTTCGACGGCAAAAACGAAGACGAGTGGGTTTCGGCGCAGGACCACACGCCCGCGCGATGGGTTGTGCACGACGGCATTCTTACCGTGAGCAAAGCTCCCGGGGTGGGCAACATCGAGACCAAGCGCAGATTCAAGGACTACCAGCTGCACATTGAGTATCGGATTCCCGCGGACATTACGGGGAGCGGGCAGGGCCGCGGCAACAGCGGAGTTTTTCTGGCCTCGACTGGTCCCGGAGACGACGGTTACGAGCTGCAGGTGCTGGACGCCTACAACAACCCCACCTACGTGAACGGCATGGGAGGAAGCATCTACAAGCAGAGCATACCGCTGGTGAATCCGGCGCGGAAGCCTGGAGAGTGGCAAAGCTACGATGTGGTATGGACGGCGCCGACCTTCAACGACGATGGCTCGCTGAAGACCCCGGCCTATGTGACGGTACTTTTCAACGGGGTGCTGGTGCAGAACCACTTCCAACTCAAGGGGCAGACGCTGTACATCGGGCAGCCGTTCTATAAGGCGTACGACCGGGCGCCCATCAAGCTGCAGGCCCACGGCGACAAGAGCGAACCGTTGAGTTTCAGGAATATTTGGGTGAGGGAACTGCCATAGTCCGCAATTGAGGCGAAAAAGGCTGTGCGGACCCGATATTCGCCATTTTTCCCATGTCAGGATCGGTTTCGGAAGCGATTTGACCGGGTGGTTGTAAGTTTTCCACAGGCGGGAGGGCCCAAAAGGATACTAAATCGCTTAATGGTGCAAAAAAAGTTTTCAATTGGCGCTAATTTAAGTTGCAACCTTTTGTATAAGTTTGCATCCTATTAAGTAATTAGCAGAGGCTTCCCCAAGACGTCCCACCAAAGAAAGGTTTCAATTCCTTTTTGAGGGTCCATTTGCGGACCTCTTCCCAACATCCCCCCTGGATTCCCTCCCTTAACTGCCTCTCGAGCGGGCCTACCGGAAGGTAGGCCCATTTGCTCGTTTGGGCTTCTTTCACATTACTGGCCGAGAGTTCCACGCCGCTAAAATCAGATTCAGGATGTCTTCCCACCTCCACCAAAAAGCTCTTTCCGCGAAACAGTCCAAATCCGCTGCTTCCTCGCGAGCCGCCGGATCCGGACGAGCTGGAAACGGACGATTGGATGCGAGCAAGCAAACGGTGGCCGGCATCGATGCCATGTTTGCCATCGGAGGGCTGGCGAGGAATCGCAGAGGAGCGTCGGTATCCGCGGGTCGAGCCGCCCGGTTTGATCGTGCTGGACAACCGGAGCTTGTGCGTCCCGCACCCGAACCTCGGGTCGCTGCCAATGGCGCCGGGTGGCTGCCCGTTCCCGGTTGGGACTTTCCCTGGCTTTGGAGTGGGTTCAGTACCCGCATTGGCGGTGTGAGCCGCGTCTACTGCGCCGAAGATGCGCCGGGTGAACTGAATCTCGGGTTCACGGCTGAAGATGCATGTGAAGCGGTCGCCGCCAACCGTCGTCTGCTGGCTCAGGCGATTACTGGCGACTCATCTACGCCGCTGATCGCGCTGAAGCAGTTCCACTCGAACCTGGTGGTGCGGACCACGGCTGCCGATGCCTTGCGCGAGCGGCCGCGCCGGGCTGACGGGCAAATCACGAGCGAGCTGGGAATTCTGCTCGCCGTACAGACTGCCGACTGCATTCCGGTGATTGTGGCCGACCGCAAACGCCGCGTCGTCGGAGCATTTCACGCCGGCTGGCGGGGAACGGTGAAACGCATCGCCGAAATCGGCGTGGGACGCATGCGGCTCGAGTTCGGTTCGCAGCCTGAAGATCTGATTGCGGCCATCGGACCCGGCAACCGCGTTTGCTGTTACGCCGTAGGTGAAGAGGTGCTTTCAGAGTTCGAATCGCAATTCCGTTATGGGCGCGAGCTCTTCCGCGAGGTATACGACGCTGACGTGGTGCGGCAAAAGTACCCGATGCTCTTTCTTACGCAGCGCGCGCCGGGCCACTCGCCCATCGGCCCCAGCCTGCACGTGGACCTGATTGAAGCCAACCGCAGGCAATTGCTGGACGCGGGATTAAAGCCGGAGTCCATTGAAGTGGTCGGCGGCTGCACGCAATGTCATCCGCAGTATTTCTATTCGCATCGCGGCTCGCGCGGGCACACGGGCCGCATGATGGCGGTGGTGGGGATCAGATCTTGATGTCTTTAACTTCAGAAACCAAAGCGGAAAATTGCCTGTTCTTAACCAGGCAGAAAGCACAAAGCTTCAAGCTCAATCAGTCAGGATCCTTTAGAGATTCGAGCGCCGACGTAACTACCTGCTTCAGCGGCGGAAGATCATCCTGAATTGTGTTCCAGATTGTTTCAAGATCAACGCGGTCGTATTGGTGCCTTAACCAGTTTCCGATGCCGCGAATCTCTCGCCATGGCGCCGACGGGCATAACCTTTCCGCATCGTCCCTTAATCGGATGGCTGCTTCACTTATCATCAGGAGTTTGCGCTCAACGGCCGCCTGCGTGCGCTCATCGCCGACATAAGTTTCAAGGTTCATGCCTTCGATAAAGCGCTCGATCGATCCGATGCCAGCCAGGATGTCCTCGAAGTGCGAGCGGGCATCCTCAAAAGGCATGTATTGCCTCACGCATAGCGCGAGCGCGCACCCTGTCTTTTATCGTCTGCGTCAACGAGAGATCGACCTTTACTCCGAGTAAATCGCTGAGCCGGTTCTCAAGGCGCACCATTTTGATGAGTGTTCGGCGCGTAGAAGGCTCGAACTCCGCCATGAGGTCAACGTCAGAGTGATCGGATTGATCGCCGCGCGCGGTCGAGCCAAACAGAACCAGGTGAGTGATTCCCTCAGCCCGAAGCTCAGGCTCGCTCTTCTGCAACACGCGAATGATCGATCCCCCGTCCATATGGGAACTTTGCCACACAGTCCCGGCTAAATCAAGGGCGCCATATCTAGCTTCCCTTGAGAGTTGACCCAGTCGACTTGAGATGGAGACTCCTGAGCGAGCCGGATAACACGCTCTTGCAGCGGTCGCACTGGCGATTTGGGAATGACCCCTACGCCGCGCTCGTCGCCTCGCCGGGGTTCACCAGATCGCGGAGTTCCTTGGATGGTTTGAAGTAGGGCACTTTCTTGGCGGGAACTTCGACGCGTTCGCCGGTCTTGGGGTTGCGGCCGATGCGGGGATTGCGCTGGCGAATGCGGAACGAGCCAAAGCCGCGAATCTCGATCTTGTCGCCCTTCTGCAGTGCTCCGATGACAGAGCCGAAGATGGTTTCAACAATCACCTCGCCGTCGCGGCGGGTCAGGTCGCCCAATGCGGTTACCTTTTCCACCAAATCTGCTTTTGTCATGTTCGGTTCGCCTCCCCACCAAGCATAAACGGATTCTGCCCGTCCCCGCACGAAAATGCAAGACCCCTGTGGAATTTAGCTCTTTTTACATCAGCCATTTGGACGGACTGGAGCCGCCGGCGGCTCACCCCTGCCCGGCAGCCAATCATGCTGTATGATGGCGGAAGCCTGCCCTCGGTAGCCTGCCGCATAGTCTCCGATGCCGGACGGCAGCCTTCGCTGACCGTACCTGGCCCAGCCCAGGGAGGGAACTTGAAGCGGGTGAGCGGCGAACTAAACAAAGATGCAGCCGCCCATCTCGAGGGCGGCAAATCGTGAGAGCCCCGACGAATGCCATATCCCGCCTACAGCATCGTAATTCCGGCGTACAACGAAAGTGGGCGCATTCCCGCCACTTTGCGCTCGGTTCTGGATTGCATCCACAAGCACAACTGGAACGCCGAGATCATTGTGGTGGACGACGGCTCACGGGACAAGACCGCGGAAGTGGTGAGAGCGGTTGCGGCCCAGGCGCCGGAGGTGCGGATGATTCAGAATCCCGGCAACCGGGGCAAAGGCTACAGCGTGCGCAACGGCATACTGCAGGCGCTCGGCGAGGTGGTGATGTTTACTGATGCCGATCTCTCTGCTCCCATGGAGGAGGCTGAGGGGCTGTTCGCCGCCATTGCCGACGGCGCCGACATTGCCATTGGATCGCGCTGGCTCGAACGCAAGCGGCAAACCATTCGTCAGCCGATCTATCGCCAGGTTTTCGGCCGCTGTTTCAACGGCGTCACGCGCATCATCATGGGCCTGCGGTTCGCCGATACGCAATGCGGGTTCAAGGCCTTCACGCGCAAGGCCGCGCAGACGGTCTTCCAGCTTCAGACCATCGAAAGGTGGGGCTTCGATCCCGAGATCCTTTTTATCGGCCTCAAGCGCGGCTTCCGCATTGATGAAGTGCCGGTGAGCTGGGCCCACGACGAGCGCACCCGGATGAGCTATCTGAAGGACGGCATGCGCATGCTCCAAGACATCGCCATTGTCCGCTGGAATGCGCTGCTGGGGCGATATGGCCGCCAGGTTGAAAACATCCACCGCCCGCGTCTGGCCAAGTGACCGGCCTGCCCGAGGGGCAAGCGTTGAGTTCCGTCGCCGCCGACATCGACTTGCGTAATGGCAAAATTGTAACTACAATAATGAATTGCCAGATATCCGGTTCGAATGGGATGAGGCGAAGAACCGCTCCAACCAGCGAAAGCATGGCGTCAGTTTCGAGGAGGCCAGCGAGGTTTTTTCGACCCGCTGCACATCGTGGTCGATGATCGCGTGATTGACGGTGAGCAGCGCTGGCAAGCCCTTGGATTGATTCGGCGCGATGCTGGCAGTTTCCTGCTTCTGCTCTTGGCGCACACCGTGCGCGAAGACGAGGAGATAGGGAACCTGGTCGAAATCATCCGAATCATCTCCGCTCGAAGAGCGACCCGGGATGAAAGGAGAGTCTATGAAGGCGAAAATGGTTAGCTACACAGCCGAATCATTGCCGCCCCTCACGGAGGCGCAGATTGCCAATCTGAAGGCGCTCGCCGCGCGGCCCGACAGCGAGATCGATACCAGCGACATTCCCGAACTCACAGCCGAGCAGTGGAAGCGCGGAGTCCGCGGCCGTTTTTATCGCCCGGTCAAGCGGCAGATCACCGCACGCGTCGATGCCGATGTGCTGGAGTGGTTGAAATCGCACGGCAAAGGCTACCAGTCGCGCATCAATGCGATTCTTCGGCGGGAGATGCTCGCGGCACACAAGTCGGGGGCTGTGAAATAGGGGAGCAGGCAGGCGCGGATCGAAGCAACCATCCACTCCCAGTTTCAGCTACCAACTGTAGGTGTAGCCGGCGCTGGTTGTCGTATACCATGGCACGGTCACAACCTTGCTGTAGCTCTCCTGTATCCAGATCGAGCTATGAAAACTGAGATGGACAATTGCTCCCAGCGACAGTCCGGTGTCGAGACGGTTCAGCACATGGCTGTAGCCCGTGTAACTGGTGATGCCTTCTTGAACCCAGGTATACCCGCTGACGGCCTGGGTCTTCGGAAGTGAAAAGTTCTTCATCACTCCGAGTTGCTCGGTGTGCTCTCCATAGGCTGTGTGGAAGAACCCGTGAGTTCCTGCATTTTCGTAGGTGTAGCCGAAGGTGAGCTCGTCCCCGATCGGATCTTTCTTGAGGAATGCGAAGGTGTGCCCGATGCCGATGTTGTAGTTGGCTCGTGGCACCAGACCGGGGCGGTCAAAGTCGGAGCCGGCCATTACGAATAAATCTGTGCTGGTGCTGGGAGCTTGTTCCGATGCGGGGCTTGAGGCGGGAGTGGGGTTTAAGGCTGGAGTTTGGGAGGGCTGAGTGGGAGTTTGACTTTGTGCGTTAAGCGCCTTGAGCGTGAGACACGCCAAGGCCAAGATTGGCAAGACGGACACCCTCGCATGACCGAACATTTGGGAAACCTCCATTTGGAATCGGTCTCAGCCTAAGAAAGAAGAAGTAAAACTGGCATGAAGACGGGACCCGCATCCACCAAATGGCGATATCCGGGCTGGAACTCGACTACGCCGTCGCCGTCTTCGCCACGTCCTGCAATCCGCGCGATTCGATTTCGGATTCGCGCATCTTGTACTTCTGGATCTTCCCGGAAAGTGTGGCAGGGAACTCAGTGACAAAGCGGATGTGCTCAGGGATTTTGAAGTAGGCGATCTGGCCCTTGCAGAAATCTTTGATCTCTTCTTCGCTCGCGTCGATATCCGGCCTCAGGCCGGGGTGCAGCCTTACCCACGCCACCACAATCTCACCCAGCCGCGCATTGGGAATGCCGAAGACCTGCACTTCGCCGACCTTGGGATGGGTGTAGAGGAATTCCTCCACTTCGCGCGGATAGATGTTCTCACCGCCGCGGATGATGACGTCGCGCGAGCGGCCGGTGATGTGAATGCAGCCATCCTCACGCATGACTCCTAAATCGCCGGTGCGCAGCCAGCCGTCCTGCTGAATCACCATAGCGGTGCCTTGGGGATCGCCGTCGTAACCCTTCATGATGGCGTACCCGCGCACGCACACCTCGCCCTGCTCGCCAAAGGGCACCGCCTCGCTTGAGTCATAGATTTCGGGCAGAGCGCCGGGACTCATGTCAGGAAGCGCTCGGACCGGTGCGATTTTGATCTCGGTCTGGGGCATGGCGCGTCCCACGGTATTCACGCGAATCTCGATGGAGTCGGCGGCATCGCTCATGGTCACCACCGGCGAGGTCTCGGTCTGCCCGTAGGCGATGACCAGTTCGCGGCAGTGCATCTCATCGAGCACGCGCTTCATGAGCTCTACGGGACAGGGCGCGCCGCTCATCATGCCGGTGCGGAGACTGGTGAGGTCGTAGGACGCGAAATCATCGAGTCCGAACTCGGCCACGTACATCGCCGGCACGCCGTAGACGCTCGTGGCGCGTTCCTCGTGTACTGCGCGCAACGTGGCCCGCGCATCGAAGGTCCAGTTGGGCAGAATGATGGCCGCGCCCGTGTTGAGGGCGCTCATGGTCCCAATCACGCATCCGTAGCAATGAAAGAGCGGCACGGGGACGACAATCTTGTCCTGCTCGGTGTAGTGGAATCCCTGGCCGAGAAACTGGCCGTTGTTGACCACGTTGTGATGCGTAAGCATCACGCCTTTGGGCAGGCCGGTGGTTCCGCTGGTGTACTGAATGTTGGCAACGTCACCGATGGCTACGGCCTCGGGCAGGCGGCCTTCGGCATCGAGCAGCGCCGGCCACTCGGGCGAGTCGAAGTAAATGGTGTGCTCAAGAGCGAGGTCGAGACCGTGACGCGCGCGGCCCAGGATCTCCTCGTAATCGGCGCGCTTGTCTTGGTGCCACAGGAAGAGCGCCTTCATGCCCGAGCGAGTGAGCGTGAACTGCAGCTCGTGCGAGCGGTAAGCGGGGTTCACGTTGACCAGTGCGGCTCCGGCGCGCGCTGCGCCCATGTGCATCATGATCCATTCAATGCAGTTGGTTGACCAGATTCCCACACGATCGCCGCGCCGGATGCCGAGAGACCACAAGCCGCGGGCCACGCAGTCGGCGGCCTCGCTCAGTTCGCTCCAGGTCAGCCGCTTGCCCTGGTGCATGCTGGCCACTGCCAGCCGGTCGGGAAAGCGATTGGCAGTGCGGGTTAGCAAATCGCCAATCGTGAGTTCAAGCAGCGGCCGCGCCAGGCCCCGCGCGTAGCTTTGGAGACATAGGTTTTCTTCGACGGGCATCGACGCGCCTTCTTCTCAAACGAATGCGAAGGTATAGCAGAAGGTATAACAAGGGAGTTTACGCCGGAGTTGGCGAGTGCCTGTGTGATCTGCTTCACATTAGAGGGGAGCAGCCGGGGCTGGAGCGTGTGCGAGAGAATTGAGATTCCACTGGAGGGCTCGGAGCCAAAAGGCCCGCGGCTGAAGCCGCTTCGATCAATTGCGCAGAATTCAGTAGCCTCAAGGCTGCTGTTCCCTCCCATTTACGTGGGACATGCGTGCCGGGGCGGGTTCTCACTCAGACGCTAAAGCCCGCTGGCCCCTGCGGCGAAACTGTCGTCGCGCCTTGTATCGTTCTTTGATCCCGGCAAAACCGCTTCGTTGGCCAGGATGCGATAGAGTGTTGACCTGCTGATGGAAAGCTGTTGGGCAGCGCGGAGCTTGTTGCCGCGGTTGAGGTCGAGCACGTATTGCACGTGATGGCGAATTACGGCATCGAGGGAGAGATTATCGAGCTGCGCCGGAAGCAGAGGCGCAGGTTGCACCACCGGACCATCGGGAATGGCAAGGTCGGTCGAGCGGATGACGCCGTTAACCGCTTCGAGCAGCGCAGTCTCAAGCACGCTCGCCAACTCGCGCACATTACCGGGCCAGTCATGTTGCAGCAGGCGGGCCAGCGCTCCGGGGCCAAGAACGACAGAGCGTTGCCGGTAGCGCTCGCAGAGCCGCTCAAGAAGCGCCTGGGCGAGAGGCGCGATATCTTCGCGGCGCTGGCGAAGCGGAGGGATCCCGAAACGGATGGCCGTGAGACGGAAGGCCAGATCGGGAAGGATCAGCCCCTGGCCCGCCATCTGCCGCAGCGATGTTTCAGAGGATGTGATGACAATTGCTCGGCCGGGAGGCCGATCCTGCAGAGCCTTCAGAACTCCCAGGAGCAGCCCCTGTCCGGGAGGAGCCAGCAGATCAACTCGATCGAGGTAGGTAAAACCAGCGAGCGCGGCGGGATTGGCGTCCGTCGCCAGCCATTCACGGGCATCGCGCCGCTTGAAAGCCGAATTGGCAAGCTGCGACCGGCTGAAGACATAGCGCGCCAGCGTTTGTTTGCCCGACCCGTGTTCGCCTTCGATGGTGCCGACCTGAATATGCGGAGCCGCCATCTCTGCCTGCATCAGAAGCTTGCGCCATGCCGCGCTCACTCCCACTATGTCCGAGGTGCGGGACGATTCCACCTCCACAAGCGTCAGGCCGGGACCTGAGGACTGGGGCTGATATTGATTGACGTTTTGCATCGATCCCAACGAGCCTCGCCTTCGTCCTCCGATTTTTGCCACGCCTTCGTGGCCCGGAGGGCTTTCCGATCCGACACGGTTTTCATCGGCCTCCAGGCTCAAAACATGAGAGTGGAAAACCGCCCCACGCGTTCCGGCCCGCTGCAGCCTCACGGCCCCGATTGGGGCGCGTACTCTGAGCACTGATTTCATCCGCGCCCACGTTATACTCAGAGCGTTCCTTTTCGCTGTTTTCTGTGGCTGACCGTTCCGGTGCCTCGAATGGCGCACAGCTTGCCCATCTGTAGCTTGCGGAGATTGGTTCTTGGGTCTGCGGGTGAAAAACCTCTTGTACTTTGCATGGCTGGCGGTCATCGTCGCCTTTGCGGTTCTTCACTGCCGCCACTTGAGCGCCGATTTCCCCAACCACACCATCTGGTATGGTGACTGGGCGAAGTACACCGATGAGGGCTGGTACTCGAGCGCCGCCACGCGCGCCCATCTGTTGGGCCACTGGTATCTCAAGGGCGACTTCAACCCCGCGGTGGCCCTCCCCGTGTGGCCATTTCTTGAGTGGATTCTGTTCTTCTTCACCGGAGTTTCAATCGAAGCTGCGCGCGGACTGGCCATTGCCGGTTTTTTTCTCAACCTGTTGCTCAGCTACCTGATGCTGCGCACTTCGGTCTCGCGCCCGGCAGCGCTGCTGGCTCTGACCCTGTTGGTAACAAGCCCGTTCCTCTATTGCTTCGGCCGCCTCGCCAACCTTGAGCCATTTCTCATGGTTTTCACTCTCGCGGCCTTCAATCTGGCCCTGCGCATGCCGCGGCTGCGCAAACCACTTTGGGGAGCCTTGGCTGTGGGGCTTCTCTTTGTGGCCATGATGTTGACCAAAACTTACGCCTTGTTTCTGCTTCCCGCCCTGGCCTGGGCCATGGTTCTGCCCCTCCGCGACCGCATGCGGCAGGCTGTGCAGTGTCTGCTGGCGGCGGGGAGTGTCTTTGTGGCCGGTTACGGTCTGTGGCTGGCGCTCATCGCCGGCCGCGGATTGCTCGGCGATTACAAACTATTCTTCCTCATCAACAGCTATCACCGCCCGCACGAGTTTTACTGGCCGCTGGTCGCGTTCTGGTGGTCGTTCCATGGGGGACTCTGGGCAGACCCGGTGCTTATGCCCCTTGCCGGCGTGGTGGTGCTGGCGACACTGATCTCCGCACTCGCTGCGCGGTACGCGTCGCCCGGCCCGGTGAAAGAGAATCTGGCTGGGTTTGCGCGGCGGCTGCTCCTCGATCCGGTCTTCGGCTCGTCGGTGATTGCCAGCGCAGGAACCATCGCTTTCATGACCTA
>Ga0335072_10009181_pt1 | contig 14278 bp, 21 predicted proteins | sample Lox_Sample_21_FD_206725 | JGI IMG/M metagenome (GOLD analysis project Ga0335072, IMG submission 206725) | Soil microbial communities from Loxahatchee National Wildlife Refuge, Florida, United States - Lox_Sample_2.1 | ecosystem: Environmental > Terrestrial > Soil > Wetlands | place: USA... | reverse complement strand
GTAAACGTTCTAGGTACCCGGGACCTCGGTTAGCACCTTGCATGGATGGCTTTACCTGGGCCAATTTGCTAGGAACTAGGCAGGTTTGTTTAGGAAACGCTCTAAGGACTGAAGGATGCGGCGGCCGATCCATACATGACCACCAACCCAGGTTCCGTGCCCAAAACCACAAACCCATTTTCGAAAATCAAAACGTACCTCACGGGCATGCATCCCACGAGCGTGCATCTGATAAGCGGGTGTCATGGGCGTGTACCTCACAGGCATCCATCTCACAGGCGTGCATGTTATGGGCGTGTATCTTACGGACTTCACGTACATGCATCTCATAGGCGTGTATCTCATGGGCATGTGTCTTATTTACGAGTCTTCCTTGCGCGCAGGACCTGGGTGGCGAGAATCCCTATATCGACACCAAGGATGTTTAAAAGCTTCTGATTGTGGGCGACTCGGCCGTCAGGCTGTTTGGTCACCCTTGGAGCGCGCTCCGCGTGGTGAAAAGCTGCCGAAAGACTACCCAACGGCCTCGGTGCTGCTCGAAGCCAAAGCAGCAGCTCCGCGTCCAGAATGGTACCAGACCTCACTATCTAAACTATCTACAAAGAGGGAGGGTGAGGCGGGAAAAGAAGCGCAGGCAGTCGGATTGGCTAGCCAATCAGATGGACAGAAAAGTGATGGACAGACAGGTGATAGACAGACTGAAGACAGACAGAAAGGTCGAAACAAGACCGATGAGCGTTGGTACCCAAGCAGACCGTGCAGCGTCCTAAATAGTGGTCTTTAGGACACCACGGCGATGACTGAAATCGATATGCGACAGCGTAGAAACCCATATGTGACGACGCCGAAACCGTAGCTGGAGCTGGGACAGCCGTGCGACGACGTTCTGACGCGCTAGGTCCTCGCAAAAACCTTCATAGGCGTGTACCTTATAAGTGACCACGCCAACTCGCTTGACGCCACAAATCCTGCTGGGTGAGCCGATTAATGGCAAGTCCGGCTTGCGATTGGCGATACACATCCTGCCGAGCATAACATAAAGGGAAACCGAAATAGACCAGTAAGGTGTCTTTAAAGCTCTTCTTCTAGCTCTTCTTCGTCATCCTCATGCTCGGACACGTCCACAATAGCAATCTGAGTATAGGCTGAGCTGGTAGCTTTGTTAGAACACTCCCCAGTGCGTGAGTGACAGTGTAAGGTATACTGAACTCGAGCTTTGTGACACACATAATGAGCAGGTTGACAATCACTTGCGCACCCATAGAAGATCATGACCGGTATGACCAGCCTTAGCAGCGTATCTAAGAGTGATTTTCCTTCAGTTATTACCAATCTCACGTCTGTCAACCTCTGCAGTTGGTCTAGTCAATGCGGTTCAGGTTCTAGGGGCCATATAGGGAGCCGTGCTTAGCCTGAAGCTCATATATTTTCCCTCTACGTTGAAGGATCCCTGCGGAGCAATCTAACTGCGGTAATACCACTGAGACGACGCCAATATAAACATCTAACCATTTAATCCTGCACAAGTCCGCCAAGTATATAAGCTTACATCCAATGACCAACCTCGCAGCGCAGGTCTCCTCCCGTCTATCGCAATCCCGTGACCCAAGCAATCTCTCGTTAGGTGAACCACCAGTGGTTGTTTATCCAGACCCACTCCCAGTACATACTTCTAGCGTCGTCAAACTCCTCCGTGCGTCTCTCACAGTTTGTACATTTGGTGCCGCGGCAGATGCTGGAGGCTGTGGTCCGTCTGATTATGCAGTTGGTTATGAATCCGCCTACGTCAAAGTCAGCGATCCAGCCCTAGTATAGGGTTAGCACGGTCTCACGTGGTTCGAGGCGGAGGATCATCATACATATTCTGGTTCGCCTTCGCCGGGCTCACACGTGTGTAGCAGAATCTGGAGCTTGAAGTGGCGGGTGTGTGCTGTGAGCAGGGCGTAGAAGGCATCACCGTGGTCGTCGCTGGCGGCATGGACGAGCACAGTCACATCGTCTTCAGAGCAGCAAAAGGAGGTCAGCCCGCGCTGCCCCGGCTCAAGCACATCCTACCTTTTCACGGTGAACGTGTCCAAGAGTGGCAAGTCGGCGATGAAGGCCGTGACGTCCTCGGAAGGCTGGACTGGAGCGTGGGCGGTATCGTGCGAGACTTTCAACTTCGTCGGAGTGGACTGTAAAGTGGCGCAGGTGCTGGAACATGGCCGGCCAGTCGGCGGACGCGGTCAACACCTCGATGCCAACGCCCGATTGAGTGGAGGTGCTGTTGATGTGTTGCTGGGTCCCCTTCTCGGGAATGCGAGCGCGACGCTCTAGGTTGATCCGGCGCCAGAGCAGTCCGCTAGCCCGAACGTCGTGGGCAAGCAGGCGGCATACCCTTAGAACGTGCCGGGCTCGGTGGCCTATGTAGTCAGGGTCTTCGGTCGAATCCGGATCGCAGCAGAGATAGCGGTAGATGATGTGGCGGATTTCGAGTGCCAGGCTGCAGAGGCGCGAGTCATGCTGCGCGTGCATCAGCCTAGTGGAGGAAGAGTATATGCTTGCGGAGTCCGTCGAAGCCGCAGGTGTGCGTCTTGGAACCACGTCACCAGTTTGGCGATCTCGAAGAGGGCGGCGCATCGATACAGGCTGTAGAGGTTGGCATGCAGTCAGTACAGACGCTGGAGTTGGCAGGAAGAAAGGCGCGACAGATGGAGGAAAACTTTGTTGTGCTTGACGACGCCAGCGGAACTTGGCCTGTGTTCACCACGTTGGTTCCATCCTTGGCAAACAACTTCGGCCCAATGTTGATGGACAAGGTGTGCTGTATGTCACACCTGTGCAATGTTCCGTAGGGGCGATCGGGGGCGGAACTTCCCAAGACGAATATGTAGCCGAAACGCATTACCGGGTCAATGTTTGAAGGTGCGGTAAAGACCGACACGATAACCACGGGCAGCGGAGAGGAACGCTGGTGGTGAGGGATGACAAGAAGAGATGCATCTACCTTGATGGCGCTGGAATTGTTCTATACCAGGCGGGAGGGCAGATGCGCTCTGAAATCCCTCCACAAACAGATATTCCCGGCGACGCAGTGGTTCAGAAGCATCGACAGCGGAGTTGCAACTTTAACGGGCGCTTGAAGAAGCTGCTATGGCTGAAGTTTGTCGCTTGGGAGACATGTCGAAGAGAGAGTCGCGGGGAAAGCAGAGAGCTGCACAGGCTAATGAGTTCCTCTGACTCAACGCGCAATTGCGGTCATGGTGCTGTCGACAGCTCATTTATACTGTCAAGCCTGCAGTCTCCGTGCTCCTAGAAGGTGCTGGTCCAGTGTTGCCCTAGAGCTTTGATGTTATTGCTGGACACCGCGCCGAGCAGCTTTGAGGTCCTGAAGGGCACGGTGAAGAGGAAGTGAAGGTAGAATAGGCAACTGTCAGTATATGTTAGGAGGCCAGTCTAGAGCAGATCAAATAGAGGTGTCATTAAACGAGGACATCAAATCTAAAGAAAATACAGCAGGGCCACTAGGTACAAAAGACAACCTTGTGTGCGCCAAGGCCGCACCGCCCATCCTCAAAAGGCTCGAAGTGGACATAATTGGAAAAGCTGGCCAGATATTTATGGGGATGGCTTAGACATGGGAAACACGGCTGCCGACTCCAGTTCCCTCGCTTAACTTCACTCTCTCATGATTCAGCTTCAGGCCCATCACAGCCGGAATGACTCAGGAGCACCCCATTGGCAACACCCCCTCACATGATTGGCTGCGCGGGATAACGATTTTGCCTGCGCCACAGTAGTAGAAATATCATGCATGGACCACTATAAGCGAGCCACGAATGTATACATTGATCTCGCTGGCGCCCAACGCCGAAGATCTCGAAATTGCGGTGGGCCAGGCGGACACCTGCGCCAACACTATTTTGCAATTCAGATCTCGACAAATCAACTACCGCCCCACTGTTTGTAAGGTGGGAGATTTAGAGATGTCCCCCCAAACCTTTCGGGCGTGCATCTCAAGGGCGTATATCTCATATGCGTGTGTCCCATGGGCGTGTACCTTATGGGCGTGCATCTTATGGGCGTGCATCTCATGGCCGTGTATCTCATGGCCGTGTACCTCACAGGCATGCATCTCAAGCGGGAAGTATCAGGGACGCAACTTCGGAACGCAACTTCGGGCTCAGTTCTGCCCTAACACATAGGAGTTAAGGCCGGCGGGCCTCAACGTTGATAATCCACGTGATCTCGCTGTCGCCGATTTGTATAACCACTCTCGGTGCTATTTTGGGATGCACCGAGAGACACAATTAGACGGCTTATCGGCCGGGGACATAATTCGAGCATGGCGGCTTAGGTACGGGCGGCCTCTAAGATGCACGCCTGTGAGGTACATGTCCATGAGGTACACGCCATGAGGTACACGCCTATGAAGGGTTTTGCGAGGACCTAGCGCGTCAGAACATCGCTGCACACCTGTCCCAGCTCCAGCTAGGTTTTTGGCGTTGTCACATATGGGTCACGTCTCGCCACATATGGGTTACGTGCTGTCACATGGGTCACGTGTTGTCACATATGGGTACGTGCTGTCACATATGAGTTACGTGTTGTCACATATGGGGGTCCCAGTCACCGTCGTAGCGTCCTAAAGGCCACTATTTAGGACGCTGCACGGCCTGCCTGGGTACCAGCGCTCATGGGCCCTGTTTCGACCTGTCTGTCTGTCCTCAACCTGTCTGTCTGTCTTCAACCTGTCTGTCGATCACCTGGCAGCCAATCCGATTGCCTGCGCTTCTTTTCCCGCCTCACCCACCTCTTGTAGATAGTTTAGATAGTAAGCTCTGGTACCGTTCTGGATGCTGAGCTGCTGTTTTGGCTTCGGCAGCACCGAGGCCGTTGGGCAGTCTTTGCGGCAGCTTTTCACCACGCGGAGCGCGCTCCAAGGGTGACCAGCAGCCTGACGGCCGAGTCGCCCACAATCAGAAGCTTTCTCAACCATCCTGGGTGTCGACATAAGGATGTCCGCCACCCGTGTCCGACGCGCTAGGAAGACTCGTAAATGAGGTGCACGCCCGTGAAGTACACGTTCATGAAGTGCACGCCTGTGAGGTACACGCCCGTGAGGTACACGCCCATGAAGTGCACGCCCGTAAGATACACGCCCATAAAGTGCACGCCTGTGAGATGCATGTTTATGAGGTACACACCCATGAGATGCACGCTTGAGGTACACGCCCATGAGGTACACGCCCATGAGTTGTACGCCCATGAGATGCATACCCATGAGATATGCGCCCATGAGATGACGTCTATAAGGTACACTCCCATGAGACACATGCCCGTGAAATGCACGCCTATGAGATGCATGCTCCATGAAGTATATCCCCGTGAGATGCACGCCTGTAAGGTTTATGCCCATGAAGTGTATCCCATGAGATACACGCCCATGAGATGCACGCCCATAAGATGCACGCCCATAAGGTGCACGTCCGTGAGATACACGCCCATGAGACACCCGCCCACCACTGCACGCATCTCTTAGGCATGCATCTCCATAGGCCTGCATCTCCCAGACGCGCATCCCACAGGCAGCAATTTCATAGGCGCATATCTCACAGGCGTGCATCCAAATCGGCGACAGTGAGGCTAGAGGCGGATTTTCAACGATGAGGTTCGCTGGCCTTAGCTACTATGTGTGCTAGCGAAAACCCGAGTCCGAAGTTGCTCCGGGGCCGAAGTTGCGTCCCGAAATTGCGTCCCTGATACTTCCCGTGTTGGACCGCTACATTGAGCCAGACGTACTAGTTAATATGAGTCATTCCTGAATTTTTCATTGGGCCGACTTTGTTATGCGCCTGTCTTAGCCTATAGTATATCCCTTCCACACAAAGTAAGTGAATTCTGCGGGGAGGTTGGAGTTATGAAGTTCGAAGTAATAGGTTCCTAGCAGATCCTTCTTTCGGCATCGCCTAGGCCTTAGTGCCCTATTTTTAGGACCTTGTTATCCACTAATAGAAAGTCAGTAAACGCGCGAGGTGGTTCTTTGCCATTTTCGGTTTCATTCAGTGCTCCATGTGAGGGGTTACCAGGAGTCTATTCAACTATCTGGTGCCTATGCTACAAGACAAACAAGCTAAAGAAGAGGAGAGAAAAGGAGGGCAGCAGGCCGAGCTAAATAGGCCAAAAAGGGGGTGCCCGGCTAGTGGCCTTGGCAGTTGTGGCGTCGCCTCAGGCGTTGCCTGAGGCTCTAGCGGACTTCATGACACTCCACAGATATTCTTTCCCCCACCCCTATCCCCATTACCATTACCATCCTCCTCTGCCCCCTTCTCCTTCCCCTCGCCCCTCTTGTTCCCGGGAACTCCGTCAAGTCCGGTCAGGAAAGATCATACTCGAACTCGTCCATCATACGAAGACGCTCCGCCCGGCGCGGAGTCATCATTCCGCTCCACGACCGCTTGCGCTCTAGAGAATCTGATGACACAGGGGGTCGTTTCTCGCCCTTGGCCTTCTTGACAGGCGTCGGAGCTGCTGGCGGCGGTGGCGATGGCGGCGTGGGAACATTGGGCTCGGATGGTGAGGGAATAGAAACAATTAAGGCAAATGTGATCCCACGCTATAGGTCCCATTGCCTAAGTCAAGTCCTCAAGGCGGTTCTTTCAATATCGACATCTTAGCTAAAAAGAAAACACTCGATATCTGCAACAGAAGCACGGTCTTAAACGAAAAAATGAGTGATTTTATCACGGAACAGCTTAAGCTTGATAGACGGTTACCGCGAGACTGATATAATCTGCGAAGGGAAGGAAGGGGTTAGGGGGAAAGGAGGAAAAATGGGAATTGGCGACCTGCGTGGCAGTTAGCAAGCTATATGCCGTTAGCGAGTTGTGTGGCAGTTAGCAAGCTGTGTGGCAGTGGGCAAGCTGTGTGGGAGTGGGCAAGCTGTGTGGGAGTGGACAAGTTGTGTGGCAGTGGGCAAGGTGTGTGGTAGTGGGCAAGGTGCGTGGGATTGGGCAAGGTGTGTGGCAGTTAGCAAGGTGAGTGGGAGTGGGCAAGGTGTGTGGCAGTGGGCAAGGTGCGTGGGAGTGGGCAAGGTGTGTGGCAGTTAGCAAGCTGTGTGGTAGGGGGCAAGCTGTGTGGCAGTTGGTAAGCTGTATATCGTTCGCGAGCTATGTGGGAGTTGGCAAGCTGCGTGGTAGTGGGCAAGCTGTGTGGTATTTGGCAGTCTGTGTGGCAGTTGGTAAGCTGTATATCGTTCGCGAGCTATGTGGGAGTTGGCAAGCTGTGTGAGAGTGAGCAAGTTATGTGGGAGTGAGCAAGCTGTGTGGTAGTGGGCAAGCCCTGTGGTGGTGGGCAAGCTGTGTGGCAGTTGGCAAGCTGTGGGGCAGTTGACAAGCTGTGTGGCAGTGGGCAAGCTGCTTTCCCGCCTTGCATACTTTTTCCTCATCCACTTTCCTCCACTCTCCCTCCTCCAATAATTTAAGCTTTACACCACACCTCAATTCTCACAGTTGCCCTTGTCATCATGTCGGCTCAGCCAGCGGTGAAGCACATGTACTTGTCTGTCATATCTGCAGCCGGTCTCGGTGGCTTAATCTCAGTCGGGGGAAGTGCTTTCCTGAATCGCAATACCGTCACGACTGAGGAGCTGGACCGCAAGCTTAAGCCCATCACTGATACTCTAGCTCGCAATGAGAAACTTCTCGAGAAGACGGCCACCAAGGCTGAGGTGGACAAAAGACTGAATGAAATAGACAAAAAGCTGAATGGAATTCAGTGGACGCTCAACAAGAAGACGCGTTGTTTTCTGGCGTGAGGATACTACCAGGTAAGGCAGCTTGATGAATAGCCTACCTTTCATATCTAACTTTCAAGCTTAGACCAGGGAATGAATGCAGATGCCATGAAATTCTCCATATCAAGATGTTTTGAAGCTCTGTTGCTTCGATCTTGTAGGTACTATTTGAGCCATGAGTCCATCATATGACTGATGAATACAGATCGTGCTGAACAACCACGCTTGCCAACCAAGGCTGAGAAAACATTTACTCTGGCTTGTAAGCTCAAGGCTGGCCGTTTGAATGGAACCCGCTGACCATACATGCCCGAAAAGATGGACTGCCTATGCACGTACCCCCGAATCAATACGAGAGAGCATCTACAGCATGAGCAAGCAAGGAACGGAAGTAGCACGGATAGCAAGAGCAGCAAAGATTGAGCTTAATATGATTAAGAGAGCATCTACAGCATGAGCAAACAAGGAACGGAAGTAGTACGGATAGCAAGAGCAGCAAAGATCGAGCTTAATATGATTAAGTGTTCTGCTGCACGGGAGTGCCGTGATCAATCTGCCCATGCATCTTCTGCCTCCTGCTTTGCCGGCTCTTCGTTGTACGGTGATCTAGCCATCCATCTGGCATCCATCTCATCTCCCATCTCTCGTACCCCAACGACGCTCTTCCACCCTTCCAGGTCACGTCGAACCTAGCCTTGGTCTCGTCCTGGGCGACCTTCGACCAAACGTCGGCATCAAACCATTACAAAGGTTGCTTGAACGCCACCACGTTGAAACGCTGGTCTGGTGCCTTTATTGGTACCTCACGCGCAGCCGTGACCTGGTGGGAGAATCTCAAAGTGAATGAGACCCAGTGCTAAGTTGCCACAGGCTGAATCACCGCCTAAGAGGATCTGCGCCTCTCAACCACGTCGTCATGATTAGCGATGGGCCCCTTGAGATCCACGTGCTCGACTACCTCCGCTGCGGCAAGCTCAAGCCCCCCAACATTGTCGAGATGACCGACTTTTTCGAAGACCACATCAACTACTACATTGAGATAAGGACAAACATGGAGGAGTCAGAGTGCAAGAACATCTTCCTGCAGGTGGTCGACGTCTTGCACCATTTACATACCAAGGCGCTTGTCGTGCATCGCGACATCAAGGATGAGAACATAATCCTCGATAGCGACAGCAAGGTCAAACTCGCGAATTTTGGCGACGCAGCATACATCAAGAATTGTCCTTTTGATATTTTTGTCGGTACTATTGCATGTTGAACCGCGACACCACTGCTCACTTGACCACTGAGTAGGCCAAGGAGCATCCTTGGTGTACTGGTGAGACGCAAGACGGAAAGATGACAAAACCCCTGGACCTGATCGTGCTCATGTTGCACGATCAGCCTCCTCCGCACCATCCAGCGCATCCAGGTGCTCAAAGCCTGCGCTGAGCGTCTGTGGAAGGATGTGTAACAAGCGCGTGAACGCTGGCAGTACGCGGCCGACACCCAGGCCCGTCTCAAGCGCACCCGGGAGCTCATCCGAGAGTAACGGTCTCGGGAGGCGAAGGAGAAAGAACGTCGCTGGCTCAGGGAGTTTCAGGCCTGGCAGCGGGCCCGCCATGTCGCCGAGCAGGAAGAGCGCCGTCTCGCCCACTTCCGGTAGGAACGGAGGAAGGCCACAGGTGCGAGCGGGAGAAGCAGAGAGAAATAAACGAGAAACGCGGAAAGCTCGCCCGCCACGCGCAACGATATCTGGAGCAAGAGGGGTTAAAGAAGAGGCGGGGCGAGAACTGGAAGTCTATCCGGTACTACAGCGAGGCGATAGAGAGGGGCGGTGAGGTGATCCCCCGACTCGGCCACCCCGTCTCGCTGCAGGTTCTGACAGTGGTGAGGGTCCTGCGTGAAAACAAGGAGAAAGAATATGCCGCCAGACTGGCCGAACTGGAAATCCCTCTATCTCCGCGTCAGTTGAGCGGTCCTTCGGTTCAGAAATACGCCAGCGCTGATCACTCGCCTGAAGAAGGGGCCCTGGAGTACGAGTACCCCGGCCCACTCTAGCGCGGCGTGGACCTTGTCTCTCTATTAACACTGGAATGCTGCCGACCCGATACCTCAATCAAGATGCCAACCCTGTACTCAATCGGCCGGTCAGGTTGTAAGTCATGAGTCATAAATCAGGTCTAAGTATGGTTTTTCTCATACAATGGTTTAGAATATGAGAGAGAGCTAGCGCGAGCCTGGGAAGTAAGCACTGAGTGATGAACACCGTCGCCAGTAATCAAACATTCACTGTTCACACTTCATTGTCCACTCTTTTGGTAGCGCGGAAAAGCTAACACATTACCTCTATCGCCTTACTCCGACGTCGATGTCCATTCTCTCCACATCTGGTCAGCGCGCATCTCACCATTCCCACTTGTGCCTGGGTCTGGATCTGGGTCATCGTCAGACTCAGCTGACGGGAGCCCGTGGGACTTGCGATAGAAATACGACTTTTCTCCAAACCTCTTCACTTCTGCCTTCTTGACGAGCTCGAATGCTTCACACACGCGATTCACCGCCGCCCTACGCCACTGCTCCAGATACGCCCCCACCTCCGCCTCTGTCCCTGTCAGGAGAAGCCTTTTCTCTTCCTCCACGGCGTGCCGGTCGTGGCGTCGACGGCAGACCAGCGCGTCCGACAGTGCGCTGAGCCCCTCGAGCTCGGTGGCGGCAGGAAAGACAAACGGAATGGCCCCGTAGCGATTGGGTAGGCCAGAAGGGGACAGGGGAGCTGCCACCATGTCTCGGTGCGCCGTCGACAGGTCCGACCAGGTGCCGCCCTCGATGACTTCCAGGGTCTCGAGGTCGCTTTGCAGGCCACAGAACCACGGGAGCATCGTACGGCGGGTTCGTTTGGCGGGCCCATACGCGCCATGCGGCAGATGTGGCAGGGTGAAGCGCTCTCCGGCCCGACCAGAACACCAACCTGGTCTCGTATCCCTACTACGCCAAGTACGCCCGCGAGGGAGACAACACCTTCTTCCGCCACATCGACGTCAACATCAAGGAGCTTGCTACCTCTGGCCGCGGCGCCAACATGATTCAAGGCTCGCCGTCGCTGGACGACGAGAGGGAGGACGACTGCACGATGATTCTACCAGGCATGCACAGGCACATCCAGGCGTGGGACGAAGCTCTCACGGCGCGCGGCCGTTCCACCGGGGCGCTGGTCCACCGCATCAGCGACGACATGTTCACCCCCGACGACGAGAAGCAATTTGACACCCAATGGGTGCCCCAGCCGTGCCAGCGCGGGCAGGTGCGCAATAGATGGCAAAGTACTTCGGGTCCTGGCGCATGGCCTGCTGGCCGAGGCTATAGTACATGTTGCGCAGCCAGCCGTAGTTGGGCTTTCCATTGATGAGTCGTAAATTGGCGTGATAAATCTCAAACTCCTCCAGGACCACGTCCAAGATGGTCTTCTTGGCCAGCGTGGCGCGCGAGCCGGTGTAGGTTTCAGTGGTCCACCAGTCGAAGCAGTCAACTACCACCGATCCACGGCGATTCCACTCCCGCTTATCAATCCCCAAGTAGCGGCAGAGGCGCGCTTGGTCGCCTGTGCTGATGGTGAAGACGTCGACCTCCGCAGGCATTAGCCTGCAGGGGCCTAGGCGGTCCGAGGGGCGGCTGGGTCGATCCGTCATGAGGAACCACGCGTAGGTGTCATTCCCGACCTTCAGGCCACCCACGGCGTTCTGAAGGGTGGCTCGGTGGTATCGGCGCAAGCGCTGTTTGACCGTCACGGCATTCAGGTTTCTCGTCTGCATGCCGATGGCCGAGGCGACGCGCTTACTGTGGTGGAAGCACACGTCGCTGCCCTCTCTCATGTGTCGCGCCCATTCCTTGACCAGTCGAACTTGATTGCCGGGGTAGGCGGCCCTCTTGGAGGAACATCTGGCGAGGAAGGCTCTGGGCACCTCACTCGAACAGCAGCATGCGCGCGGCCGCGAATCGGCCAGGCCCGTCCTTCGTCTCTTAGCTGGGCGGCCTCCTCCGTCCCACTCTCCACCGTCCTCATCTTCGTCACCACCTTCCTCCTCCTCCTCCTCCTCCTCGTCAGCCTTGTAGTCATCCGTCGAGGATTGATCGCAGGCAATGCATGAGGCCACCTCGACGGAGTCGCCCGCCGTAGAGCTACCCCTATAAGGACTAGCGCCATCGGCTAAGTTGCCCAGACCTAATCGCAAGTCCGACTTGCGATCAGATTCGGCCTCACCGCCATGCTCGTTCCTCTCCCCCCCCTCCTCACTCTCGTCGTCGACGTCGGGCGGCAGCTCGCTCAACGAACTCGACGAGCTCAGTAAATCCTCCTCTGTTTCCACGCCGGGCGGCAACGACACCGGCGAGCTACCCTCTCTCCCGGCCACCTCTCGAACCGACCGTCCGGCGTCAGCCAGCGCCAGCCGCCCTTTCCGTCCACGACATATCCCGCTGCCGAGATGGCGGCCTGGTCCGCTGCCGGCAGATCGTCGTCCTTGATCTTCTCGAAATCCGCAGCTAGCGGGTAGAGATCGGCGGAGCGGCCGGGCCGACCGTGCGTGACCCGCCATAAAATGGCGTCCCGGATGCGCCTTACCGCCGCGTGAATATCCGCTTCTCTCATAGCCATGCGACGAACCTTGAACCAGGTACTCTCTCCCGCGTCGAGGAGGTGGCCAAAGTAGTGATGGACGTTTTCTGAGCCCCACCGGGCGCAGCACCGGTCTACCGCTTGCTGCTTCTTCTTCGCGGCAGTTCGAGCTCGGCTGGCGCCATTCGCTACCTTTGTCCAGACCTCTGGATCCCGAGCCAGACGGTCTTTGAATGCATCATCCCCCTGCACGAAGCTCTCCAGATATTCCATGCATTGATCCACCCTTTCTTGCACGACGACGAGCTTAGTGGCCTGGCCATTCACGATCTCGAAACGCACCTCAGGGCTGAGTGACTTAAGATAGGCTGAGGTTTCGGCCAGCGAGCTGAACCGACGGTTTTGAACTGTCTGCAGAATGGCCAGAGCGTTGGACGGCTGCCTCTCCGGGAGAGAGGCTGTGGATGTGGACATGACGAGCTGGCTAGGGCGTCAGAAATTCTTCGATGGGCAGCTCTTGACCGTTGAGCCCTCCTCACAGGCGTGAACTCTCAGAACTTAGAATTCCAGCACCAAGAGTACGCACCTAACGTTTCATTGTGACGACCGCATCCGTTCGCTCCGCCACACAAGCTTTCTCCGCTTCGAGCCGGCCGACAAAGAATGGAAAGCACACAAAGAAGCTTCTGCCACCCACGTCTAAAGTAAGATTGAGGAAGAGCGAGCGCGCGCGCGCGCGAGAGAGAGAGAGAGAGAGAGAGAGAGGTAGGAAAAACCCAACCACGCTAGCGCTCTCCACACAAAAAGGCCTCAGCCAGAGACGCTGTGCAATCAAATCTCATCAACCTTTTCCCACTCTCAGACATTCCTGGAAGGGTTCTTGCCGGCGCGGGCCCTCTTTCGGTTCCCTCTTTGGCTGTGGTGGCGGCGTAGAAGGAAAGACGCTTCTTTTTTGACCGCTTTCCTTTTCTTGTCTCCCCACTAACGTGGCACGTCAACCCCGCATGACATCGGAACGGGTAGCTGCACTGCCAGGTGCCACATCAAAGCCTTCACGCTCGACAACCCGTCCTGGTGAACTTACCCTGCCGCGACAGCCCGTAGCTCAAGAGTCGAAAAAGCGCGTCGTCGCACTCATGTCAGAACGCCACCACTCAGAGATGCCATTGGCGGGGTATTGCCGGCAGGGCCACCTACATTCAGCAGACACATGACCATGGATGCGCCGGGGCTCATGCGGCAGCAGGACCCGTGGGGTTGCAGGGCAGCGACCGTGGCAAGCTAAAATCAAAAAGGTTAAGAACACAGATGCTACATGAGCTGGATGAAAGAAGGAAAGGAAGAAGAGAAGGGAGAGGGAGGAGAAGAAAGAAAGAGAAAACTCCTGCGCAGCCAATACGCCAAGATCGGGGCTACGGCCGGCCCTGTCACTGCTCATGGCTGTACAGTTTATGAGTCAGTCTCAGGCTGGCCGAGCAGTCAATCACGCTGTTGAGATTGATCTGGCATCAATCATGCTTCAACATTCACTGCTGAGGCTAGCCTGGCGCCAACAGTGTTTAGTGTTGGCCACATTCACTCTCGAGGCCGGTCTGATACCGAGCACCGATATATGAAGGCTGCCCACCCTCTCTCAGATTCTTCCATTACTCTTTCCACCCACTCAGTTCTTTCTCTCCAAGTTCTTTTTGTCAGTCCATTCTCGACTTGACCACAACCTTTCCCAGTCCCGCCCCACCAAGCCAGCCTGCAACCTATCACCATGGATCTCTCTCAGCTTCCTGCACATGAAGTCCGTGCCGCCTTCGAGTCTCAGTCGCCTTCCACGTTCCAAATGTGGGTGTTGGACCGCTCCGCTGAGATTGTTCAAGCCGCCCGCCGTGTCCACGGTGATGCCCAATGGTCCC
>Ga0335072_10009180_pt1 | contig 14278 bp, 13 predicted proteins | sample Lox_Sample_21_FD_206725 | JGI IMG/M metagenome (GOLD analysis project Ga0335072, IMG submission 206725) | Soil microbial communities from Loxahatchee National Wildlife Refuge, Florida, United States - Lox_Sample_2.1 | ecosystem: Environmental > Terrestrial > Soil > Wetlands | place: USA... | reverse complement strand
GAGTGGGTGTGCGCGCTGGCGATGCCAAGGTGGTCGAGCATCCGCCCGAACCGGTGACCCGGTGCACGTGATCGCGCAGGCGGCCGCCGCCGGGTCGCGCGTCGTCTACGTGGACAAGTCGGGTTGTGCGCACGATCGCGAATAGACGTTGCTAGCCACTGGTGCAAACGCGAACGGCGCGTGTGGCCCTCCTGCGATCCCCGTTCGCGTCCCCGGCCCTTTGAGCCTGCCGTCCTGATGGAGATCCCCCGGTGCCCCTCGTGGTTCGCGAGGGGCACCGGGACTCTTTAACTGCGCGGGCCAACGGGGCAGACTAGACACTGAGCGCCTAGATCAGGGTGGCAGGCCGATCGGGACAAGGGAAGGCCAATGACCCAGCGCAACCTACGCCGTGCGATGGACCGGGCGTGCGTGCTATTCAGCGACCTCATCGAGGGCCGCTGGGAGAAGGTGGACGGGGAGTTCGACGCGACCTTGCGCGGACACGTGCTCACGGACCGCTTCGTTCCCGTGTGGGCGAAGGTGGTGGATTCCGCCGGCAGCTTCGAGCGAATAGATTCCCCGTCTGCCCGGCAGTTCGGTGATTACACCTTGGTGGATGTCCCGCTGGCTTTCGCGGCCGGCGGGGCAATCGGGGAAGTGATCTTCGACCGTGCCGACAAGGTCGCCGGCCTGGCGCTGGAATTTCCGTATCCCCGTCCGCGTCAGCTGGAGCAACGTCGGCGTCAGTGGGAGCAAGGAGTAAGGAAGGGCGGGTTCATAGTCAGGAACCCTGAGATAGACGGACTCATGCGTCACTCGGCCTTAGCACGCGCTCAGCCCGCGTACGCGTGCTGGCAACGCCCGTTACCGATCTACCGCTCGGTGCCCGAGGACGCGTGCGGCTATCTGCAGGCCGACACCCGCGACCGGGTCGCCGGGCGGAACCGATCGGCGGGCGGCCGGCGTCCAAGTGGCATGAGACCTCGGACCAGGACATCGCTCGGGCTGCTCGCGGCCGCCTGCACCGCCGCCGCCGTCGCCGGCTGCGGCTCGGCCCCGGCCACGACCACCGCGGTCGACGCGGCCATCGTGCGCGGCGTGGCGACGGCCGAGCCCGCCGTCAGCCCGCGGCCGCTCGCGGTGGCGGACACCGCGTTCGGGCTCGGCGTCATGCGCGCCTGGTGCGCGGAGAACCCGGATCAGAACCTCGTGTTCTCGCCCAGCACGCTCGCCAGCGCGCTCGGCATGGCCTACCTTGGGGCCCGCGGGTCGACCGCCACCGCGATGGCCCGGGTGCTCGACCTGCCCGCAGGCACGTCGCGGGCGGCGCTCGAGGCCCAACTGCAGGCCCGGATGAGGGCGCTTGGCAGCCTCGACGGTCCGGGGGTGACGCTTGCCGCCAGCGATCAAGTGTGGGCCGACCCGACCATGAAGACGCTCGGCTCCTACCTGAACGCGGTCGCGACCGGCTACCACGCGGGGGTCGCCCAGGCGCCGTTCAGCACCGACCCGGCGAAGGCGGCGGCCGAGATCAACCAGGCGATCTCGGCCGCGACCGACGGCCATATCAGCCAGCTGGTCGACGCGAGCATGCTCGACGATATCGGCTGGGTGCTGACCTCGGCGCTCTACCTGGACGCCAAGTGGGCGGTCCCGTTCGACGCGAGCAAGACCCAGCTCGGGACGTTCACGCCGGCGGGCGCGAAGCCGGTCACGGTGAAGTTCATGAACGGCGACGACTTCCGCTACGCCGCAGGCGGCGGCTGGCAGGCGGTCTCGCTCCCCTACCAGGGCGGCAAGCTCGCGATGACCGCGCTGCTGCCGCCGGCCGGGTCGGCGCCGTGCGCGCTGCCGAGCCAGGGGTCGCTGACGTCGATCACCAGGTCGCTCGACGGTCCCGGCGCGGTCGCGGACGTGTCGCTGCCGAAGGTGCGCCTCGACACCGCCGGCGGCGCGGGCGACATGAAGCCCGCTCTCGAGCAGCTCGGCATGGGCGCGGCGTTCAGCAGCAAGGACGCGGACTTCTCGGGGCTGTCGCCGCAGGCCTGCTGCATTGGCTTCGTTCAGCAGGCGGCCACGCTTCAGGTCGGCGAGAAGGGCACGGTCGGCGCGGCGGCCGCCGCGGTCGGCATGGTCGCCTCCGCCGCCATGGTCCCGCAGCAGACCGTCACCGTCACCTTCGACCGGCCCTATGCGCTGCTGATCACCGCCCAGGCGACCGGCGAGCCGCTGTTCCTGGCCACGGTCGACGACCCCACCGCCAGCTGACCGCGCAGCGCGACTTCGCCCGGGTCGCTCGCGTGCCCGAGCGGTTGTAAGAGATGATCGGCGAGTGCCTAATGATGAGCCGGAGTACGATCGGCGGTCGGTAGAACGGCTGGTCTTCTTCTCCGACGCCGTCGTCGCCATCGCGATCACCCTGCTCGCCATCGACCTGCCGGTCCCCGCGGGCGGCACCGCGGGCGCCTTCTGGTCGTCGGCCCGCGAGCATGACGGCGCCTACCTGGCGTTCCTGATCAGCTTCCTGTCGATCGCGATCGCCTGGAGTCATCACCACGACGCCTTCAAGTACGCCAAACGGGCCGATACGTGGCTGCGCAACGCCACCATGATCTGGCTGCTGACGATCATCCTCATCCCGTCTGCGACCAAGCTGCTCACCGGCTACAGCCACGACTCGCTCACCGTGCACGCGCTGCGGTGGGGGTTCTACGCGCTGCTGCAGACGGTCGAGGCGGCGGTCCTGCTCGCGATGACGCGGCACATGGCCGCCCGAGACCTGGGGGCGCGGGACGCCGAGGGCCGGGCGGTCGAAGACTTCGACTCGTACGGGAACGTGCTCGGCTTCGGGCTGTCGATCCCGGTGTTCTTCGCGACGACCTACGGGTGGGTGCTCTGGATCGTCATGCCGATTGTGGTCGCGCGGGTGAACCGTTATCGCCGCCGCCGTCAATAAGGTGGCAACCGTGACTGTCGACACCCCCGGAACCGGGCAAACCACGGCAACCCTGGTCTACATCTACGGCCCGCCCGCGAGCGGGAAGCTGACGGTCGCGACGCGGCTGTCCGAGCTGACCGGAATCCCGCTCTTTCACAACCACCTGACGGTCAACGCCGTCACCCCGGTCTTCGCCTTCGGCAGCCCGCCGTTCACCGAGGCCGTCCGGGCGATGCGGCGGGGCGTCTTCGAGGCGGCCGCCAAGGCCGGCATCAGCCTCATCTACACAAACAACTCCGCCTGGTCGGGGCCGAACCCGCGCGCTCGCTTCGAGGAGGCGGGCGATGCCGCCCGCGCGATCATGGCGGGGCACGGCGGCCGGACCGTCTTCGTGAGGCTCACCGCGTCTCATTCGGACCTGGAAGAGAGGCTGGCGAACGAGTCCCGGTTGGCGCACGAGAAGCTCGTCGACGTGGTCCGCCTGCGCGAGATCCTGGCCGATTTCGATCCGTCGCCGCTCCACCCGGACGACCTCGCCATCGACACCGGGCGCACCAGCCCGGACGAGTCGGCGCGGATCATCGCGGCCGCCCTCGGCTAAGTCGCCGGACCGGCCTACCGGCCGGACGGCCGGCGGGCTACCGTGGGGTGGCCGTTTTGATCATGGCGCGGACCCCGGGGGTGCAGATGGCTGAGCCGACCGCAGACCTGCTCGTGCGCGACGCGAAGCTGGTGGCGACGTGCGACGACGGCGGCCGCGAGCTAGCCGGCGGATGGGTGGCGATCACCGGCGGGCTGGTGTCGGGGGTGGGCTCGTCGACCGACCAGGCGCCCTCGGCCGCGCAGACCGTCGACGCGTCCGGCTGCCTGGTCACGCCGGGCCTGGTCAACACCCACCACCACATCTACCAGAACCTCACCCGCTCGTACGGGCCGGCCATCAACGGATCGCTGTTCTCCTGGCTGACGGCGCTGTACCCGCTGTGGGCGGGGCTCGACGAGGAGGCCGCCTACCTGTCGGCCTGGGTCGGGCTGGCCGAGCTGGCGCTCGGCGGCTGCACCACCACCACCGATCACCTGTACGTCGCGCCGCAGGGCGGGGGCGATCTGTGGTCGGCCTCGATCGCGGCCGCCCGCGAGCTCGGGATGCGGTTCCACCCGACTCGCGGCTCGATGACGCTGTCGGTGAAGGACGGCGGCCTGCCGCCGGATTCGGTCGTGCAGGACGACGACGAGGTGCTGGCCGACAGCGAGCGCCTGGTGGGCGTGCATCACGACCCTTCGTTCGGCGCCATGGTGCGGGTCGCGCTGGCCCCGTGCTCGCCGTTCTCGGTGTCGCCGTCGCTGATGCGGCAGACCGCCGAGCTGGCGGAGCGGCTCGACGTCCGCCTGCACACCCACCTGGCCGAGGACCCGGACGAGGACGCCTACTGCCTGGAGCAGTTCGGGCGGCGCCCGGTGGAGCAGTTCGAGGAGGTCGGCTGGCTCACCTCCCGGTCCTGGGTGGCGCACTGCATCTACCCGAACCCCGACGAGGTCGCGCGGCTGGGCGCGGCCGGCGTCGGGGTCGCGCACTGCCCCTCCTCCAACATGCTGATCGGCGGCGGCGGGTTCGCGCCGGTCCGCGAGTTCCGCTCGTCCGGGGTCTCGGTCGGCCTCGGCTGCGACGGGTCCGCGTCGACCGACAGCGCGTCGCTGTGGATCGAGTCCCGGGCGGCGCTGCTGCTCGGACGGCAGCGGCTGGGGCCGACCGGGATGACCGCGCGGGAGGTGCTCGACATCGGGACCAGGGGCGGCGCCGCCTGCCTGGGCCGGGCCGGGGAGATCGGCTCGCTCGCCGTCGGCGCGGTCGGCGACCTGGTCTGCTGGCCGCAGGAGGGCGTGCAGTACGCCGGCGCCCTGGTCGACCCGATCGAGGCGTGGCTGCGCTGCGGGCCGGCGTCGGCCCGGCACACGATCGTGGCCGGGCGGGTCCTGGTCAGGGACGGGGTCCTGACGGCGCCCGGCGTCGAGGAGAAGCTTCGGATGCATGCCAAGGCGGCGGCCCGGATCCAAGGAGTATCACGATGATCACCATTGCCAAGCTGTCCCCGGCCGACCGTCCCCGCTGGGAAGAGCTCTTCCACGGGTACAACACGTTCTACGAGTCCGAGTACCCGCAGTCGATGTACGACAGGGCGTGGGCGGAGTTCCAGGCCGACGAGCGGATGCACGCCCTCGGCGCGTGGCTGGACGGCGAACTGGTCGGGATCACGCACTTCTTCCCCCACATGCAGACCACCGCGAGCGACTCGGTCTACCTGGAGGACCTGTTCACCGCGCCGGAGGCGCGCGGCCGCGGCGTCGGCCGGGCGCTGATCAAGGCGGTCGGCGACTGGGCGGCCGAGCACGGCTACGCACGGGTCTACTGGCACACCCACGAGACCAACGCCACCGCCCGGCTGCTCTACGACAAGGTGGCCACGCGTCCCGGCTTCATCATGTACACGATGGACGTGCGGCAGCCGACCGCCTAGTCGAACGAGGGCCGGCGGTCCCTCGAGCGCTTCAGCTCGAAGAAACCGTCGGCCCTGCTCACCAGCACCAGACCGTCCCAGAGCTCTCCGGCCGCCGCACCGCGCGGCGCGGGCGTCATGACCGGCCCGAACAGCGCCCGGCCGCGGATCCTGATTACCGGCGTGCCGACATCGAGCCCCACCTCGTCGAACGCCTCGTGGTGGGAGGCGATGATCGCCTTGTCGAACTCGTCGGAATCGGCGGCGGCCGCCAGCGAGGCCGGCAGCCCCACCTCCTCGAGCGCCTCGGTCAGCACGGCCGGGTCCTCCCGCCGTCCCTCGTTGTGCAGCCGGGTGCCGATCGCCGTGTACAGCGGCCCGAGCACCGCCGGCCCGGCCTGCGCCGCCGCCGCCGCGCACACCCGCACCGGCCCCCACGCCTTGCTCATCCGCGCCCGGTACTCCTCGTCCAGCCCCTTGCCCTCGTGCTGGACGAGGTTGAGGTAGGCCAGCGACATGATCCGCCAGTCGGCCCGCACCGGCCGCACCCGTTCCACCTCGAGCATCCACCGGGACGTTATCCACGCCCACGGGCAGAGCGGGTCGAACCAGAACTGCACGTCCTCCGGCCCCTGCGGGTCAGCCATGGCGCTGTCTCCTTTGAGAGAAAAAGCAGTTATCCCGAACGTACCGTTGGCTCCACCGCTACGCCACCCGCTGAACCGGCGGGGTGGCCCACCGGTTCTCGCGGACGAACTCGCTGTCGCTTGACGGGTTTGGCGGGCGGCCGGCGTGTAGCGCGTTACCGTTAAGGGCGTGGCGATGCAGGGGCCCGATGAGGGCGACGTGGTGGAGCAGGGCGGACCGCCGCTGCGGCTGCCGCAGTGGGTTCGGCGCCCCCGCTGGCTGCCCGGCCACGGGGGACGAGTGTCGCGCGGTGCGGCCCTGTTCGGCCTGGCGACGCTAATCGTAGGGCTGGCGGCCGGATACGCGCTCGGTGGCCGGCATTCGGTGCGGCCGTCCCGTCCGGCGCCGCCGGCCGTATCAGCACCGTCCGCCCCCGGCGCCGACGACCTGTTCGGACTGGCCCAGACGGGAAAAAGGCCGAACCGGCCGCAAAGCCCGTAAGGCTGGCAGGATCATCACGTGATCAGCGACGAGGACGTCCGGCGGCTGCTTCATCGGTCCTGGGGCTGGCCGGCGGCACGGAGGTCGCCCGCCATGACGGCGGCATGGGCCGGCTGGCACTACTCGATGATGGCACCACGGGCACGTGAACGGTCGCCCCGATGAGGACGTACGGGCTGCGGTTCGACGTCAACTGCTCGATTCTCTTTACCGAGTTGCCGCTGGTCGCGCGGGCGGGGGCCGCTAAGGCGGCCGGGTTTGACGGGGTGGAGTTCTGGTGGCCGTGGGCGGGGATGGCGCCGCCGGACGCGGCGGCCGACGCGTTCGTCCGGTCGATCGGCGATGCCGGGGTGGAGCTGGTCTCGCTGAACTTTCACGCCGGGGACATGGCGGCCGGAGAGCGCGGAATCCTGTCCCATCCGAGCCGGGCGGCCGAGTTCCGAGAGCACATCGCCGCCTGCGTCGAGATCGCAGGGCGGACCGGGTGCAAACGGCTGAACGCGCCGTACGGGCTGCGGGCCGACGGGGCCGATGACGACACGCAGAATGCCGTTGCCATCGGCAATCTTCGGCTCGCCGCGGAGGCTGCGGGTAGGGTCGGAGCGTCGGTGCTCGTCGAGGCCATCAACTCCGTGGACATTCCCGGGTTCCCGGTCGACACCAGCGCCCGCGCCATGGCGGTGATCGAACAGGTGGGGGCGCCGAACGTGGGGTTCCTGGCGGACATCTACCACCTGGCGAAGATGGGGGAAGACGTGGCTGAGATGCTCACCCGCTACCGGGACGCGGTCATGCACGTCCAGGTGGCCGACCCGCCGGGACGCGGGGCGCCCGGCACCGGCACGCTCGATTTCGAGCCGGCCTTCGCCGCGCTCGCCCGCGACGGGTACGCCGGGTGGGTGGGGCTCGAGTACGCGCCGTCGGACGCGGCCGACAGCACCGGGTCCTTCGGCTGGCTCCAGGCAGGGGGAAGACCATGAGCGACACGCTGGTCATCAGGTCGCGACGGATGGTGCTGCCATCGGGCGTGACCGAGGCAGCGGCGGCCGTTCGAGATCATCGAATTGAGCTCTTGACTGACTATGACGCGCCGATTGAGGCCGATCAGACCGTCGACCTCGGCGATCTTCCGCTGCTGCCGGGGCTGGTGGACTCGCATGTGCACGTAGACGAGCCGGGGCGGACCGAGTGGGAGGGGTTCGCGTCCGCGACCAGGGCCGCCCTCGCGGGCGGGATCACCACGATCTGCGACATGCCGCTGAACTCGCTGCCGGTCACCACCACCGTGGACGCGCTGCGGGCGAAGGCCACCGCGGCGTCCGGGCAGTGCTGGGTCGACGTGGCGTTCTGGGGCGGGGCGGTGCCGGGGAACGTGTCCGAGCTCGGCCCGCTGCTCGACGCGGGCGTCCTCGGGTTCAAGTGCTTCCTCATCGACTCGGGCCTGGCGGACTTCCCGCCCCTGGACCGGGTCGGGCTCAGGGCGGCGATGAAGGCGCTGGCCGAGACGGGCGCGCCGATGCTGGTGCACGCCGAGGACCCGGCCGAGGTCACGTTGCCCACTGGGGCGTCCTACGACGCGTTCGTCGCCTCCCGGCCGACGGTCGCCGAGCGGCGGGCGATCGAGACCGTGATCTCGGCCGCCGCCGCCACCGGGGCGCGGGCGCACATCGTGCACCTGGCGGCGGGCGACTGCGCGGCGCTGATCGGCGCCGCCCGGGCGGCCGGGGTATCGCTGACGGCCGAGACCTGCCCGCACTACCTGTTCTTCGCGGCCGAGGAGGTGCCGGCCGGGCACACCGAGTTCAAGTGCTGCCCGCCGATCCGGTACGCGGTCAACCGGGAGGCGCTCTGGCGGGCGCTGGGCGACGGCGCGATCGACGGGGTCGTCTCCGACCACTCGCCCTGCACGCCCGAGCTGAAGGGGCTGCCGGACGGGGACTTCCGCACCGCCTGGGGCGGGATCTCCTCGCTCCAGCTCGGGCCGTCGGTGGTCTGGTCGGTGGCGCGGCGGCGCGGGTACACCCTGGCCGACATCGCGCGGTGGATGTCGCTGTTCCCGGCGACGCTGGCCGGGCTGCCGGCCAAGGGGCAGATCGCGGTGGGCTGCGACGCGGACTTCGTCGCGTTCGACCCGGACGCGTCGTTCGTGGCCCGGGGGGCCGAGCTGCTGCACAAGCACCCGGCGACCCCCTACGAGGGGCGGACGCTGCACGGCCGGGCGGTGCGAACCTGGCTCGGCGGGGTCGAGGTCACGCCGACCGATCCGCCGCGCGGGCGGCTGCTTGCGCGCGGAGGCGGGGTTCTTGAGCTCTGAGGACGCGCCAGACGCGCTGCAGCTGCCCGATCTCGCCTCACGGGCGCTGCGCGGGTCGGTCATCGCCGCCTCGGACGAGTTCTTCGCGGAGAAGGAGAACCTGATCAACCCCGGCGCCCCAGTGTTCAGGCCGCACACCTTCGGGCACAAGGGGCAGCTCTACGACGGGTGGGAGACGCGACGGCGGCGCGGCCGCCCGGCCGACTCCGGCCTGCTGCCCGGCGCCGAGGAGCACGACTGGGCGATCGTGCGGCTCGGCGCGCCCGGCGTGGTGCACGCGGTCGTCGTCGACACCGCCCACTTCACCGGGAACTTCCCTTCCGCGTGCTCGGTCGAAGCGTGCTGGGCGGACGGGTACCCCGACCCGGCCGCGCTCGAGTCGGCCCGGTGGGTCGAGATCGTGGCCAGGTCCCCGCTGACCGGGGACGCGCCGCACACGTTCCAGATCCCGGCCTCGTCGCGGGCGCGGTACAGCCACGTGCGGCTGCGGATCTTCCCCGACGGCGGGGTGGCGCGGCTGCGGGTGCACGGGGTCGTGGTGCCCGATCCGGCGCTGCTCGAGGGGCTGACGTTCGACCTGGCGGCGCTGGAGAACGGCGGGGACGTGATCGCCTGCAGCGACCGGTTCTACTCGTCCCCGCGCAACGCCATCTCCCCCGGCCTGTCCCGGGTGATGGGCGAGGGGTGGGAGACGCGACGGCGGCGCGCGGCCGGGAACGAGTGGCTGGCGGTCCGGTTCGCCGGGCCGGCGGTGGTGTCGCTGGTCGAGGTGGACACCTCCGGGTACATCGGGAACTCGCCGGGGATGGCCGAGGTGCGCGGGTACGCGGGCGGGCCGGACTCGGGCGCGTCGGGCGCGTCGGGCGGGCGGGCGTCTGGTGGGGGTATCGGGTGGGACGACGCGGCGGCGTGGGCGCCGCTGCTGCCCCGGACCGCTCTGCTGCCGGACACGCCGCACCGGTTCCGGGTGTCCCCGGCTGGCGCATACGACCTGGTCCGACTGGACGTGCTGCCCGACGGGGGCGTCGCCCGGCTCCGGGTGCACGGGTCGCTGACCGGCGAGGGTCTGGCCCGGCTGCGCGAACGCTGGGCGCAGACGGCGATCTGACCTTTTTACGCATCGCTCCCCCGCCCGCCCGTTCATCTCCAGTACGTCACGCTAAAAATTTGACCGCTCGTACTAAAAAATGTACGGTTGGACTAATCGACGAATGGCAAGGGAGCGGGCGATGGCCAGGGCGACGACCGGGCGGAAATCGTTCATCGAGCAGGCCCGCCGCGAGCAGATCGTGGACGCGGCGATCGACGTGCTGTGCGAGAGCGGTTTCGCGGCCGCGTCGCTCGGCGCGATCGCCGAGCGCATCGGGGTGAGCAAGGGCGTGCTCTCCTACCACTTCACGGGCAAGAGCGAGCTGCTGCGCGAGGTGGTCGCGCGAGTGCTGACCGAGGCGGCCGCGTACATGACGCCGCGGGTGGCGGCGGCCACCTCGCACACCGACGCGCTGCGCATCTACGTGACGTCTAACCTGGCCTTCATCGGGGCGCACCGCCGCGAGATCCTCGCGTTCACCGAGATCGTGAACGGGATGCCGCCCGGCGGCGAGGATCCGCCGCCCTACCTCGAAGGGCACCGGTCGGCCGTCGATGACCTGACCCGGTTGCTCGAGGCGGGCCAGGCGGCGGGCGAGTTCGGCCAGTTCTCGGCCTTCGTGACCGCGGTGTCGCTGCGCGCGTCGGTCGACGCCATCTCCGGGCTGCTGCGGGCCGATCCGGCGATGGACGTCGACGCCTACGGCGCGGAGCTGCTCGGCCTGTACGAGCGGGCGGTGCGGGCATGACCGCGGCCCAGCCGACGCCGGGGCCGGGCCCGGCCGCGGGTCCGGCCGCGGGCGAGCAGGGCGCCCCGGCGCTGCGGATCGCGGGGCTGGCGAAGTCGTTCGGGGACATCGCGGCGGTCAGCGACGTCGAGCTCACCGTCGGCAGCGGCAGCTTCCTCGGCCTGGTGGGTCCCAACGGCGCGGGCAAGACCACGCTGCTGTCGATGGCCATCGGGCTGCTGCGGCCCGACCGTGGCACCGCCTTCCTGCTCGGCCACGACGTCTGGTCGAAGGCGGGCTCGGTGACGGCGAAGCAGCTGATCGGGGCGCTGCCGGACGGGCTGGCGCTGCCGCAGCGGCTGACCGGGGCGGAGCTGCTGACCTACCTCGGCCTGCTGCGCGGCATGCCCGAGGGCGTGGTTCGCGACCGCACCGCGGAACTGCTCGACGTGCTCGACCTCGCGCACGCGGGCCGCACGCTGATCGCGGACTACTCGACCGGCATGCGGAAGAAGATCGGCCTGGCCAGCGCGCTGCTGCACGGGCCGAGGGTGCTGGTGCTTGACGAGCCGTTCGAGGCGGTGGACCCGGTGTCGGCCGCCGTCGTGCGGGCCATCCTCGACGGCTTCATCGCGGCCGGCGGGACGGTCGTGATGAGCACCCACGTGATGGCGCTGGTCGAGCAGGTCTGCGATCACGTCGCGGTGATGGCGCACGGCCAGATTCTGCGGACCGGGACGCTGTCGGCGGTCCGCGGCGGCCAGACGCTCGAGGCCGCGTTCGCCGAACTGGTCGGCGCGGCGCCGGCCCGGGGGCTGTCATGGTTCGCGTCCTGATCGGGCTCCGCCGCGCCATTCTCAGGAATCAGCTGGCCAGGACCAACCCGGCCATGCTGGTGGCCGGCGCGGGCCTGGTCCTGCTGTCCGCCCTCGGCACGATCTGGCTGGGGCTGGTGGCGTACCCGAGCCGGGCGGCCGCCACCGACGTGCTCGCGCTGGTGTTCCTGCTCTGGGTGGGCGGCCGGGTGGCGCAGAGCGCGCTGGCCGGGGACGCCGTGCTGCGACCGGAGGTGTTCAGCCTGCTGCCGCTTGACCGCCGTCGGCTGGCGCGGTCCCTGCTGGTCGTCGGGCTGCTCGACCCGGCCGGGGTGTTCATGGCGATCGCCTTCTGCGCGCTCATCGCCCGCGGCGTCGGCCTGGGCGCGGCTGCGGCCGTCGTCGCGGTGGCGGCCGTCATCCTGTCGCTGGCGCTGGCCAGCGTGCTGTCCACGATCGCGGGGGCGGTGCTCGGCCCCGGCTCGCGCCGCGGGCACGACGTCGGCACGATCGTGACTGCGGTCGCGCTGAGCGTGGTCGCGGTCGCCGCCACCCTGCTGCCCGCGCTGGACACGGCGCTTCGCCGCGGTTCGGCGCCGTGGCTGGCGGACGCCCTGACCTGGCTGCCGACCGGCTGGGGACCGGACGCGGTGCAGGCGGCGGCGGGCGGTTCCTGGCTGACCGTCATCGGGTCGCTGGCGGGCCTGGCGGTCCTGACGGTCGCGGTGGCGGCCTGGTGGCCCGCCGTGCTCAGCCGGCGGATGGACGCGGCGGCGCGGCCCGCCCACGCGGGCGGGGCGCGGCCCGGCCGCTGGTCGGCGCGGCTGCGCACGCCCGCCGGGGCGGTCACGGCCAAGGAGATCCGGATGTGGGTCCGCGACCCGATCCGGCTGACCTGCCTGCTGATCGCGCTCATCGTCGGCGCCGCCGCCTGCGCCCTCCCCCGGCTGACCAGCGGCACTTACCTGCTGCTGCCGTACGCGGGGATCCTCACCGCGATCATCGCGGGCGCCTGCGCGTGCAACCTCTACGGCTCCGACGGCACCAGCCTGTGGCTGACCGTGATGACCCCGGGCTCAAGCCGGGCCGACGTCCGCGGCCGCCAGGCGGCCTGGCTTCTGGTGGTCGGGCCGTACACGGTCGCGGTCACGATCGCGTGCACCGCGCTCAGCGGCGTGCCCGCCACCTGGCCGTGGGTGCTGGCAGTACTGCCGGCCATCCTCGGCGGCGCGGCCGGGCTGGCGCCGCTGTCGTCGCTGATCAGCGTCCAGCCGCTGGACGAGACCGGCGGCCCGACCCCGGCCTACTCGCTGAAGGTGCACATCGCCCTGGTACTGGTCGCGCTGACCGGGCTGGTGCCGGTCGCGGTCCTGGTCGCCGGCCGGCTCGGCCATCAGCCGTGGCTGACCTGGCTGGCCGTGCCGGCCGGGATCGCGACCGGGATCGCGCTGGCCGGCTGGCTTGGCGCGCTGGCGGTGACGCGGCTGCAGCGTTGCCAGGTCGCCGTCCTGCGCGTGCTATCCGACGCGGCCCGGTAAGGACCGGCGTTTGACCTCGCGCGCCTCGCCCCCGCTCTCCTATGACTGGGCGTCGCGGACGGCCTTCTCGACTTTGTCGCCGGTCTCCTTGTCGACGTTCTTCCAGTACTGGAACGCACGCTGGAGAACGGGCTCAGTCACCCCGTTGAGCAGGTGGCCGGAAACGTTGCCGACCAGGCGGTCTCGCGCGGCGTCGTCCATCACGTCGCGGACGAGCGCGCCGGGCTGGCCCCAGTCGTCGTCCTCGGCGTGCAGCTCGTAGGCGCTGCGCATGATGTCGCCGTCGGCGTACCAGGTGGGCGGCTTGTACTTCTCGGTGTCGGCGCTCGGTCCGCCCTTGGAGTTGGGCGCGTAGACCGGATCGGACACGTTCTGCATCCGCATCGCCCCGTCCTTGCTGTAGCTGTGCACCGGGGAGACCGGCGCGTTGACCGGGATCTGCTGGTAGTTCACCCCGAGGCGGGCGCGGTGGGCGTCGGCGTACGAGAACAGCCGGCCGAGCAGCATCCGGTCCGGGCTGGCGCCGACGCCGGGCACCATGTTGTTGGGCTGGAAGGCAGCCTGCTCGATCTCGGTGTGGTTGTCGGTCGCGTTGCGATCGAGGGTCATCCGTCCGACCTCGATCAGCGGGTAGTCCGCGTGCGGCCAGATCTTGGTCATGTCGAACGGGTTGAACCGGTAGGTCTTGGCGTCCTCGAACGGCATGACCTGGACCTTCAGCGTCCAGCTGGGGAACTCCCCGTCCTTGATCGCCTGGAACAGGTCCCGGCGGTGGAAGTCGCCGTCGATGCCGGCCATCTCGTCCGCCTCGGCCTGGGTGAAGAACTCGTTCCCCTGCTCGGAGATGAAGTGGTACTTCAGCCAGACCTCCTGGCCTGCGGCGTTGATCCAGCTGTAGGTCTGAGAGCCGTAACCGTTCATGTGCCGCCAGGTCCGCGGGATGCCGCGGTCGCCCATCAGGTAGGTGACCTGGTGCGCGGACTCCGGGGACAGGGTCCAGAAGTCCCACTGCATGTCGTTGTCGCGCAGCCCGTTGTCGGCCCGCCGCTTCTGCGAGCGGATGAAGTGCTGGAACTTCATCGGGTCCTTGATGAAGAAGATCGGGGTGTTGTTGCCGACGAGGTCGTAGTTGCCCTCGGTGGTGTAGAACTTGACCGCGAACCCGCGCGGGTCCCGCCAGGTGTCGGGGGATCCCCGCTCCCCCGCCACGGTCGAGAACCGCACGACGAGGCGGGTCGTGGTACCGGGCTG
>Ga0335072_10009179_pt1 | contig 14279 bp, 12 predicted proteins | sample Lox_Sample_21_FD_206725 | JGI IMG/M metagenome (GOLD analysis project Ga0335072, IMG submission 206725) | Soil microbial communities from Loxahatchee National Wildlife Refuge, Florida, United States - Lox_Sample_2.1 | ecosystem: Environmental > Terrestrial > Soil > Wetlands | place: USA... | reverse complement strand
CTTCAAGAAGGTCCCTTCCTCGAGCGTGGGGGCCGCGAGCTCGCGCACGATCTTCGGCAGCTGGGGAAGCTCCATCGTTCCTTCCACGAGCGGATGACTCGCGAGCATCTGCTCGATCAGCGTAGAACCCGCGCGCGGCAGCCCCACGACAAAGATCGGGTCGCGGGCCGCTGCGCCCGCGCCGCTACGCTCGGCGAAGAATTCTCTCGTGAGCAACTGCTTCGAGCGACCCACGAAACGCGAGGTTTCCTCCGGATCGTACCCGTGCTGTCTGCTGCGTATGGCGTTGCCCGAAACGTAGTGGCCGAATGACTCCTCGTAGGACGCGGCATCCTCGAGCGCCTTGCCGAGCGCGAACTCGAAGTGCAGCCGGTCCTCGTCGGAGAGATCCGAGCGCGAGAGCGTCTGGCGCATAGCGGCCACATCGGTATCACTGAAGCGAAAGGTTTTGAGATTCGCCAGGCTCCACCAGGCCTCACCCAGCCTCGGCTCCATCGACAACGCGCGCCGGTATGCCGCGATGCTTTCGGGCAACCTGCCATTGGTGCGCAGTGCGTTGCCATAGCTGGTCCACAGCTTCGGCTGCTGCGGGTACCGTCGCAGCACCGATTCGTAGGACGCGATGGCATCGGCGTAATCCCCGAGATTGGCCGAGATTGCCGCCTGGAGGCTACGGTACCCCGGGTTGTGCGGCTCCTTCGCGAGCAGCTGCGCGCACTGCTCGAGCGCCTGCGCGCTCTTTCCCTGCCGATTGAGCACTGAAGCGTAGTTGTGCCGCGCCGGGTCGAAAGATGGGGCGAGCTCGAGACAGCGCTCCAGCAACCGCTGCGCATCCGAATACCGAAGCAGGCGCGCCGCCACCTCCGCGAGCATGCGCAGCGCCGCCACATCGTTGGGTTGCCGCGCGAGGTGCGCCCGCAGGAGGGCCTCCGCTTCCGGAATCCGGTTGTCGCACAGAGCTGAGGCGGCGTCCAGGAGCCGCGGATCGCGCGTTGCCGCCTTGATGTAGTGCGCGTAGGCACGGTCGGCCGCTTCCGCATCGCCGCGCGCACGCAGTTGATCCGCCAACGCGATCCAGGCATCGGGCAGATCCGGGCGCAGGGACACCGCCCGAGTGAGGGCGTCTATCGATCCGTCGGCATCGCCCGTCATGGCGCGCGCCAGTCCCAGAATGAGAAAGGCCTGCGGCTGGCGTGGAACGACCTTCAGGATTTCGCAGGCCTGCTCGGCGGCGACTGCCGGCTTCGCAGCGAGCAGGCGTGACGCGTGCGCCAACGCGACTTCGAGTGTCCCGACAGGCTCTGCGCGGGTGCTCAAGATCTGCCTAATGTGCCCGAATCAGGTTTTTTTTGCTACGCCTCTCAGGCAGCCCGATGCAAGCGCCGGCGGCGAAAGTCGGTGACGATCTCCCGCGCCGCGTTGTGACCCGGCGCGCCGGTGACACCGCCGCCCGGATGCGTACCCGCGCCGCACATGTAAAGACCGGGGATCGGCCCGCGGTAATTGCCGTAGCCGAGCATCGGCCGCGCCGACAACATCTGGTCGAGCTGCAGCCTGCCGTGGAAGATATCGCCGCCGATGAGACCGAACGTGCGCTCCAGATCGAGCGGGCTCATGATCTGACGCCCGAGCACGGATGCCTTGAAATTGGGCGCGAAGCGGTTGACCGTCTCGATCATGAGATCGGCGACGGTCTCGCGGTGCGTATCCCAGGACTCGCCATTCGGTAGCTCCGGCGCAACATGCTGGCAGAATAAACTCGCCACATGTTTGCCCGGAGGCGACAGACTGTCGTCGAGCGTCGACGGAATGACCATCTCCACGATCGGTTGCCGCGACCAGCCGTGCATGCGGGCATCGAAATAGGCCTGCTCCATGTAGCCCAGCGTCGGCGCGAGGATGATGCCGGCGCTGTGGTGGTCTGCGGGCGCGCGGCCCGGCAGGCAGGTGAAGTCCGGCAGCTCCGCGAGCGCCACGTTCATGCGGAAGGTCCCCGAGCCGCAGCGCCACTGCGTCATGCGCTCGGCGAACTCCGGCGGCAGCACCGCGCGGTCGATGAGCTGCAGGTAGAGCAGCTTCGGATTGAGGTTCGAGACCACGCACGAGGCGCGCAGCGTCTCGCCCGCTTCGGTGACTGCGCCGACCGCGCGGCCGCGCTCGACGATGATCTCCCGCACCGGGCATCCGACCCGGATGTCGACTCCCCGTGCCGCGGCCGATCTGGCCATCGCCTGCGTGATCGCTCCCATCCCGCCAAGGGCGTGACCCCACACTCCTTTCTTACCGTTCACCTCGCCGAAGCAGTGATGGAGGAGGACATACGCCGTGCCGGGGGCATAGGGACTCGCGTAATGGCCGACGATGCCGTCGAAGCCGTACACCGCCTTGATCGGGTCGCTCTCGAACCAGCCGTCGAGATACTCGCCCGCGGAGGCGGCGAAGAGCTTCAACAGCTCGCGGCGCAGGCTCATGTCGAGCCGGCCGAGCCGGCCGCCGATGCGAGCCGTCCGCAACAGCTCCGGCAGCGCCGCCGCCCAGCTGCCCGCCACGACGTTCGGCGGGGTTTCCAGCACGAGACCGCGCAGCACGTCGGCGATGGCCTCGAGCCGCTCGCCGTACGCATCGAGGCGCGCGGCATCCTTCGCGGAGAACTTCGCGACTTCGGCATGCGTCAGGCCCGCGCCGGTCCGAAGATAACCGCCGTCGGCGGTCGGCAGGAAGTTGGAGAGCTTGCGCTCGACGACACGCAATCCATGCGCGGGCAGCTCCAGATCGCGGATCACCTTGGGGTTGAGGAGCGACACCGTATAGGCGGCGACGGAGTTGCGAAAGCCGGGATGAAACTCCTCGGTCACGGCGGCCCCGCCCACGACTCCACGCCGCTCCAGCACGGTGACCTTGAGTCCCGCCGCGGCGAGGTACCCGGCGCAGACCAGCCCGTTGTGCCCCCCGCCGACGATGAGTACGTCGCGGCGCTCAGCGCTCATGGCGCTTCAGACTCCAACCTCTGGCGGGGGCGCGCGGCTCGCGGCTCTCCGGAATGAGCGCGCGCATGTGGCGGCCGAAGCTGCGCAGACACACCTCGCTCTCGCCGAGCGGACCCACGGTATAGTCATCGGATGCCATTCCGGCCTGCACGCGCTCGATCAGCTTGCGGTCCTCGAGGCTCACCTGCCGGTTGATGCGCCAGTTGAGATAACGCGCGGCGCGCATCTCCCGCCGCGAATCGGGATGGACATAGGCGATCTCGCGGATCAGCGTCTCCGTGGGCGAGATCGGCAGGAACTGCATGAAATCGATCTGGTCCGGATAGATGTCGAACGCGATGTTGGGCCAGAGCTTGAAGTAGGTCCAGAGGCGCTGCCGCTGCGCGGGCAGGTGCGCAACCGGCGGCAGCAGTGCCTGGTAGAGGCGCTCCGAGAGGTTGGCCGACGGGATGTCGCGCAGCTGCCCCCACATCTTGTCGATCCAGGGTTGCGCATCGACGCCGTAGCTCGTGCCGAAGAGGCGGGTCAGGCCCGGATGGGCGACCGGAATGTGCAGCCCGTCGGAATAGTTGTCGCCGACATTCTTCCAGTTGACGCTGCGCGGCCGCAGCGTCACCCTGCCCTGCGGCACCAGCTCCTCGAGCCGGTAGGCGGCGAGTTCATCGGCATAGGGCGCGGCCATCTCGCGCACGCTCGGTATCCGTGCCTCGCTGCCGTGCCCGGCCGCGAACCGCACGAAGATGAAGCCCATGAAGATTTCCTGCTCGAGCGGCACCAGGCCGAAGCGCTCGCGGTCGAGTCCCGCGAAATCACCGCGCTGCGGCACCGTCAGCAGGCGCCCATCGAGCCCGTACGACCAGGCGTGATACGGGCAGGTGATGCGCCGGCCGCAATGCCCCTTCGCATCGTCGAGGAGCCGCGCCGCGCGGTGGCGGCAGGCGTTGTGAAAGCTGCGGATCCGGCCGTCCTCGCCGCGCAGCACGAAGACGCTCTGGCCGAGGAACTCGAAGGTATGGAAATCGCCGCTGCGCGGCACGTCGTTGACGTGGCAGACGATCTGCCAGCTCGGGCGGAAGACGAGCTCCTTCTCGAGCTCGAAGAACTCCGGGTCGCGGTAGATCCAGGCGGGCAGGCTGACTGCGTCGCCGTCCGCCGCGGGAACGATGCCGATCGCGCGCGCACTCATGGGATGGCCCTCCTTTTCGTTATTGTACAACCGTATAGCAGCGACATCCAGTATCATCGCGCGGATGGCCAGAGAGCGGCGGCAACCGAAGTTCCGGCGCGCACCGCCCACCGTGCGGCGCGAGGCGCTGATCGAGGCCACCCTCGCCTGCCTGCGCAAATACGGCCACGACGGGCTCTCGGTGCGGCGCATCGGCGCCGAGGCGGGCGTGTCGCCGGGGCTCATCACCCATCACTTTCCGAGCGTCTCGGCCCTGATCGCCGCCGCCTACGAGTCGCTCTCCATGTCGCTGCTGCACTCCATCGACAGCCAGGCGCGCGATCCCGGGACCAGCCCGCGCGAGCGCCTGCGGCGTTTCTACCAGGCCTGGTTCGCGCCCGCGCAGCTCGATCCGGGGCTTTTCAACATCTGGCTCGTCTTCTGGAGCATGACCTCGCACGATCCCGGGGTACGGGCGGTGCACGACCGCACTTACGCCGCCTACCGCTCCACGCTCGCGTCCCTCCTCGGCCAGCTGCACCGGACCGAGGGCGTCCCGCGCTTCAGGCTGCGTCCGGCGGCGATCGCGCTCGCGGCATTGCTCGATGGCCTGTGGATCGAGGCCAGCATCAATCCCCGCACCTTCAGGCCGGCCGAGGCCGTCGCGCTCTGCGAAGACTGGACCAGCGCGCTGTGTGAGGGGGCTTTCCCCAGCCTGAAGCCGCGGCCGCGCACGGCTTAGGAACCTGCCCGCGAGCACGGCGTTGGATCGGCAGCCCCGCACCCGACTCGAGCGGAATCTCCCCGATGGCCATTGCCTGCCCGGCTTGCGGCAGCCTGCTCACCCTGCCCCTGCTGCCGAGGCGAAGCACATCCGTCTGCCTCCGCTGTCAGACCCAGCTCGAGTCGACCATCGGACGCAGCCTCGATGCGGCGCTCGCCTGCACGCTCCTGACCCTGGGGCTGCTGCCCGAGGTCGACAGCCGCCCGCTTCTGGAAGCTGAGCTGCTCGGGCAGCATTCCGCGAGCACCCTGATCGCAAGCGTGGCGCAGCTCTGGCAGCACCAATGGATCGTGCTCGCAGGGCTCAGTGTCGTCTTCGTGATCGTGCTGCCGGTCGTGCGCCTCGGCCTTCTCGCCTTCGTGCTCGGCGCACTGCGCCTCGGCCGCCGCCCGCCCTGGCTGGGACGGGTCTTCCGCTGGGCGGTGCGCCTCGACCGTTGGGCGATGTTGGATGTTTTCCTGCTGGCCGTGGCCGTCGGCTACTACTATCTCACGACCATCGAGCACCTGGACGTGACCATCAGGAGCGGCGGCCGCCTTCTCCTCGCCGCCGGCGTGCTGACCATCATCTCGCGCGCCACGCTGGACGAGCGCACCGTCTGGCGGGTCATCGGCGGCGAAACGGCGACCGTCCCGCCAGCTCCGACGATAGGCTGCAGGACGTGCGGCCTGATCCAATCCGCCGCGCGCGAAGGCGCGCCCTGCCACCGCTGCGGCGGCCGCCTCCATGCCCGGGAGCCGCAAGCGGTCGCAACCGCCGCGGCGCTGCTGAGCGCATCGGTCATCCTGCTCCTTCCCGCCAACCTCTATCCGATGAACAGCTCCGACCTGCTCGGCGAGCATCTTTCATACACCAACTTCGGCTATGTCCTGCAGCTCTGGCACCTCGGCCTGTGGCCGTTGAGCGCCATCACCTTCTGGACCAGCATGCTCAATCCGGCGCTGATGATGGCCTGCCTCGGCTGGTGCGTGCTCTCGGTGTGGCGGGGCTCAGGCCGGCGGCTGGTGCTGAAGACGAGACTCCTGGAGCTCGTCTGCGAGGCGGGCCGTTGGGCGGAGACCGGTCCCCTGACGATCGTCTTCTTCGTGCCGCTCATCGACTTCGGTCACCTCGGGGCCGAGTCCGCCGGTTTGGGCGCGACGGCCTTCATCGTCATGAACCTGCTGACCATCGCAGCCTCGGCCAAGTTCGACCCCCGCCTCATGTGGGATGCGGGATCCGGAACTTTGAAGTAGCATTGGCGTTCTTCCCCGCCTTGCCGGAGGAGACGCCGCCATCGACCGGATAAGAAGCTCCGCTACCGCGGGCAAGGTCGGCATGTTGCTCGTAGCGCTGCTCGTGCTCGGGGAGCTGTCGGGCTGCGGCCGCGCGCAGCTGCAGCCGGCGGGTCCCATCTCCGACGCGGAGCGCAAGATCCTCCTCGACTCCGTCGTGATCATGCTCGCGATCGTCGTGCCGACGATCTTCGCGACGCTCGGCGTCGCGTGGTGGTATCGCGGCTCCAACAGCCGCGCGCGCCGGCAGCCGGACTTCGTCTACTCGGGCCGCGTCGAGCTCCTCGTCTGGTCGATCCCGGCGCTGGTCATCATCTTCCTCGGCGGCATCGCCTGGATCGGCTCGCACGATCTCGATCCGGCGATGCCGTTGTCCTCGAAGGCCGAGCCGGTCGACATCCAGGTGGTGTCGCTCGATTGGAAGTGGCTCTTCATCTATCCCAAGCTCGGCATCGCCAGCGTCAACAGGCTGGTGGTCCCCGCAGGCGTGCCGCTCCGTTTCACGGTGACTTCGGCATCGGTCTGGAACGCGTTCTGGATCCCACAGCTCGGCAGCATGCTCTACTGCATGAACGGCATGGCCGGAACCCTCTATCTCGAGGCCGACCGCCCCGGCGTCTATCGCGGCGAATCGGCGATGATCAGCGGGGACGGCTTCGCCGACATGCACTTCGACACGGACGCGGTACCGCAAGACAGGTTCGACGCCTGGGCGGCATCGACGCGCAGTGCGGGCCCCGCGCTGGACGATGCCGCCTACCGGGTGCTGCTGCAACAAAGCGTGCCGGCCCACCCTTATACCTATCGCTCGGTGCGATCCGGTCTCTTCACGGATATCGTGATGCAGCGGCTGCCGCCCGGCGACGGCCCTTCCGCCGGCGCGCCCGGCGTCCGCCCGGTGGGGCTGCCGTGACGCTCCTCGGCAAGCTCACGCTGCAGGCGATTCCGCTGCACGAGCCGTTGCCGCTCTTTTCCGGGCTCGCGGTCGTCATCATCGCGCTCGCCGTCGTCGCGTGGGTGATCGCCAAGGGATACCTGCCGTACCTCTGGCGGGAGTGGATCACCAGCGTCGATCACAAGCGCATCGGCGTCATGTACTGCATCCTTGCCGGAGTCATGCTGCTGCGCGGCTTCATCGACGCGATCATGATGCGCACGCAGCAGGCCATGGCCTACAACGCGCCCGGGTTCCTGCCGCCGTCGCACTTCGATCAGGTGTTCTCGGCGCACGGCACCATCATGATCTTCTTCGTGGCCATGCCGTTCGTCATCGGCCTGATGAACGTCGTCGTGCCGCTGCAGCTGGGCGTGCGCGACGTCGCCTTTCCGACCCTCAACTCCGTGAGCTTCTGGCTGACGGCCGCCGGAGCGCTGCTCGTCAACCTGTCGCTGGTCGTCGGCGAGTTCGACAAGATGGGCTGGCTGCCCTACCCGCCGCTCTCGGAGCTGGCGTACTCGCCGGGCGTCGGCGTCGACTATTACTGTTGGTCCCTGCAGATCTCCGGCATCGGCACGCTGATGACCGGGATCAACTTCGTCACCACCATACTCAAGCTGCGCGCGCCGGGCATGCACTACACCCGCATGCCGATGTTCTGCTGGACGGCGCTCGCCTCCAACCTGCTGATCGTCGCGGCCTTCCCCGTCCTCACCGCCACCCTGGCGATGCTGCTCCTCGACCGCTACGTCGGCTTCCATTTCTTCACCGACACCGGCGGCGGCAACTCGATGATGTTCATGAACCTCATCTGGGCCTGGGGGCACCCGGAGGTCTACATCCTGGCGCTGCCCGCCTTCGGCATCTATTCGGAGGTGGTCTCGACCTTCTCCAGCAAGCCGCTCTTCGGCTACCGGTCGATGATCTACGCCACCATGGCGATCTGCATCATCTCGTTCATGGTCTGGCTGCATCACTTCTTCACCATGGGCGCGGGCGCGGACGTCAACAGCATCTTCGGCATCGCCTCGATGATCATCGCCGTGCCCACCGGCGTGAAGATCTTCAACTGGCTGTTCACCATGTACGGCGGCTCGGTCCGCTTCAACACGCCGATGCTGTGGTCGATCGGCTTCATCGTGACCTTCGCGATCGGCGGCATGACCGGGGTGCTGCTCGCGGTACCCCCGGCGGACTTCCAGCTCCACAACAGCGTCTTCCTGGTGGCGCATTTCCACAACGTCATCATCGGGGCGGTGCTGTTCGGAGTGTTCGCCGGCTACATCTACTGGTTCCCCAAGGCGTTCGGCTTCACGCTGGATGAGCGGCTGGGCAGGTGGGCCTTCTGGCTCTGGCTGATCGGCTTCTGGGTGGCGTGGGGTCCCGGGTATGTCGTCGGCCTCGAGGGCATGACGCGCCGGCTCCAGCATTACGACGTCGCGGAGTGGCGGCCGTGGCTCATCGTGGCCGAGGTGGGCGTCGTCATCATCCTCCTCGGCATCGTTGCCCAGATCGCGCAGATCGTCGTCTCCGTACGCACCCGGGAGCAGAGGCGCGACGTCACCGGCGATCCATGGGACGGACGCAACCTCGAGTGGTCGACGGCCTCACCGCCGCCGCCCTTCAACTTCGCGGTGCTGCCCGACGTCACCGACCAGGAGCCCTATTGGGACATGAAGGCACGCGCCCGCGAGATCGGACAGCTCACTCGGCCGGAGCCGAACTACGAGCCCATCCACATGCCGCGCAACAGCCCGACCGGGTTCGTCACCGCGTTCCTCGCGACGGTCACCGGGTTCGCGCTCATCTGGCATATCTGGTGGCTGGTGGTGCTCGGACTCGTCGGCGCATACGCCACCTTCGTCGTGTTCGCCTGGCGCGATCATGACGAGGAGCTGATCCCCGCCGAGGAGGTCGCCCGCCTCGATCGCGCCAACCGGGCCGCGCGCAGCGCGGCGCTGGCGCACCGGCAGTTGCGCCGGGAGTCGCAGCGGGAGTCCTCGCAATGAGCGCCGAAGGCACCGCGCTGCGCGCCGGCCGCGATCCCTACCACATCGGGCACGCGCCCTCCACAGGCGTGCCGGAGTACACCGGCCACGGCGCCGGCGGCCCGGCGCCCAAGCGCATCGTCGTCGGCTACGGCTTCTGGATCTTCATCCTCTCCGACGTCATTCTCTTCTCCTGCTTCTTTGCCACCTACACCGTGCTGATCGATGCGCGTAACGGCGGCCCCGGACCGCAGCAGCTCTTCGACCTGCACAACACCGCGATCGAGACGGCCTGCCTCCTGCTCTCGAGCTTCACCTGCGGCATGACGAGTCTCGCAGTCGCGCGGCACAACCTCCTCTGGACGGAGATCACGCTCGCGATCACCGGGCTCCTCGGCCTCACGTTCCTCGGGCTCGAGGCCCACGAGTTCCACGCTCTGGTGGCCCTGGGCGCCGGCCCGACCCGCAGTGCCTTCCTGACTGCCTTCTTCGCGCTGGTGGGCTGCCACGGCGCGCACGTGACCTGCGGCATACTCTGGCTCGGCACCATGATGGCGCAGTTCCCGGCGAAGGGCTTCAAGGAGACGATCCGCCACCGCTACCTCTGCTTCTCGCTCTTCTGGCACGCGCTCGACATCATCTGGATCGGCATCTTCACCGTCGTCTATCTCATCGGAATCATTACCCCATGAGCTCCCACCGCGAAGACTTCGATGAATTCGACCTGGGGTCGCGCGTCGGCGAGGATCAGGTCGTCGGCGCGGCGCCGTCCGAAGCCCCGCCGACCCTGCGCTCGGAGTTGCGCAGCTACCTGACCGGACTGGCCCTCGCCGCGGCTCTCACGGCGGCGGCATTCTGGGCGCTCGACGAGCACGTCATCTACGGCCCGGGCATCGTCATGGCGCTCATCGTGTTCGGTCTCGCGCAGGTGGGGGTGCACCTCGTCTTCTTCCTGCACCTGACGACCTCCCCCGACAATACCAACAATGCGCTCGCCCTTGCCTTCGGCGTCCTCATCGTCTCGCTGATCTTCTTCGGGTCGATCTGGGTCATGTACCACATGAACCAGAACATGATCCCAGTGAAGGCGCTGATGGAGATGCGCGGCGGATAACGTCTAAGATGCACCCCCATGGGTGCTCTTCGCAGCGCGACGCTGATCACCTCCTGTTTGTTGCCGCTCCTCTGGCCGGCGGCCAGTCCGGCTGCCGTCGATGCGGGCGGGTCCCTGGCGCTGACGTCGGACGACATCTATCGGGGGGTGTCACAGACCTGTGGCCACCCGGCCGCGCAGGCCGACGTGCACGTACGGGAGGTCGGGGCGTCCGGGTGGGCGGCCTTTGCCGGCGTGTGGGGGTCGACGGGCATCAGCGGGAGCGAATGTGGCTCCGCCAAGGAGCTCGACGCCTACGCCGGGTACAACGTGGCGCTGAGCACTGACATCAGTACCACGCTCACCTATACCCGCTATGCCTTCCCGGGCGGCGGCTACGGCAACCCCCACCTCCAGGGAGAGCGGTACGACTACGATCAGCTCGGGACCACCTGGGACGTCATGGACCGGCTCTATCTCACCGCATCCTGGACCCCGGACGCACTGCGCTACGAGCGTTACGACGGGTCGTTCCACACGGAGCAGGACCGCGGCGCTTTCACCTGCGGCCTGGAATGGCACCAGCCGCTCGTCTCCTGGCTATCCCTCGAGGCCGGAGGGGGCTACGATCGGATGGCCGACCCGTTCGGCACCGGATACGCCTTCTGGAGCCTGGGACTCACCCATGTGGCGGGGCCTCTGGAGCTCGATCTCGCTTACTTCGGCACGGCGGACCGCGCCAGATACCTCTTCGGGCCGCAGCGCGCCGGCAACCGGGTCTCGGCGACGGTCCTCTGGCACTTCTGACCCCGGAGGTGAACCCGGCGCGGCCGGCAGGGTACACACGCGTATGCTCGCCATTTACCCTGCGGCGGGAGCGCACCAGGCAGAACATGCGATGACCTCGGCTGAGAAGGAATCGAGACCCGCAAGCGGCTCCTCGACGGAGGAGCGCGAGCGGGCGCTGCTCGCCCGGATCGCCGGCCGCGACAGTGCCGCGATGCGTGAGCTCTATCTTCTCTATCACCGGCGGCTCGCACGCTTTCTGATGCGTCTCACCACCCGGTATGAGCTTGCCGAGGAGATCATCAACGATACCTTCTGGGTCGTCTGGCAACACGCCGGCGACTTTCGCGGCGCCTCGCGGGTATCGACGTGGATTCTCGGCATCGCCTACCGGCGGGGTCTGAAGACGTTACGCTACGCGGGTCCGCCGCCGGCCGATATCGATATCGCGGCGGAGGCAGGGAGCGAGGAGCCCGCCGTGCAGGAGGAGCTCACCGAGTGGCTGGACGTTGCGCTGCATCGTCTGCCGCTCGAGCAGCGGATGGTCATCGAGCTCGCCTACCACGTCGGACACTCGTGCGAGGAGATCGCCTCCATCATGCAGTGTCCGGTCAACACCGTGAAGACCCGCATGTTCCACGCGCGCCGCAAGTTGAAAACGCTGCTCACCACCCTGGCGGGCCCCAGCTGAAGCGGAGATCCCGAGTGAAACTGCCGTCCAAACGCCCTGCGCTGCATGCTCGTGCGGAGCTCGTCATTCCCTGGCTCGCCAACGGATCGCTGCCGGCGGACGCCGAGCCGGCGGTGCGCGAGCACATCGCCGCCTGCCCGCAGTGCCGCGAAGACTACGAGGAGCAGGTGCGGGTGTGCGAGGCGATGCGCGCCGATGGGCCGCTCGTCTTCGCCGCCGAATCCTCCTATCAGAAGCTGCTCGCCCGGATGCAGAACCCGGAAGCCGACCCGGAGCCGCTCGAGGCGCTGGAGCCTGCCCCTGCACGGGCGGCCTCTCCCTTCCGGCGCCCGCCCGCGGCCGTGCGCTGGCTGGCCGCGGCCGTGGTCCTGCAGGCCTTCGCGATCGGAGTCGGCGCCTGGGCGTGGCACTCCTCCCTCGCCGCGCGGAATGCCGAATATATGACGCTGACCTCCGCCCCGCAGTCGTACGACTCCGGACCGCGGGTGCGCATCCTCTTCAGGACTGACCTGTCGATCGGGGCCCTTCAGGGCCTGTTGCAGGGTGTCGGCGCACACATCATCGACGGCCCGGCGGACGGCAATGTCTATACCCTGGGATTCGCGCAGCCGCCGCACTCCCCTGCCGCGCTCGGCCGCCGGATCGCGGCCCTGCGCGCCAACCCGTCGGTCCTCTTTGCGGAGCCGGTCCAGGACGGCACGCACTGACGTGAGGGCGCTGCCGCTGAAACTGCCCGTCCTCGCCACACTGGCGCTGATGGCCGGCTGCGCGCTGCAGCAGCGGGCGATGCGCCCGCAGGAGCTGCCCGCGCAGGCGAGAGACGATCCCGGCCGCTTCGTCGTCATCACGGTGCGCAACGAGCCGCAGTCGGCGGTCGCGACACCGGGCTCGACCCCGCGGGGCTATGGCGCCGGCGGGGTCTACGGAGTCAGCGCCAGCGCCCGCGCGGTCACGCATTCGCTGGAGCGCGACTACCGCCTGCAGGAAGTCTCGGCGTGGCCGATCGAGAGCCTGCGCGTCAACTGCATCGTGGCCCGCGTGCCCGCGCCGACCGCACGCTCCACTCTGATTGCGCAGCTCGCGCGCGACACGCGGGTCGAGTCCGTGCAGCCGCTCAACGAGTTCACGGCGCAGACCGCGGCCGACACAGGGTCGGCCCCCGACGTTCGCCCGCGGCTGCCGGACCGGCGGTCGTACTTCGCCCTGCAGGCCAACCTGCGGGAGCTCGAGGTGCTGCAGGCTCACCGCCTGTCACAGGGCGCCGCGGTCCGGATCGCCATCATCGACACGGGCGTGGATTACCAACATCCGGACCTCCAGGGCCGCATCATCGCGCAACGCGACTTCGTTGCCGGCAACGGGGAATTCACCGGCGACCGGCACGGCACCGAGGTCGCCGGCGTGATCGCGGCGACCGCGGACGGCGGCCTCGGCGTGCTGGGCGTCGCCCCGAAGTCGCGCCTGATCGCGCTCAAGGCCTGCTGGCCGCTGCCGCAGAACGCCGCCGAGGCGGCCTGTAACAGTTTCACGCTCGCGCAAGCCCTGCAGGCCGCCATCAGCGCGCGCGTCGACGTCGTCAACCTGAGCCTCGCCGGGCCGCCCGATCCGCTGCTCGCGCGCCTCATCCGCTACGGCATGCAGCACGGCATCATTTACGTCGGCGCGGTCGCACCACCCGAGAGCAGAGTCGTCAACACCTTTCCGGTCGACGTACCCGGCGTACTCGGCGTGCAGTGCGCCGAGGATGCGGCCCGGAGCGCATCCCGGCACCTGCTCGCCCCCGGCTACGGCATCCTGACGCTGGTGCCGGGCGGCCACTATGATTTCGCTTCCGGCAGCTCGCTGGCCACCGCGGAAGTCACCGGAATCGTGGCGCTGCTGCTGGCCGACGGCCGGCGGTTGCCGCAGGCGCGGATCGAGCAGATCCTGACCCGCAGCTCCCGCCAGCTCGACACGCCCGCCGGCGTGCTCACCTCGGTCGACGCCTGCGCGGCCGTGGCCGATGCGCTGGCCCGCGCCGGCTGCGAAGCCACCGATCCGCAGTCAGAAGAAAACGTGAAGCTGGACGAAGAGCAGCGTCTGGTTCTCGGCGGCGATCCCGCGCGGACCGTCGTAATCGCGCGCGCCGGCGCGGATCTGTAGGAACTGCACGGGCGTCAGCTCGTACACCAGGCTCAACCGGCTCCGGGCGTTGCCGTGCACGTCCCGGTCGGGATCGAAGGGCTCGTAGGTCAGCTTGAGATTGTTGCCGGCCGCGATCAGCCAGTCCGCCTCGAGGAGCCCCGCCGCCTGCGTCACGGCCGGCGCCTCGAACTGGTTCTTCACGCCGTCGACCTCCGCCAGCCACTCGACCGGACCGGTGCGCACGCCGCCGAAGACACCGACGATCTTCCTCCTGGCGAACGAATTGTCGTCGTCATTGGCGGCGACACCGAGCCGCCACGCCGGCTCGACGTAGCTCGCCTGCAGCCCATATTCCTTGCCGGAGCTCGAGGGCAGGCCGCCCGCGAAGTTGCCCTCGCTCACCGTCAGCTGCGTGTCCCAGTGACCGTGCATCCAGCCCAGCTCCAGGCC
>Ga0335072_10009178_pt1 | contig 14280 bp, 12 predicted proteins | sample Lox_Sample_21_FD_206725 | JGI IMG/M metagenome (GOLD analysis project Ga0335072, IMG submission 206725) | Soil microbial communities from Loxahatchee National Wildlife Refuge, Florida, United States - Lox_Sample_2.1 | ecosystem: Environmental > Terrestrial > Soil > Wetlands | place: USA... | reverse complement strand
GAAATGGTTACGCAGCGAGCTGAGGAAACTGTCTGGCAGATAGCTACATGATCCAGCGGGATGAATTACGAGAGGCAGCTATCGACTTCCTTGTCATGTCATCGAGGCGTTGAGCAATCAGTTGTACAAGGTCATCGACGCTGAGACCAGCATTCAAAAGCTGAATCATCTGTTCAATAGTAAATCCAGCTTGCTCGCCAGCTATAGCGAGCTTCCCGACGATCGCAACTAATGACGGTCTACCCATCTCCCACCCTTGAACCACACAGTCTCATGCGATTTGGCGGGTGTATGTAATGGCCGTCACTGCATCACGCCCGACTTCCGATGATTCTTCGGCTCGTTTTGTCTCTTCCATCTTCTGCTTAATTCGTTCTATTAGTGCAAGCGCCTGGGCGTCGTCGTGCAGTAGCTGGGTCTTTTGGCTGGTCTCCATGCGGGTAGTCTGTCACAAGGCGACTCAAGGGACAAGGCGTCCGTCCGAGAGTTTTTCCACAGAGTAGCGGCCCAATCTACAAATTCCGAACCCGCTGTGCCATTCGCTCAAGCTGATTAGCGATTTTCTCCGTCGCTTTCTGTAGCCCTATTTTGCGCCCGCAGGCGGATCTGGGCACGCTAGCCAGCGAGTAGGGTAGCGCGCGAAAAAGTTCGCCCCCCCATTAGCGCGCACACCCCGCATGTGCCGATCAAATGGTTCTTCTATTGAACTTCGTCAATTTGCGGCGGCGACACTCAGTGGATAGAAAACAAACGCACATCCAGTGTAACTGCTGCAAGAAAGGATGCCCTTTCGCAGCACGTATGCAGCCGAGTCTGGAGGAAACTCAACATTGAACGAGGCCTTCGCCAATTCGTCACCTGCAAAACGCAACAACTCCGAACCATGAATGAAGCTGCTATTTTTCAGCTTTCCGCCGGGAGCAAGAAGCACATAAAAATCGGCACTGGCTGTGCCTTTTAGTATTCTCGCGAGCTTGACCGTCCTCATCCGGCTAAGTTCCTCCCCCGCACTCATTCGATTCGGGGGCAGCGTAACGTGCGCCAGTTTGCGCAGCCGGGCAGAGGTTTCCTCCATCCTTGGGTTTACTTCCAGCGCTAGGTTATATATGCGTACCGCATCGGACAGTTTTTTCTCTTTTTCGTATACCTGGCCGAGATGATCCCCTGGCACCGGATCTGCGCCGAGTTGCCAAGCGGCCTTCAGACAATGCTCGGCAATCGGCAGGTCGCCCATCTTGTAGTAGATCCAGCCGAGCGTGTCCCAATAGGCGGCAAAAGCCAACGGGAGCCGCAAGTCTTCAGGGGCAATGTTGTTGAGATCCGTTTTTTGTGATCTTTCCTCTATATCTCTAATCGAGCGTTGCGAATAACCAAGCGCTTCCGGGAGGTCGATCTCGTCCTCGGCCATTTCGTAAGCGACCCCATTCAGCATCTCCGACTTGGAATCGAGCTCCAGAGCCTTGCGCAGCGCCGCGAGCCCTCGTTCTTTCTCACCGGAACGCAAGAGCGCGGTGCCAAGGTTGAACTGCCCGGTGCTGTCCAAGGGTTTTGCTTGTGCAGCCGCCTCGTAGAAAGAAATCGCATCCTTGTATCGCTTGTTAGCGATGTAGAGCCAGCCCAAATTCTCCGCAACCTCGGTATCTCCAGGAGCGATCACTCGGATCTGTTCCCATTGCTTCAGGGCTTTCTCTGGTTCGCCAAAATGGACATATGCTTTCGCCAACACCTTATGGGTGATCACCTGCTGTTGATCGGCATCGACCGCCTTTTCAAATGCATCCAACGCTGATCCCTTCTCTCTCTTAACTACATGCGTGATCCCCAATTCAACCCATGCGCGTGCAAACTTTGGATCGTCGGCAACAGCTCGCTCGAAGTTCACGATCGCGGAATTGATATCTCCCCTCGACATCGAACTCCGTGCGTCGCCCTCCGCGCTCATCGCCTCCGCATTCAGGCTTAGTGGTAGGTCGATCAGGGCCTTGCGCCAGGACTCGGATCCAAGTGGGGCGAGGGGAAAGGGAAAAGGCGTCGTCGACGTCAGATCGCCCGCAGTGCTCAGTGGAATGTATGTGTTCTCGTCATCCGAGATGGCCTTTTGGAAAGCCTGATAGCTTTTCAATTGAGAGGGTGTGACTTCGCGATTTTTCACCCTCATGCGACGCTTCGTTACCATTACGTCGCCCTCCATTGTTGTAGTGTCTTCGTATTCGGCGTAGTCCTCTTTCAGCTTGACCGGCTGGGGGAGCTGAGCTGTGAATGCCTTCGGCAACTCAATGCGCGATTCGTATGCCCACTCTGCCGGATAGCCTAACCACAGCGGCTTTTGCCGACTTATGTCCTCTTCGGTCACTGGCGGAATCCCGATCGCAGGCATACACGCAAGGATGCGATGATTACTCCAATCGGCATAGTCTTTGCGGCTGTAGTGGTAAGTGAACTTGAAGGCTGTGTCAGTCTTCTCAGGTGCTCCAGCTTCGATGTCGCCAACCGTCCCTGCAAACCCAGTGCGGTAAGAGATCGACTGCACCAGATCCTTCCACTGCGCCTGAGGAACGCGGCGGAAAGCAAGTCTCACCATGACCTCTTCATCACCCCTTAACTCATATTGGGCATCAGACTCAAGCACACCCTCGCCACTCAACTTGCCGGAAAGACGAAATGTCCCCAAGTTCTGAACCGGCCCATTCCTTAAGGTCGTACGAAACTCACTCCCTTCCGGCTTGATAACCAGCGCTGGTTTGTCCCGCAGAGACGGCATCAGAAGTCCCAGGGGTGCAACTTCAGCCGTTGTGTCCATCCAAGTTAGATCGCTTCCTTTGGGGACGACTGTAATTACATGGTCGAATTGTCCGGGCGATGGAACATCCTGATCGACGCTTCTGCTGGCATTTATCAGCGCCGGATATGCCTGAATGCCCGCAGCACTTAACAGCGACGCCAGCAGCGTGTGCTTGTCCTTGCAATCACCATATTGGTTATCGAGAATGTCCGCCGCCAAGTGCGGCTGATAACGTCCGATCCCGAACGCGATTCCGATGTATCGATAGTGTAGGCTCACATAGTCGTAAAGGGCCTTCAGCTTGTCATCGCTGTCTGTCAGGCCCTTCGTCAGTTCTGCGGCCTTCGCTTTGATTTCTGGCGAAGGCTTCACCGGGTCAGTTTGAAGGCCGTTATACCAGCGTCCGACTTCCTCCCAGTTCCGAAAGCTGCTGACAAGTACATCGGGCGGAGGCAGCAGCCCGCGAGCTGTCTCGTACCGCTGATCTTGCTTTTCTGCTGTCTTACTCACGCTTTCGAGGTGTGAGGTTTTCCAAGTAAAGATCCGCCGGTCCCCATCCTCGTGTGTTACTGGTTGTACTGCCTGACTCTTAACTTTCACTTCACGATCGCGGGGAACCGCGACCTCCAATTGCTCGTCAAGAACAACCGCATTGTTCGTGAACTGCCAGCTGAACCAAAAATTGCCAGGCGCCAGCGGCTTATCCTGCTGCCAGGTCGCGCCATATTCCAGAATGTCCCCCGCGCTCAGTCGCTTTACGGCCACTTGCTTTTCGCGTAGATCGCTATAAAAAGGCGCTGAGCGTGAAACTTCCGTCGGCATGTCCTGAACCGAATCCGGCGGAGTCGCAATCACCGTCCCGTCCGGCTTCTGCACGCGTACATAATCGATGTCGAGATGCTCAACAAAACTCTGATACGCGAAACTAAGTACTCCGTATTGCTGGACACCCGCTTCAGACTGAATGCGCATGCGCGCCTTCTGCTGGCGTTTTGCGGTTCCATTTGTCAGGAATTCAATGGTAGTTGCCGATGATTCGACGACAACCGCTTCCTTTGAGAAATCGTCCTTCGGAAGATTCGCGGAGGCAGGTTGCGCTGACTTACTGGGGGAGGTTTGCCCCACGCTGTTAACTGACAAAATAGCACTGAGGATAAATAACAACATCAGTAAGGAACGGCACAGTGAGGTCCGTGGCGCAATCATAAGAAACGCTATTATCCATGCTTCGTCAAGATCCATCAATTATGACTTGTTAGGTGGACCTATGGCGCTCGGGTCGCGGCGTGGCGGAAAGAGTACAACGAAGAGCGTCCGCACAGCAGCTTGGGATACAAAACCCCGAGAGAGTTTGCTGAAGCGCGCGCAGTTGGCTTCTACACGGCTGAGCCAGAGGCAAGGAACTCAAAACGCCGTCCCTTGCGCCTCGCGCTCCCCATCCCGGCTGAAACCGGAGCGAGAGCAGCGGAGGTTTGTCGGATTCTTTCGTGATCGAGAGCAGGGGGCAGGTCACTGCCAAACCCTTCCCTTTAGTGCACGACATCATCCTTTTGGGGGACGCTCCAGCAAAATTCGGCTCCTCAACGCCAGTTCCAACGCCTCAGAATCTTCCACGCTGTGACTAATCGTTGAATCGCCTTCGGACTTGGCTTGCGCTCAACCCGGCACTTCTCGTGCGCCTCTCGATAGAAGTTCTCGACGCTTGGTCCGCTGAGATGTGAGAGGTCGTACCGTAATTGTTCGAGTTCCGCCTGTGTCAGGACATCGCGTTCTGAAGGTTGCGGTCGACGAACCATGGTGCTGGCAGGGTAGCATGTTCGCCTTGTGTTCGTCATGCGAGTATCGGTTGCGAGATCACTGCGCCTCGGCTCGCCGTCATGCTTGAATTCTGGCATGGAAACACTTTGGCTATATGCGGAGGACGGAACCCGACATCGGGCGTTCGTGCATCAGGAGCGGATTGAGTTTGCAACATTTGAAGGGACGGGATCGATTCCGGGCTTGAAAACTGTGATGCTGGAAAACGGAATGCCACTCAATTACGTCGACGACAATACATTCAAGAACCCAATCACGCACGAGTTGCTTTTTCGTACTCCGAAAGGGAAGTGAGAATGCTTGACGCAAAAAACGGTGCGTTGGGTGCCAGCCCGAAAAAGATGGCTTCCGCTGTAAGGGTTGCCAACTTGAAAGAGTTGGCTGTGATTACGGATTTTCCGAAGCGCATACCCGACGTTTTGACCGAGGACGAATGCAAAGCGCTCCGCGATGAAGTGCAAATCCATCAGTCCCATCGCGTCATCGCACGTTACCTCCAACAAAAACAGCGAAACCAGAGAATCGGCAATCACGCTGACTGGTTTTTCTACGTCATTCAACTGCAAGGAACGCACTACAAAACAGGCATTACGCAAGACGTGAAACGACGACTTCAAAATTATGCGACTGCGAACCCACACGCGCGCGTGGCTGCGGCGTGGCCGTGCAGAAACGGGTTGCAGCAAGAGAAAAGCGCTCAGGATTGCATGAAGAATCACCCAAGCTGTCAATGGGTCGGCGGTGAGACATTCACCGTGTTTGACGAGCAGGCGTTCCTCGGCGCACTCAGCCGTCTATTCGCAGAGGTCAGACCCCCGTCAGGCTCAGTACAAGATAGAACCGGGCAACAGCTAGTGAACACCGAACTGAGCCCTCTGCAAGATTTCCTCTACGAGCTAGGGTACTTCGTTAGGTGGATTTGGGGAAAGCTAACACAATAGTGCGCTGAGATGATACCTAAAATTGTGGGCCGGAATCGCTATCTGTAGTTTCACTGTGACTTGGGCGGAAAGTACATTTTTGAATGCCTCTCCCCGCCATATCTTTCTTTTCTCTGTCTCGCACGCCTTTATTTGTAGCCCGTCCCTTTGGTTTCAAGGAACTCAACCATTAATGGCTTTGTAAAGGTCGGCGAGTTGTCTCAAAACAGCCCTGTCGGGGACGCCAATGTTAAGTTCGTCAGCGAAAAGTGCTTCAAGTTGTTGGAACAAACGACGGTTAGGCGAGAGCTGCTTTTTTTTGAGGCCCTCTTGGCCCCCCTCTCCCTCGACTTCGTAGTCCTCACGACGCAGTCGTTACAAAAACAGAAACAATCGGACGAGTTCGTTTGAAATGCCTCTCCATTCGATATAAGTTCGATATAAGTCTCGCAACACAGATTCATTAGATGGACGACTGACCCCGGCATCTCCTGCCCTTCCCCAACCGTTCGGAAGCCGGGGTTTTTATTACCAAGGTTGTGGTTATGTCTCAGAAGAAGTAGAAGTCGCTGAACGTCTCCGCGAGCCAATTCAGGGGGATTCGCAAGTTTCTGCGAGCCCCAAGAAACCCTACGTCAAACCCGCATTCCGGTTCGAAAAAGCGTTTGAGGCTGCCGCGCTTTCCTGCGGCAAGACAGAGCTTCTCCCGCTGATGTGCACCGTCAATCTAAAAACCTCCTAGGTCATTTGCCGATGAGGATCGGCATGTCATTTCCAAGGTCAGCGGGGCTTTTTCGGTGGAGCAAGGGCGACCGCGGATTCAGAGGTGAGATACAGAAACGTAAATGTCTCCTGCAAATATAGGCGAACGTGCGTGTCCGTGTGACCCAAGTAGCCGATGGAGGCGTCCTGGCCGATATGAAGGTCGAGGTCGCAGCCGCGAGTAGTAACCACGAAAGCGCCATCAATGGCAGGCGCCCAGATGATCTTGCCTTCGACCAGCCGTTTGACATGTTCGAGGACCGGATAGCCGTAGTCGCTGGTTTCGGCGAGTTCGGTGTAAGCGTCGGCACTGAGCAAAATGGAATAGGGTCCGTTGACACCAACCAAACGCAATTGGCTTAGGGCCTGGGCAAAGGCTTCCGGATACTTGCGGACGTCGGCAGGAAGGGTCTTTTGGGGGTTGGTCGTGCCCCGACGAATGCCGACGATTCCGGCAGCGTCGTAACCCTCGAAAATGGCCCGGTCTTCGGCGAAGGCGAGCTTGCGAGCTGCGTCTTTGGCCGGCTGCCAATCAGAATCGTTCGAGCCACGCTCGACGTCGTCGATCATCTGGCGGTCAAGTTCGAAGGGGACGCGCAGCTCGACGAGAGTTTTTGCCTCGCGCTGTTGGGCGATGATGCCGTTTCCGGGCGCAGAGATCTTGTGCAGGTGGCCGGTACCCACGGCTGAAAGAGTAGAGCCCGCAGGTCCCTGAACATCTACAACGCGGCGGCCAGCCAGATAGCGCTTGATGGTGCGCGAGGTTTCTTCTTCGATCTGAGCCCACGCGGCATCAGAGATCGGAGCCAGCTCACGATGCAGGTTATTCATGGGAGTTCTCTCCTTTCAGGGAACCGATGCCGAGCGAACCATTCTTCGATGATGCGGTGGAGGAGGAAGTTTCAGGCTCAGCCGGGCCGGTTATCGGCTCTTGTGGGTCGCCAGATGCAGGTGCCACCGGCGGGTCAGGCGAAACATTGTCGAGAAACGTAGCAGTGGGAACAAAAAAGAGGCTTCCTGTTACGGCGGTACTGAAGTCGAGAATGCGATCGTAATTCCCGGGCGGCCGGCCGATAAACATGTTCTCGAGCATTTGTTCGATGGTGCGGGGCGAGCGGCTGTAGCCGATGAAATAGGTACCGAACTCGCCGTGTCCGGGGCGGCCGAAGGGCATGTTGTCGCGGAGGATTTTAACTTCGTTACCGTTTTCTTCGATCGTGGTCAGGGCGTTGTGCGCAGACGTCGGCTTGACGGAATCGTCGAGTTCGATATCAGAGACTTTTTTGCGGCCTATGATTCTTTCCTGCTCCTCAGTTGAGATCTTGTTCCAGGCATCGAGATTGTGAAGATACTTCTGGACGATGACGTAACTTCCGCCAGTGAATGCCGGATCTTCGTCGCGGACGAAGACGGCGTCGGCGGCCTCGCCGCCAGTAGGATTTTCCGTTCCGTCCACAAAGCCGAGGAGATCGCGTTCGTCGAAGTAGCGGAAGCCGTGGACTTCGTCGGCCGTGGCGGCAGCACCTTCGAGGCGAGTCATGATCTGCATGGCGAGTTCGAAACAGAGGTCCATACGCTTCGCGCGAATGTGAAAGATCAAGTCTCCCGGTGTAGCGACTGCATGGCGGAGACCAGAGCGAATCTCACGGAAGGGGTGCAGTTCAGCTGGGCGCGGCGACCCGAAGAGGCGGTCCCAAGCATCGGAACCGAAGCCCATAATGCAGGAGAGAGCGCCATCGAGGGCGCGAAAACCGATGGCGCGCAGAAGCGCGGAGAGATCGGCGCAGAGCGAAAGCACCCGTGCGCGATTTTCATCGCCGGGATTGACCGTGATGACCAGAAAAATTGCGGCCGTTGTCAGCGGAAAAGGAACAGGCTGCGATTGGGATCCGGCGAGTGAAGATGTTTGGGCTTTGATGGAGTCGGTCGCCATTGGATCATTGCCTGCCGAGCCTGAGAAAAACTCCTTTCAGGAATCACTCCCAAAGCGCAATCAATCGAACCGACAGGTTACCAGAGCTTGGCAAGTGACGTCGACAATATTGGCGTAGCGATGAAAACAAGCCGCCAGATTGAAGCACGCTCTCGACACTTATTGATGTCGCAGCGATTGAGAAAGGCTCACCAGATTTTGCGGGTTGACGCGAATCAAGCCCCCGCGTGGGCTGTCAATGTCGGCGATGAGAAGAAATGAAATTGATACCGCCAAGGGTAAAATGAGCAGCACAAAGCCGCCGGAACGATGCGCTGCATATCCGACCAGCACATTGCTACAAAGAGCAATCGCGCCCATGAGAGCCCAGGCAGCGATCGGGATGCGGTTCCACCACGCAGCCTGAGTGTAGCCCTGGGTGTTGAGTACGTCATTCACGCCAGAGATAACCAGTGCCATCACCGGCGTCGGCTGGGCGCCCGCGACAGAGCGGACCTGAGACCAGAGTTCACTTTGCAGTTTGGATGTCTCGGCATCAATCCGAGCAAGCTGATCCTCACTGCGAGTCGTATAGAACTGCACGCGGTTATCAAGATACGTGAGCAGCAGTTCATGCGTGGTTGCTATGTTAGTGGCTGGCAGAAGTTCGGCGCGGAGGTAGGCTGTGCCGATGGCATTCGCCTCTTCTTCCTCAAAATTCTTTCGCTGATCGTAGCGGCTGATTGCCATGGAAAAACTGAAACCAATGAGAAGGCCGAGAAGGGTCAGGGTGGCGTTGATGGCAAGCGTGAAATCTTGGCGCTCGTCTTCGGCCAGTGGCCGAAACCTGGTGCGCAGGATCGTTCCCATCCTGGCCGCGATCCAGAGGACGAATAGAGACAGAAGGAAGATGAGAATGGGGAAGTTGGTCATTGCTTGTAAGTGAGAAACGGCCCGCTTGCCACTCGATTGCAGCAACCCCGAACTACGGCACGAAGAATATTAACAATTAAAACGGGCAGGCGGTCCGATTCGGTTACCTGTAGTTTATCGTGCACGAAAAGGGGTGACCCAGCAGTTATTGACCGCGCGTGTTCGGCCGACTCATCATGGAGCTTACCCTTGATTCGGAGGCGTGAACGCTGGTGGAACTCTACCGGTGGTTACCACCCGAGGCCGCGAAACTGCTCCTTGTGCTCTTCCTGTCTTTTCTCATCGGGCTGGAGCGCGAAGAACACAAAATCGAAGTGGGATCCTACTCCTTCGGTGGCGTACGTACGTTCCCACTGATTGGGCTGATCGGTTACTCGATCGCGCTTCTCTGCGGCACACAGTTCCTTCCCGTGATCATCGGGTTCCTGGTGGTCGGCGGGTTCCTTCTCATTTCCTACTGGTACAAAATTTCACATGCCGAAACGGCAGGTGCGACCACCGAGATTTCGGCGCTCGCCACGTACCTGGTTGGAGCCCTCATCTATTACGAACATTTCTGGATTGCGACCACGCTTAGTGTCGCCAGTTTGTTGCTGCTGGAACTCAAGGTTGGCTTGGAACGGCTAGCTAGCCGGGCCGCTCCGCAAGAGATTCTTACTTTTGCAAAATTTCTGCTGCTGAGTGCTGTTGTTTTGCCTGTTTTACCCAACCAGCCGTTTGGACCCTTCCACATCAACCCGTTTAAGACGTGGCTTGTGGTCGTGGCCGTAAGCGGAATCTCGTACGGCAGCTATGTTTTGCAGAAAGTAACGAAGGAGCATGGCGGGGTTGTGCTGGCCGCTCTGCTTGGGGGAGCCTACTCCTCAACCGCGACCACGATTGTGATGTCACGGAGAGCCGCACACGAGCAACGTCCGCATCTGTTTTCTGGCAGCATTTTGATCGCATCGGGAGTGATGTACCTCCGCCTGGCGGGATTATTGGCCCTCTTCAATCGGCAACTGGCAGTAAGAATCGCACCCGCGTGTCTCATTCTATCGGGTACAGCGGTGATTGTAGGTGCTCTGTGGGCGCGTCGGCCCGATGCTGTGGCCTCCGATGTGAAACGTGAATATGAGCCACACAACCCGCTTGAGATGGGCGCGGCCTTCGTGTTTGCCCTTTTCTTCGTTGCAATGCTCGTCGCCACCCAATTAACGGTCACTTATCTTGGCGATACCGGGGTTAACCTCCTTGCGGCCATCATGGGAGTCACCGATGTTGATCCATTCATTATGGGAATGACGCAAGCCGCGGGTACGCTGACGCCAATCAAGGTCGCAAGTGGTGCGGTCCTTATTGCCGCGGCAAGCAACAACCTTGTGAAGGGCATCTACTCGTTCAGTTTGGCCGACAGAAAAACCGGTGTTCAGAGTTTGTCATTTCTCGGCGCGCTGGCCGCGGCTGGGTTGGTGCCTCTACTCTGGCTGTGAGACGCGCGCTTCGGTCCATTCCTGCTGGTAAAATAAGCTTATGGCGCAAGAGCTCAGCTTCGGCCCGTATGTTGACGTAGAAAATGGCAAACGCGTTGTGAAAGAACTGGTCTTCGGAGATCCGGTTCCCGAAGGCATTGTGATGACGACGCTTGATGCCACGGTCAACTGGACCCGCAAGAATTCGATCTGGCCGATGACCTTCGGCCTCGCCTGTTGTGCGATTGAAATGATGTCAATGGGAGCGTCGCGTTTTGACATCGCGCGCTTCGGCGCAGAAGTTTTCAGGCCATCGCCGCGCCAATCGGATCTTATGATCATCGCCGGCCGCGTCTCGAACAAGATGGCACCTGTCATCCGGCAACTCTACGAGCAGATGCCCGAACCAAAGTGGGTCATCTCCATGGGCGCATGCGCCACTTCGGGCGGCGTCTTTAATAACTATGCCCTGGTGCAGAGCGTGAATCAGGTCATCCCGGTCGACATTTACGTGCCCGGATGCCCGCCGCGTCCAGAGCAGCTCATCTACGCGATCACGTTGTTACAGGAAAAGATCCAGAAGGAGAGGGGAAGCGCGAGAAAGGCGCTGAACCTGGCGCCAATCGGGGAGTAGCTTTTGAGCAGATAGCCGAGAGATGCGGAACACCCTCTCTCTACGATCCGGTCGGTTTGCCCATCCTCAACCCTCACTCACCACCACACTCCATTTTCACGGCTTCATTTTCGTGGCGATCTGCCTCTCCGGCGGGGTCATCTGGTTCCACACTGCAGTCAAATCTTTTTCGAGAATCTGATTGTTCGGATCTACGTGCAGGGCGAGCGCGAACCATGAATAGGAGGTTGGCAGATCCCGAGGAACGCAGTGTCCGGTCGCGTACATGGTGCCGAACGTACTTCGGGCCTTGGCGTTCTGCCTAGCCGAAGCCTCTTTTAAGTATTTCACCGCTTCGTCGCAGTTAACTGCGGCTCCTCCTTGTCCGTAGAGAAGAGACTGGGCCTTCCGGTAGGCAGCATCGCCGTTGTCATCCGATGCAGGAGTCACGGGTGGCTGAGCCTCAACTCGCGCGGTCTTCATGGGCGCTGGCTTCGCCGCAGGAACCGGCTTCGGTGTCGATGCTGCTACAGTTTCTTCGGCATGGTGCTTTGCGGCTGGAACACTCGGTTTTTGTTCCCCAGTCGAGGAAGTCGCGGGGGGCGGGACGGCCGGCGATGATCCGTTTGCCTCCGCTGTACCCGCAGCAGTTGATGCGGGTGCTGGTGCTACAGGTGCCGTAGCGGCTGGTGGTTCTGGAGTTGCGGCAGCAGGGGTTTCTGTCTTGGGAGAAGCATTATCGGCTGGCGTCCCTGCAACCGAGTTGGCAACTGTCGGCCGCGCGGGACGAGTGATCGCGCCCAGGTAATTCTTATAGGTCCACCAGCCCGCTGCGGCCAGCGCACCCAGCAGGACTAACAAGAGCAAGATCTGACGCCCACTGACGCGCTTCTCCTCAGGCTCATAGAAGTAATCGAGACCTGAAAAAGAGCGGTCGCGCAACGAGTCGAGCGCATCGTTGGAGGGTTTGTTCTCCGATGGTGCGTCCAAACCCAACAATGACGGACCAGCAATCGTCGGCGCCGAAGCTGTGCCAACCGCGTGTGCAGGAGCTGTGCGCTGCGGCGGAGCCGCTTCAACGCTCATGGGTCTCCGAAACTCCGGCATTGGAATTTCAGGGATGCGGGTGGTGTCGGGAGAACCTGCAGAAATAGGCGGCGCGGCCTTGGGCGGCTCGAGCATGGTGCCGCACATTCCGCAAAAGCGAAAGCCGGGCGAATTATTCTCACCGCAATTCGGACAAAGCAAGCTTTTTCTCCGGGAGTTCCATACAGTGTAACTCCGAACGCTCTGGACAAGCGACGCCCACGTTCATATTAGAATTCTCCTGCCATGAGGACGGCTGGAAAAGGCCGATCTGGAAGGTGCAACCGTCTCAGCTTCGATGCGACCCTGGAACGAATGCGGTCCCGCTTGAACTGGATCATCATCCGCGTACCTTACGATGCGGCAGAGGCGTTTGGGGTTCGCGGGCAGGTCAGGATCAAGGGTTCGATCAATGGGTTTGATTTTCGTTCGTCGCTTTTTCCGACGGGCGAAGGCCGCCACATCCTCCTTATAAACAAGAAGATGCAAAAAGGCGCCCACGCAACTCTCGGCTCGGTTGCCCACTTCGAGATTGAACGTGAAAGAGAGGAGAGGCCTGTTACGCTACCGGCCGAACTCCAGCAGATATTACTCGAAAACAAAACGCTTTGGCGATGGCATGACCAACTAAACCCTTCCACGCGTCGAGAAATCGCGAAGTGGGTCAGTGAACCGAGGAGTGTTCAATCACGCAAGCGACGCTCGGAGCAGATTGCGGAACGTTTGCTGGAAACGATGGAGGCGGAAGCCGAGTTGCCGCCTCTTTTACAGGTTGCATTGGGCGGCAATCCGCGCGCCCGCGCGGGATGGGACCTTATGTCTTTGTCGCGCCGCCGCTCCCATTTGCTGGCGATCTTTTACTATCGAACGCCCGAGGGCAGAGCAAATCGCGTTACCAAAATGCTGCAGGATGCCTGCGCCCTTGCCGAGAAGAAAAGTCCCCGCTGACTATTGCGACAAGCTATTTGGATAGCGCACATGACACAAATCACACCCCCACCAGCCAACCGTCACATCCCGTTTAGCATGTTTGCGAAACAATCGGCTAGGAAGCAAAGGGGTTATTGCGTCTGCCTTTCATTGACTCGACTGAGGAGGGACTATGGCGATAACGAAACAACAAGCCCTCGATTATCATTTCGGGGCGCGCCCCGGGAAAATCGAGATTTCTCCTACCAAGCCTTGCCGCACTCAGCGCGACCTAAGTCTGGCCTATACACCCGGCGTGGCGGAACCCTGTCTTGAAATTCAAAAAAACCCGCAAGACGCTTTCAAATATACTTCGCGCGGAAACCTCGTAGCGGTGCTCAGCAATGGTACAGCGGTCTTGGGACTGGGTGACATCGGTGCGCTCGCTGGCAAGCCCGTGATGGAAGGCAAGGGCGTTTTGTTCAAACGCTTTGCCGATGTTGATGTCTTCGACATAGAAGTCAACACCCACGATCCTGACGAAATCATCAAGGTCTGCCAGCTTCTTGAGCCGACATTCGGTGGCATCAATCTGGAAGACATCAAGGCTCCGGAGTGCTTCTACATCGAGGAAACCCTCAAGAAGACAATGAAGATTCCCGTCTTCCACGACGACCAGCATGGGACGGCAATCATTTCCGGTGCGGCACTGCTCAATGCGCTCGAAGTTGTAGGGAAGAAGATCGAGAATGTGCGCGTCGTATTCAACGGGGCTGGAGCTTCGGGCATCGCATGCGCGGAGCATTATGTGCGGCTGGGCGTGAAACGGGGAAACATCACGCTGTGTGACACCAAAGGTGTGGTTTACAAGGGACGCACGGCAGGCATGAATGAGTATAAAGATCGATTCGCGCAAGAAACGACGCTGCGCAGTCTGGCCGACGCCGCTAAAGGTGCAGACGTGCTGGTTGGATGCTCGGTGAAAGGCGCCTTCACCCAGGACATGCTGCGCTCGATGGCGGAGCGGCCGATCGTTTTTGCCATGGCCAATCCCGATCCTGAAATCAGCTACGAGGATGCCAAGGCCACAAGGA
>Ga0335072_10009176_pt1 | contig 14280 bp, 12 predicted proteins | sample Lox_Sample_21_FD_206725 | JGI IMG/M metagenome (GOLD analysis project Ga0335072, IMG submission 206725) | Soil microbial communities from Loxahatchee National Wildlife Refuge, Florida, United States - Lox_Sample_2.1 | ecosystem: Environmental > Terrestrial > Soil > Wetlands | place: USA... | reverse complement strand
GCCGGCTGGGCAAAGAGTTTCTCTTTTACCCAGTACTCTGCCCAATGGTCCTCAATGGCAGTCGGGTCGTACGCTTTTGGCAATTCGTGTGGCATGTATGCGGTAGTCAATGTCCCCCGTGGGCAGCACCGTCGCGAACCCGGTCCAGGCGTCTCCACATCACGCGCGAACCGAGCCAAACTGGAAAATCGGCCCCATCACGCGCACTGAATCCGTCCTGGGCATCCGCCGTAACCCCCAATCCTGCAGGGTTTTCGAGCGAAGGGACTACTCCTCACTCTAGCAGATCGGGACCACCCTATCGGCGAGCCTCCTCAGTCGGCGCCGCATCAAAGCAAAAGGCCGCATTCGTCTGAATGCGGCCCCCGCCCGTGGCTTTCAAACCAATTTAGAACGGGTTCAGCTTGTGTAAGCCCTTCTTCTTTTTCTTCCTGCTCGACGATTCGTCGCCCAGATCCGCCTTGGGAGCTTTCTTCGATTTTGAGTTTGCTGCGGTCGCCGGCGTAGTCTGTCCCGTACCGGGCCTGATGTCGTTGATCTGATTGGGCGCCTCGGCGGGCTTTTCGGCCGCCGGCAATGCCGTGTTGGTCGGTCCTACCGATTTCACCAGCGCATTCGGATCGCTCGTTGTTGTCGCGCTTCCCGAGGGCGCGTTCACGATCGAAACGCCAAGGCTGTTGCTTCCGTTGGCCGGAGGCACCATCTGCACCGGAGCTTCGGATGGCTGGTCGCTGCGCGGTGGCTCATTCACGCCGGTGGGCGTCGGCTTGGCGGCCGCTACGGCAGGCTTACCCTCGCTGATTGCCGCCTTGAACATCGCCATATTTTCTTTGGCGATCTCAGGGGCCGTCACGCGTTGCGGATCGACCAGGCTGGGATCGCCCACGTGAACTGCTTCCACCACGGTTGGGCCGCGCCGGATAATGTCCAGGGTCCGGTCTGTAAACCGGATCGGCTGCCGGCTTCTTTCCTCGGCATCGCTTTCCGCAATGGCCGCCTGGGTAGGCTCAGGTATGGGGCGGTTCATCGCCACCAGTCGGTCCCGAGCATCCTCTACATGAGGGGCCATCGGGTAGCGCGTAATCACCTTGTCATAGGCCTCCGCCGCGCGATCCATGTACATGGACCGCATGCGTTCCCGCACCGCGCCCGGCAGGCCCTGTGCAAGTTGCACGTTATGCGCTTCGCCTTCGTACGCGTCGCCGATGGCAATCAGCGCCTGGTCGCTCTTCGAATACAGCGGATAGGTATCAACCACCGTCTCCAGACGCGCGATCGCAGCGGGATACTGTTCCACGCTCTCGTAATAAAGACCGATCTGCGTCTCGCGCTCGGCCAGAACCTCTTCCACATCTCTCAGCTTCTGCTTCGCGCGGGGCACCAGCGGCGAATCGGGAAACTGGTTCAGCATGACCCTGTATTCCTCTTCCGCGCGCTGTGCGTTGGTATAGTCGCGGTCAGGCTTCTCCATCTGCTGGTAGTAGATATCGGCCACTTTCATCTGCGCCTCGGCCGCTTCGGGCGCATTGGGGAAGAAGGTGATGAAATCTTTGTATTCGGCTTCGGCCTGCGTTAGCGCCGCCGTGCCGCCCTCTTTGAACCAGGTGTCGCCCACCGCCAGCTTGGCCCGCATTCGATACTCGGAATCCGGATAGGTATTCAGCAGCGTCTGCAGGGTCAGCCGGGCTACATCATAGCGGCCGTGCTTCATCGAGTTCATGGCCTTGTCGAAGAGCACCTTGTCGGGCTGCTCCGACTTCAGATTCGCGAGCGGATTGGCGCTCAGATCCTCGTTCTTCTTGTGCTTAGGCTTCTTGTCCTTTGCCTGGACCGCGATTCCCGTCAGAAGCAGCACCGCCAGAGCGCCTGCGGCAAACTTGGTTGACAACCGGTTCATACCACCTCATTCGAACAACTGCGCCACCGCGCCGTCATCCTGATCCTCAATTGATTCACTCGCATGCGGCATTTCGAGCCGCCGCCAGCAGAGCCCGTGCATCCTCTTCGGGATGGCCCGCGCCAAAAACAGCATTTCCCGCTACCAGCAACTCCGCACCTGCTTGGACGACCTGGGCTATCGTGTCGTGAGCCACGCCGCCGTCCACTTCGATTCTAAATGCCAACCCCATCTCCTGCCGCAATTCCACCAGCCGCCGAATCTTGTCCAGAGAAAATGGAATAAACTTCTGCCCGCCGAAGCCCGGATTCACACTCATGATCAGCACGTGGTGAACCATGGGCAATATGTCCACGATGAAATTTACCCGCGTCGCCGGATTCAACACCACCCCCGGCTTCATTCCGTGGTCGGCGATATGCATCAGCGACCGATGCAGGTGCCTGCACGCCTCGTAGTGCACGCTCACCCAGTTCGCACCCGCCTCGGCAAAAGCCGGAATATATTCGTCTGGATTCTCGATCATCAGGTGGCAGTCGAGTGGCAGCTTCGTCGCCTTGCGAAGACTCTTTACCACCGGCGGACCAATGGTGATATTGGGGACAAAATGACCGTCCATAATGTCGACATGGATTACCGTGCCGCCGCCGCGCTCCGCCGCGGCAACTTCCTCCGCCAGGCGTGCAAAATCCGCCGACAATATCGATGGCAATAGCTCAACCATATTCGTCCGGTCAGCCTTTGGCGAATCTTCGGTCCATGAAACCGCCCAGCTTGAACGAGGGCCGAAAACTCGTGCTTTGTGAAATGGCACGACTTCAATCGTGCCGCTACTGCCTGAAGTGGCTCTGGGTTCCAGCCCCCGAGTCGATGCGGTCAGTCCCGCCGCGCAGCGGGTTCTCGCTCGGCCAGTGTATCAGTCGGGGTCTCCGTTGGATGCCCCACCGGCATAGCTTTTGCAGCCACTCGCCCCACGCCGCGCAGAAGTGCCTTTACCGGCCATTTGCCGTCCGAATCGGGGAAGAAGATTTCGCCAGGTCGCTTCACTTCGGGACGGTAATACCAGCGCTTCAGCAGAGCCAGGTGTCCTTGTCGTTCCGTTGCCGACGCCGGTCCTGTATCTTTCTCAAGCTCCGCCAAAACCGCCTCCATCCGCGTCTCCAGCATCGTTCGGGCCGCTCTCATCGCCGTTGCACCAGGGTGGACGCCTTCACCCGCGACGGCCTTGGCAGAGGTCTCTGATCCCTGATCCCTGATTCCTGATTCCTCCGGCACCGGCTCCAGCGCCATCGGCTGCGCAAAAAGCGAAGTCGACCCCGACTGCTCATTCTGGATCCTCATGCCGATCGTCGAAAAAGCGGCCGGCCCGCGCAACCGCCCCTCATCGAACAGGAACACCGCTACTTCATTCGCGCCGGCCGCTGTCTGCAGAATCGCCGTTCGCAACCGGCTCATGGGCCGCACCAGTTCCGGGGCCAGCGCGCGAACCGCTTCCACGCGCTGTACCTGCTCATGGATCGCCGCCGCCGTCTCAAATTCCAGGTTCCCTGAAGCTTCCTCGCGCTGTGCGCGAAGTTCGACCAGACGGCTCTCGCCTCGCGTGGCCAGAAAGTTCTGCACCGCTCGAGCCTCGTCCGCATAGCGCTCGTCGCTACAACCTTTGAAACAGGGAGCGAGGCACATCTTCATCTCGGAGTAAATACATCCCGGAAAGCTCGGATCGGGATTCAGGTCGTCCGTGCAACGCCGCAAGAGAAACAACTTCAGCGCCTCCTCGGCATAGCGCTCCGCCGCCCCTCTCGATGCGAACGGCCCATACGCCCAGTCTGCCTCCCGCTGGCTCGGCCGGTTCGTCACCACAATCCGCGGATAGGCATTGCTGCCCAGGTAGCGTACAAACGCTGGAGCTTTCAGATGCATTCGCTCCAGCGCCTTCGCTCCATACATCTCTTCCAAGAGGGAAAACTGCGTCAGCAGTGATTCGAATTCCGAACCTGTGAGCCGCCACGCAATGTGCCGCACCCGCCCCGCCAGTTGCAGTCGCTTCGGATGTTTCGGGGAAGGCTGGAGCAGCCGCTCCAGCCGCCCGCGCAGGTTCGGCGTGCGTCCGACATACGGCTCGTCCTTCGCCTCCGCCCCATAGAGCGCAAACACCGCAGGTTTCGGCGGAAGCTGCGCCAGTGCAGCTTTCGGTTCGGCTGGATCGAATGGTATCTGCTCCATCACATCCACTGACTTATTGACCTGCAAAACCCGCTGGCACCGCCAACCGCGCAGCCAGCGCCTGACTTCACCATCCCGCCGACTCCGCTAACCCGCACGAAGCGCGGCGAACGGCCCTAACGGCACGAATCCGGTTCACGCCCCCGCGATCGTCATTCCATCAATTCTGATCGTCGGACTCGCCAATGAACTCCGAAACACCAGGTCGTTCCCGATCGCGGTCACGTTTTTCAGCATTTCGCCCAGGTTCCCCGCCACCGTCACCTCTTCGACGGCATGCGTCAGTTCGCCCTTCTCGATCCACAACCCCGTCGCGCCCCGCGAATAATCCCCGGTCACAAGATTCGTTCCGAATCCCATCAGGCTCGTCACATAAAGTCCAGCAGGAATCGCCGCGATGATATCCTCGGGGGTTTGCGTTCCCGGTTCCAGGTACAAATTGCCGCAGCCGATTCCAGGCGCTCCCGCCAATCCGCGATAGGCATTGTGCGTCGACTTCATTCCCAGCTTGCGCGCCGTGTAGGTGTTCAGCAGGTAGTTCCGTAGTATTCCGTGTTCCACCACCATGTTGCGCTGCGAAGGCAGCCCCTCGCCATCAAACGGCGACGTGCCAAACCCGCCCATGCCGGTCGGCAGCATCATCAGGTGGTCATCCACGATCGTTAATGATGCGGCCGCGATCTGCGTTTCGAGCTTTCCCGCCAGAAACGATGCGCTGCGCCAGATCGCATCCCCCGTTGCCGCCTCAAACACCGATCCGATCAGCGACTTCGCCACCTCGGGAGCGAACACAATCGGCACGCTCTGGGTCGGTACTCTGCGCGCGCCCAATCTTCGTAGAGTCCTTCGCGCTGCCTCCTTGCCCACAGACTCGGGTGACTCCAGGTCCCGCAGCCGCCGTGCGCTCGACCACCATGCGTCCCGCTGCATCCGCCCTTGCTCATCCGTCGCCAGCGGCGCCGCCGAAACGCCCGCATAGCTCGTTTTATATTCCCTCGTGAACCCTCGCGAATTAGCCATCGCCATCCGTCCCGTGGCCGCGTCAAAACTGCCACCGTCCGAATTCGAAATCCTCGAGTCCACCGCCAGCGCAGCCGACTCGGCCCGCCGCGCCCATTCGATCCGCTCGGCACCGCTCAGCGAGTAGACGTCCTCGTCGTAAAGGTGCAGATCGTCCTCGATCGCGCCAAACTCATCTTTCTCCGGCAGCCCGGCAAACGGATCCTCCTCCGTTACTTTCACCAGCGACAGCGCGCCATTCACAAGCTGCCGTATCCCATCCGGAGTCAAGTCGCTTGTACTGGCCGACGCTGACCGTTTTCCATGGAACACGCGCAGCCCTACCGCCCGCGAGCCCGATTCCTTCAGCGTCTCCACCTCGCCCATCCGCACGGTCACGCTGAATTCGTCGCCTTCCCGCGCCACCGCCTCGGCGTCGCTTGCGCCGCCTCTCATGGCCTGTGCCACCACATCCTCGGCCAGCGCTCCCAAATCCAGACCGGCTACTTCGTTTTGCTCCGTGATTTCCACCATTCGTCCACACTATCAAAGACCACACCACGCTGGTTCCCATGCCCGCCACCGAGGATCGATGCCGTTCTGAGTCGCCGGTCACAGACGCCGCCCAAGCTCACTTGTTATCGTGTGCTGTATTTGTGTGAGGCAACTGTGCTTATCTCCATTTCAACGAGGCACCTCTTCTGCTTTGCAATCCTTGTGGCTTCGCTCATCCCGGCGGGTGCGCAGCAGGAGACCATCGACCCCGCGCTCCGCGCCAAAGCCTCCGCAGGGGATGCCCAATCGGAGTTTCTCCTCGGCCAGGCGTATGCCCTCGGCAAAGGAGCGCAGCAGGACTATGCTCAGGCAGCCCTTTGGCTTCGACGGGCAGCAGATCAGGGCGTCGCCAAAGCCCAACTGAGTCTGGGACTGCTTTACGATCACGGTGAGGGCGTCCCACAGGACGAAGCACAGGCAGCGGGCTGGTATCGAAAAGCCGCACTGCAAGGCAACGCCGAGGCTCAATACAACCTGGGTACCTTCTATGAGCGCGGAATTGCCGTTCCGCAGGATTACTCGCAGGCAGCCGATCTTTATCGCAGGTCCGCCATTCAGGGCAACGCTTCCGCGCAGTTCAACCTCGCCTTGTTCTATGACAACGGCCAGGGCATGGCCCGGGATTTCGCACAGGCAGCCGCGTGGTACCGCAAAGCAGCTGAACAGGGCTTGCCGCGCGCCCAGTTCAACCTCGGTTCCATGTATGCCAATGGGCAAGGCGTCCTGGTCAATCTTCCCGAGGCCTATTTCTGGCTCGATCTGTCGGCGAGCACATGGAGCGGCGCCCGTCAGCAACAGGCCATTCAGGCTCGCGACACAGTAGCCGCACACCTTTCTCCGTCCGACTTGAATGCGGCGCAGGAACGCGCCGCAAAATGGCTCGCCGCGCACCAAAAATAGCCTGGTCGCAGCGGGATCTCTACCGTCCCGTTCCGCCCACCGTCATCCTGTCCAGCTTGATCGTCGGCATGCCCACGCCCACCGGAACGCTTTGCCCGTCTTTGCCGCAGGTGCCGATGCCCTCGTCCAGCTTCAGGTCGTTGCCCACCATCGACACGTATTTCAGCGCTTCGGGCCCGTTTCCGATCAGCGTCGCGTCGCGGACCGGCGCGGTCACCTTGCCGTCCTCGATCAAGTATGCCTCTGACGCCGAGAAGACAAACTTTCCGTTCGTGATGTCCACCTGACCGCCGCCGAAGTTCACCGCATAGAGGCCCTTTTTCACCGAGCGCAGGATATCTTCCGGCGCATCGTCGCCCGCCAGCATATAGGTGTTTGTCATGCGGGGCATGGGAATGCACTGGTAGTTCTCGCGTCGCCCGGATCCCGTGTTGGCCATGCCCATCAGCCGCGCCGAAAGCTTGTCGGATAGGTATCCCTTCAGCACGCCGCCCTCGATCAGCACCGTCTCCTGTGTTGCTGAACCCTCGTCGTCCACGTTAAGCGAGCCGCGCCGTCCAGCCATCGTGCCGTTATCCACCACAGTGACCTTGGAGCTCGCCACCTGTTGTCCGATCAGTCCCGCGAACGCCGAAGTCTTTTTCCGGTTGAAGTCCGCTTCCAGCCCGTGCCCCACCGCTTCGTGCAACAAAATCCCCGGCCATCCCGGCCCCAGCACCACCTGCATCTCGCCTGCAGGAGCCGGTACCGCACCCAGTTGCAGAATCGCTCCGCGCGCGGCCTCGCTCGCCAGATGCTCCGGGCTCTTCGAACCTGCAAACTGCTCAAGGCCGCTCCGTCCTCCGCCGCCTGCCGAGCCCTTCGTCGAGAGCTCGCCGTCCTTTGCGATAACAAAAACATTCAACCGGCACAGCGGTTGCGTATCGCTGGCAAACGCGCCGTCTGAAGCCGCAATCAGAATCCGCTTCATCTCTTCGCTGTAGCCGGCCCGCACCTGCACCACGCGCGGGTCGAACGCCCGCGCTGCCCGATCCGCCCTCAGGATCAACTCCAGCCGCGCGGCCAGGTCCAAATCAAATCCTCCGAGCGGGACCGGATACAGATTCGCGGCCGGCGCCTCCGTAAATCCCTGAATCGGCTGCTTCGCCGGGCCTGATGCGATCAGCGCAGCAGTACGCGCGGCGTGAAGCAGCCGTTCCGGGCCCAGATTGTCTGTATAGGCATAGCCGGTCCGTTCGCCGCTCAGCACGCGAATTCCGCAGCCTGCACTGGTTCCCTGGCTCGCGGTTTTCACGATCTGTTCATCCACGCCAAGCGACGTGGCCGTAACCGACTCGAAATAAAGATCGGCATAGTCGCCGCCCGCCGAAAGCGCCTCGCCCAGGCAGCGCTCCAATAGTCGCTCGGTGATGCCGAATTTCTCAAAAAAATAGCGCTTGTGACTGCTGACAGGGGAAGTTTCGGGAATGCTCATCGTCCTTTCAGTGTACGCCTGATCACCTATGTCGCCGGCCCGCCGCCGATATGCCAAGCGTACCGTTTGAATCTTGATGCCTGCGTATTTCCACGCTTCGAAGCGCGATTTCTCATGCTACATTTTGCCTATGAAGAAGTTCGTTTTCGCCGCTCTGTTGCTCTCGGTCCTCGCTGCCCCGGCCTTTTCCGCCACCACCCATCACCATCATCACCACCACCATCACCATCATCACAAGGCGTAGAATCGGCTGGGTTTCACCCTCGCAGGCGGGACCATCGGAATTTCTGTGCAGTCAAGGTACTTTCGGTGATCCAGCCTCCGTCTTCCTGCTTCCGCCGGCGCGCTCTTCGTGCTACAGTCCTGCCATGAAGAAAATCCTCGCCGCAGCCCTGCTGTCGATGGTGTGTGCTCTACCGGCCATTGCGGATTCGGCTCCAATCAATCATCCCAAGGCAGTGCATCCCAAGGCTTTTCATCCCAAGCCGGTGCACGCCAAGGCCGTCCATCCTAAGAATCCTTATCTAAAGCACGAGAAATTGAAGAAGCAGCACAAGCATCACTTGCACCTCTAGGATCTCGGCAAATGAAAATCGACCGTCCGACTTCCTGTGCGGGCTTTGCGCCGGCAATCCTGCACCGATAGAATTCAGTCTGCACCATGGCCGACCTCGACACTCTTCGCTATCCCATTGGACATTTCGTTCCACCATCCAGTTCAGAGCGGGCGGTGCGTGCCGCGGGTATTGAGACTTTGCGCGATTTACCGGAAAATCTAAACGCTGCGGTTTCCGGGCTCTCTGATACACGCCTGGACACTCCATACCGCGAAGGCGGTTGGACGGTGCGCCAGGTAGTCCATCACGTTGCCGATAGCCACGCCAACTCATACGTTCGCTTCAAGCTGGCGCTCACTGAAGACTGGCCCACCATCAAGCCCTACGACGAGGCCGCCTGGGCCAACCTCGCTGACAGCCGCAACATGCGTCTTGAACCTTCTCTGGACTTCATCAGCTCGCTCCACGCACGCTGGGTTGCGCTGCTCGAAGGACTCTCTGAAGCCGATTTCCAGCGCGGCTACAACCATCCTGCCATGGGCCGGCAAAACCTCGCCACGGCTCTCGCTCTGTACGCCTGGCACTCGCGTCACCACGCTGCCCACATCACAAGCCTGCGTTCGCGAATGGGCTGGTAAGGTCACCGCATGCCCCGGGCTGAATCTACGCCAGCTGCAGGTCGGCTGGTTCAGGACATTGAAGAATATCTTGTCCGCCATCCTGCCGCCGCAGTGCTTGAGGATGGCCATATTCTCTTCGACATGCGTTCCTCGCGCTACTCCGTGAGTGAGTCGCACGGGCGATGCCTGCTGCAATTGTGGAGCGAAGAACGCAACCTCATGCGCACAATTCTCGCGGTGCAGGAGCGCGCTCAATGCCTTCGTCTCTCCACGCGCCGCATGGGAACTGCCAGGCCGCAGGCGCTGGAAATGGTACCCACCGGCGATCGCCGCACGCCCACGGCCCGCAACACCGCCAGGCGCAACTACCAGCGCCTCCTCGAGCGCGTTTTGGCAAATGCCTTCATGGGTTCCAAGGTTGAAGGGCTGCGATCGGCAATGGACCTGGAACACAGTTTTGGACCGGCCTATGTGCGCGGACGCCTGCTCCGCGGCACGGCAGCGCAGGCGATCATCGGCGTCAGCGGCGCAGAATCCGCGGCCACCATCGATGGCATCCTCACGCTGGGCATCCTGTGGCTCGATTATTGCCGGTCCCACTCTGACGGCCGACGCCACTTCGCTGGATTGATGGTTGTCGTCCCGCGTGGAACCTCGCGAACGACCGCCGAGCGTATGGCCTGGCTCAACCATGCCGCCGCCGACTTTCAGCTTTTCACGCTCGACGAGCGAAGCGAGGAACTTGAATCAGTTGACTTCCGTGACATCGGCAACCTCGACGCGCGTCTCGTGCACGCCTTCTCGCCCGACTCTGCAATCGAACGGTGCAGAGCCGGCATCGACCGCCTGATGGAAATCGTGCCATCAGCGTCGCGCGACTGCGTCGAGATTCGGCCCCGCTCGGCCACCCATGTTGGATTGATGCTGCATGGGCTTGAATTTGCCCGCGTGCGCCATAGCGCTGTCTCGCATTCTTTTGCGAGCGAAGACGAGATCACCTTTGGTGCAGGGGCCAATGAAACGCCGCTTACCGGCGACAATCAGGACCTTTGCGAAAGCCTCTTTCGGCGCCTGTTCCTTAGCCGCCATCCAGACGGCATGCACAATGATCCGCTCTTTCGCCTTCAGCCCGAGCGTTGGCTCGAATCGCGCTTGCGCGCCTGTATCACTGACATTCTGCCTAATCTTCAAGGCGACCTGCTTTATTCGCAGGTTCCCGCGCTCTCCGCAGGTGACCGCGGCATGCTCGATCTGCTCACCCTCGACCGCGCCGGCCGTCTTGTCGTGATTGAAGTGAAAGCCGACGAGGATCTCCACCTGCCGCTGCAGGCGCTTGATTACTGGATTCGCGTGCGCACCCTGAACGACGACCGCCAGCCCGTCGCCGGCGGCCGGCCAGTCTCGGCATTCGAGCGCCAGGGATATTTTTCGGATGTCGAGGTCTCACCCATGCCACCGCGCTTGCTGCTCGCCGCTCCGGCGCTCCGGATTCATCCTGCCAACGAACCAGTCTTGCGCTACATTGCCCCCCAGGTCGAGTGGGAACTCATCGCTCTCGGCGAAGACTGGCGCCGCGAGTTGAGAGTCATCTTCCGCAAGCACAGTACCGACCCGAAAAGCTAATTGCCGGACGCCGATTGCTTCGCCGCCGGTATATCTTCCCTTGCCGGAGTGATCACGATATTGCGAAACTGCACGTGGCCCTTTTCGCTGCCCTGCAAATAGATCGGTCCAGGCAACGCTTCGTCGCTGTCGAGTGCTCCGCCGGTGATTCCCGGTATCTCCCGGTTGGCAATCACCGTCCTTCCGTTCTGAACCACCGTGACCCGTCGTCCGATCAACGTGATATCAAACTTCTGCCACACATTCGGCGCGCGTTCCAACTCAGGTTCCGGCGCGAGAAAACCGTACACCCCGCCCGTATGGTGACTTGCCGGCTCTGAAGCCGACTCCGTCTCGATCTGCACTTCGTAACGCCCCCGCAGGTAAACACCGCTGTTCGCATTGGTCCCGCAGTTGAACTCCAGGTGCAGCTTGAAATCCTGGAACTTCGCATCGCTGATCAGTTCGGGTCCGTTTCCCGGGCTCACCAGGATGCCGTCCTTCACCGTCCAATCCGGCGGACCGGGCTTTGACATCTTCCAGCCTGTCAGATCCTGTCCATTAAACAGCGTGATCGGGCTTCCCCACTTCGGATTTTCATTTCTTTTCAGCGCAGGTGCCCGCACACCGATCCATGTCCAAGGCGCTCCGTCCGGCCCTGTGGTCGTTCCAGAGAGTCGGTCCCCTTTGAGTTCTCCCTCAAACACCATGTCATCCTTGCGGTCCTCTTCCTCTTTCGGAGAAACGAACGTGATATGAGTGTTGTCGATCTCGACCTTGGGCAGCGCTCGCGCATTACCCCATCGACTCACGAACAAGGCGTTGATCTGTCCACGATTCTGCTGAATCTCAAGCCACGACGGATACTCCCGGTCCGGTGCCTTCAGCGTCAAGTCCCATCGCCCTATGAACTCCTTCATAGTGCGAGTGGATGTAGCAGAGTGATGCATCGCCGGCTCCTGAGCGCAAGCCGCTCCTCCCAATGCGCAGGCCAAAACCCCTGTTACCCCAATTGCAACTAGCACCTTGCTCGTTTTCATCTCGTCACGTTCCTTTGTATTTATCCGAGAGACTTGATGGTTCCCGATGCTTCATCCCAGTACACTGGGGACTTCCTGAAATACGACTCGTTCGCGAGATGACAGGCCAGGGCTGCATGATGCCCAAAAACGGCGTCCTGCACGACCGGTTGGCGCGACCTTACCGCTTCGAAGAACTTCCATAGATGCGGCCGCAGATCGTCGTAGTCATTTCCGTTATACGTGAGCGTCTCGAGCGCAGGCTCTTTTCCCGGCTCGGGATCGTGCTGCTCGTGCCACTTTTTCACGTATTCCTCGCGCATCTTGGCCGGGTAGGAGCCCGTGTAGTAGCTGGGCGAAGTATCCACGCCTGACTGCGGCGTATACGAGACGCTGAACTCGCGCAATTCAATCGCTCCCTTCGGCCCCTGGAATCGCGTCACTTCACTCGACTCGCAGGCCAGCGACAGGCGCATGTATACCGGAATGCCGCCATATTCGAACAGCACCGGATGTACGTCCGGCATATTCCGTCCATCTTTCCAGTGATAGATGCCGCCAAATGCTGACACCCGCTTCGGTACCTCGTTGATGCCCAGCACAAATTGCATGCCACTGATCAAATGCACCAGAAGGTCCCCGGCCACGCCCGTCCCGTATTCCTTCCAGCAGCGCCAGCGTGCAAACGTGTAGGGATCGAATGCCTTCTTGGGCGCTGTTCCCAGCCACGTATCCCAATCCAGATTTTCGAGCGACAAATCCGGCGGCGGCGGATACTCCCAGGCGCCGGTGGGATCATTGCGCCCCAGCGAAGCTTCAACCAGGTTTAAATCTCCAATCGCGCCCTGCTCCATCCACTCTCTTGCTTTTGCGCACAGAACAGAGCTGGTTCTCTGCGCTCCGATCTGCACGATACGATCCGTCTTCTTTGCTGCCGCCACCATGGCCAATCCGTCCGCCGGATTGTGCGACATCGGTTTTTCGCAATACACGTCCTTGCCGGCGGCCAGTGCATCCACCACCACCTGCTTATGCCAGTGGTCGGGGACCGCCACGATGATTGCGTCGATATCCTTCGCGTCCAGTAATTCCTGGTACCGGCGCGTGGTGCGAATCGGCTTGCCCACAATCTCGGTGGCCAGCGTATGGCGGCCATCGTACAGATCCGCTGCCGCAACGCACTCCACTCCGCGCAGTTGAACGGCGGTTGTCAACAGGCCGCTTCCTTCCATGCCGACGCCCACAATCCCAAATCTCACGCGATCGCTCGGAGCAACCTCTCCCGAAGCGGCATACGATGCATCCGGCTCCAGAAACAGCGCACCCGGAACAAGAGAAGCGCCGGCAACCCCCGCACTCGTCTGCAGAAAGGTACGGCGTGAGAACACATGCTTTTCCATCATTCATTCCATTCCAGGGAACGGATCAGGCTCCCTATTGACTCGTTCTGCGCATTGGCGAAGCGCAAACAGCCCGCTCCGGAAATCCCGATTTCAATCCGTCGAATTTGCAAAGTTGGACGACCGGCACATCGAAAGAAAACACACAACCGCTGGCGTCCGGTCCGGTCGAACGCAGCCCAGACGCTGGTATTCCGACGCCAGCATTTCAAAGCACATTACTTCTAGCTCTCGCAACTTCCTCTGTCAAGATGCAAGGCCACGGCTGACCAACAGTGACCCTCAAGGACTCTTGGGATGGAAAGGTTCCCAGCCCCATCAAAAACGTTTACAAAATTCTTTCCGCGCCCCAACTAGGGTGATATAAATCACATATCTCTGGGAACGATTGGAACGACAATTCTCTCGTCGGATTCGGGGCTCGTTCTCCTCGGCCGTCTTATTGACTTGGCGTTTTGCCCATCGTTCATCTCAGAGGAGTTCATCGTGTCAACCAGGATTGCCCAAAACTTCGATTTCGAAAATTGCCTATCCGGGACCTATCCTCCGGCCTACCGCGGACCTCTCATGGCCGCCCCCGAGTCGGAAGCCGCAGCGGTCGCGCGGCTCGACCGTGAGCTCGAATCGCGCAAAGAGGGTCTCCGCTGTACCCGCGGCCTTCTGATCGGAATTCTGCTGGAAATTGGGATGGCCATCCTCCTATACGGCGTTTGCCACGCCGCTTGGTATCTCTGGCACCTGTACCGGTAGACAGATCGCCCCGGCCTTCTCTGCGCGCACGCTTACTTCTTGAGCGGCTTCCGCGCAAAGTAGTAGAGCGAATACGCAAGCAATCCGAATCCAACGACCGACACCCAAGTGTGATCAAGAAACGTGTGCGGCACGTTGAGTAGATCGCGGTTGTCGTAGTAGGTGGCCTCCATGGCCTTGAGCGCCACGCCGACCAGACCGGCGATTCCCCCCGCGGCTATCAGCCCCGAGGCAAACAGCGAGCCCGACGAAATCTCGCTGTCTCCTTCTTCCCCCGCTCGCTT
>Ga0335072_10009175_pt1 | contig 14282 bp, 12 predicted proteins | sample Lox_Sample_21_FD_206725 | JGI IMG/M metagenome (GOLD analysis project Ga0335072, IMG submission 206725) | Soil microbial communities from Loxahatchee National Wildlife Refuge, Florida, United States - Lox_Sample_2.1 | ecosystem: Environmental > Terrestrial > Soil > Wetlands | place: USA... | reverse complement strand
CCCTGCTCGCGATTGAGCCGCGTGATGATCTCGAGAATCTCGGCCGAATTGGTTGAATCGAGATTTCCGGTAGGTTCGTCTGCCAGCAGGATCGCTGGTTCGTTGATCAACGCCCGCGCGATTGCGACGCGCTGTTGCTGGCCGCCAGACAGCTGGCTTGGATGGTTACGCTCACGGCCGTCGAGTCCGAGCATATCGATCAGGCTCTGCGCGCGGGCGGCGCCGTCGGCCGGCCAACCCGAGTAGAACAAAGGCAGCTCGATATTCTCGACCGTGGTGGTGCGCGACAGCAGATTGAAATTCTGGAAGACGAAGCCGATGCGACGGCTGCGAATGAGCGCTAATTCGACTTCGTCGAGCGAGTCGACGTCAACTCCTTCGAGCAGATACCGGCCGCTGGTTGGCCGGTCGAGGCATCCGATGAGATTCATCAGAGTGGATTTGCCGGAGCCCGACGCGCCCATTATCGCCACGAACTCGCCGCGCTCGATCGCAAAACTGACTCCGCGCAGTGCGTGAATCTTGATTTCGTCGCCCAGCGTATAAGTCTTGCTGACCTCGATTATTTCAATGACTTTTTCCATCGTAGATGGGCTTTGCTCGCAAAGGCATGCGTCCGTATGTCTGCAAGCCGGCTCGCGAAAGATCTAAAGCCGCCCACGAGCATATGCGGGCATTATCGGAGCCTCACATGTGCAGATGGAGACCATGTTGAGCGGCCAACGGATTGCTCGACGACTCGTCGTTAATCTTGATGCGATCGGTAACGACTTCATCACCCTCTTTGAGGTCACCACTGATCACTTCGACATTACTGCCGTCGTCGAGGCCGCGGACGATTTTGACAGGCCGCAGATGGCCGTCATCGAGGACGAATACGCGCGCCGAATGCTGGCTGGCGGCAACTTCATCATCATCGGTCGCGGCGGAGGCGTGATGGCGCGGTGAGAACGAGAGGGCGCGCAACGGTACGCGAAGAACGTTTTCGCGCCGCGCCTCAACGATAGTGGCGTTGGCAGTCATGCCGGGCATTAGCAGCAACTCAGGGTTGGCGACATCAATTACGACGTCGTACGTAACGACATTTTGCACGGTGATGGGAGCCTGGCGAATTTGGGTGACCGTGCCCTTGAAGACGCGAGTGGTGTAGGCGTCAACGGTGAAATCTACTGGTTGGCCGACCTGAACGCTGCCGACATCGGACTCGCTAACGTTGCTGTCGACCTGCATCTTGGTAAGATCCTTCGCGACGAGGAACAGGGTAGGCGTTTGATAGCTGGCAGCAACGGTCTGGCCGACCGCGACGTTAACCGAGACCACGGTGCCATCAACAGGCGAAATGATGTTGGTGTAATAGAGGTTCAGTTCGGCGGCTTTCAGATTCGCTTCCTGCTGCTGGATGGCCGCCTGGTCGAGAGCTATTTGTGCCACCGCCTGATTGTAGGTGCTGAACTGGCTATCGAGTTGGTCCTGCGAAATTACATCTTGCCGCCGCAAAACCTGATCACGCTGGTACGTAACCTTCTGGTACGCGAGATTGGCCTTGTCCTTGATGAGCTGGGCGCGAGCATTGGCCAGCGCGGCTTTATTCAGATCGACCTGTGCGGCGAAGGGCCGAGGATCGATCTTGGCGATTAACTGGCCGGACTTAACCGACGCGTTGAAATCGGTCGGGATAGCGACGATAGGCCCAGAGACATAAGTACCGACCTGAACTACCGTAACCGGATTGACGGTACCGGTCGCAGTGACTGAGCGAACAATCGGACCGCGGGTGACCTCGGCGGTGACGAAACGCGCGGCATCTGGGCGCTGGGTCCACCAGTAGCCAGCGCCAAGCGCGAGGCAAACGATGATGGCTAACGAAAGCCATCGGAAGCCATGACCGGCGCGTTTGGGCGAACTCATGGTGATCCTCGCAGCTTAAATTGCATAGCGCATATAACCGTCGAGAACTGGCTGGCAGCTCCACTATACAGACGAACCGGGTGGAATGCGGTTGACGCATCCGCGGCTCGATACACGCCTTTCCTGCAACGCGGAAGGGTCTGCAGTTAAACCAAGGCTATTAAGGGAGAGCGTCCGATTTGGCCGCGTGTGCGTTTATCGGACCAAAATCCAATTTCACCCTTATCAGCGCTTTCAGATCGTGACGGGAGAGGGGCAGCGATCGCGTCAGAAGATGAGCATATTGAGATGTCCTGCGGCCAACGCAGCAAGGCCTCGGCAGAATGGATAACCGCTATGGATTTGGCTCTGAGGGTCCAAAAGAGCCGCTCGGGTCGAAGCGCGGACGAAATTTCGAGGGGACTGGGCTGATCGCTATGCCTCGGCAGCCGTTCGTGCAGTCCTTTGAATTGAAGTATTCACCGGCGAACGCGAAGTGCTTGCCGTCGGGAGCCCAGACGGCGTGATTCGCATTAAGGCTACAATTCGTCAGCTGGACGGCTTTGCCGCCGGTACTCGCCTCGATGAATATCGCATAGTTGCCGTTGGCGCACCCGCGGGCCGATTCGAATAGCAGGAAGGTATCATCCGGTGACCAATCGGGAGTGCGCCCCTGCAAGCCGTCGAGTTGATGCAGCGCGTTGCCTGTCGGGTCGGTGGTCAGAATCCATATCTGGTTGTTGGTGTCGCTGTACGCACCAGGTGGATAAGGCAACTGACCGGCGAAGGCAATTTGGCCTTTGCCGTGGGAGACCGACGGCTCGCCTGTCCAGATGACCGAGGTGCTGGTGTATTCGGCGACGAGGGCGCCAGTCGTGATATCGACTTCGTTCAACGAATTGTAGACATCGCTATCATTGCTGTTGAGGGCGGTCTCGATGACGGTTTCGTCGGCATCGGAGGCGTCCTCACGAAACGAAGGGTAGGCTGGCTGCGACACCGGGGAGGTGAGTGGGATCTGGGTCAGAATGGTTCCGGCACCATTGATAATCCAGGTCGATAAGACGACGGGGTCGTCATTGGTGTCGAGGGCGGTATAGGCGATTTGGTTGGTAGTCCAATCCCAGTCGGCGCGGGTGATGTTATAGCCGTCGTTAGTCAGGTCAAGGAAGGGAGTGACTTTGCCGCCACTAAACAGCACGGTGTCGAAGACGTCGGTTTGCCCCTGCTGACGGGTGAAAAGAATGGTCTTGCCGTCGGGGGAGAAGCGCGGCCAATAGTCAATCGCGCCTTGCGGATGGGTCAGCCAGCGGAACTGAAAAGCGTGGGCGGGTGACGCGCATACGATCGCGATCAAGAGAACGGCGCCGGTGGTGAGTGAAATGGAAGGACCGTGAGAATGCTTCAAGGCGGTATGGACCAAAATTAATGATTTGCGGCGCAATTAAGCAGGTAGTCTTCAGTCATGCAAACTGCAGAGAGCGATCGTACGTCCGGTATGATGGGGCTGATGAATGCGGACGCGAAGGCATTATTGGCGCGGGGGGTCGGGTTGTTCAACGACGGCGAATACTTTGCGTGTCATGAGGTGTGGGAAGAGTTGTGGAAGCGCAGTGAGGGCGAGGAACGGGCAGCGCTACAAGGATTAATTCAGGTCGCAGTGGCGATTTTGCATGCCGAACGGGGAAACTATCGGGGGGCGCAGTCGGTATATCGCAAGGCCATGCGGAATCTGGAGTTGGCTTCGGAGGATTGCATGGGGCTTCGGCTCGGACAGTTCCGATGGACGTTAAAGCAGATTATCGCCGAGGTTCTATCACCGCTCGACGAACCGCGCGTCCAACGGAAGGTCAGATTGGATTTTGTATGATGAGTAGCCGACCCGGAAGTTTAAAACGGAATGTCTTCGTCGTCCATCGCGTGGGGCATATCAGAAGGGCCAAAATCGGCTGGTTCGTCCATCCCGCCGTTGGCGCCCGCACCGGCGCGTCCGCCGAGGAACTGGATACGCTGGGCGACGATTTCGGTACGATAGCGTTTGCCAGTGCCGTCCTTCGCTTCCCATTGGCGATTGGAAATGCGGCCTTCGACGTAGACCTGGCGGCCTTTCTTAAGGTACTGACCGCACAGTTCAGCCTGTTTGCCGTAGACAACGATGTTGTGCCAATCGGTGCGCTCCTGCTTGGCACCGCCACGGTCGGTGTAGGAGTCGCTGGTCGCAATGGTGAAGTTGGCAACCGTCTGCCCGGATGGCAGGTAGCGTAGTTCCGGATCGCGACCGAGATTTCCGACCAGAATCGCCTTGTTCACCGCCATCGCATCACGCCTCTCTAGAAACGGTAAGCCCGCCAACGGTTCAACGCAAGCAGCGATAGATTGCGGCTATGCACAAAGGACGGTGATTTTCGTGCATAGCTTGTGGACGATCGGCGGATAAGATTGCGTCGAGAAGCGATTAACATCGACGGGGTGGGTGAAAGCGCTGCTTTCACAGGTTCTTTTACCTTAATATAATTCAGCGCCGCGTTTCTGCGGGACGCTTGAGGGGTGCGGTGCAGTGGCTGAAACGATGGCGAAGGAAATCTCCAACGGCGCGCGCGAAACGAATCCAGTCAGAATAGTTCCGCTTGGAGGGCTGGGCGAAATTGGGCTCAACCTGATGGTGGTCGAGTGCGGCACGCACGCCATCATTATCGACGCGGGAGTGATGTTTCCTGAGGAGCGCGATCTTGGGATCGGCCTCATTCTGCCGGAACTAGTCTACCTCGAACAGAGCCGTCCCATACTCCATGGAATCATTCTGACCCATGGCCATGAGGACCATATCGGGGCGTTGCCGGATCTGCTGCGGCGCTTCCCGGCGCCGGTCTACGGAACTGAAGTAACACTTGCATTTGCACGGCGGAGCCTGGCCGAGGATGGACTGGCGGGTGCCGACCTGCGTGAGATGTTGCTCGGGCGCTCAATCGAGCTGGGGCCGTTCGCGGTTGAGCCGATCCGCGTGACTCATTCGACGCCTGATTCGGTGGCGCTCGCGATACGCACGCCAGCCGGGCTAATCATCCATTCGGGCGACTTCAAGATCGATCCGACGCCGATCGATGGACAGCGGTTTGACACCGCGCGCTTTGGGCAGCTTGGTGAAGAAGGAGTAACGCTGCTGCTAGCGGACTCGACCAACGTCGAGCGCGAGGGACGGGCGGGATCGGAAAGCTCAATCAAGCCGGTCCTGACCGATTTGATCAGGCGGACGAAAGGCCGCTTCCTGCTGACGTCGTTTTCGTCGCATCTCCATCGGATACGGCAGTTTGCTGAAGTCGCGCACGAGTCGGGCCGCTACGTCGTTCCGCTGGGGCGGCGGATGGCAGAGAGTGTACGGCTGGGAGCTGAGACGGGTCAGCTGAACTTGCCGCCGGGGACGTTTATAGATCGGACTGAGGCGGACTTTCTGGAGCCGCGACGACTCGCTTTTCTCGCCAGCGGCAGCCAGGGTGAGCCGCTATCGGCAATGGCCAAGCTCGCGACGGATACGCATCCGCAGGTTCATCTGGACGAGGGCGATGTGGTGGTACTGTCATCGCGATCGATTCCCGGTAATGAACGGCTGATAAATGGAGTGATCAACAATCTTTATAAGCGCGGGGCCGAGGTCTATTACGATGCAGTGGCGCGGGTGCACGTCTCGGGCCATGCGAACCGCGACGAGTTGAGTGAGCTGATTCGGTTGGTCAAGCCGCGCCATTTCGTGCCGGTGCACGGTGAATACCGGCATCTCACGCGCCATCGCCGACTGGCGATCGAGACTGGACTACCTGCTGCAAATTGCTTCCTGTTAGAGGATGGCGAGACGCTAGTACTAGAGGATGGTGCGGCACGGCGGGGTCGGAATGTGACGGCCGGGCGCGTCGTAGCTGATGGGGGTGAGATCGCGGCTGATTCGTTATTGCGCGAACGGCGAGCGCTGGCGCGGGACGGTACTTTGATGGCGGTCGTGGCGGTGTCTGCGCGCAGCGGCAAGCTGGTGGCGGGTCCAGACTTGATGGCACGGGGGCTAGTCAATGAAAACGGCGCGTCGCCGCACATGAGGCGTGCGCGGGCTGAGCTGGCAGAGCGTCTTCGCGCACTGCGAGGGGAGGCGTCGGCCGATCCCGAACGATTGAAGGATGAGATGGTGCGGGTGTTGCGGCGCTACTTCAGCGATGAAACCGGCAAACGGCCGATTGTCATCCCGTATGTCGTGGAGGTCTGAAGGGTATCGCGCGCGCAGCGAAAACTCAGCCGATTCCGCTGACCACGATCGCCGAACCGAAGCGAAGCGGGCGGATCGCCGGAGAAATGCTTACGCTCGCGATCCTGGCGATTACGGGATGGGCGCTGCTAAGCCTGATCGCGTTCAGCCTTGGACGCTTTGCGAATCCGGGCGGCCCGCTGGGTAAAGCCTTTGCTGAAGCGTTGACGAGAGCTTTCGGCTATCAGGCGTACATCGTCGTCGTTATGGGAGGAGTGATTGGGTGGCGCTTATGGAGAATGCCACCAATCGCGTCATTGGTGCGGGAGGTCATTGGTGGCGCGGCGGTTATCCTGGCGCTCTGCACAGCAGCAGGTCTGCTGAATCTTCGGAGAATCGAGGCGGGCGGCCTGATGGGTGCGGGCCTCGCGCAAATTCTCAACCAATACATCAGTATTGCCGGCGGGTCTATTGTCGTGGTGGTCGCGCTTGTCGGGGGATTGGCGTTGATGCTGAGGCGCGCGCCGGCGGATCTGCTGGCTGTGCTAAGCGGAGCCTTTGGCCGGATGGGAGGGCGTGGCAGCGGTAATCAATGCGGCGAGAGCAGGACGGCAGCTTTGACGAATCAAGTGAATGCTGCAGTATTGCTGAGGGAGTTGTCTTCGATTGAGGCATCACAGGCCTCAAGTGAGCCGAGTCCACGCCTGACTAAAATCATTCGTGAGCGCGAGCCTACGGCTGAGATTCCGGCGGCGCCACGGCCTCGGGGTAGCGGTGGTTTCAAATTACCCCCGCTGACGCTGCTCGACCTGCCGCCGGTCGAACATGCGCAGGTTGATGAGGCAGGTTTGCAGCGTAGCGCGCGGATACTTGAACAGAAGCTGGCCGACTTTGGAGTCGAGGGGCAAGTTGTGGAGGTTCAGCCCGGGCCGGTCGTGACGATGTACAAGCTGGAGCCTGGCTCGGGAATCAAGGTCAGCCAGATCGTGAATCTGGCGGACGACCTATCTATGGCATTGCGCGCGGCGACGGTGCGGATTCAGGCGCCGGTGCCCGGTGAGGCGGTGGTAGGAATCGAGGTGCCTAACCGCCAGCGCGAGCGAATCTATCTGCGCGAGATAATTGAAGCGAACGAGTTCAGCGCCGCGCAGAGCCATCTGACAATCGCGTTGGGCAAGGATATCGCGGGCAATCCGGCGGCAGCAGATCTCGCGACGATGCCCCATCTGCTGATTGCGGGAGCGACCGGGACAGGTAAATCGGTGTCGATCCATACGATGATCGCATCGATCCTCTTTGACGCCACGGCAGACGACGTGCGGTTTATCCTGATTGACCCGAAGATGCTTGAGCTTTCGGTCTACGAAGGAATCCCGCATCTGCTGGTGCCGGTGGTGGTAGACCCGGAGAAAGCGGCGGCGGCGCTGTTGTGGGCAACGCAAGAAATGGAACGGCGTTATCGGATGATGCGCGATTTGGGTGTGCGCAATATCGACGGCTACAACCGGGCGGTCGGTGACGGGGGCGAGTTGGTAGAATTGAGGAGAGGCACTGTCGAGCAGAACAGCGGAGACGACGAGGAATGGGTCGACACGCCGGTCAAATATACAAAGCTGCCCAAGATCGTGATCATCATCGACGAGTTGGCCGACCTTCTGCTGAGTGAAGGCAAGACAGTCGAGCGCGATATTACCCGGCTGGCACAAAAGGCACGTGCGTCCGGTATCCATCTAATTCTCGCAACACAACGGCCGTCGGTGGACGTGTTGACGGGATTGATCAAGGCGAATTTGCCGGCGCGAATCTCGCTGCAGGTGACCTCGCGGGTCGATTCCCGGACGATTCTCGATTCCATTGGAGCGGAGCGGTTGCTGGGAGCCGGTGATATGTTGTTTATGCCGCCGGGGACCGCGAAACTGCGGCGGCTTCACGGGCCGTTCGTGTCGGAAATCGAGATTCGCAAGGTTTGTGATTTTCTGCGAGCGCAGGGCGCGCCGGACTATCAGATGGAGATTCTCGAGACTGCTGCACCAGGTGAAAGCGATGGCGAAGGTGGGTTCGAGCGCGATGAGCTTTACGATGAGGCCGTGCGAATTGTGCTCGAGACCAACCAAGCGTCGATTTCGATGATCCAGCGGCGGTTGCGCATTGGTTACAATCGGGCGGCGCGGATGGTCGAATTGATGGAGCATGAGGGCTTGGTGATGCCGGCTGACGGAGCACGGCCACGGGAAGTGCGGATGCGGCCATCGAGCTGAGCTGCGGGCATAAACTCAGGTTTTGCTTGAAGCTCCTATCTGAGGATGTTCGTTATAAAGTTGCGAGAAATTGGTGAACAGAGCGGCAGCAGCCGACTGGGATCTATGCGGTCATTAGTGGTGGCGTGTGCGAGTCGGATGGCGCTGACCGCGGCATTCGTCGCAGGGATAGCAACAGGGCAAGCCGTGTCAGCTCCTGGGGCGCAGGCGGCGACGATCGCAAATTCCTCTCAACTCAAGATGACGGTTGAGCATCTGCAGAAGCACTACCAGGCTACGCAGTCGTTCAGCGCAAAGTTTGGCGAGACGATCACGCGGGTCGGGGCGCCGCCTCAAGAACGCCAGGGCACGGTCTATTATCGCAAGCCCGGACAGATCCGTTTCGATTTCACGTCGCCGCAGCCGGAAACGCTGGTGAGCGATGGGACGACTTTCTATGACTACGATCCCGGGCTGAATCAGGTTATGGAAACGCCGCTGAACAACGTTCTTAAAACGCGCAGCGCGGCTGCGTTTTTGATGGGAGCGGGCAATCTGGAGCGCGAGTTTGACGCTGCGCCAGGACCGCCGAGCGAAGATAATCTAGAAACGATTCAGCTGACGCCCAAAGGTGGTGGAGACCGAATCGACCTAGGAATGGATCCGGCCAATTTTAATATCGTGACGCTGCAGCTTAATGATGCGCTAGGGAATGTCACACTTTTTCATTTCGACGACATCCGAATTAATGTACCGCTTGAAGAATCGTTGTTCGCATTCAAAGTACCCGCAGGCGCGGATATCGTCAGTCCATCCGGGACGCAATAGAGCCTAACAGTCAGAGTTAACCGACAATAGGAGAAGTCGATTCGGTCTTGGCGCGCCTCGTGCTAAGGTGAAGCCGAAGTACGCATTGCAGGACACTGTGCCAACGGGAAGAGCTAAAACCCCGACAATTAAAAGCTGATGGAGAAAGTCCACTTTTTGACTTTGGGCTGTCCGAAGAACGCGGCCGACAGTGAATTGATGCTTGGCGCGCTCACTGGGGCGGGCTTTGAGATTACGTTTGATCCGGAAAGCGCACAGGTGCTGGTGGTGAATACCTGTGCGTTCATAGAAGCGGCGAAGAAGGAATCGATCGCGGCGATATTGGAAGCGGCGGAAGTGAAGCGGCACGCTCCGGGACGCCGTCTGGTCGTGGCGGGGTGCCTCGCACAGCGTTATGGCGCCGAGTTGCGCGAGGAAATGCCGGAGGTCGATGTTTTCGTCGGCACTGGCAATTTTCTCGATTTGCCCGAGTTGTTACGGCAAACGGAGACCCCCGAAGCGCGGCCGCTGCCGTACCCGGGTGCGGCTCATCTGCTCCCGGCCGCAGCAATGACAAGGGTAACGACTGGCGATTTCTTCACCGCTTACTTGAAGATTTCCGAGGGCTGCAACCATAAATGCGCCTTCTGTATCATTCCGAAAATTCGCGGATTGCATGAGAGCCGACAGCCCGATGATGTAGTGGCCGAAGCGCGCACGTTGGCGGCTTCGGGCGTGCGCGAAATTAATCTAATCGCTCAGGATTTGACTGCCTACGGGCGCGATCTGAGACCGGCGAGTTCACTGGCGGCGCTGCTGCGCAAGTTGGCTGAAGTTGAAGGCGTACGCTGGATTCGCCTGCTCTATTGCTATCCAAACTTCGTTACCGACGAGTTGCTGGACACGATCGCGGAGCTACCGCAGGTCGTCAACTATATTGATATTCCTCTGCAGCACGCGGATGACGACGTATTGCGAGCGATGAAGCGGGAGCGCTCGGGCGATGCTCTGCGGCGCCTGCTCGAACGGATTCGCCAGCGCATTCCCGATGTGGCGATAAGGACGTCTTTCATCGTGGGATTTCCCGGGGAAACGGAACGGGCGCATCGGAAGCTGATGGACTTCGTGCAAGAGCAACAGTTTGAACGGGTTGGTGTATTTACCTATTCGCGCGAGGAGAACACAGAGGCATATGAACTGGCGGGGCAGGTTTCCGAGCGGGTAAAGCGCGAGCGTCGGGCGACCGTGATGGAGCTGCAGGCGGGAATTGCACGCAAGAAGAATCAGAGTCTGATTGGAAAGGAAGTTGAAGTGTTGATTGAGAGTTCGATGCCCGGACGATCGACGCGGATGCGTGGGCGAATGGCCGGTCAAGCGCCAGAAATTGACGGAATGGTGACGCTGAAAGGTGAGGTTCAACCGGGTGAATTCGCGCGAGTACGCATAAGCCGGGCTCTCACATATGACCTTCACGGAGAGATAATTGGTTCAACGTTATTAATCTGAAGGGGTGGCGAGCGATGGCAAAGAAAACGACGGCGGCTGATCGTGAGAAATTTCTGGTCGGCCTGAGACAGCATCTGCTCGACATGAAGGCGAAAATCGTCGCCGAAATCGAATCAGAGCTCAAGGCTGAGCGGGAAGGTAATAAAGACGAAGGGATGGACACGTACGATCTTGCGTCGGAGGAGCGTGACCGCGAGATCAACTCGATCCTGTCAGATCGCGAGCGGGACAAGATCAGACAGATCGACGATGTGTTCGAGCGGATGGAAGATGGGAGCTACGGCGAGTGCGAGTCGTGCGGGCTGGAGATCGCGGAGGAGCGGCTGGAAGCGATGCCCTTTACGCGGCTGTGCCGGGATTGTCAGCAAGATCAAGAACGCGAGGCGCGGACGCAGCGGCGGTTCGACGATGAACGCAACGCCTATCGCAAAATAGGATCAACTGACGCTGACGAAGACAATATTTAGAGCTCGATGAGGTTATTGATCGAGAGCGGCTCATTCGGCTCTGTCATGACGGCCGGATACTGAGCGCGCCGGTAAGGGGGAAATCTGGGCGCGAGTGACGGTTAGGGATGACAATAGTGCCGGGGACTGTTCGCAGACATCGGAAGCATCGAGGCGCGAGCCAAAGCACAGCTCAGCATATGACCAGCGTAAAGATGGAACATTTCTTGATAGCGTGGCTTTACCAAAGCTCGCCAACCGGGCATTTTATCCGAAGTCATTCGGTGTCTTGCAGCTACCTATCCAGGCCAAGCCGTAGACTCGGGCGAAAGAAAGTAGCAGCGGCTGAACGGTAATAATGAGAATTTTCAGTGAAAACGGGACGCTCCCCGGGCATCGGCATGAAGCGGCCGAAACGCGTGTGGCCAGCGGAAACCTAACGGAGGTCAGAGCGATCGTGGCGATCGCAAGCGCCAAGGGCGGGACCGGCAAGAGCATGCTGGCGGTGAATCTTGCGGTAGCGATGGCTCAGGCCGGGCGCAAAGTTGCCGTGCTCGATGCAGATCTCAATGCGCCGAGTGTGCTCGCGATGATGGGGCTTAAGGCGCCACGCCGAATCCTCGCGTCGGATATGATCGAGCCTATGGCGGGGCCGCTCGGATTACGCGTCACGGCGAGTAGCCTGTTGACGGAAGGTGAGCCACCGCCGGTGAGCTTTCTCGATGAAGAGGCAATGCCTGCGTTATCGGCGAACGGGCATGGCCCAGTCGAGCTGAACTATACGGATGCGCTGAGCCGTCTGCTCACTGAGACGCGCCTGGTTGGGGTAGAGGTTTTGTTGATCGACTTGGCTCCAGGATTGGGTCAACTCCATCAGATAGCCCGGATGGTGCCATTGACGGGCGCGATCATCGTTACACGGCCGTCCGCGCAGAGCGCGCATGCAGCGCGAACGGCGCTTGAAATGGCAGCTAGTAGCGGAATTCGGGTGATCGGCCTGGTCGAGAATATGGCCGGATTCAATTGCGATGGGTGCCATACGGTGCGGCCATTGATGCCCCATGGCGACTTGGCGGCAGTGGCCAAGGAAGCGGGAGCAGCGATAATGGCACGGCTGCCGTTCGATCCTCGTCTGGCGGAATGTTGTGATCGTGGAACCTTGTTCGCGCGGGAATATGCCGAGAGCCCGCTGGCGAAGCAATTGAAGGCATTAAGCCAGACGGTTGAGCAAGCTCTGGCGATCCCGCGCTCTCCCCAAGCAGCGACAATCTGACCGTATCGGTCTGCGCGAAGATTGCGAAAATACTCGCCGCGCGAGCCTTAGATCAGGTCGCTGCGGGCTCGCGTTGCGCCTTGAGCAGGGCGGGCAAGTGGCTGACAAATTCGCTGCGTGAGAGGGTTTGAGAGAAACCGGCCGAACGGGCAGCGGCCAGCGGCTTCAAATCGATATGCGAAGCGAAACCGACTAGACTTGCCTGCGGGCAGGCGGTGGCCAATTCGCGAGCAGTGGTGATCGGGTCGAAGCTCGCGTCAGAAAGATCAGCAAAAACCAGCGTGACAGGCGCTTCGGCGGCGAGGGAGCGGAAGCGTTCGTAGGTAGTAGCGAAGGCAACTTCGACACCGGCGGCCTCGGCGGCGGCCTCGATGCGCGATCGCAGCATCAAGTCACGGACCAGTGCGAGGACTCGGGCAGCCATCAGGAGGGCTCGCCAGAGCTAAAACGCGCTGGTGAAAAGGGTTGCAAATCGATTACCGGCTGGCGCCCAGCAACAAGATCGGCGATGACTTCGCCGGTCAAGGCTGAAAGCAGGATACCGCTGCGGAAATGGCCGGTCGCGTAAATGACGTTGGGTAGAGACGGGGAGATGCCTAACACCGGTAGCAAATCGTGGGTGGCGGGACGAAGTCCGGCCCAAGCCTCGCGAAAGGCGAGGTTGCTCAGCGCGGGAACCATCGCGAGCGCGGCGCTGACGATTTTTTCCATCCCTGCGAGCGTGACCGAGCGGTTGAAGCCCGCCTGCTCCATCGTTGAGCCGGCCAAGATACGGCCGTCCCGCCGTGGTACCAGGTAGCCGCGCGACGAAAATACAGGAGGGCCAATAAGACCAGGGCGGCCATCGAAACATACGATTTGACCGCGCACCGGGTGGAGGGTGAGACGGTCGGATTCGAGGCCGCGGATCGAATGGGACCAGGCGCCCGCTGCGACGACCACTATATCCGCTTCGAGTGATGAGCCGTCGTGCAGCCGGATGCCGCTCGCGCGTCCTCCAGTTGTGAGGATCGTGTCTGCGCTGGCTCCTTCGCTCAGGATGGCGCCGGCTCGAACCGCGGCGACAGCGTAGGACTGCGTGAGCTTGCGGTTGTCGAGAGGACGGTCCTCGGGCATGTAGAGGGCATGGAGAGTGTTGTGGCCGATCGCGGGTTCGAGTTTGCGAGCCTGAGCAGGCGTAAGCTCTTCAACTACGCCGCCGGCATGCCGCTGCCATCGCGCACGCGCTTCCAACTCTTTGTGATCGGCGCGATCGAGAGCCAGATAAAGAATGCCCGTAGGGCCGTATTCGGGATCGACGCCGCTGGCTTCGATCAGACGAGGAAGAATTTCGCGAAAGGCATCGCGGGCGCGGAGGCAGAGATCGAAAAAAGGTCCGGCGCCCTGGGCCTCGGCCTGCGGGGCGATCAAACCAGCGGCAGCCCATGAGGCTTCCTGACCGACGCGCGCTCGCTCGAGAACGGTGACCGTCGCGCCCTCGCGTGCGAGCCGCCAAGCGATTGAAGTGCCGATGATTCCGCCGCCGAGGATAACGACCTTCACTTAGATACTCCGCCCCACAACGCGAGAGTAGCAGGGCAATGACCCGAGCTTAACCGTCGCGAGGCTGACAGGATAGCAGCGAGCGGAGGACGTCCACCCGCAAGGGCACCGGTGCGCTATAGTAGCGTCGCGGAGCAACGAGGGGCGAGACGATGAAGCGTCAGGCATGCGAAAGCTGCCGAATCATTCCTAGCACTGTCAGAGACAAGCCTAGCAGAGTCAAGGGAAGCATCATGGTTAAAGCGGAGCAGGCGCTGGAGACGCAGTTGATTCACGCGGGTGAACCGTCGCCACGAATCGAAGGCGCGGTCAGTATGCCGATTTTTCAATCGTCGACGTACGCGTACGGCGGTGAG